>Ga0182015_10005814_pt1 | contig 12642 bp, 11 predicted proteins | sample 712P3MmetaG_FD_120478 | JGI IMG/M metagenome (GOLD analysis project Ga0182015, IMG submission 120478) | Permafrost microbial communities from Stordalen Mire, Sweden - 712P3M metaG | ecosystem: Environmental > Terrestrial > Soil > Wetlands > Permafrost | place: Sweden: Stordalen | collected...
CCGGCCGAGTCACAGACCCTGAGCTCGCTCGGCGACGATGTTTCCGAGGAATACCTGCAGGCCCGCGCGCTGCTGTCGTCCTTCATGTCGCGCACCGGCAACCGCGATGAACTCGATCGCGCCCGCGCGCTGTTTGATGGCGTCGTCGCGCGCGATCCGGCCTATGCTCCGGGATGGTCCGGCCTGGGCATCACGCATCTGCAGTATGCGCGCCATGGCCTTGGCGGACAGATGCATGTGCTCGAAGCACGGCGCGCCTTCGACAAGGCGCTGGAGCGCGACCCCGCCTCCGTCGAAGCCAATCTCTATCGCGTGTACATGCTGCTCTCGCGCGGCGAGAAGGAAAGCGCGCGTCACGGCGTCGAACACCTACTGCGCGAGGCGGCCAACGACTGGAACGTGCACCTGGTTGCCGGCATCACCCTGCGCATCGACGGCATGTATGAGGAGGCGATGGAGCAGTTCAACACGTCGCTGCGGCTCAATCCCTCGAACGCCGCTGTGATTTACAACCATCGCGCACGCGTCTACCAGTACCAGAACCAGCTGGAGCTGGCCGGCGAGGAAATCGAAAAAGGGCTGACGCTCGAGCCTCGCCAGCCGCTACTGCGCATTTCGCAGGGCTATCAGCAGATGCGCGAGGGTCACCTGGCGCACGCCGTGGAGACGCTCGAGTCTGTGATTCATGATGATGCTTCGCTGCGCATCGTCTTTCCGACCATCGCCATGTGCTATGTGCAGCTCGGAGAGCGCAACAAGGCTGCCGAATTCGTCACCGAAGAGACGCTGGCCGCCGCCGAAGCCGACAGCGAGATGGCCTACCGCCTGGCAACCTATTTCGCCGTCGAAGGCGATGCGCAAGAGGCGCTGCACTGGCTGCGCCGCGCCATCTATCTCGGCAACGAGAACTATCCGTGGTTCAGCATCAACCCGGCGTGGCGCGGGATGGCCGACAACCCCGACTTCCAGCGCACGCTCGAAGACCTAAAAAAGAGCTTCAAGAGGAACCAGAAAAACTGGAAGCGTTTGCTCGCCCAGGTGCGGTGAAGGAAGAAAGGCCCTCCGTTGTGGAGGGCCTTCAAGTCGCTGGCGCGAAAAATTGAGGACCGCTACTGCAGCAACGGCGTGATTTCAAGTGGATGGTTCAGGCTGAAAACGATGCCGGTGCCGCTGGCCAGCGTCTCCTGGTGCTCGCGCTGCAGCCAGATGACCGTGCCCACGCCTGCGCCGATGCCTGCGCCCACAACCGCTCCCACGCCTCCGCCCACGGCTGCGCCAATCAGGGCGCCGCTGCCGGTGGTGGCGCCGAATGTGGCACCGGTCTCCTTGGTGTTGCCGTTGCCGATGATGGTGCCTTCCGCATTCACGTGCGCGCCATGGAAGTGCTCCAGGTCGATCACATCCGCCTCCAGCTCATAGGCCATGCCGTTGGGCAGCTTGACCAAATCCGGCTGCAAGCGGATGGCGGCTGGTCCTGTGGTGCGGCGGCCTCCATGAACCTGCGTCACGCGACCGCTGATGATGGTGCCGGCGGGCAGCATCACGCGCCCATGCTTCAGCACGTCGGCGGTCAGCTTGGCGGTGAAGCGGGTACCGGCGGAGGTCTCGCGCGTGGAGATGGTCTGCGAAAGCTGCGCATGCAGCATGGTGGCAATAGGCAGCTCATTGGGGCCGGAGGGGACTTCCATCACCACTCCGCTGGCGGGGTCGTCGCCGGTGATAGCGAGCTCGGGGTTCACCGGGCGCGCAGGCACGTGCTGAACGGGCTCGAGAATCGGGTCAGCTGTTGTGTCGCGATCAGCCTCGTGCGCATGCAGCTGCGGCGTCGTGGCCGGTGCAGGCGAAATCGCGCGTGACTCATCCAGCGGGACATACGGTGTGGGCTTGGAGGGGGGCTGCGCCTGCTGCACCGGGACGACGGAGATGTTGTCATTCAGCGACTCCGGGTGCGAGACGCCAGTCTCCTGTGCAAAGATACGGGGTGTGGCCAGCAGAACGGCAAGAGCAGTAAGCGCGGGAATTACGAACCTCGTCTTCATGAAGACTTTCTCCCGAAATGGCGCAGTAGCGCCTGTGTTGAGCTTAGGTGCCTGAATCGAGACGCGGGCGGGAATCGTTGGGTGAGGCATCCTGAGGGTTAATGCTGGGCCGGATTCGAATCAGCCTTGGTTTCGGCAATTGAATCCGGCAGAAACAGGCACAGATGTTCCGCCTATATAAACTCAGGGCCCGAGCGGATGTTGCGCGGCCGCCGCTATGCCGCTCAGCGTTCAGCTCTTGGGGCCGGTTTCAGCTTTATGGTTTTGTCTCAACGATGCGCTGGTAGAAACGTTCGTAGTGCGGAATGATGCGCGTGGAGCAGAAACGGGCCTGCGCCGTGCGCCTCGCCGCCAGCGACATCGCCTCCAAACGGTCAGGATCCTCCAGCAGTGCGATCGCCGCCGCGGCCATGGCGTCCACATCGCCGACAGGGAAGAGCAGGCCGTTGGGCGCGTCGTCTCCACGGCCGTCGTCTATCAGCTCCGGAATGCCGCCGACGCGGGTCGCGATCGTCGGCACGCAGCAGGCCATCGCTTCAAGCGCGGCCAAACCGAACGACTCCATCTCAGAAGGCATCAGCATCAGATCGGTCAGCGGCAGCAGCTCGTGCACATTCTCCTGCTTGCCCAGAAAGTCGATGCGGTCGGCCACTCCCAGCTTCGTCGCCAGGAACTCGGCAGCGGAGCGGTCCGGCCCATCGCCGATCAGCAACAGCCGTGCCGGCAGTGCCCGGCTCATGCGCGCAAAAATCTCCACCACGTCGAGAACACGCTTCACCGGGCGGAAGTTCGAAAGATGCACCAGCAGCTTTTCGTTTGCGTTTGCAAAGCGAGGCCGCTGCCGCGCCACCAGCTCTGGATCGCGCTGGTAGACATCGCAGTTGACGAAGTTGCGGATAACCTCAATCTCGCGCGTGATGCCGAAGGCCTGCACCGTGCGCTGGCGCAGGTGCTCGGAGATCGCCGTCACGCCATCGGACTCATCAATCCCGAAACGCGTAATCGGCAGGTACGAGCGGTCGAGACCCACCAGTGTGATGTCCGTGCCATGCAGTGTGGTGATAAAGGGCAGATGCTTGCCGCGCGCGGCCAGCATCTGCCTCGCCAGCAGAGCGCTCACGCTGTGTGGAATCGCGTAGTGCACATGCAGCAGGTCGAGCGAATAGAACTCGGCGACCTCGGCCATGCGCGTGGCCAGCGCGAGGTCATAGGGCGGATATTCAAACAGCGGGTAATTTGAAACCGGCACCTCGTGGTAGCGGATATTGGCCTCGCGGCCGGTCAGGCGAAAGGGCTGCGAGTAGGTGATGAAGTGCACCTCATGACCGCGCGCCGCCAGCTCAATACCGAGCTCCGTAGCCACAACGCCCGAACCGCCGTAGGTGGGATAGCAGGTGATGCCGATCTTCATAGGAAGTTAGGGTCCAGAGTGCGGTTAGTGGATTCTTTCAAATCCTGTGTTGGGGTTGAATTGGCCGAGTTCGCGAAGTACGCCGGGGCTGCCAAGCTTCCCGTATGAGATGAGTTCCGGAGCAGAAGGTTGCGGCGGATTCTGTGAAGAGTCGGCAAAAACCGACAGCAGCGCCACGCGTTCGGCCTCGCGCGCCTCTCGCAGCCGGGTGCGGACGCCCTCCAGCTCCTGGTCGTTGTAGCCGGGATGCAGAACCAGCTCCCACAGGCCGGCGGGCATGGCGGCGATCAGTTTGCGCAGCGCGGGCTCGTCCAGCTTGCCGGTGGCAGAAATTCCCAAGGTCCCGTCCGTGGTCAGCACGGCGCCGTTGCGAATCTGCGGCAGCGCGTAAAAGCGTTTGCGCAGGTGGTGCAGCAGCCGCACCTGCATGCGGCGGACGAGACTGCCAGGCCCGATCGACAGGCTCCAGGGCTCCTCAAACGGGTTGCGAATCGCGCCAATCCCGCAGCGCTCCGCCACATAGAGCAGGGGCCGAGCGACGCCCGGCAGAACATGCGTGTGTTTGTGCGTGTCGAGGTGCGTGACGTCGATGCCGGCGCGCTGCAGGCGCTGCACCTGCGCGGCAGCCTCGCGGATGATGTCTTCTTCCAGAATGTGCCCGCGCCACACTGACAGCATGAAATCGGGCAGCGACGAGCGGAAGGTCTTGCCGTCCGAGCCCAGCAACGAGGGAATGTCCGAGGGGTGCGAAACCGGAGTGCCGTCCGTGAGCACGACGTGGCAGCCCACGCCCAGCGTAGGCCGCTTGCGCGCGATCGCAACGGCGTCTTCGAAGGCGGGGCCGCTAGCCATCAGCGTGGCGGAGGTCAGCGCGCCGTTGCCATGCAACTCCGCAATCGCGCGGTTGATGCCGCGGGTGAGGCCGAAGTCGTCTGCATTGAGGATGAGGCGGGCGGCCATCGGGAATTGTGCAAGTGACTGGCAGAAAGTGGTGGGCAGAGAGGGATTCGAACCCCCGACATCCTGCTTGTAAGGCAGGCGCTCTAACCAACTGAGCTATCCGCCCACTTGATGCACGAGATATCAGTGTAGGGGAAGCGCAGCCGGACGGCAAAGCACCCGGAAAGGCACAGCCGGTGGTTTGACCCTGCGCGCCTAAGCCGATAAAATCGAGAGGTTGTCTGCAATGTGACGAACTTCTTTCCTGCAGGCGCCAGTGTGCAAATCGATTGCATCTGGGGACGTAGCTCAGTTGGTTAGAGCGCTGCCCTGTCACGGCAGAGGTCGCGGGTTCGAGCCCCGTCGTCCCCGCCATTTCTTCCGCCCATCCGCGAGAAATGGCACAACGTCCTCCACAAATCACGGCATCACGCAGGCAGTTGCAGTAAGAAATCCTGCACGAAAGGCCAGTTCCTGACAACGATGACTCTGCCGCGCCCAGATATTCGTGGGATCGACCTTGATGGCCAGACGCGCTGCGCCCATTACAAAACATCCGCTGACATCGTCGCCATCAAAATGAAATGCTGTGGCGTTTACTACGCCTGCAAGGAATGCCACGAGGCCCTCGCCGGTCATCCGATAGAGGTCTGGCCACAGTCAGAATGGGACCAGCCGGCGATATTGTGCGGCGCCTGCGGACGTGAACTCAGCATCGAGGCATACATGCACAGCGGCTCCAAATGCCCGCTCTGTGGTGCAGACTTCAATCCGGCTTGCCGCAATCATTACTCCTTTTACTTCGCCGCACCGGTATAGTTCAGCGTGCAGTGTTTTCCAGAAAGCGGCCAAAGGTCACGGCGCACGCTTCGAGAAACTGCTGATCGGCCGGCCCAAACGCATCGAGAATATGGCTGTCGATATCAATCTCGCCGACGATGTTTCCGTTGGCCCGGATCGGCACGACAATCTCTGACTTCGTTTCGAGAGAGCAGGCAAGATATCTTGGGTCAGAGGAAACGTCCTCAATGATGACAGTCTCTCCCTGGGCTACGGCTGCGCCGCAGACGCCTTGTGTCACCGGGATTCGAAGGTGCTCCGTGGGAGCACCTTGAAATGGCCCAAGAACCAACGTTTCAGGGTCTTCCGGATCGAGCATGTAAAAGCCCACCCAATTGTAATGATGCAGGTTCTCGGCAATCGTGCGAACGGAGAACTCCTGAAGCGCGTGAAAATTCACGGCCTGCGAAGAGAAGGCTTCAATTTCAGACAACACGTCTTCAAACACTTCACTCGTGTTGGACATCACCGCTCCTTTTACCCGAACGTGAAGGCGAAGGCTTGTACGCCCGCATCCTGGAATTCGATGATGAAAACGCGGTCAGCGATGGCGCCTTTCTGGCGTACCAGTTGATACAACCGATGGTCCATAACAACACCGTTGCCCTCGGCGTCAGTATCGACACCGTGATCGCTGCCCGGGACATGTCCATCAATCGTCAGGCGGAAGCGAACCGGCTTGCCGTCGGCTGTGGGGCCGAGTACAAGATGCAGGTCGCGGGCGTGGAAGTGGTAGAGGATTTTCCCACCCGCTGCCTGCAGCACGGCGTTCTGCGCCTGGTCCACCCACTTGCCGCCAAGTCCCCATTGGTTGAGGACTGTATTTTGCGGTAGAACGTAGGTCTTCTCCGAGTCCCGCCGGAGTCCGCCGGGCGATGCGAAATCCGCGGCCCGTGCGTAGCCGATGTATGTCTCCGGTGATTCGACAGCTCCCATATCGGCTGCGGCCTCCACGCCCTGCGCGTGGACATTGACCGTGGCGCCGGGCATTGGTTTCGCGGCGCGCTCGGCAAGCAATTCCTGGATCCACCGCTCGGATCGGTCGTAGTCCCCCTCGCCGAAGTGCTCGTGGCGCACCTTGCCGGTGGCGTCGATAAAGTAATGGGCCGGCCAGTATTCGTTATGGAAAGCGTTCCAGATGGCGTAGTTGCTATCCATCGCGATGGGGTATGTAATGCCAAATTTCTGCACAGCCTTCTGCACATTGGGAAGCTGCTTCTCGAAATCAAACTCCGGTGTATGCACTCCGATGACGACGAGGCCGCTGTCCTTATACTTCTGGGCCCATGCCTCAATGTAGGGCAGTGAGCGGAGACAGTTGATGCAGGAGTAGGTCCAGAAATCGACCAGGACAACTTTGCCTTTGAGCTCTTTCGCCGTGAGCGGCTTGGAGTTGATCCACTCAGTCGCGCCGGAGAGCCCATAGAGCGGCGATGTTCCCATCGCTTCGGAAGGCGCCTGAGCTGCTGCCGGCGCGTGGCCGACAACAGTACACAAGAGCGACAGTGCGAGTCCCGCCATCAGGGCGAGCCATTTCGCTGGCAACAGGCAAGAAGCAGGACGCATGCGGTTCTCAAGTTCTCCAATCGACATATTTGGGATTGTAGAGAAGAGCAAAAGTGCATCTGTCACGCTTCTGTATATGAAGCTTTATTCAGCCAGCAGCAGCCGCAGGTCGCGCAGGTTGTTGCCCGTAGGCCCGGTTTCAATGGTCGCGTCAATGCTTCTGAGGAACGTTGTTGCATCGAACCGGCGCAGCGCATCGAGCGCGGTTTCGCGTTTGCCGGCCGTATGCAAGGTGTTCTCATCCACTACCGCGCCGGCGAAGCGGCTGTTGCCGTCGATGCCATCGGAGCCTGCCGAGAGAATCGCCGTAGCGCGTCTCTCGCTCTCCAGCAGCGTCGCAGCATACAGCGCGAAATGCTGGTTACGGCCGCCAACTCCCACTACATTCGACGGCACCTTCACCACGGTCTCTCCCGGAGCGATCAGGCACACGCGGCCATGCTGTGCGCTCAGGCGCTCGAGCTTCTCCAGTAGAAACTCCGCTGCACGCTTGTAGTCCCAGTTGTCGCTTGTGCGGTCAACGACCGCGTGGAACCCCATCGCCTGCGCCGCACGTTTTGCTGCTGCCGCAAGATCGCGGTCGGAGAGCAGCGTCACAGCCCGCGTTACGAAAGCTCCCGGCTTGGGCGTCTCTGGGATCTCCGCCGAGAAAAAGTCACGCACGCGAGCAGTGAATTGCTCCAGCAGACCGTAGCGAGCAAGGATCTCGCGGCATTCCGCAGCGGTCGAAGGGTCGGGCAGCGTCGGCCCGGAGGCCAGCACATCGAGCCTGCCAGCCGGGACGTCAGACACGCCCAGCGTGGCGCTCGGCATCGCCGCAGCCGCGCCTAGCCGCCCACCTTTGACCGCGGAGAAGTATTTGCGCACACAATTCATCTCCGCAATTGGCGCTCCGCTGAGTACCAGCGCGCGATGAAACGCAACAGTGTCAGCGAGCGTGATCGAAGCATCCAGAGGAAGCTCCATCATCGCGGAGGCACCGCCAGAGAGCAGGAAGAAGCAGAACGCCGGCATTACCGCACAATTGGCCGCTGCCCCTCGCACCAGCGCGAGTGCCGCCTGCGCTGCGGCGAACGATGCAACCGAGGGGAGCGGATGCCCTCCGGCGAAGTACTCAATCCCATCCAGCAAATCAGCAGGACGCTCCGGCGCGATCAGCACGCCGCTCAGCGTGCAGCCTTCCGGCATGCGAACCACCGACAGCAAACTGCGCAGCATTGCCGCCGCAGCTTTTCCGGCGGCGATCACCACCACGCGCCGGACACCTCCGAGATTGATCTCGACCGAAGCTTCATCGGCTGCTCCGCGCAACGTGTACCCGCCGGCGTGCGCGGAAATCTTCGCACGCATCGCCGCCTCCACGCTACACGCCGCCAGCGCTTCGGCGAAAATACTGCGGGAAGCAACGCTCAGCGGCGTCCGCCGCATCACGCACCACCACGGAAATTATTTTTGACGGCCATCGAGTGCGAGGATACTATCCCATTCAATCGCGCTCACTCCTGCTTTACCTCTCTGAAACGAGTCTGAAACGAGGCCCAGCACCATGTGGCAACAGAGCTATCTTCTCTTCGGCCACGGCCTGCCGTTCTCGTGCGCCCTTGCCTCGCTGCCTGTGCTTACGCTGGTCGTGCTGCTGGGCTGGCTGCGCAAACCCGCGTGGATGGCCAGCCCCTGCGGCCTCGCAGCCGCGCTGCTGGTCGCCGTCGCGGGATATCGCATGCCCGTGGCCATCGCTCTCAGCGCTGCGGCCCACGGCGCGGCCTTCGCGCTCTTTCCTATCCTGTGGGTCATCTTCTGGGCCATTGCTCTGTTCCGCGTCACGGTGGAAACCGGGCAGTCCGAGATCATCAAGATCTCCATTGGCCGCCTGACGCCGGATCCGCGTCTGCAGATGCTGCTGATCGCGGTCGCGTTTGCCGGATTTCTCGAGGGGGCTGCGGGCTTCGGCGCGCCGGTTGCGATTGCGGCGACCATGCTCGTCGGCCTCGGCTTCTCTGCCTTCAACGCTTCGGCCGCATGCCTGCTGGCCAATACGGCCCCAGTGGCCTTTGGCTCAATTGGGATTCCTCTGCTCACGCTCGCGCTCATCACCGGCCTGCCCGTAAACAAGCTCGGCATCGCCACGGCTGCTATCTGTCTGCCCGGCGCCGTCATTATTCCGCTCTACATCATGCTCGCCATGGGAGGCCGTCGCGCCACGAGCGGCATCTGGACGCCGATGCTCGTGTGCGGCATCGTCTTTGGGGGCGCACAATTTCTTGTCGCACGCTTCCTCGGCCCACAACTCGCTGACATCCTCGCCGCGCTCGCCACCATCACCGCGCTGGTCGTCGTCATCCGCCTGCGCCGCAGGCCCGCCGAGCTCGATCTGGCTTTCGCCACGCGGTCACTCGACGGTGGTGCCTTGCATCCCGCACCGCCTGTTGCCGGGCACACGCTTTTCGTCGACCCCACGCAGCTACAAATTCTGCGTGCGTGGTCGCCTTACGGCGTGCTGGTGCTATGCGTCCTGCTCTGGGGTTGGAAACCTCTGCAGGCCCACCTGAACGTCCCCACGCTCTCGTTCCCCTGGCCGTGGCTGCATGACGCCGTTCTTCGTATGCCGCCCATCGTGAACGCGCCCTCGCCGTACCACGCCATCTTCGCCTTCAACTGGCTGGCCGCGTCCGGGACGGCGTGCATGACCGCGACCGTCATTTCAGCCTTGATGCTGGGCCTGAGTCCGCGAAAATTCCTCGGCGTGCTGTTGGCTGTTGCCCGCCAGTTGCTGCTGCCCGCTGTCGTCATGACCTCCGTGATGGGCATCGCCTTTGTGATGAACTACAGCGGCGCAACGGCCACCCTCGGGCTGGCTTTCGCGGCTACCGGAGCGGCCTTCCCGTTCTTCAGCGCACTGCTGGGATGGTTCGGAGTCTTCCTCACCGGCTCCGACACCTCCGCCAACGCGCTCTTCGGCAACCTGCAGGCCGTCACCGCCGGACGACTGGGTTTTTCGCCGGTGTTGATGGCCGCAGCCAGCGCCAGCGGCGGCGTAATGGGCAAGATGATCAGCCTGCAGACCATCGCCATCGCCGCTGGAGCCACCGGCCTCAACCAGCAGGAGCAATCGCGTCTCTTCCGCTTCACCCTGCGCCACAGCATCGTCCTGGCCGCGTTCACCGGGCTGGTGGTTCTTGTTCTGGCCTACGCCGGCGGACTGTTTTAGGAACTCCGGCTGCATTCCATGCTGAAACTGCTGTGAGCCTCCGCAGGTGCGGCTCGCGCCGGACCGCTCGCTATACTGATGAGCGGTTCTTTCGGCATGCTCATCCAATCTCAACACTGCGAGCAGCGGCCTGTCCTCTGAGGAGTTGCATTTTGGCGCTACGAATGGAGGCCGCGGCCAAGACAGACATTGGCCTGGTCAGGCGCACCAATCAGGACAGTTACGGCAGCGATTTCGCGCTCGGACTGTTCGTAGTCTGCGACGGCATGGGCGCCGCCGCCGGCGGCGAGGTCGCCAGCGCCATCGCCGCGGAGACTTTCATCAAGGTCGCGCGGCAGGAGCTCAACTACGACAAGAGCAGCAGTGCCGAGTGCACGCGCCGAGCGCTTGCTCGTGCCGCCGCCGCCGCCAATCGCGCAGTCGCCGTCCGCGCAGAGTTCGAATCGCGTTTTCGCGGCATGGGCACCACACTCGTCGGGCTGCGCATCGTCAGCTCCACACTGACCGCGATCAACGTGGGGGACAGCCGCGCGTATCTTGTGCGGCAGGGAAGCGCAACCCGTCTGACCATCGATCACTCTTACGTTGCCGAGCAGGTGCGCCTGGGCGCCATGACCGAGGCCGAAGCCGAGCATTCCTCCATGCAGTCGCTCATCACTCGCGCCATCGGAGCCGAAGAGGACGTCTACCCCGACCTGTTTGAGCAGCCGCTGCACTCCGGCGACACTGTCCTGCTCGCCTCTGACGGTCTAATGCGCCACGTCTCCGATGAGGAGATCGTCGAGATCCTCGCTCCCGGCAAGTCCCGCACCGCCGAGCTGGCTTGCCTACAGCTCATCGCTCTCGCCAAAAAGCGCGGTGGCTCAGACAACATCACCTGCATCGTCATCCGGCTCAGTCAGGCAGAGTAAGCGCGCTATTCCAAATACGCCTTCAGCCACGGGTCTTCGGTGTGTGTCAGCTCGCGCGTCGCTCCGTCGAAGACCACGTGCCCTTCGTTCAGCACCAGGAACTTCGTGCGCTCATCCAGCTCATTGCCCGGAATCTTCTCCATGCAGCCCTGCTCCTGGTTCCAGCAGTGCGTGGCCATGGTAAAGGCATCCTGCAGCCGGTGCGTGATCATCAGCGAAGTCGTGTGCGAAACGTCGCGCTGCTTCACCACCAGCTCGATGATGGTGTTGGAGGTAATAGGGTCGAGGCCGCCGGTGGGCGAGTCATACAGGATCAGGTCAGGCTTGCTGATGATCGCCCGCGCAATCGAAACCCTGCGCCGCATCCCGCCGCTCAGCTCAGACGGAAACTTGTCGATCGCCTTTTCCAACTCAACAAACCGCAGCGCCTCCACCACGCGTTCATGGATTTCTCTCTCCGGGACGTGTTCTTCATACAGGCGATAGGCGACGTTCCCTTCTACGCTCAGCGAATCGAACAGCGCGCTTTCCTGGAACACCATGCCCACATGCGCACGCAGCTCAAACATTTCGCGCTGCGTCAGCGTGCACAGGTCTTTGCCGAGGACGCGCACCACGCCCTCATCCGGCGCCAGCAGACCGTTGGCCAGCTTCATCAGCACGCTCTTGCCGGTGCCCGCCGGTCCCAGGATCACCCGCGTTTCGCCGCGCTTTACAGCAAAACTCACGCCGCGCAACACCTGGTTATCTTCAAAATGCAGGTACACATCCTCGAACTCTACTATCGGCACGTTCGGTGGCAGCGTGTCGACCACGCTTTGCCGTTGCTGCGAAAGCTCTGTCGTCGCGTCGGCCAACCGCTTCTCCTTCAACTTCCAAAGATGTCGATCATCAGCTGCGTGACCATGAAGTCCACCAGAATGATCAGCACTGACGAAACCACCACCGCCTGCGTCGTCGAGCGGCCCACGCCGCGCGTTCCGCCTGTCGTCCGCAGCCCGTAGAAGCACCCGATCGTTGCAATGATGAATGCAGAGAACAGCGGCTTGGTGAGGCCTTCCACAATGTCGCCGTGCGCCAGTGACATGTACCCCGTATGGAAGTACGATCCGCCATTGAGCTTGAGCAGGACCACCGCAACCAGCGCGCCGCCGCCGATCCCGCAAGCATCCGAGATGATAGTCAGGAAGAACATCATGAAGACCGTGGCCACCAGCCGCGGCGCCACCAGCTTACGGATGGGGTCCGTGCCCAGGGCGCGCATCGCGTCAATCTGCTCGGTCACCTTCATGGAGCCAAGCTCGCTGGCCATGCCGGAGGCGTTGCGCCCGGAGATCATCAGCCCGGTCAGCACCGGTCCCAGCTCTTTGATCATCGAGAGCGACACCAGCCGGCCCGTCATGTTCACCGCACCGAACTCCTTCAACGAGACGGCGGACTGCAGCGCCAGCACACAGCCGGTAAAGAAGCCCGTCAGCACCACAATGGGCAGCGATCCAACGCCGATGGAATCCATCTGCGCATAGATGTCTGCAATATAACGTGGCTTGGAAAAAAGGCAGCCGACCGCGCGCCCGCAGAGCAGCGAGTACTCCTGAACGGAGGCGACAATGCTTTTGGCGTAAGCCTCTGGAGAGAGGAGTTTCATCCGGTCGCTATGCGGTCAGGTTACCAGATTGCCCACCCCGCCTTGTGGACGCGGTGCTCCGCGCTGGAAATGAGAAAATA
>Ga0182015_10005815_pt1 | contig 12641 bp, 9 predicted proteins | sample 712P3MmetaG_FD_120478 | JGI IMG/M metagenome (GOLD analysis project Ga0182015, IMG submission 120478) | Permafrost microbial communities from Stordalen Mire, Sweden - 712P3M metaG | ecosystem: Environmental > Terrestrial > Soil > Wetlands > Permafrost | place: Sweden: Stordalen | collected...
AAGAAGAACGGCATCATGATGGTGGATTTTGCGCTGGAAGGCGAGCGCCAGCACGGCAAAAACGCTACCGACGCAATCTACGACGCTAGCCTGCTGCGTTTCCGTCCCATCATGATGACCACCATGGCCGCGCTGCTCGGCGGACTCCCGCTCGCACTGGGAACCGGCATTGGCTCGGAAATTCGGCGTCCGCTCGGTATCGCGATGGTAGGTGGACTCATACTGAGCCAGGCGCTCACGCTCTACACCACCCCGGTGATTTACATCTTCTTCGACAATCTGGGAGCAAGATTTTCCCGCTGGCGCTCGCCTGAAACCTCGAGTGGCGAAACGTCGAATGGCGAAACCTTAAGCGGCGGCCCGCTTCCGGCAGAGCAGTCATGAATCCTTCCGAGCTATTCATTCGACGGCCCGTGGCAACCACGTTGCTGACCATCGCAATTGCCATCGCCGGGGCAATCGCATTTACCGTACTGCCCGTCTCGCCGCTGCCTCAAGTCGACTTTCCTACGATTTCGGTGGGGGCCTCGCTACCGGGAGCGAGCGCGCAGATCATGGCGTCTTCCGTCGCCACTCCCCTCGAGCGTCAGTTAGGCCACATTGCCGGCGTCTCGGAAATGACCTCCGCAAGTTCTCTCGGCACCACTTCGATCACGATTCAATTTGATCTGAGCCGCAACATTGACGGCGCTGCACGCGATGTGGAGGCTGCGATCAGCGCGGCTCGCTCCTATCTACCCACGAATCTCCCAGGCAATCCTACCTACCGCAAGGTCAATCCCGCCGACGCTCCGATCATGATCATCGGCTTGACCTCCAGCAAGTACGACACCGGCAAACTGTATGACGAAGCTTCGACCGTAATGTCGCAGAAGCTTTCCCAGATCCAGGGCGTGGGACAAGTTTCGGTCGGCGGAAGTTCCTTGCCCTCCGTGCGCGTGGACGTGGATCCGACTCAGCTCAACAGCTATGGTTTAACCCTTGCCAGTGTTCAGGCAATTTTGAGCACTCAAAATGCGGATATTGCCAAGGGGCAATTGTTCGACGGCACCACTACCGCCGATATCATCGCCAACGATCAAATCTCCAATGCCGAAGCTTATAAACCAATCATCATCGGCTACCACAACGGCACCGCCGTTCGATTGTCGGATGTGGCCGAGGTCACGGATTCGGTTTCGAATATTCGTTCCGCGGGATTTCTAAACGGCATTCCCGCGGTCATGATGATCATCTTCCGCCAGCCCGGCGCGAACATCATTCAGACCGTCGAGAACATACGAAGTCAGCTGCCTTTCCTGAAAGCATCGATTCCACAGGGCATCGACACCACCATCGTTCTCGACCGCACCACCACCATTCGAGCATCGGTATCGGACGTCGAGCGAACCCTGATGATCTCCGTCGTCCTCGTCATTCTGGTGGTCTTCATCTTTTTGCGGAACGGACGCGCCACCCTGATTCCGAGCGTTGCCGTCCCCGTATCGCTGATCGGCACGTTCGCGGTCATGTACCTGCTCGGCTACAGCATCGACAATCTCTCACTGATGGCCCTCACCATCTCCACCGGTTTTGTCGTGGATGACGCCATTGTGGTAATGGAGAACATTTCCCGTCATCTGGAAGCGGGGATGAAGCCCTTCGCCGCCGCACTGCTCGGCGCTCGCGAAATTGGATTCACTGTTTTTTCCATCAGCGTTTCGTTGATCGCGGTTTTCATTCCCATCCTCATGATGGGTGGCATTGTCGGCCGTCTCTTCCGCGAGTTCGCCATCACTCTTTCAACCGCCATCGTCGTATCGATGGTGATTTCGTTAACCACCACTCCCACCATGTGTGCGTACTTGCTTAAACAGCACATGGTCGAAGAAGGCAAGCCGGTGGGTCACAACTGGATGTATCGCACCAGTGAAAAGTTCTTCGCATGGATGCTCGACACCTACCGCCAAACGCTTACTTGGGCGCTCGATCATTCTGTGCTGATGTTGACGATTTTGCTGCTCACGATCGCCCTCAACGTCGTACTGATCAATAAAATTCCCAAGGGATTCTTTCCGCAGCAGGATACGGGCGCTATTGTCGGAGGCCTTCAAGGTCCGCAGGACGCATCGTTCCCCTTCATGGATTACTCCATTAAACAGCTGGTGGGGATAATCCGTGACGACCCCGCCGTTGCCAACGTCATCGCGTTCACCGGCGGCCAGGGCGCCACCAATACGGGCTTCATCTACATGAGCCTTAAACCGCTCGATGAGCGCAAGATTGGAGCTCCGGAGATCATTAATCGCCTGCGCCCTAAGATGGGCCGTTTGCCTGTGGCATCGGCATTCCTGCAGGCCGCGCAGGATCTCCGCATCGGGGGCCGGTCCAGCAGCGCTCTTTACCAGTACACCATTCAATGCGACAACATTCAGGATCTTTCGAAGTGGGGGCCGATCCTCTTAGGAGAAATGAAGAAGATTCCCGGACTGCAGGACGTTAACACCGACCAGCAGAATGGGGGATTGCAGGAGATGCTCACCTATGACCGTGCCTCGGCTGCCAGGCTGGGTTTGACGGCACAGTCACTGGATACGGCACTCTATGATGCCTTCGGTCAGGCAGAAGTGTCTATCATCTACACGCAGTTAAACCAATACTATGTAGTCCTCGAAGTCGCGCCAAAATACTGGCAGACCCCCCAAGGCTTAAAGAACATTTATCTTCGAGGCGTGGGCGCCAGCGGTACCACCAGCGGATCGAGTAGCGGATCCGGCGGCGGTTCGGGAGGATCAGGTAGCGGCAACTCATCGGGTGGGAGTGCCTCAAGCGGTGCGAATGGGACAACGAGTGGCGCATCCAAAAGTGCCAGTTCCTCAAGCGGCGGTTCGAGCGGGAGTTCCTCTTCAAGCGCCGGGAACGTGCCGGAACGCGGCATTGTGCCGCTCAGTGCGGTTAGCGGGGCTCAATCCGGCACCACCCCGCTTGCGGTAAATCACACTGGCCTGTTTCCTTCTGTTACTGTGTCCTTCAACCTTGCGCCAAATGTCTCACTGGGCGATGCCACGGTACAAATCGCTGAAATGGAGCAGCGGCTGAATACCCCTCCGACGATCCGTGGATTCTTTGCCGGAACCGCGCAGGCCTACCAGCAGTCGCTGAGCACCGAACCGATGCTGGTCGCGACCGCACTCCTAGCCGTTTACATTGTGCTCGGCATCCTTTACGAAAGTTGGGTCCACCCCATTACCATCATTTCCACTCTGCCTTCGGCCAGCGTTGGAGCCATGCTTGCGTTAATGATCTTCAAGATCGATCTCAATGTAATTTCTATTATCGGAATTGTGCTGCTGATCGGCATCGTAAAGAAGAACGCCATTATGATGATCGATTTCGCCCTGGTTGCCGAGCGCCAGGAAGGCAAGAGTACCGCGGATTCAATCTTTGAAGCCTGCATGCTGCGCTTCCGCCCGATTCTAATGACGACGATGGCCGCCTTGTTCGGCGCCCTGCCACTTGCTTTCGGAACAGGTACCGGCTCGGAGTTGCGAAGGCCGCTCGGAATCACCATCGTAGGCGGGTTAATCGTCAGCCAGATGCTTACGCTTTATACAACCCCGGTGGTGTACCTATTCCTGGATGGATTGCGGCTTCGCTTCCAAAGGAAACCTCACGGCAATGTTACCGCGCCAGCTCCGGAATTAACTTAGAGTATTGGATAAGGTCGCGCAGGTAAAAGTATGAATATCTTGAAGCGAAGAGTTGCGAAGCGAAGAGCTACGAAGCGAAGAGTTACGAGTTCCATCGTTGGGTCGTTCGCGGGCGTGCTCGTATTAATCTCGTCAGCTTGTGTGGTTGGGCCGAAATATCACGCGCCCGCTCCGCAGGCGCCCGCCCCTGAATACAAAGAGTCCACCACTCAATTCAAAGACAACGGACCGTGGACCGTGGCGCAGCCCTCCGACGCCATGCTTCGTGGCAAATGGTGGGAAATATTCAAAGACCCCGAACTGAACGCTCTGGAAGAAGAACTGAACATCAACAACCAGAACATCAAAGAATACTTCGAAGATTTCATGGAAGCGCGCGCCGTGGTGCGCGAGGCTCGGTCACAATTCTTCCCCACGATTTCGGCCGCGCCTTCGGTCAGCCATACCCGCAGCTCGGCGAAATTAGGCGGAGCGAATACCGTGAATTCAACCGGCACCGGCACCACCACCACTACCGCGAACACGACCAACCTGCAGAGCACTATTTATTCTCTGCCTCTTGAAGCATCATGGGCGCCTGACCTCTGGGGCAAGGTTCGCAACACCGTGCGCGAAGCTCAATATTCGGCGCAGCTCAGCGCCGCCGATCTGGAGAACGAGATCCTCACTGAGCAGGCGACGTTAGCGGAATATTTTTTCGAGATTCGCGGCCAGGACGCCCTGCAAAAGCTTTACAACGAGACCGTTGAAGCCGATCAGAAGGAACTGGACCTCACCCGTTCACTTTACGAAACGGGTATTGCCAATCAGATCTCCGTCGTCGAGGCCGAAACTGCGCTGCAGAGCGCGGAGGCAGGCGCGACCAACGTAGCCATCGCGCGCGCCCAGTATGAGCATGCCATCGCCATGCTCGTCGGCAAAGCCGCCACCAACTTTTCCATTCCGGTGAAGCCCATGACGGTTGCTCCTCCGCCGATTCCGGTCGGAGTGCCTTCACAGCTCCTGCAACGGCGTCCCGACGTTGCCGCCGCCGAGCGCAACATGGCCGCCGCCAATGCGGAGATCGGCATTGCCCACGCCGCCTATTATCCCAGCCTCAGTTTGACCGGTGAAGCCGGCTTTGAGAGCTCCGCCATCGGAAGCCTGCTTTCATGGCCCAGCCGATTCTGGTCCGTAGGCAGCTCGCTTTCCGAAACGATTTTTGACGCTGGCCTGCGCCGCGCCACCGTTCAACAATACGTCTCCACCTACAACGCCGATCTTGCCGCCTATCGCCAAACCGTTCTCACCGCATTCCAGCAAGTGGAGGACGGTCTGGCCGAGGTCCGCATTCTTTCCAAGGAAATTGTGCAGGAACAACAGGCGGTGAACTCCGCCCAAATCTACCTCAACTTGGAAGAATCGCGGTATGAAACCGGCATCGACCCCTACGTCGATGTCCTGGTAGCCCAAACCACCGTTTTATCCGATCTCCAAATCCTGAATAGCCTTCAGGTGGAAGAGATGGCCGACGCTGTGGCCTTGGTCGAAGCGCTTGGCGGGGGCTGGGATAATTCCCAACTGCCCACGCCATCCCAGATCACGCAAAAGCCAGCCAGAGCGGATACTACGATCCAGCAGTAATTAGCGGCCCGTCCTTCTAAATTTGGCTGCCCAACGACCGGTCTAAGTTGAACGCGGCGCTGATCAACGCTAGATGCGTAAAAGCTTGCGGGAAATTTCCCAGCGCTTCGCCTTGCGGTCCGGTTTGCTCTGAGTACAGTCCCAGATGATTCGAATAACCCAGCATGCGTTCAAACAACAGCCGCGCATGATCCAGTTTCTCGGGCGCCCCCATACTCGCTCGAGTCAGCGCCTCAATCAGCCAGAAGGAACACATATTGAAACTGCCTTCTTTGCCGGGAAGCCCATCGATGCTGGGCTGGGGCGGGTACCGGTACACAAGACTGTCGCTCACCAAGCCTCCGTCGCGAGGATTTTTGAGAATCGCGTCCAGCGTGCTTAACATCCGCGGATCGTTCGGCGCCATGAATAGCACCAGCGGCATCATCAGGATGGAAGCGTCCAAATCCTCGCTGCCATAGTATTGCGTAAATGCTTGACGCTTCTCATTCCACCCCAAACTCATCACCTGCTCGTAAATACGATCGCGTTCCGTCAACCACTTCGCGTGATTTGCGGGCAGAGACCGTTTGTCGGCCAGTCGAAGCCCGCGATCCAGCGCAACCCAATTCATCACCTTGGAATATACGAAATTCTCCTGACGATTCCGCATCTCCCAGATGCCTGAATCCGGCCGCTCCCAGTTCTCGCAAATCCAATCCAGCCGTGTACGCATTCGCAACCATTGATCGTAGGGAGTCGGGCTCACGTATTTATTTGCCAGGTAAAGCGCGTCCATCAGCTCGCCATAAATATCTCCTTGATATTGCGTCACCGCTTGATTGCCAACTCGAACTGGCCCGGACCCGCGATACCCCTCCCAATGGTCCAAAGTGTATTCGGGCAGTCTCTCGTCGCCTTCAATCGTAAATACCACTCCTGCCTGCTTATCCGCGCTCATGTGCTTGGACGCATAGTTGTGAATCCAGCCGATGAATTCCGTGGCTTCGTCCTTGAAGCCGATTCTCACCATGGCGTAAACCGTAAAAGCCGCATCCCGGAACCAGGTATATCGGTAATCCCAGTTGCGGCTTCCTCCAATCACCTCCGGCAAACTTGTCGTAGGTGCCGCAATAATTGCCCCGGTGGGCTCGAAACTCAGCAGCTTCAAAGCTAATGCGGACCGATGTACCTGCTCCCGCCACCGCCCGTAATAAGTGCATGCCGAAAGCCAGTCATGCCAGAATTTTACCGTACGGTTAAGCTTAGCCTCGGCCTCTTGTTCGGATGGTGCGGATTTGTGTGGTGAGGATTCGGATGGTGCGGAGGACGAACTTCCGCTCCCTCCTCGCAGAAGAAATACTTGCGACTTGCCTTCCTCCAGCACGAACTCAGCCGTCACTCCGCCTTCTCCATCGTCTTGCAGCGGAACCTTGGTCAGGAGCGACATATCAAAATTCCCCGCCGTGAAACGGGCTCCGCTTTTTTCGATCCGGGTCTGATGATCCTGGCGGCCATAGTCGAACGCGGGACGGCACATTACGGAAACTCGCACTGCTCCGCGCACACAGCGCACACGCCGGTACAAGTCACGGTACTCGGCGGAACCGGCAGGTAACCCCACTGGCATGAAATCTTCCAGCTCGAGAATTCCGTCCTCCAGCAAGAAACGAGTTACCAGGACGTTGGTCGACGGCCAATAAGATTGCTTATGCCGCACCACTTCTGCTTGGGCGGAGATTTGAAACCGCCCACCCTTCTTGTCATCCAAAATCGCTCCAAAAACGCTCGGCGAATCGAAATGCGGCGAACAGTACCAGTCGATGGACCCGTTCATACTCACCAGCGCGACCGTCCGCATATTTCCAATAATTCCGTAATTCTCGATAGGCTGATACGCCATTGATCCGATCCCTTTCAGAATTCCTGCTGCATTTGAGAGGTTACAGTAGTCCGGAGGGTTGTAAAAGCACGCTGATGACGGCAAATGTTTCCAGTTCATGACGGGCCGCTCGGGAAAGATTTTCTTTGGGATCGCCGAGGAGTCGACCGTCGGAAGTGAAACCTCGACTTGCAAGGCTAGAGGCAATCTCATATGGCTTCGGGAAGGGCACGACGTTCAGTCGTGCCGTCCGGGCCAATAATGACGAGGGCTTTAGCCCTGAGGGAGTTTGTGCGTCTGCCCCTCGCGGTATTTATGAGATGACTTCTAGAGTGGAGAGGAGTTACTCAACGGAGGGACTGGTGAGCGCGGCAGGATTCGAACCTGCGACCCATGCCTTAAAAGGGCATTGCTCTACCAACTGAGCTACGCGCCCCAACCGTGCTCAAATAGTTTACCATTGGCCCTGCACCAGCTCGATCTTTGCCTTACGGGCGTGAAGCCCTACCGGCGTGAACCAATGAAAAGCCTTCTAGATAAAATCTCCAGAACGACAGTCAAATCGCGCGACAACGTCCAACCGAATCGTGCGGTGACCCTCGCGTGACGCAAGTATTGAGCGGGGAAATGCTGATCGGGGTTGACGTCGGCGGGACAAAAGTGGCGGCGGGTTTAGTGAATGCCGCTGGTGAAATCACTTTCCAGGGCCGAACGCCCATGGTGGCGAATGACGCAGCCGGTGGATTGGCCGCTGTGATTTCGGCGATCAATGCGGTGCGGTCTGCCATCCAGGCTGGTTCGCCGAACGAAACCACGACTACGATCTCCGGCATCGGAATCTGCGCTCCCGGCCCGCTCGATCCTCGGCACGGCATCGTTGTCAATCCTCCAAATCTTCCAGGCTGGCGGAATTTTCCGCTCGCCGCCGAAGTATCCAAAAATTTCAATCTGCCCGTAAAAGTGGATAACGATGGAAACGCCGCCGCCTTGGCGGAAGCGCTCTGGGGCGCTGGACGCGGCTTTCGCAACGTTTTCTGCGCGACCCTCGGCACTGGTATTGGCACCGGCATTGTATTCGACGGTCACATTTACCACGGTCGTACCGGAGCCGCCGCCGAAGGTGGCCACAACACTATCGACTACCGTGGGCCGCGTTGCGGCTGCGGAAAGCTGGGCTGCATCGAAGCTCTCGCCTCGGGTCCGGCAATTGCTCGCCGCGCCTCCGAAAAAATTGCCGCGGAAGGTAAAACCTCTTTGATTCTGGAGTTCGCTGGCGGCAAACTGGACCGCATCTCCAGCGAGATGGTCGGTAAAGCCTACGCGGCAGGGGATTCGGTGGCCCAGGAGATTTTACGGGACACAGCTTTCTATCTCGCCGTGTGGCTCGGCAACATCATCGACCTGCTGGAGCCGGATGTAATCATCATTGGCGGAGGCGCGGGCGCCATGCTGCGGCCATTCTTCGCGGAAATTCAAGAGCGTCTCCCGAGCTGGTGCGTTAATTCGCAATGTCAGGAAATTCCGTTGCTTCCGGCGCATTATGGCGCCGATGCAGGCATAGCCGGTGGCGCAGCCCTCTGCCGCTGATTCGACCCAGGCTCCATTACGCGCGAGCCTTCTCGATATTCGCTTCCCAAACGCCCTTCGATTTCAGGATAAGCTCCACTGCCTCGCGCACTGCACCGTGACCGGCAAGTGCTTTCGTGGTGTAGTGCGCTGCTTTCTTGACCTCCGGAACCGCATCGCCCACCGCTACTGCCAAACCCACGCGGCGCATTAACGGGATGTCCGGCAGATCGTCTCCCACATACGCGACCGCGGAATCAACCACCCCCGCCTTTGCCAGGATTTCTTCGTACGCCGGCATTTTGAGCGCCTGCTTCATATATATAAATTCCATCTTCATTTCTTTCGCGCGCCGCAACAGTGCGCCGCTTTCGCGTCCCGTGATGCAACCCGTACGCAAGCCCGCGGTACGCGCCAGTGTCAGGCCCTGGCCGTCGTGCGCATCGAACTTTTTAATTTCCAGTGCGCTGCCATCCGGTTGGGAGAGCAGAATGACCCCACCATCCGTCATCGTGCCGTCCACATCCATCAGCAACAAATCGATTTGCGCCGCTCGCTTCTTCAGGGCGGCGGAGATTTTATCCAGACTTGCCAAGGTGCCTCCGTCAAAGTAGGGAACAGTCAGTCTAAGCCACGTCGGAGCATTGAGCCAGCCTAACCCCAATCGTCGGCCCACAAATCCCTTCAGCAACACTTCCCGTGACCGCAATCACAGCTGGAAGTGACTTTGAGCATGGATTAAAACGAGCAAGCAAGTACAGAATGGCTGGAACTGTCCGTGTCTGTTGATGTCGATGAAGGGACCGTTCCAAACACTTCTCTCCTATCCTCATCGCAACAAGACATTCTTGGCACCGACAAAGGAGTGTTCGAATGGAAAATAATTATCGCCATCGAGTGGTCTCGTGGTGGAGTTCGGGAAAGACGGGACTCTCGAAGTCCGACTCTGCGCCCAATGCGATTCACTTTGCCGCTCCGCCGGAGTTCGGCGGTCTCCAGGGCCGGTGGACTCCCGAAGATTTGCTGATGTGCGCGCTGGCGAGTTGCTTTACAACCACCTTTCACGCGATCGCAGGAAACTCGAAGTTCGAATTCACGGACTTGGAGGTGGAATCGGAGGGAACTGTAAGCAAGACAAGCTCCGGCTACACTTTCACGCAGATCACGATTCGCCCCACCCTAACAATTCTCGGAGACCATTACCGCGATCGAGGAATCGCCCTGCTGGAAAAAGCCAAAGAACTTTGCCTGGTCTCACGCGCGCTTGCGATCGCGCCAGCCTTCGAAAGCAGTATCGTGGTTGGGAAGCAACAACCTGCCTAACCTGACGCTCTGCATTGTAGCGAGCCAGATTCAGCGAGCCAAACCTCAGCAAGCCGAGTTTACCGAGCCAAAGTCACGCGCCCGGATTTCCTCGCTTTCTCCGCTTCCAGTCGATGGATCGTAGTCCGCAGCCATGCTCCAAGCGCCTCTTCAATCTCCTGTTGCGTGCCGGTGCGGTACAGATTTTCCAAGGTTTCCCCGCTCAGAGACAGCGGTATGTGGATGCACGGCGTTTGTTCCTTGCGCGCTTCTTCCGGAACGAATTGCATCAGCAGACACTCACTGCACGGCTCCCTGTCTTTAGAATTGAAATTCATGCAGGTGGGTGAATCTTCAAAAATAAAGCGTGGCCTCCAGGACTCGCGCGGCAACCGGCCGTAGCCGCCTTGTTCCAGAAACTCCAGCTCGAATTTTAATACTTCCAAAACCTCGCGTTTATCCTGCGCCATACACGTACCTCGCCCTGTAGTTTGCCTCAAGCGCCTTCGCTAAGCGGTGACTCCCGTCACAGCTGCTGGTGAGGCCCGTCACCGGATAAATACCTGCCAGAACTCACGCAACCACTCTTACGGCCCGTATGCCAGCTCTAAGAACCACCCCGTTACATCCACATGTGATGAAGATCACAGCATCTGCTTCGTAAGAGAGTTCAATATTGCAACGGGATCGGATGTATTCTTATCGCGGGACCCGCAAAATCATTTAGGAGCTTAAAAATGAAGAGAAGTGACCTCAGAGTGTTCATGATTGCAACGGCATTTGCGGTTGCTATTACCTTCTCCCTCCCTGCGCGCGCGCAAGATGCGTCAGGCCTCTACAAGTCGAGGTGCGCCATGTGCCATGGGGCGGACGGCAGTAAGTTGGCTGCCCACAATCTCCAAACCTCCGACGTACAGAAAATGTCGGACGCGGATCTCAGCGGCGTCATTACCAATGGCAAGGGTAAAATGCCCGCTTCCCATGGCCTGAAGCCGGAGGACGTGAAGGGCCTCGTGGATTACGTTCGCACTCTGAAAAAGTAATCTGGTTCTTTCTTGAACAAGCTGGCTCGCCGAATGCGGCGGAATTATCGCCGCAAAGTGCGGAGTGTGCGTGCACCATCGGACACAAGACAGAGCGGGAGCTTCAATGAACTTTTGGCAACGGATTCGCACCTGGGCGCAGCCCATCTACTACCTCGGTCAGAATACCGTGACCCTCGTGGGCGCCGTGATCACCACCAGCACGGCGCTCACCACCATTGCCTTCTGGTTCTACGACATTTTCTTGCCCGGCCCTCCACACCCGTACATTGGTCTGCTTGTCTTTCTGATCCTTCCAGGAATCTTTATTCTCGGTCTGCTGCTCATTCCCATCGGAATCTGGCTGCGACGCCGCACTCTGCGCGGTACCGGCGCGCTCCCGAAAACTTATCCAGCAATCGATCTTCATTTGCCTGTGATTCGCCGCACTCTGGAATGGGTTGGCGTTGCGACCTTCCTCAATCTCGTAATCATCGCGACCGCCTCCTATCGTGGCGTCGAATACATGGACTCCACCAGCTTCTGCGGCACGACATGTCACACCGTGATGGCGCCTGAGTACGCCGCCTATCAGAATTCACCGCACTCGCGCGTTGCCTGTGTCGAGTGTCACATCGGTCCCGGTGCGGGATGGTTCGTCCGGTCCAAGCTCTCCGGCCTGCGCCAGGTCGCCGCGGTTACCTTCCACACTTATTCCCGGCCGATTCCTTCGCCGGTAAAGTATTTGCGGCCCGCCCGCGAAACCTGTGAGCAATGTCACTGGCCGCAACGCTTCACCGGAGACAAGTTCCTGGTGAACACCAGCTATAAAGATGACGAAAAAAATACCCCGCAAACCGATGTCCTCTTGCTGAAAGTAGGCGGGCGCACCTGGCAGGGCTCCGTTGGCATTCACGGCCACCACCTCGCCGATAACGCTCGTATCCGCTACATCTCAACCGATCCCGAACGTCAGACAATTCCCGTGGTTTACTTCACTGACGATCAGGGCAAGACCACCGAGTTCATTTCCACCGACGCCAAGCCAACTCAGCAGCAACTGGATAAGGGGGAACACCGCACCATGGATTGCGTGGATTGCCACAATCGCCCCACCCACGCCTTCGACCTTCCGGAGAATGCCGTCGACAAGCAAATGTCTCTCGGCCACATCAGCCCCGAGCTTCCGTTTATCAAGAAAAAGGCCGTCGAGGTTCTAAAAGTTGACTATCCCGCCCGCGATGTTGCCAAGCAACGCATCACGGACGAACTTAACAATTTCTATCGAACCAATTATCCGCAGATCTATCAGACGCGGCGCCTGCTCGTGCAGCAAGCCGGAGATGAAGTCGCGGCGATCTATCTGCGAAATATTTTCCCTGACATGCGTGTGACCTGGGGCGTGCACCCGAATAATCTTGGACACAACGATTCCCCCGGATGTTTCCGCTGCCACGATGGCAGCCACACCAGCGCCGACGGGCAGACCATCACCAACGATTGTTCCGCATGCCATCAGGTTCTGGCAGCCGGTGAAGAAAATCCTAAGGTGCTGAGTGATTTGGGAATGAAATGAAA
>Ga0182015_10005816_pt1 | contig 12641 bp, 13 predicted proteins | sample 712P3MmetaG_FD_120478 | JGI IMG/M metagenome (GOLD analysis project Ga0182015, IMG submission 120478) | Permafrost microbial communities from Stordalen Mire, Sweden - 712P3M metaG | ecosystem: Environmental > Terrestrial > Soil > Wetlands > Permafrost | place: Sweden: Stordalen | collected...
GAGTTCTTCTGGCGAGACGGCTGGGGCCCGCTCTACAGTGTCCTTGGAGGCAACCCACTAGCCGCGATGCCCTCGCTGCATTTCGCCACATCCCTGATGGCCGCACTCCTGCTCGCTGAGGTAGGGCCGGTCGTCGGCGCGCTGGGTTTGGGCTACACCGCGACGCTTGGGTTTGCCTTGGTGTATCTCGGAGAGCACTACGTCGCGGATCTGCTCGCGGGGGCGGTGCTGACCGGAGTGGTGCGCCGCTTGGCCCCGCGTGCGACGCCCTTCTTGGCGGATGTGGGCCGGGTCGTGGGGGCGCTCGAGGCGCGGGCGCACGTGGCGAGCTGAGCGGTGGTGGGCCGGGGAGCAGATGACTGAAACACGTGAGACACACAAACAGGCGCTGGCTGGTGCTCACACCGAGGAGGAGATGCCGCGTGTGGCGATCACGCGGCGCAGCGCGATTACGCTCGTCCTGTTCGTCCTCTCGGCCGTCGCGTTCTTTTACTTCGTCTTGCCGAAGCTCTCTGGGCTGGGCGCGACCGCGCATCGGATCGAGCGTGGAGACACCTGGTGGATTGCGATTGGGGTGTTCCTCGAGCTGCTTTCCTTTGCCGGCTATGTGGTGCTCTTTCGCTCCGTGTTCGTGCGTGGCCCCAGCTTGATCGGCTGGCGCGAGAGCTACCAGGTCACGATGGCTGGTCTGGCCGCCACGCGACTGTTCGCGGCCGCCGGGGCAGGTGGGGTCGCGTTGACCGCATGGGCTTTGCGGCGCTCTGGCATGGAGGCTCGGTTGGTGGCCTGTCGCATGGTCGCGTTCATGGTGCTGCTCTACGTGATCTACGCGGGCTCGCTGCTGCTCGACGGCGTGGGGCTGGGTACAGGCCTGTTTCCTGGAGGTGGCTCGTTCGCGATCACGATCGTCCCCGCGATAGTCGCTGCGATTCTGTTTGGCGTGGCCGGCGCGATGGCCTTGTTGCCGGGTGATATCGAGCGGCGCTTGGAGCGGTGGGCGGCAGGCTCTGGTCGCCTTGCGCACTGGGTGGCTCGCGCGGTGACGGTGCCCGCGCTGGCTGCTAGCGGAATACGCACCGCGATCGATTTGATTCGTTCGCGTGATCCCGGGGTGCTGGGCGCGCCGGCCTGGTGGGGCTTTGACGTCTGCGTGCTGTGGGCATGCTTTCACGCATTCGGGAGCCCTCCTCCGTTCGCCGTCATCCTGATGTCCTACTTCGTGGGGATGCTCGGCAACCTGCTGCCGCTGCCCGGTGGGCTGGGAGGCGTGGAGGGAGGCATGATCGGCGCGTTTGCGGCTTTCGGCGTCGACTTCAACCTGGCACTGCTTTCAGTCCTGTCCTATCGCGCGATTTCCTTTTGGCTGCCGACGCTACCTGGCGCGATCGCATACTTCCAGTTGCGCCGCACCGTGGCTCGCTGGCGCGATCTGCAGACGCGTCCCTCTGAGGAGGATGCCGTGCCGTCTGGGGCTATCGAGGCAGTCGGCCCCTTGCACGCGTAAATATTTGACTAGAAACACGCTATACTTCATAAAGTGAAGTGACCTTGGATGGGAGATCAAATGGCAGCGACGGACATTGAGAACGTGATCGTGATTGGCAGTGGCCCGGCGGGTTACACGGCGGCTCTGTATACCTCGCGCGCCAACTTGAACCCGCTGGTGATCGAGGGCTTCGCCTGGGGCGGGCTACTGCAGCAGACAACCGACGTGGAGAACTACCCGGGCTTCCCCGAGGGCATCATGGGACCGGAGATGATGCAGAAGCTGCGCGACCAGGCCGAGCGTTTCGGTGCGCGTCTGCTCACCGAGGAGGCCGAGCGCGTCGAGCTTGCGAGCGAGCCTGGCGGGATCCACAAGGTGTGGGTGGGCGACACGGAGTACAAGGCGCGCACTGTCGTCCTGGCGATGGGCGCCGAGCACAAGAAGCTGGACGTTCCCGGCGAGATGGAGCTGAGCGGTCGCGGGGTCAGCTACTGCGCGACCTGCGATGCGGCCTTCTTCCGCGACACCCCGACGGTCATCGTCGGCGGCGGTGATTCGGCGATGGAGGAGGCGATCTTCCTCTCGAAGTTCGCGAGCAAGGTGACGATCGTGCATCGGCGTGATCAGTTCCGGGCATCGAAGATCATGCTCGACCGCGCGCTCGCGCAAGCGAACATCGAGCTGTTGACGCCATACGCCGTCAAGGAGTTCGTGCCCGGTCAGAACGGTGCGCTGGGGCATGCCGCGCTGGTGAACACCGAGACTGGCGAGGAGCGCACGCTGGAGGTCTCGGGCGCGTTCGTCGCAGTTGGCCATGAGCCGCAGTCAACGCTTGTGGATGGGCAGATCGACGTCGACGGGAACGGCTATGTGGCCGTCGATGGTCGTTCGACGCGGACCAACCGTCCGGGTGTCTTCGCGGCCGGCGACCTGGTCGACCACACCTACCGCCAGGCGATCACCGCCGCCGGCTCGGGTTGCCAGGCGGCGCTGGATGCCGAGTGGTATCTGCGCGACACGCCGCAGGTCCCGACCCCGGAGGGAATGCCGCTCGGCGATCTGGCTGAGGCGCAGTGGGCTCCCAGCGCTGCTACGGCTGAGGCGTAAGAGCGCCCGCTACGGCTGAGGCGTAAGGACGCCCTCGAGCTCCAGCAGATATCGCTTCCGGTCCAACCCGCCGCCATAGCCGCCGATCGCTCCCCCGGTGCGTAGCACCCGGTGACAGGGGATCACGATCGGGATCGGATTGGCGCCCAGCGCGTTACCTGCCGCGCGCGAGCCTCGTGGGGAGCCGGCCTCGGAGGCCACCTCGGCGTAGGAAAGGTAGCCCCCGTAGGGGATCTCCGCGGTTGTGTGCAACACGCGCCGCCCGAACGGACCGATCAGCGACCAGTCGAGAGGGATCTCGAACGTGCGCCGGCGCCCCGCGAAGTATTCGTCCAACTCGCGCTTGATCGGCTCGAGTGACGCGGGCGCCTCGACGATCCGCGGCGAGAGTCCTCGCGCGAGTGCTTCCAGTACAGACTCGATGCTCTCCTCAGGAAATGCGACGCGCACCAGTCCGCGTTTGGTGGTGGCGGCGTGCAGGGTGCCGAAGGGGGAATCGATGGGCGCGTAGCTGATATCGGCAAGGCCATTCGCGGCGGCACGTTCGCTCACCCGCTTGGCGGCCGCGGTGGCCTGCACGCCGGTGTCTCGAGCGTCGGCGGTGCCTTGGCGGAGCAGTTGCTCGATCTGCGTCTTCTGCGTCATGCGATCACCTTCCTCAGTTTGGTTAGTCCCTCGTGTAGCGAGCGGCGTGCCGCCTCCTCTGAGCAGCCGATCGTGCTGGCGATATCGCGGTGCGGCAGATCCGCGACGTAGCGCAGCAGGATCGCCGAGCGCTGGCGTGCGGGCAGCTCGTGCACGGCCTCCCACAACGCCTCGTCGCGCTCTTTCGCCACTTCGGACCCTGAGCTGCTTCGGCGCCGCGTGCGCATTCCGTTTTCCGTCCTCCCGCCTGTCCCGTCCGCGACCGCGGCGATCTCCGCCACCGGCAGCGCTCTCCTGGCGTGCCCTCGGTGGAGATCGAGCGCCTTGCGATGGGCGATCGCCAATACCCACGAGCGGAGATTTCGGAGATTTGAGTCCGGACGCAGGCGAGGGTAAGCGCGAAGCGCCGATATGAAGGTCTCCTGGAAGCAGTCCTCGGCCTCGTTGGCGCCGACGGAGGAGACCAGAAACCGCCAGACGAGCTCTCGGTGGGCGTCGAGAAAACGCTGAAATGGTGGCAGCCCATCGCTCGTGAGAGTCGCGCGTGGCCCGCTCCTGGGAGGTCTCGTAGGTCTGGTCGCGGGTGCTGGCAGCTTGTCGCTCATGACCATTGAACGTGGCCGAGCCTGGAAACGTGAGGTGCGCTCAATCCGCTTGGTGCGCGAAGAAGCCAGCACCGGTCGAGCGTCCGAGCAGCCCGGCGGCCACCAACCCGCGCAGCGCTGGGGCGGGGCGGTAGCGCTCCTCGCGATACTCGCTCCACAGGCCGTCCAGCACGGCAAGCACCTCCTCCAGTCCGATCTCATCCGCCCACGCGAGCGGGCCTCGCGGGTGGCTGAGCCCGAGCACCATGCCCGCGTCGATGTCCGCGGCCGAGCCGGTGCCTTCGCCGAGGGCGAATGCGCACTCGTTGATCACCTGGCAGACGATCCGCGGGAGGACGCCGGCGGGGGAGGGCTGCACGCGCGCGGTGTGCAGGCCGAGGCCTCTGAACGCCCGCTCGCCTGCCTCGCCGGTCACCTCGACGAGCGCCAACGGCGTGATCGCGTAGAACGGCTCGCTCTCCACGGTGCCGCCGAGTCCATCGACGATGATCTGAGCCCCGCCGCCGGCGGTGCCGGCGGCGGAGGCGAGCTCGCGCAGATCCCGCGCCAGTGGGCCGTCGCCTTGCACGCTGGCATCGGCGCTGCGCTTTGGCGGCTCGGGATCTTCCGGCCGGTATGACGTCCCGCTGGTCTTCGTGCCATCCGGATAGTCGTAGTAGCCGCGCCCCGTCTTGCGCCCATGCAGCCCCGCGGCGACGTAGCGCGCGGAGATCGGCGAGGGTTGCCAGCGGGGCTCGTAGAAGCTCTGCTCGTAGAAGCTCTTGGAGATCTCGAAGCCGGTGTCTATGCCCACGAGGTCCATCAACTCGAACGGCCCCATGCGAAAACCGCCCTCCATGCGCACGATCTGGTCGATCGTCTCGATGTCTGCGATTTGCTCCTGCAACATGCGCAGCGCCTCCAGCCCGAACGGCCGGTTGCAGCGGTTGACGATGAAGCCCGGCCCGTCCTTTGCGACGATCACCGTCTTGCCCATCGCCTCGCCGGTGGCGGTGGCGAGCGCGAGGGCCTCGGTGGAGGACTCGACGCCGGCGACCACCTCGAGCAGGCGCATGATCGGCGCGGGGTTGAAGAAGTGCATACCCACGACCCGCTCTGGGTGACTTGCGCCGGCGGCGATCGCGGTGACCAGCAGCGATGAGGTGTTCGTCGCCAGCACGCACCGCTCGTCGACGATCTCTTTTGACAGGCGCGCATAGATCTCGTGCTTGAGCTCGATCCGCTCGGGGGCGGCCTCGATCACCAGCTCACACGGCGCGAACGCGCTCAGATCGTCGACAGCTTGCAAGCGCTCGGCCGCGGCCTGCGCCTCGGCCTCGGTCAGACGGCCGCGGGCTGCTTCTTTCTGCAGGCCGTCCTTCGCCCGCTGCAATCCTCGCTCGAGCGCCTCCGGGATCGGGTCGTGCAGCAGCGTCTGGGCTCCCGACCGGGCGGCGAGCTGGGCGATGCCCGAGCCCATCGTGCCCGCCCCGAGGACACCTATGACACGCGCGGCGTCCATGTCAGGACGGGACCAGCGCATTGATTCCGGTCATCGCGCGGCCGATGATCAATTTCTGGATCTGGCTTGTTCCCTCGTACAGGGTCGTGACGCGCGCATCACGGAAATAGCGCTCGACCGGGTGGTCGTCGACGTAGCCGGCGCCGCCGTGGATCTGGATCGCGAGGTTCGCGCACTCCAGCGACGCCTCGGTCGCGTGGAGCTTGGCGATCGAGGTCTCCAGCGTGTTCGGCCGGCCCTGGTCCTTCAGCCAGCCCGCGCGCCACACGAGCATCCGCGAGGCGTCGGTCTTCAGCACCATGTCGGCGATCATCGCCTGCACGAGTTGGAAGGACGCGATCGGTTTGCCGAACTGCTCGCGCTCCTTGGCGTACTTGACTGACTCCTCGACGCACCCCCGGCAGATGCCCACGCACCCGGCCGCGACCGAATAGCGCCCGGAGTCGAGGTTCGACATCGCGATTTTGAAGCCGTCGCCGACCGCTCCGAGCATGTCCTCGTCTGCGACCTCCACGTCTTCCAGTGAGATCGAGGCGGTGTCGGAGGCATGCAGCCCCATCTTGTGCTCGATCGTCTGCGCGGTGTATCCGGGCTGGTCGGTGTCAACTAGGAAGCACGCTATGCCCTTGTGTCCGAGCGCCGGGTCGGTCTGGGCAAAGATCATTGCCACCTTCGCGTAGTTGCCCATCGAGATCCACATCTTCGCCCCGTTGATTACCCAGCCGGAGTCGGTCTTGCGCGCGCGCGTCTTCTGGTTGGCCGCGTCCGAGCCCGTGTCCGGCTCGGTCAGCCCGAAGCAGCCGAGCCATTCACCCGAGCACAGCTTGGGTAGGTACTTGTGCTTCTGCTCCTCGGTACCGAACTTGACGATCCCCGAGCACACGAGCGAGGTCTGGACCGAGATCACCGTTCGGATCGCGGAGTCGCCGCGGCCGATCTCCTCGACGACGAGGCCATAGCTAAAGTAGTCGAGGCCCGCTCCTCCGTACTCTTGGGGGACGATCGCGCCGAGATAGCCCTGCGCGGCGACCTTCTTGACCAGCTCCACGTCGAAGTGGTGGTTGCGGGCGTTTTCCCGCGATTGCACGATGATCTCGTTGTCGGTGAACTCGCGCGCGGTGCGCTGGATCAGCTGCTGCTCGTCGCTCAGGTCGAAGTCCATGTTCTCCTCTGTCTCCTCTTGCCCGAGCCTTTGACCGGTCGGGCGGTCGTGGTCAGCCGGTTGTGCCCGCCGTCGTGTCTCCGCTCAGCTTGGGGGTGCTCCACGACGCTTGCAGGCGCCGTTCGATCTCCTCGGCAAGGCCGTCGATCGGCAATCGCTCCTGTGCGAGCGAATCGCGCTCGCGCAAGGTGACGGTCCGATCTTCCATGCTCTGGTGATCGACCGTCAGGCAGAACGGCGTGCCGATCTCGTCCTGGCGGCGGTAGCGCTTGCCGATCGCCCCGCCGTCGTCGTACTCGACCATGCCAAGCCCCGGCCGCCCGCGGATCGCGTGGTGGATCTCTCTCGCGATCTCCGGCTGGCCATCCTTCTTCACGAGCGGCAGGATTGCTGCCTTGATCGGCGCCAGGCGCGGGTGCAACCGCAGGAGGGTGCGCGTCTCGCCGGCGCCCGCGCCCTCGCGCTCGACGACTTCCTCGTCGTAGGCATCCACGAGAAACGCGAGGGTCGCGCGATCGGCGCCGGCGGCGGGCTCGATCACGTGGGGTACATAGCGCTCGCCGCTGGCCTGGTCGAAGTACTCGAGCTTCTCGCCGGAGAACTCGGCGTGTTGGGTGAGGTCGAAGTTGCCGCGATTGGCGATCCCCTCGAGCTCAGACCAACCGATCGGGAACAGGTATTCCACGTCGCTGGTGCCCGACGAGTAATGCGAGAGCTCGTCAGGGTCGTGTGCGCGCAAGCGCAGGTGGTCTGGACGCAGACCGAGCTCGACATACCAGCGCTCGCGCTCTGAGAGCCAGTGCTCGAACCACTGCTGCGCATCCTCCGGCGGCACGAAGAACTCCATCTCCATCTGCTCGAACTCGCGAGTGCGGAAGATGAAGTTGCCGGGGGTGATCTCGTTGCGGAAGGACTTGCCCACCTGCGCGATCCCGAAGGGCGGCTTCCTACGGGAGAACTGCAGCACGTTCTTGAAGTTGATGAAGATGCCCTGGGCGGTCTCCGGGCGCAGGTAGGCGACCGATCCGGACTCCTTCACGGGACCGATCGTCGTCTCGAACATCAGGTTGAAGTCGCGTGCCTCGGTCAGGTCGCACTCCTCGGTTTCGCCCGGGTGCCTCGACGGTTTACGCCCGCACGCGAGATCCCCGAGGTGGTCGGCGCGGAAGCGCTGCTTGCACGTGCGGCAGTCCACGAGCGGATCGGTGAAGCCCGCGAGGTGGCCGGAGGCCTCCCATACGCGTGGGTGCTGCAGGATCGCCGAGTCGATTGCCACGATGTCCTCGCGCTCGGCGAGCATCGCCCGCCACCACTCGTTCTTGACATTGCTCTTCAGCAGCACGCCGTAGTGACCGTAGTCGTACGTCGACCCGACCCCGCCATAGATCTCCGAGGAGGGGAAGATGAAGCCGCGGCGCTTGCATAGCGCGACGATCTTCTCCATGGTCACGATGTCCCCGCGCTCGGTCATTGAGCGGAATGCTATTCGAGCCTTGGGGCGACTAGGCTCCCCGAGCAGTGGCGCGGATCTTGATCGTGGCCGGCGGTTGCCGGGGCCGGCGGCTGGCGGGAGATCTCATCGGGGAGGGGCATGCGGTGCGCGTTACCACGCGCACCGAGGCAAGTCGAGCCGCGATCGAGGCGACTGGAGCGGAGTGCTGGATCGGCACGCCCGAGCGCCTCGGCACGCTGCGCGCCGCGCTCGAGAGCGTGACGATCGTCTGCTGGCTACTGGGCGTCGTCACGGGCCCAGAGGAGGAGCTACGCGCGCTGCACTCCTCACGCCTGGAGTTCTTCCTCGGGCAGGTGATCGACACGACCGTGCGCGGTTTTGTGTACGAGGCGGCCGGCGGCGGCGCGGTGCCCGCGGACGTCTTCGCCGGAGGTGAGCGGATCGTGCAAAGGATCGCCGAGCGCAACGAGATCCCCGTCGGGTTTCTCCGGACCGACCCCGGGGACGCGGACGCTTGGCTCGCCAGCGCCCAGGCCGAGATCGATGCTTTGCTGCTGGGCCGATAGATCAAGCTGCGGGGTGGTCGGGCCGATGATGTATCAACGATGGCCGGCGATCGTCCTCGATACGGGCTCTTGATCTCAGCGCTGGGTGCGATCGTGCTCGCGGTGTCCGTGTTCCTGCCGTGGTATGGCGTGAGCTTCACCGCCTCCGGCCTCGCCTTCGCCCAGCAGGCCGGCGACCAGGCGGCCGCCCAGTTCGGCAACGCCACGCTGCAGAGCTATATGGGCGAGTTCCACGCCAATCTCAGCTCGCTCGTCGGGCATCAGTTCACGGCGCTGAGCGCTCATCAGGCGCTGAAGGACCTGAACGTCGTGTTGCTGCTGCTTGCCGGCGCGGCGATCGTGATCGCGCTGCTGGCGCTCGCGGGCGCTGGATTCTCCTCGGCGTCCGCTCCCGACGGCCATCGCGCTCCGTTGCTCCTGCTGGGGATCGTCGCGGCGGCGTGCGTGCTCTTCCGGATCGTCGACCCGCCCGCGCCGGCGGGCGGCTTCCTTGCGCTTTCACTGCGCGAGGGCGCCTGGATGGCACTGCTCGGCTCGGCGGCGATTGTTGTGGGATCGCTGTGGCCGGAGCGCTTCGGCGCGTCTGACCCGTCGGACGCCAAGCTCGAGAGCGCCTGGTCCGGGCTCTCCGGCTGGACGCCCGAGGGTTGAAGAGGGGCGCCGCCCTCCGGCCAACCGCCGTGGTCAGCTATCCTGGGGCTTAATCCCTCAAAAGCCGATCGGGATTCATAGAAGCGCGATTTCCTTTGTCCGACTCTCGCGACGGCTATCTGTCGAGAAAGGAACAAACACAAATGACCCTGCAACTTGGCGATACAGCACCCGACTTCGAGGCGGACACCACGGAGGGCCGGATCAAATTCCACGACTGGATCGGCGATTCCTGGGCGGTGCTGTTCTCGCACCCGAAGGACTTCACGCCCGTCTGCACGACCGAGCTCGGCTACATGGCCAACGCCAAGCCCGAGTTCGACAAGCGCAACGTGAAGATCATCGGCCTCTCGGTGGACGCCCTCGAGAACCACGAGGCGTGGGCCAAGGACATCGAGGAGACCCAGGGTACGGCTCCCAACTACCCGATCATCAGCGACGACGACTTCAACGTCTCAAAGCTCTACGGCATGTTGCCCGCGAGCACGTCCGGCGATCCCCTCGTGCGCACGCCGGCCGACAACCAGACGGTTCGCAACGTGTTCGTGATCGGACCCGACAAGAAGGTCAAGCTGATTCTGATCTATCCGATGACGACAGGTCGCAACTTCGACGAGGTGCTCCGGGTGATCGACTCGCTCCAGCTCACCGCGAAGCACAAGGTCGCCACGCCGGTCAACTGGCAAAAAGGCGAGAAGGTGATCATCGCGGGCTCGGTCTCCAACGACGAGGCCAAAGAGAAGTACCCGGACGGCTGGGAGGAGCCGCGTCCCTACATCCGGCTCGTGCCCGAGCCGGCGGCCTAGACTTCTTCGGCCAGCCGCCGTCGTGCGTCCCGGTGATCCTGGGGCGCGCGACTGATGCGCGCGACGAGCGCGGCTATGCGAGTGTGAGCCCACCCTCTGGGACGGTCCTCTGCAGACGCTCGAGCAGATTCTCGAGGATCCGTGCCGTTGCGCCCCAGATGAGGTGCTCCTCGAGGACATAGGCGTCGGTCTCGAAGGAGATTCCGCGGCGCTCCATCCGTGTGCGCGTCCTGCTCTCTCGCAGGGCGCGCAACGGAAGCTCCAGCACGGCGTCGACCTCGCGCTCTGAGATTTGCCAGGCAAGGCCCGGCGGAATCTCACCGACGAACGGGTGGATCACGTAGTTGGTCACGAACGTAGAGGTGGGCGGGAGCTCGCCGAGCACCCGCACCTCGCTGCGGGGCAGCCCGATCTCCTCCTCGGCCTCGCGCAGGGCCGTGTCCTTCAGGTCGGCGTCCTCGGGATCGCGCCGTCCACCGGGAAAGGAGATCTCGCCCGCGTGGCGGCGCAGATCGGCCCGCCGTCGAGTGAAAACCGCATGAGGCTCACCGGCGGCGACGAATAGGGGGACGAGCACCGCCGCCGCGACAGGTGTTGGCGGCGCGGCTATCGACCCGCCACGCTATCGGGGCGCGAGCTGTACGCGCTCGACGCGCTCCTCGAACATGACCTCGCCGTCGAGGGCACGATGGACTGGGCACTTCGCGGCGATCACACGCAGGCGCTCGAGCTGCTCCTCCGGCAGATCCTCTGGTAAGCGCATCACCAGCTCGAACTTGGTCGGGCAGCCGCGCTCGGCGGGGCTGTATTGCACATCGACCTCGACGTGGCCGATCTCCCATCCCTTGCGTACCGCGTACATCTCCATGGTGATCGCGGTACACGAGGCTAGGCTCACCGCCAGCAGCTCCTGCGGGCTCGGTCCGGCGTCGTCCCCGCCCACCTCCAGCGGCTCATCCACCGTGATCTGATGGTCGCGCACCTGCACGGTGTGCTTGAACGTTCCGTCGTCGTCGCGTCGCGCGGTGGCTCTCATCCTTGTTGGCCTCTCCGTAGCGTTCATCTCGATTCCTCCATTGCACCCCTTCAGCTTCCCTCTTACATCGTACTCCGGAAGGTGCACCGTCAAAGGGGGTTGAACAGCAGTCCTGTAAGTAGCTTCGGAAAGAAGAACGTCGACTTCGGCGGCATATTTTCGCCGGCGCCAGCAATCTCTGAGACCTGGCCCACCGGTGTGGGACGCATCAGGAAGGCAGCGTCGTACTCCCCGGAGCTGACGAGCGCAAGCGCCTCGCTTGTGTCGCGCGCGTAGAAGAGACCGTTGAAGTGCGCGATGTCGTCGTCGCTGAGACCCAGCGCGTTCTTCAGCAGCAGTGCCTCGAGTACTCCAGTATCCAGTTCCCGGTAGGCCTGTGATCGGCCGGGTAGCGCCGCGTCGGCGATCGCCTGATCTTTGAGCGTCAACCGCCGTACTCGCCCACCGCGCTCGTCGACGAGGCCGAGTGCAAGCGGTCCGCGACCGGGCTCAGGTGTGACTTCGTCGCTCGAAACCTCGGTTATCTCGAAGTCGCGCGCGAGCGCCTGCTCCAGGGCCTCGCGGCGCTCACTACTCAGGCCCCTGACCAGACGATGTGTGGGGAACACGGTCAGCCCCGGGTCCTCGAGCGCGACCAGGCACATCAGGATGTAGCGGTGCTCGCCATCGCCTCCCACCTCCTCGGCGTACGCCTGCATCGTCTCGTAGCGATGGTGACCATCAGCTATCAGCAGCTCCGCGTCGCGCGTGGCCCCCTGCACCGCGGCGATCGCCTGCGGGTCGGCGACGCGCCACAGCCGGTGTACGGTGCCGTCGGCGTCGCTGACCTCTCCCCAGGGGGCCTCTGTGGTGGCCGGCTCGAGCGCGCTCCAGGCGGCGTTTGCCGGGTCGGAGTACAGCGAGAAGATCGGCGAGATGTTCGCGCGCGTCGCGCGCGTGAGACGTAAGCGGTCCTCCTTCGGGCCGGGGTGCGTGCGCTCGTGGGGCCGGACCCGTCCGGGGCCGTAGTCCTCGATCCGCACGCGGCAGAAGAATCCGCGCCGCGTGCGCCGCTGGTTTGATGAAGTCCCGCCCACCCCGGTGTAGTCCTGCGTGTGCGCCCACAGCGCGGGCTCGCGATCACGGATCAGCGCCCCCTGTAGCTGCCAGCTCTCGAACAGTTCGCCGGCGGTGGCATACGGATCGGGCTCGCCCCGCGGCAGATCGACGGCCGCGACGTTGAACGGCGAGCGTGCGATCAGGGCGACGCGCTGTTCGTCGTCGATCACGTCATACGGAGGCGCGACGACATCCGCGAGGGAGCCGACAACAGACAGGTCGTAGTGCAGCGCGCGCAGCGGTTGGACATCGGCCATGGCGGGAGGCGGAGGCTAGCAGCGGAGCGAGATTCGCCGTGGGCCGCACGCCGTGAGCCGGTTCGATCCCTATCCTCAGACGCAGACGGGACGTGGCGCAGTCTGGTAGCGCACCTGCTTTGGGAGCAGGGGGTCGTGGGTTCGAATCCCGCCGTCCCGATTGTCTGGCCCTTATTTGAAAAACGATGGCCGTTAGACGCAGCGGTGGACAAACCGGCTCTGAGAGATGCTCTGGTCACGTACGCGGCCGTAGTGCTTCCAAGAGGCC
>Ga0182015_10005817_pt1 | contig 12638 bp, 6 predicted proteins | sample 712P3MmetaG_FD_120478 | JGI IMG/M metagenome (GOLD analysis project Ga0182015, IMG submission 120478) | Permafrost microbial communities from Stordalen Mire, Sweden - 712P3M metaG | ecosystem: Environmental > Terrestrial > Soil > Wetlands > Permafrost | place: Sweden: Stordalen | collected...
GCTTGCCCACCACCTCGCCGTCGACGATCGCAAGATGCGCGGCCCAGATTTCCTGCTCGGCGGGGGCACGCCGGCGCCGCGTCGCCAGGATGGCGCCGAGCTCCGCCAGATACTCGGTGGCAACGAACAGCTTCAGGAATGCCGGATGCGCAACGTCGTCGGCCTGCGGCGCCAGCACGAGCTCGGCGTAGGACGTCACCTCGATTTCACGCGCGCGCGTGCCGGAATTGGCGATCGAGACGCGCCGAACTTCCGCATCATCCTCAGCCGAGACGAGCACCTCCAGCGTTGTGGTGAGCGATCCGTCGCGCCGGGTGAACTCGGCGCGATCCTCGTTGAATGAGACGGAATGGGCGTCGGGTTCGACGCCGCTCGGCTGGAAGCTGGCCGACCACACGGCGCCGCTCGCGACGTCACGCAGGAAGATGTAGGAGCCCCAATCGTCGCAGGTGGCGTCCTCGCGCCATCGCGTTACCGCCACGCCCCCCCAAAGGCTATAACCCGACCCCGCGGCCGTCAGCATCACCGTGTAGCGGCCGTTTGACAGCAGGTGAGTCGCGATCGCTCCGGTGTGCGCGGTAGTCAGCAGCCTGCTGCCTTGCGATCCGCTCTCCCGCACCCTGGCGTCGGATTTTTCCTCGACAGCCCAGGGGCGCGCCACGGCGACGTCGCGCGGCGTGCCCTCCTGCAGCAGGAGCTCGGTCGCCTGCACCATCGGTTCGGCATGAAACCGCGTCCGCATCACGCCATCCAGCAACGTATCGGCGATCGCCACGATCGTCATGCCCTGATGGTGGGCCATGAAGGTGCGCACGATGGCGACACTCGCACCCTCCGGCACCCGGGCCGGCGTGTAGTCCAGGGCCTCGTAGAAGCCGTAGCGGCCGCGAGCGCCGATGCCGGCGAGCCGCGTGAAGTTGCGGACCGCCGCAGCCGGATTGACCATCGCCGCGAGCGCCGTCGCATAGGGCGCCACAACGGTGTTGTCGCCCAGGCCGCGCTTCAGCCCGAGCCCGGGGATGCCGAAATTGGAATATTGGTAAGTGAATTCCAGGTCGCGCACGTTATATGCGGATTCCGAAACGCCCCAGGGTAGCCCGCGCGCGGCGCCATAGCCGATCTGCCGCCGGACGATCAGCCTGCTGGTTTGTTCGAGAAGGCTGCCCGCCGGCGCGCGCATGACGAGCGACGGCATCAGGTATTCGAACATCGACCCCGACCAGGAGATCAGCGCGGCGCGATGCGCGATCGGGGTTACGGCGCGGCCAAGATGAAACCAGTGACGGGCGGGGACATCGCCTTTGGCGATCGCAATAAAGCTCGAAAGCCGCGCCTCGGAGGCAAGCAGATCGTAACAACTGGGGTCGAGCGCGGCTTCCTGAACGCGGTAGCCGATCGAGAGCAGTTTGCGGGTGGGATCGAGCAGGAAACCGTAGCCCATGTCGAGCGCGATGGTCCGCGCGGTCGTCTCAAGGGCGGCAAGGCGCGTCGCCAGGGCGACGGCGGCGTGCGGAGACGGATCGAGGTCGCGTCGATGGCTCTCGATCGAGCGCCCGACCGCCGCGATCCAGAACAGCATGTCCGTCGTGGCGTTGTCGCCACGCTCAATCGCCAGCGCGGCGGCGATGTCGGCCATCGTCTCGGCCTGCGCGGCGAGGCTCGCCAGGCGGACCGCGAGGCCTGCATCGTCCAGCTCCGGCTGCCGCAGGTCGGCCCCGAGCGCGTCGAGCGCATGGTCGAGCTGCTGCCAGGTCACGGTCTGGGTGCGCCGACCGTCGCGCAACTGATCCATCGCTTCGCGCGCGAGGTCGAGCGCGTCGGCGATGCCGCGCAGGCGCTGCGCGGCGCTTGGCGTCCGGCGGTCGGACCATTCCCGGCAGGTGTTGGCGAGCGCGATCAGGTGCCCGGCCAGGTTTCCGCTGTCCACGGTGGAGACATAAGGCGGATCGAGCGGGCGCAGATCGCTCGTGTCGTACCAGTTGTAGAAATGCCCACGGAAGCGGGCAAGTCGACCCATGGCGGAGAGCGTCGCGTCCAGGCGTTCGGCCGCTTCGGTCGTGCCGAACCAGCAGAGATCGCGCGCGGTCGCCGCGGAGAGGAGGTACAGGCCGAGATTGGTCGGCGATGTCCGGTGAGCCAGCGCGAGCGCCGGGTCCTCCTGGAAATTGTCCGGCGGCAGCATGTTGTCGGCCGCCGTCACGAAGGTCTCGAAGAAACGCCAGGTGCGCCGCGCGATCAGCCGTAGCGCCTGGGCGTCGACCGTCGATGCCGACGTGCGGCCGGCGATCGCGGGAGATCGACTGGTCCAACGCGCGATCGTCGGCGAGGCGAGCCACAGCGCAGCCAGCGGCACCGCCAGGGGCCAGGTGCCGTGCTGCGTCAGGCCATGTTTTGGCGCGAGCGATGCCAGCAGCGCCAGCAGGCCCAGCCCGACACCGCCGGCCATCACGCGATAAAAGCCGACAAGGTCGAGCCGCGGGCCGACCGTCGCCTGTGCCGCCGGAACCCATTCAAGCAGATGCCGGCGGCTGACGAAGAGCCGCCACAGGGTACGGGCGATCGCATCGCCCATCAGCCACGCCTGATGCGCCATGAAGGCGACGACGAGCCCCGTCTGAGCGAGCGCCATGCCCAGATCGCCGCCGAGCGCGCCCCAATGGCTGCGTGGCATGATCCCGCCGCTGCGCGGCACGATGGCGGCCGCGACGGGAATGAGCGGCGGCAACAGGATCGTTGACAGCACGAAGCCGGTCCACGCGGCCGCGGCGGCGAACGGCAAGGTGAAGCCCACCAGCAAAGACAGCATGCAAGTCGGCGCCGATAGCGTCCGCCGCAGATTGTCGAGCATCTTCCATCGGCCCATCGCCGGGATGGCGTTGTGCGCACGATGGAGGCCGGCGACCGGTCCGCTGCCGATCATCCAGGGCAGCAATTGCCAATCGCCGCGCGCCCAGCGGTGGTGGCGCCGCGCGGCGACGTCATAGCGAGCGGGAAATTCCTCGACCACCTCGATGTCGGAGGCAAGAGCCGCCCGAGCGAAGACACCCTCGAACAGGTCGTGGCTCAGCAGGGTCGAATCCGGCACGCGATGCGCGAGCGCCCGCTCGAACGCGTCGATGTCATAGATGCCCTTGCCGGCGTACGAGCCTTCGCCAAACAAATCCTGGTAGACGTCGGAAACGGCGGCGGCATAGGGGTCGATGCCGTTCATGCTGGAGAACACACGCTGGAACAGCGAACCCTCGCGGCCGAGCGGCAATGACGGCGTGACCCTGGGCTGCAGCACGCCGTGGCCGGCCACGACACAGCCCGCATCGGCGTCAAACAGCGGCCGGTTGAGGGGATGCGCCATCTTGCCGATCAGCCGGTGGACCGTGTCGCGCGGCAGCCTTGTGTCGGCGTCGAGCGTAATGACGTAGCGGACGCCGTCCGGGACCTGCGGGGCAGCGCCGCCGACTTCGAGAAAACTGGTATCGGCCGCGCCGCGCAGCAGCCGGTTCAGCTCATGCAGCTTGCCGCGTTTGCGTTCCCAGCCGATCCAGCTTGCTTCGCCGGCGTTCCAGACCCGCTTGCGATGCAGCAGCAGGAAGCGAGGCCCGCCGGGCGCCGGGCCATAGCGCTGGTTGAGCCGGGCGATGCCGGCTGCCGCCGCCGCCAGAAGAATTGCGTCCCCATCGACATGCTCTGTCGCGGCGTCCATCCAATCGGAAATCAGCGCGAAATGCAGGTCGCCCTCCGGGCTGGCCAAATGATGGATTTCCAGACGGTCGATATGCGCTTCGATCGCGGCCTCGGTCGTCAGCAGCGTCGGCACCGCGACGACCGTACGCAACCGCGCGGGCACCCCGCTGCGAAGTTCCAATGCCGGCAACAACGTCGCGGCGAAGCCCCGTGTCACCCCCTGGTTCACCAGTGCCACCGCCGCGTCGATAGCGGGGATCGCGCCGAGGAGGCCGAGCATGCTCAGCCACAGGGATGCGACGCCTTGCGTGTGCAGGACGAACAGCGGCACGGCGAGGAGAAGCGCGCCGACCGCGCTGCCGGCAGCGACGTAGCCGCCGATGCCCGATGACCGGCTCAGGCGCCCCGGCCAGGTGGCAAGCGGTGGCCGGAAGCCGATTACCCTCTCAAACGCGGGGCGCCCCCCAGCGAGCAGATGGTAGCCGGGATCACCCTGCCGGTCCCGTTCCACGCTGGCCTGAACGCACATCACCTGCTTTGCCGCCAAGATCGCGCGGCTCGCGACGTCGAGTTCGGTGCGGTTGGCGCCGCGCGCCAGCTCCTCGATGGCGCTGCGGTAGAGGTTCCGCGTCGGGAAATCCATGTCGCGGAAGCCGCCGTCAACCGAGAGCAATTCATCGACCAAGCTGACGCGCTCAAAAATGTCCGGCCAATCGACATCGGAGATCAGGCGCAAGCTGGTGATGATGTTGCGGACGGTGACCGCGCCGGCACCCTGTCTTTGGTGTTCGTCGTGCACCGTTGCGTCGGCCGTCGTGCCTTGTGCTACCAGGCGATGGTCGAGCCAGTTCAGCGCGGGTGTGATCCTGGGATCCTGGTCGCGAAGCCGGTGCACCATCTGCACGGCAAATGCGTCCGGCAGCGTCATGCCCTGATGCGCCGCGAGCACGATTGACGCTGGTTCCGCGGCGCGTCCGCCGGCGCCCAACAAGCGGTCGGCGAGATCATCCGCCTGCTGCCGCGCTTCGCTGCTGTGCGTTATCAGGTCGGCAAGGCGCCGGAGGTTTTCGACAAGCACGATCCGCAGCGTGATCGCAACCGCCCAGAGTTCCCCGATCGTCAACGGCTGCACTGTCTGGTAGGCGCGCACGAAGCGGCACAGCATATCGCTGTCGAAGCGGCTGTCGGTATGCGCGACAAATGCCCAGGCGAGACCGAATACCCGCGGATAACCCGCGAACGGCCCTCCCGCCAGCTTTGGCAATTGCCGATAGTAGCCGGACGGCAGAGCGGATTGGATTTCGCGAACCTGTCGCTCGACGAGATAGTAATTATCGACCAGCCACTCGGCGGCGGGCGTGATTGCGCGGCGTTCGTCGATCCCCTTTGCGATCATCCGGTAGGCGTTGAGCAGGACCGATCCGTTGTCGGTGAGGCGGGCGCCCAGCGGATGGCCTCTGGTCGGCTTCGGCGTGACGGATTGAGCGCCCGCCAAGCTTCGCGCATGCTCTTCCAAGCGCTCTACGCTAAACAGCTCGGCGCGAACGGGTTCGACGCTGTGCCAAGGCGAGGTCGGCGATCCGCGCCGAAAGACGCGGTCAATGAAAGACGTCAATTCGATCTTTCTGCGGCACGATAAGCGCGCGTGGTGAGCTTCGTCGAGGCTGGCGGCACGGATAGCCAAGGGACTTCGACGGCTCGACCCTTACCTTAGCACGCAGAACCTCCCGACACCGGGCCAAAGCGCCCGATCTGAAGAGTCGCACGCTCGAATGGCTGCGTCGGGTCATGAGTACCGATGGCGCAGTTGCCACGAATGACCGCCATGGATGGATTTCGGCGGTCTGATCGCGGTGCCGCGAAGCGCTATCCAATCGGCGGCGCAAAGCACGGGGTACGCTTGTTTGTCTTCGTTGCGGTTCATCGGAAGCAAGCTCCGGAAGCTGATTCAATACTGATCGCCGGCGCAGCCATGCCATCGACGAGTCGAATCCGACCTTCTCGCGGCTTCGGGCGGAAGATCGAAGAAGTGGTAGGCGCGGTTTAGCGCCTGCCGGTTCCCAAGTCGTCGGAATACCCGGCCTTCAGGCGGGACCACTGGGCGATGGGACGTCCGTCAGTACGGTAATAGTGCTCGTCTTTCGACCGCTGTGGCCAGCCGGTCGGCGAGTCCTCCCACCTCTCCTGCCGCCCATAGACGGTCAAGTCGAGCAACCCGTAGCTGTTGCCCATCACCTCTACGCCGCGCCTTGTCGTCCAGTAAGTCTCGAAGACATTGGATCCTTCTTGCAGGTAGCAAACGATGTGCATCATGCCCACCCGGCGTCCGACCAAGAGAGTGTCGAGCGAGTCCCGCGGGGCCGAATACCAGGGCATCTCCCAGCCCATAAAGTCGCGGTAGCGGGCGCTCTCTTCGTACGGGGCCTGGCAGAACGTGGCGTAGGTAACGTCGCGGGAATGAATAAAGGACAGCTCACGGACCTGGGATGTATACAAGGTGCACCCCTCGCACTGCTCCGCCGCCGGGTGGCCGGTGTGCCACATGAAGTAGTAGGCGATGAGCATCGAGCGGCCCTCAAACGCGTCCAATAGTGTCACCGCGCCACGTTCGCCAATGAGCGGTGTGGCGCCATCCACCTCGACCATGGGGAGCCGTCGGCGCGCGGCCGCAATGGCGTCGCCTTCCCTTGTATGGGCCTTCTCTCGAACCCGCAACGCGTCCAGCTCCGCCTGGAAGGTGCTCCGATCGACTATTTTGGGCGCTCTAAGGTCATCTCTCATGAGGTCTTTCATCGTTCGCTCCGTTGGCTTCCCCGCGCGCGTTCTTGAAGAACACGAAGAACCGCTGAAAGAACACGCTGATTTCCCCGCTCGTTCCGACCGCCGATGCGTGTTGTCGGCTCGGAATGAGCGTGACTTGCATCGCTCCTCGCAGTCTGGCGCAAACATGAAGTAATAGCGATGAGATGGGAGCTTGCGGGGCGGATCGAGCTCGGTGATGCGGCTCTGCATCCGGTGCTCGTCGGAGAAGCCGGGCGGTCGCTGAGGCTCAGGCTTTCGAGCCGGGATTATTCCAACCGCCGTCCGCGGCGATAATTGCGTCAGCTGCTTTCGGGCCCCAACTGCGGCGATGGTAAGGGCGAACTTCGCGGTGTGTCTTGAGGACCGGGTCGACCGCCGCCCAGGCGGCTTCCACTGCATCCTCGCGGGTGAAGAGCGCTCCGTCGCCGGCCATGGCGTCGCCCAAGAGCAGCTCGTAAGGCAGCTCCTCGCCCGGCCGTTCTTCGACCAGATAGAGTTCTCGCTGGTCGCCGACGAACTCCTTGCCGCCGCGCTTGACGCGAGCGGCGAGGGCAATGGCGGAATCCGGCGAAATCCGGAAGCGCAGATAGTTGGCCCGGCCGGTCCTCGGCGCCGAGTCGGCGAAAAGCCTCTGCGGCGGCGGCTTCAGCTCCACCAGGATCTCGGTCGCCGTGTCGGCCAGGTATTTGCCGGAGCGCAGGTACCACGGCACCCCTTCCCAGCGCCAAGAATCAATGAAAAGTCGCAAGGCGCAAAAGGTCTCTACGTCGGAATCTTTCGCCACGCCCGGCTCCTTCCGGTAACCGGCGTATTGCCCGCGTACCAGCTCGTCGGGCGTCAGCGGGCGCATGGCTTGGAAGACTTTGGCTTTCTCGTTGTGGACCGCGCCAAAGTCCCTGTCGGCGGGCGCCTCCATGGCAAGCAACGCGACGATCTGGAAGAGGTGGTTCTGGATCACGTCGCGCAGACAGCCGGCGGTTTCGTAGAACGCGCCGCGGTCCTCCACGCCGAAATCTTCGGATAGGGTGATCTGGACGTTGGCCACGTAGTTGCGGTTCCAGATTGGCTCCAAGAACGCATTGGCGAAACGGAAATAGAGGATATTCATGATCGCCTCCTTCCCGAGGAAGTGGTCGATCCGGAAGATCGAGTCTTCTGGGAACACCGCGTGCGCCGCGCGATTGAGCTTGCGGGCGGAGACCAGGTCGCGGCCGAACGGTTTTTCGACAATGACGCGCGCCTGCTCGGCCAGCTTCGAGGCGCCGAGCCCCTTGATCACCGTCTCGAACAGCGAGGGCGGGATGGCGAGGTAGTGCGCCGGGCGTGTGGCGACGCCCAGCGCCTTCTTGATCGCCGCGAACGTACCCTCATCGTTGTAGTCCCCGCTCACGTAACTGAGCCGGGACAGAAGATGATCGAAAGCACGCCGGTTATTGATCCCGCCCGATCGCTTTATGCTGTCTTCCACCCGGTTGTGCAGGCATTCCACACTCCACTTCGGGAGGGCGACGCCGATAATGGGGACCGTCAGCGCCCCGCGCTTCTCCATAGCGTAGAGGGCCGGGAAGGTCATCTTGTGAGCGAGATCGCCTGTCACGCCAAACAGCACCAGCGCATCCGATTGGGTCGCGGTCATAAGACTTCTCCCGTCTTGGCGGTGGGTTTCGCTGATGGCCGCCAAACCGATAACGATCAGCATGGAGCTTCCGCGTCGTCGCCAGCAACGACATGCCGGGCGCGACTGCGATATTCCTCGCGGTCAGGCTTTCGCCGTGACAGTCCTAAAGATTGCCTCGAAATCTGCGGCCTTCAGGCTGGCGCCGCCGACTAGCGCGCCGCCAACTTCGGGCAGCGCGGTTTGACCGACCCGCCGTAGAGGACGCGCAGCTCGTTTCCTTCCGTGCCCAACGCGCGGCAAGGCACTGGCGGATATGCGCATGCATTTCCACGATAGCCGCTGGCGCCGACTTGCGGCCACAAACCGCCGCCGTCGTCGTAATAGCCGCGCCGCTTTGCCCGCGAGACGGCGAGCGCCGTCAATTACCGGATGGGCACGGATACCTATGGATGGGAAAGTGGCGGATGGGCGTCCGCCGCACGAGCAATAAAAATATAATTTAATCAATATGTTAGATAGATACGGTTCATCCTTACCCATCCTCAAACACATATTCGAGCGCCGGATTTGTGCGAACAGTCGCGAACGATTGACCCGCCGCCGGTGATCACCCCATGCTGAGGGATGCCCGGCGCGCTGTTGCGGGGTGGGGTCAGCGAAACCGTGTCACGCGGAATATAAAATGTAGGAGAAGAGGAATGGGCATGCTGCTTCGTATGGCATTGCCGGTTGCAGTCGTGGTGATCGTTGCGCCGGTCTGCGCACAAGCCCAAGCCGTCGCTAGCTTCGACGGAACCTATGCCGGCGTATCGCTGACGGCCAGCGGAAGCGGCCACTCATGCGCTGCTGCTTCGCCGGTTCCGGCCCCGCTGACGATTACCGGCGGCAACGCCAGAACACAGCAAGGACAGGCCCTGTTTCAAGGTGCGGTCAGCGCCCAAGGCGGTCTGACCCTGCACAGTGCTTTGGGAACGGTGATGACCGGGAAAGTCGATGCAGGTGGTGCCGCGTCCGCTGGGTTAACTACCGGCCATGATTGTACCTACTCGTTCACCTGGAAGAAGAAATAATCGAGGCTGCCGGCGATCACGCGATGCTGAGAGATGCGCGGCAACGCGCGTCAGATCATCAAAGAGGGCGATCGCCGGTTTCCGGTGCGGTCCGTGTTGCTGTCCCGCTAACAGGCTTCGGCGAGCGGCTGAACCGCCATCCCGATTACCGACCAAGGTACCTTCAATACAGCGCCAGCGACCTGTAGGCCGCCGCGCGGTGATCCGTCTGCCCTCCCCGGCGGCTAGAAGCGCTCGAACGGGGCGGCGAAGGCGTCGGGGTAGAGCATCGAGGCAACGACCGCCAACGCCGCCATGCCGATCAGCATCGCGATGAACCGCCATGGCATTGCGCTCGGCTGTGGCGCGGACTCGCGCTGCGGAGCGCTGTCGGTACGGGAGAGAGTGCCGTCAAGCATGGTTGACCCCCTGGGTTTTGTTTACTGCGTCCAGTATGTGCGCCCTTTTCCGCGGCTCCGGGGTGATCTGCCTCACATTCGAAATAATTTTTTGCCCCGCAGCGGCTGCGCGGTGATTCGATACAAATCGGGTCATGCCGAAGATCGATCTTGGCGACGACGAACTGGCAGCCGTAACCGCGTTCGTGCGGCGCGCCGTCGCCGAGGACAAGTTTCCGTTCTCGCCGCGTCTGCGGCCATCAGAGATAAACTGATCCTGCCGATTGCGATCCTGATCGGCTGGGTTGGCTGCCACGCTGGCATTCTCGTTCCTGGCAGCGCTTGATATGAACCAGCACGCGAGAAATTGAAGCGCTTCTAACCCGTGCTCGGCGGCGGCGATCAACCGGCCTTGACGCTGGCGGCTTAGGGATTGAATGCCCACCACTGCAAGTGAGCAGTATTGAGCCCCCCAGATAATCAACGCCACGGCCAGCCCAAGGTACATCAGCAGGTGGCGCAGCCTCACGGCGTCTTCCGCGGCACCAGTGGGACGCGCTGAGCGGGCTCATCCTCCCGGATGCGCAGGAAGCCGTCGCCGATCCCCGACGCCGCCGGAGCACACCAGCGCGCGGCAAAGGCTGCGGCCAAGGCCGCCTCGCGGAAGTAGACCGCCATCGCATCGTTGACGACACCGCGCCCGGCTGGCGTGATCTCCCAGCCATCAACGGCGTCTAAAAGGGGCCGCCCCGGTTGCCCAGAGCGGCCCTGTCGCAGCGATAAAGTTTCGCGAGCCCCCTGAAGGTCAATGGGCCGTGGGGGACGATCCGTTCGTACCGTTGACCGGGCCGGTGCTCGTCCCATCAGTACTCGTTCCGTTATAGCCGCTTCCCGGGCTGCCATAAGTGCCCGTGGAGGTGCCGGGCGAGGCTGTGCCGGGGCTGCTCATGCCGGGTGTTGTTGCACCCCCCACACCGCCTGCGCCTGAAGTGCCGCCGAGCGCTCCGCCCGGGCCAGAACCGACCCCGCCACCGGCGCCCCCCGCTTGTGCGAAAGCCAGACCGGAAAATCCCAGGGTCACGGCCAACACAGCGCTCAGTACCATTGTACGTTTCATCAGAGTTCCTTTGGCATGGGGGGTAATGCGTCCCCTGCCAACGAAAAGGAAACTGTCATCGTTCCGTCCGGCCACATTGCGAGGCGGGGCGTGGCCCTCGGCTCGAAAAACTCAGCCCTTGATCGGCGTCCTGCATGAGCGCGTGCAGGGCCGCGTCGGCGAGCGGCGCCTGAACCGCAGGGCCACCGCGGCGGCGCAGGATCGGTATCCGCCGACGATGCCGCCAGCGGGCGGGTGCTTTACGGGAACGCGCCGGTCGCGGTGAGGGTGGGCGTGAAGGCGGAAGGGTGGTGTCGATCGTCATGCTCATGACCCTTCTGAAGGGATGCAAGAGCCCGGCGTTTCAGAAGACGCACGAGTCGCCCCCGCCTGCCTTTAGGGTTTCCCCTTGGACATGCGCAGACGGACGCCGGACGCGGATTGAGCATGATCGACTCGTGCATAGCCTTCTGAAGGGCTACGCAGAGCATGCGCCGATCAGGGCAGGGCGCAAGCCAACTGCGCCAGACCGCCGACGCCCAACGACGCTCCCCGGCTGAAAAATAGGCCGACGCACAGCGAGACGGAACGCGGTTACGGATTGCCTGTTGGCAGACGATCATCTTTTCAGTCAGACAGCGATAGGAGTTTTAGATGAAACCAACCATGGCTCTCGCCGCTGCTTTTGCGATTGCAGTTGGCGTCGCTTTGCCGGCGTCTGCCCAAACGTCCGCTCCAACTCCTGGAGGGCCAACGACGCCGACCGATACCATGCCTAGCGCGATGCCACAAATAGGCCCCGTGGACATTCAGCCGCCTGCCTCCAGCGTGGCACCTCTTGGCAATGGCGTGTCCGTACCGGGAAACACGAGCGCGACCAAAACGCCTGGCGGCATCGTTGGCGGACCTGGTGGCGCCAGCCACTCTGCCGGCGGGAACGGCTCCTAAGGCTGGCCCTTCTAACAAACCGCCCACACCCGTCGACGGGCGGTTTGTTTTGTACGGTGCCGACCGTCCGGCGGCCTAACCCGGAAATTGCGTTCGCTGGTCGCCCGCGTGAACCCATCGCTGAGGCTGCTACAATAGATTTCCAATGTTGGCTTGAAAGCAGCGAGATCGTCCAAACCACCCGGCCAAAACTAGACGGGTCGGGTGGGCGATTGGAGGCGGGAGCGGTGCGAGGCGCCCGAACACTCCGCGCAAAAGGCCAAAGCCGCGCCGGCCGAAGAAGTAACGTGCGACGCGCAGCGCCGATCGGGGACAGGGCGCAACGGCAGACGTTGACCTCATCGCAAAGAGCAAGAAAGCAGCGCCTATGTTCGGCTGGCTCATCAGGCTGTTCCGCCGAGCGCCGAAGAGGCCCCCAGTGACGTCAATCCCGCGTGCGGCCGAACCAGCAAACGACAATTTGTCGCCCGCTACTCACGAAATTAGCCGGGCTTTGAGGCGCGGTAAGCGGAGGCGCCGCGCTTTTTGAGACTTGCGCGGCTAATGCCTTGCTCGGGGACGACCTACAGCGATTGCGGACCCAGCCCGGTGGTCCCGACCTCGCCGGGCTTGCGCAGCATCTTATCGACCTCACCGGCGTGCAGCTCTTCAGCGTAGACCATTTGGCGGGCGTATTCCTCCAGCATGACCGAGCGCCCCTCGACCGCAGTCAGCAGATCCTTGTAGAGCGCGAGGGCGGCGGCTTCATGCTCCATCGACTCAACAAGAATCTTGCCGATGTCGTGCTTGTGGCTGTCGAGCAGCCGGCCGATGCCGAGCGAGGGATAGGCGCCAAGCTGGGTGATCATCTCGCCGGCGAGCTGCGCGTGCATCTGGGACTCGGTCGCCTGTTCGCGCAGCCAGGAGACGATGGGAATGCGGTTGTACCCATAGCAGCCCGTTGACGAAGTCGGGTTTTGTTGATTCTGTGTGGAGCAGGGGGACTGATCGGGATATTCGGGATGGCGATGGGGCGCGAGGGCGATCGGCAAGGCGATCTGATCGTA
>Ga0182015_10005818_pt1 | contig 12636 bp, 12 predicted proteins | sample 712P3MmetaG_FD_120478 | JGI IMG/M metagenome (GOLD analysis project Ga0182015, IMG submission 120478) | Permafrost microbial communities from Stordalen Mire, Sweden - 712P3M metaG | ecosystem: Environmental > Terrestrial > Soil > Wetlands > Permafrost | place: Sweden: Stordalen | collected...
CTCCGTGACCAGCTGATGGTCTCCGAGCAGGACCGCGCCCTGATCGAGGCCAAGGCCCGGGGCATCTCGGCCGAGGAGGTGATGGCCGCCACCACCCACCCGTGGCGCCAGATCCTCAAGTGGGACCTGGCCATTTCGGCCATCGGCATCTCGCTCTTCCTGCTCGTCTACTACGCCGCCTCGGCCTTCTTCACCATCTACTGGGCCACGGTGTTCAAGAGCGCCGACGGCCTCAACCTGACCACCTCCAACGCCAACTACCTGAACACCTGGTACTGGGGAGCCGATGCCGTGGCCCTGATCGTCTTCGGCGTGCTGTCCGACAAGCTCCGGGTCCGCAAGCCGCTCATGTTGGTGGGGGCGGTGGGCTCGATCGTGATGCTCATCGTCTTCCTGCGTCAGGCCGACCACCCCTACACCGGGTTCGGCACCCTGATCACCATCGAGGTGCTGTTGGCCGCCTTCATCTCGCTGACCTACGCCCCGTGGATGGCCGCCTACACCGAGATGGTGGAGGCCAAGAACCCGGCCCTGGTGGGCACCGGCCTGGCCCTGTGGGGGTGGATCCTCCGCCTCACCGTGGGCCTCTCCTTCATCTTCCTGCCCTTGGTCATCAACGCGGTCAACCCGGTAGTCGACAACCTGGTCTACGCCCAAACGCCGCCCACCGGCACCGCACCCTTCAACGTCCAGCAGTTCCAGCTCCAACACCCGCAGTTGGTGGCATTCGCCACCGCCAACGCAAGCTGGCTGAGGCCGCTCTCCGATCCGAAGAACGCGGCCGTGGTGGTGGCGGCCCACAACAACCCGGTCACCGGGTTGCCCGCCCTGACCAAGGCAGTCGGGCCTGCGGTCGTTGCCCATATCGTGGCCAATTTGAAGGAAGTGAACGGTCCTGTCTTCACCTATCGAACCCAGTTGGCCTACCTGTCCGCCCACCAGACCCAACTGAACGCTCTTCTCTCCGGTGTGGCCAAGTCACCCAAGCAGTGGCAGCACTGGTTCTGGGTCTGTATCGGCGGCATGGTGCTGTTCATCCCGACCATCTTCCTCGGCCGGGGACGGTGGAGCCCGAAGCGGGCTCGCCAGGACGAGGACGAGCACCAAGACGATGTGGCCAACGAGCTGAAGGAACTGGTGGGGGCCAACGCCTGAGTCACCGTGCCTCTGTATTCGCAGGGACCCCAGTGTCCGAAGCCGTCCTCCCAGGAGATCCGGCGTCTCAGTTCCCGGTGGTATCGGCGTCGTCGTCGGCTGCCCGGTTGAGCCGATTGAGGGTTGATGCGTCGGCCTGCAGGCGATCGGCCAGCTGCCGGCCGCGATCGCCGACCGCCGTCCGGGTGACCTGGGCGAGTGACGCCCACGGGTCCCGATCCGGGTCGATGGCGGCGCGCAGCTGGTCGGCCAGCTCGTTGGCCCCGGTCGAGTTGGAGGGATCGACCCGGACCCGGTAGGAGGAGGCATCGGGGCCCTCGGTGTAGCAACGGACGGACGCCACGTTCAGTTGGTCGTCAATGAGCACCAGCGATGCGCCCTTGAGGGGACTGAGCTGTGGCGCGTCGACCACCCACCCACCGGTGTTGACCACCGCCACCGGCGAGGAGAAGGTGGCCATGGTGCGTTCCTCGACGAAGGGCTTGTGGGTGTGGCCGAAGACGAAGGTGACCTCGCCCGGGTTGCCGATCTCGGCCGTGGCCTGGGTGGCTACCGGTCCGCACAAGTAGGAGGCGAGTCCCTCCTCGGCACGGGGACTGAGGATGGCCCCGCCGTGGTGTCGTTCGCGAATCGCGGTGCCGATGCCCGCTCGGAGGAGGGCGGCTACGGCATGCGCCTCGGCATCGGCGCGCACCCGGGGCCCACCGGCGAGCTTGATGGCCCGCTCGATGGCGGCGATCTCGGCGTGGATGGTCTCAGTGCTCTGGAGCGACTCGTACAGGGACCGGGTGACCCGCATAATGTCCCCGCTGTCACCCATCGACGACCAGAAGAAGTCGATCCACCCTCCGTTGTCGGCCTCCAGCTGCCAGGCCTCGATGGCGCCATTGCGCGGCGTGCCGAACACCTTGTCGAGCAGCGACATCATCCGGTACAGCGGCTCGATGAAGTGGCCGTGGCTGAGGATGACCGAACGACCCCCGTGGTCGGTGACCAGTCCGAGGTTCGGATAGCTCTGGGCAACGGTGACGCCCGTTCCCGAGTCGCCCCGTGAGGCGAGGATCTCCACGAATCGATCGCGCACCGGCACCCGGTCGTTCGAGGGCAGGAGGTGGGTGGCATGACGATCGCTCGCCGTGGGCGCGGCGGAGGCGCCCTCGGCCAGGAGGCGCAGGTAGCGGTCGTCGCTCGCACGCGACCAGAGGTGGTGGTCGTGGTTCCCCGGGACGAAACGGAGCGCCGGGGCGATGGCCGCGTCAGACATCCCCGGCCGCAGCGCGGTGATGAACTGGGAGAAGGAGGAGGCGGCGTCCTCTGGCGAGGTCAGCGCCAGTTCGAAGAGATCGCCCAACACGACCAGCTCCGGCGGCTCTTGGTCAGTCTGGCGCAGGGACCGCATGCAGGCACAGAGCGCCTCCAGCACCGGGGAGGGCCCGGTGCCGTCGACGCGCTCGCCGTCTTGGGTCACGTTGGTCAGCAGGCTGTTGAGGGCTCCGAGGTGCAGGTCGGAGATGCACACCCAGCGAATTGAGGTCATGGCGTTCCTTTCGCCACCGACCGTAGTGCACGACGGTCCATAGACGACCCAGGCCAGCCGGGTGTGGACACGCCGACGAGCGTACGCCACCCTGTCGCACCGGCGATCTACGGTGGGCCAGTGGATGTGCGTGAGGCGAGCCGGGCGGGATTCGCGGTGATCGATGTGGAGACCACCGGCTTCTCGCCCGAAGACGAACGGGTCGTCGAGGTGGGCGTGGTACTCCTCGATCCCGATGGCGTCGAGGTCGGAGCCTTCTGCACGTTGGTCGATCCCGGCTGCGACCCGGGCCCGACTCACGTCCACGGCATCACTTCGCCGATGTTGGCGGGGGCACCGACCTTCGCCTCGATCCAACCGTACCTGGCCGACCAGCTGTCCGGCCGGGTGGTGGTCGGTCACAACGTGGAGCGATTCGACCTCGCCTTCCTCCGGTCGGAGTGCCGTCGCACCGGAGGCGAGGGTATGGTCCCCGGTGACGTCCCCTCGGTGGACACCCTCACGGTGGCCCAGGCGCATCTCGGCCTGTGGGGCCGGGCCAGCCTGGTCGACTGCTGCAGTCACTTCGATCTGAGCTGGGCGGACCACCACAGCGCCCTGGGCGATGCACGGGTGACCGCAGCCCTGTTCCGGTCGATGCGGGCATGCCTCGGCGATGATCTCCTCGGCGTCGCCGACCTGCTGGCAGGTGCCCGCGCTGCCGACTGGCCACGGGCATCGGGCGTCGTGCCCGCGGTCAGCGGACGCCGGTAGCGCACTCGGCCGAGCTGTGCTTCTGGCGTGTTGGCGGGCGTCCCCGGCGTCGGCCGTCGGCCTCGCTGCCGGTTGACCGGGCCCTCAGATGGCCGGGCCGCTCCCGACGACCGGAACCGTCTCGATCGGGGCAGTGCCGCCATGATCCACCGGCCTGGTCGGATCACCGCCGTCCACATCGGGACCGTCGCCCTCGAGGCCACGGGTGCGGGCCCCGGCGAGCATTTCGCTGGGCACGCCCCCTTGGGTCCCCGCCACCAGGGGCGATCGGGCCAGTATGACCACCCCGACGATCAGCACGGCCAGGGAGACGATCTCGAGGGTGACCCAGACTGGCCCGCTTCGCAGCTTGTCGGCGAAGAGGGTGATCCCGAGGGCGATGCTGACCAGAGGATTGATGGTGACGGTGGTGGTCCTCGAGGCGGTGATCGGCCCCGCGTGGAGGGCATTCTGGATCAGGAACACCGTGCCCAGTCCAGTGATGGCCAGCATGTAGGGCTGGAAGTGGGTGAACACGTGACCCCACCCCTCGGTGGTGTAGGTAGTGATGGCCTTGGTCAGCGCCGCGCTGTACGCGGCAGTGACTGCCGTGGCCGCCCCGAAGGCGGCGGCCCGCCACCATCGAGGTCCGCGCATGGCGGCCACGATGAAGCCGGCGATCACCGCGATGAGCAGCACCGAGGCCACCACCCACTGGTGGTTGGTCGGGATGGCATGGCCGCCCTTGGGAGCAGCCACCAGAAAGAACCCTCCGAGCCCGGCCACGATAGTGACCGAGCCGAGCCACTCCTTCCAGCCCAGGCGGTAGCGGAACCAGACCACCAGGATGAGCAGCAAGAAGAGGAGCTCGGTGGTCAATACCGGCTGCACCACGCTGAGCTGGCCGAAGCGCAACGCGGTGGCCTGGAGGCCGAACGTCACCAACATCAGGGCGAAGCCGATGAGCCAGATGCCCCGGCGGAGGGCGTGGGCCATCAGGCTCCACCGCAAGGTGGTCGACTCCGGCGCCGACTCGACGCCGATTCGTTGCAGGACCGAGGTCAGCGCGTTGACGAAGGCGGAAAGCGCTGCCAGGAGGTAAGCCACCACACCGTTGTACTCGCGAATCAGCGGCCGCGCCCAGCCCCCCGATCTCAGCCCCTGGAGGGGCCGGAGCTGCCGCGCCCCCATTCGCGGTGGGGCGGCTCCGCGACGCAGCGGCCTATGCGGAGGAGCGGTGGTGCTCGGCCTCGACGGCGCTACGGCTGTCATCGGACACCGCGGGTCGATCGGCGTCCACCCATGCCCGCCATGCCTGATAACCGCCCGCCAGGTCGCTGACCTCTCGGTAGCCGAGGAAATGGAGTGACTCGGCCGCCAGCGAGGATGCATATCCCTCCGAGCAGAACACCACCACTGGTTGGTCGAAACTGGTGACGTCGGGGAGTCGATGGGACCCACTGGGGTCGAGGCGCCATTCGAGCACATTGCGCTCCACCACCAGCGCGCCGGGTAGGTCGCCTTCGGCGGCCCGCTGACCGGCTGGCCGGATGTCGACGATCAGGCCACCGGCGGCCGCCACCGGGGCTAGCTCGGCGGGTCGAATGCGGCCGATGACGCGTCTGGCCCGGGCCACCAGTTGGTCGGCCGAGGAGGTCATGAGGGGTCGTGGTCGCTGGTGGTGTCGAATGGCCCCAGGGCCGGGACCGACTCGGTTCGGACCACGCCCAGCCTGCCGCTCCCATCGAGCCGGTAGTAGGACATGGCCGACAGCCGTGGCCCGTACACATGGACGCTGATCGCTTCCTGCTCACCGTCGTTGACGAGGTCGTGGACGTAGCGTGGCCCGAAGCGTCGGGACATGCCCGGGCCGATGTGCTGTGTGGTGATCACTGCCACCCCGCGATTGACCGAGCGCACAGTGGTCTCGGTCAGGGTTCCGGAGGCGACCACGATGGCGCCGCTGGAGGGGCCGTGGTCGTGAAGGTCGATCTTCCCCCCGGTGGGCCACCCGATCGCCCATGCCTCGAAGAGATCGGTGACGGCGAGCAGCACCCAGGCACGCTCGGAACGGTCGTGCAGCTCAGGGATTCCTGCCGCAGACACAGCAAAGCCCTCGGCGATCGCCGTGAGATCGACCCAGCGCCTGGGTGGCGGACCGGCGTCCACCGGGCGAAGGGCCCCCGGTCCGGCCAACAGACCCACGAAGCGGTTTGGGGGACGAAAAGGGTCGGGGTCTGTGGCCGGACCGAGGTTGGCGATCGCCATGTGGCTACTGTAGGGAGTTAAAGCTGACTAATCAAGTCGTTTTTATATGTTATGTAGGAAACGGGTGCGGACCAGGCGACTTGTGGCGTCAGCGGCGGGGCGATGCTGGGCAGGGATCAGCCGACCGAAGCTGCGTCGTCGCACGCCCCGTCGCCCGTGGCCATCGACGCCGCGCCAGGCATGTGCAGCCCCAGCGCATACCCGTCGAGGAAGACGTCGGCGTCGTGCCGGCGCGGATAGCGGCCCTCCAGCTCCCGAAAGCGGGGGGAGTGGTTGGGCTCGTGGAGGTGGGCGAGCTCGTGGACGATCACCGCATCGAGCACCCACTCCGGCGCCACCCGCAGGCGCTCGGAAATACGGATCTCGCGGGTCTCGAGGGTGCACGAACCCCATCGCTTGGTCTGGGTGGTGGACCAACGGATGGACGACGGGGTGACGCCGTCGAGATAGCGACAAGCGAGGTTCGCCGCACGTTGCTCAAGATGTGTGTCGGAGGAATGCAGATGGGGTCGATGGCTCTCCAGGCGACCGGCCAGGCTCTTGACCATCACGTCCCGCTCAGCGCCGCGCAAATGGTCGGGAACCACCACCACGATCCGATCACCCTCCCAATGGGCGCCGGCGGTCTTCTTCCTCCGCTTGCTCACCCGCACCTCGATGTGGGGACTGAACAACGTAGGGGGTTCGATCGTGTAGCTCATAGGAGGCACGCTAGGGCCGGGGTGTGACGGGTGGCGCGGATCGGCGGCTCGGGGACACCCGGTCCGTCTGTCCTTCGCGTCGGTCGGTGCCGGCCACGACCATTCCGTCCCTGGCCACCAGGATGGAAGCCGCCTACTCCGGCTGGGGCCGGCGGCCGTAGGGTGCGGGTGCCCCCGCCTCGGAGATCTCCTCGGTCATCTCGTCGGAGGCCGGGCGCAGGGCGCGCCAGGCGGCCCCCCCGAGGATGCCGCCCACGATGGGGAAGACGATGAACACCCACAGCTGATGGAGCGCCCACCCTCCCTGGAAGATTGCCGCGGCCAGGCTGCGCGCCGGATTCACCGAAGTGTTGTCGATGGGGATGGAGATGAGATGGATGAGCGTGAGGGTGAGGCCCACGGTCACACCGGTCAGTCCCACCGGCATGGAAAGTCGGCTGGTCGACGCGATGATGAAGACGAAGATGGCGGTGAAGAACACTTCGGCCAGCATGACCGCGCCGAGTTTGAAGCCGCCTGGTGAGTGGATCCCGTAGCCGTTGGAGGCGAACCCGGAGGTTGTGGCGCTGAAGTGGACCAGGCTGCTCTTGGCGATGATGAAGATGACCAGGGCCCCGACGATCCCGCCGACCAGCTGACCGACGATGTAGAAGGGCAGTTCCCTGGTCTTGGTCTTGCCGATGATCCACAGGCCGAGGGTCACGGCGGGATTGATGTGGCAGCCGGAGATCGATCCGATGGCGTAGGCGGCGACCAACAGGCTGAAGCCGAAGGCGATGGCCACTCCGAGGACCCCGACCGAGCCCCGAGGGAAGAAGTTCCCGGTAGCGAGCACCGCCGTCCCCACACCACCGGCCACGAGGATCATCGTCCCGATGGCCTCGGCGATGCCGATTCTTAATCGATCGTCCATGGCCAGTCCTTTCGATCGGTAATGGCGAGCTGGAACAGGCCGTCAATCCTCGACGCGATGGCTTGGTTGGCGGACGGCCAAAATACTAGGCACGCAGCGATCGACCAACACGGATGCGGCAGCGCTGAATGGGAGATCCGAGGGCCCGACGGTACGATTGGGGGGTGCGTCGATACCTCACCCCGCGATGCATCGGGATGCACGTCACCGTGCTCATCCTGTTGCCCACCTTTGCCTGGCTGACACGATGGCAACTGAGCCGGGCCCTTGGGGGGAACACCCTGAGCTGGGCCTATACCTTCGAGTGGCCATTGTTCGCCGGCTACGCCATCTACGTCTGGTGGCAGCTGATCCACGACCAGCCCACCGCGGCATCCCGGCGGGTTCTCCCGCCCGCTGCTTCGGGTGGAGTGGATGATGACGGCCACAACCAACCCGGCTGGGCACTGAGCGGTGGTCGCAAGAAGAACGTGGCCATCGCGGCCAACTCGGTCGTCGACGAGGAGACCGGCGGTCGGGGTGAGCGGTTCAGGTCCCAGACCCCCGACGAGGCTGCCGCGCTCGCCCGGTACAACCGGTACCTGGCCGAGCTGAACGCCGAGTCCGACACCAACCGCCAGTGACCGATCCCCCCGGACACCGTCGTTCTCCGGCGTCGGTGTCGTGTCCGGTTGCGGCGCAGGAGCAGGTATGCACGGAGCCCTGATCCGTTACCGGGTGATGACCTACGTCGTAGGCTCCGCCCTGATCGTGCTGGTCTTCGTGGGAGTACCGCTGCAGGTGTGGGCCAACTTCTCGCTGGTGGCCAAGGTGGAAGGGACGATCCACGGTTACCTCTATCTGGTGTACCTGTTCACCGCGGCCGACCTGGCCCGTCGGGCCCATTGGCGACTGGGTCGGATTCTGGCCGTGGTCCTGTCCGGGTTCGTACCGGGCCTGGCCTTCGTCGTCGAGCACCGGGTGGTCAAGCAGATGAAGGCCGAATGGGCCGAGGAGGCACAATCAGGTGTGTCGGTCGATTCCGGTGTGGGGGCGGCCAACGATGCCTCCCCGGATGGACCGTCTCCCCGCCAGCCGTGAGCCCATGAACGCCCCCGCCGACCCTCCGGTCAACGGGCTCCGCGAAGCAAGGTACCGGGCCGGGCGCCGGTCTCCTTGCCGTCGGCGAAGGTGGTGACGCCGGATTTGATGGTCTCCACGTACCCGGTGGCGCTCTGGAGCAGGCGACTACCACCGGCAGGCAGGTCGGTGACGACCGTCGGGTTGCCCAGCTGAAGATTGTCGTAGTCGATCAGGTTGAGGTCGGCGATGGCACCCACCTCGATGGTGCCCCGATCCCCGAGCCCATAGAGACGGGCGGTATCATGGGTCTGCTTCCTCACCATCCATTCGAGCGGGAGCCGTTCACCGCGGGAGCGATCCCGGGTCCAGTGGGTGAGCATGAACGTCGGCTGCGACGCGTCACAGATGACCCCGCAGTGCGCCCCACCGTCCCCGAGCCCGGCCGCGGCACGGGGATGGAGCAGCATCTCCCGAGCCGGCTCGAGATCGCCGTTTGAGTAGTTGAGGATGGGCACATAGAGCAGCCCCCGGCCATCGTCCTCGAGCATGGCGTCATAGGCCACTGCCAACGGAGTGCGACCGGCGGCGGCGGCGATACCGATCAGTGACCGTTCCGGTCCCGGCTCGTAGTCGGGGGGACTTCCCAAGGCGAAGGTGGTGCGAAAGGCCTGGTCCATACGATCGGCCGTGGCCGGGTCGGGCTCCCATGACTCGATCGAGTGACGGACCTCGCGGGTGCGGAGGGCATCGACGAGAGAGTCGGGGGAGAGGCCCTTGGCCTTCAGCTCCTGATAGGCGGGGATCTGGTCGAAGAGGGAATAGGTGGTGAAGTGGCCCGAGAGCAGGCCGAACCCTCGGCCGGCCACCTGCGGCCACAGGTCAGCGCCTTCGGAGACGGCATTCAGGGATTCGTCCATCAGCTCGCGCCACAGGCCGGGGGCGTCGTCGACCTGAACCAGGGCGAAGGTAATGGGACGAGAGATGGCGGCGGACAGCCTCCTCATCCAGTCCACCTCTCTTTTGGGGGCGATGATGTCCTCACCGGCCGTCCCCGCCGGCGCCAGCTCGAACACGCCGGTGCCAAGCTCCCCCAACGCGCTTCCGATGCCGAACAGTTCGTCCTCGGCGGCATAGGTCCCCGGAACCGGCTCGCCGTCGATGGCCAGGTGGGCCAGAGTTCGCGACGTCGAGAAGCCGAGCGCTCCGGCACGGATCGCCTCCTTGACCACCTGCTTCATGGCCTCGATGTCCTCGGCGGTTGCCGTCTCGTTGCGAGCACCCCGATCGCCCATCACGTAGGAGCGCACCGCGCCGTGCGCGATCTGGGTCCCGAGATCCATGGTCCACTTGCGCTGGTCGAGGGAGTCGAGATACTGCGGGAAGGTCTCCCAGTCCCATTCCATGCCCTCGGCTAGGGCACTACCGGGAATGTCCTCGACCCCTTCCATCAGCCCGATCAGCCACTCGTGGCGATCCGGACGGGCCGGAGCGAACCCGACGCCGCAGTTACCGGTGACCACCGTGGTCACGCCGTGCGAACTGCTCGGAGCCAGGACCTCGTCCCAGGTGGCCTGCCCGTCGTAGTGGGTGTGGATGTCCACCCAGCCCGGCGTTACCAGCAGTCCGTCGGCGTCGACGGTCCGGGTTGCCGATTCGTCGGCGAAGGAGCCGACACCCGTGATCTGCCCCCGGTCCACGGTCACGTCGGCGGTGCGAGCCGGAGCGCCAGTGCCGTCGACGATCGTTCCCCCTCGAACAACGAGGTCGTGCATGGTCGCTTCCCCCTTGTGAAGACTGGTCAAGATGCTGGCATGGACCGACCGCCCACGCAACGAGCGGCGACGTGGCCAGCGTGTCAGTGGCCCAGCGCCGGTCCCTGGCGAGGGTCGACTACGACCTATCGAGGCGGGATCGAGTACGTGACCTGGGCTTTGGCAACCACGGCGTCGCTGTCGACCGAGTACATGGCCACCTCGGCAACTGCCAGTCGCTTTCCCAATTTGAGCAGCGTTCCGATTGCCACCACGTCGACCAGGTCAGGCCGGCGGAGGAAGTCGATGTGCAGGCTGGTGGTCACCGAGAGTGCCACCGGACCGATCTGGCCCACGATGACCAGCCATGCGGCGCAGTCGGCTAGGGCCATGAGGGAGGGGCCCGACACCGTGCCGCCGGGTCGCTCGTTTGCCTTACCGATGGGGAGGCGCATCCTGATGCCGGTGCTACTGAGCTCCTCGACGACGTAGGGAGCTGGGGCACTCGGGAAGGCGTCGGCCAGAAACTGCTGGAGCTCGTCAATGGTCATTGCGGGTGACGGGGCCATAGCTCGCAGCAGCGTAGTCACTGGGTGTCGGAGTGGCTGGTACGTTTCCCCCGACGAATAGGACGGGAGATCGGGGTCCGGCGGAGGTGACGGTGCCGGACAGTCGAATCCGCGTGCAGACTGGTGCCTCGGGGTCAATCGGTACGCGATAGCGGCCGATGGCCGGGTAGAGAGCCCATCGTGGGAAATGAGGGGGAGACCGACGTGTTGAGCGAGGAGCACCGAGCCGCAGCCGAATTCGCCGCCGAGGCCGGCGATCGGCTGATCGCGCTCCGCAACCAGTCGACGCTGGGCCGGGCCCTCGGCGGGGAGGGCGATCAGCTCTCCCACCATCTCCTCATGGGACTGGTCGCCGAACGATTCCCCGGCGATCGTGTCCGCTCTGAGGAGGCCGACCGATCCGTGGCCCTGGACAGTGCTTTGGGGCGGGTGTGGATCATCGATCCCCTGGATGGGACCCGCGAGTACTCAGAAGGCCGGGAGGACTGGGCCGTGCACGTCGCCCTGGCCGTTGACGAAGAGCCGACCGTCGGTGCGGTGGCCTTGCCGGCCCTGGGTGTGGTGTTGGGAACCGGAGATCCTCCCGCACTCGCCGAACCGGCCGTGGTGCCGAGGATGGTGGTGAGCCGCAGCCGTCCCCCCAAGTTCGTTCCTGTGGTCGCCGAACGACTGGGGGCGGTCACCGTTCCCATGGGGTCGGCGGGAGCCAAGATCGCCGCCGTCATCCGAGGCGAGGCCGAGGTCTATGTTCATGCCGGCGGACAGTACGAATGGGATTCGGCTGCGCCAGTGGCGGTTGCTATTTCCTGTGGACTCCACGCCAGCAGGCTCGACGGCTCGCCGCTGCGCTACTCGCAACCCGACCCCTGGCTCCCCGATCTGGTCGTCTGCCATCCGACACTGACCGAGGCGGTGCTCGACGCGCTCAGCGAGTCCGGCGTGTCGGTGGTGGAGTGAGCCGGACGATGGCGGTGGACATCCAGCCATGACCGCAGGACCGAAGGCGGCGAACGGCTTCCCATCGACCGTGTTCGGGCCGGCCCGGCTGGGCCCGATCACCTTGAAGAACCGGGTCATCAAGGCGGCCACCTTCGAAGGAGCGGCCCCCAAGGGCGAGGTGAGCGACCGGTTGATCGCCTTCCACCGACGGGTGGCCGAGGGAGGTGCGGCCATGACCACGGTGGCTTACCTGGCCGTGGCACCCGAGGGCCGGACCGATCGCCACTGCATCGTGCTCTCCGAGGAGTCGCTGCCGGGACTGCACCGACTCACCCAGGCGGTTCACGAAGCAGGCGCGGCGGCGTCCGCCCAGATCGGCCACGCCGGGCCGGTGGCCAACGCGCGGTCGAACCAGGCAGCGTCGCTGGCACCCTCGCGTCGGTTCAGCCCGATGGGATCCATGACCAGGGCCGTGTCGGAGGAAGACATCGCCCGGATCACCGAGGAGTATCGGCGCGGGGCGACGATCGCCGTCGAGGCAGGGTTTGACTGCGTCGAGATCCACCTCGGTCACAACTACCTGTTGAGCGCGTTCTTGAGTCCCAAGTTGAACCGCCGAACCGACCAGTGGGGCGGCAGCCTGGCCAACCGGGCGCGTTTCCCGCGTCAGGTGGTCGGCGCAGTGAAGGAAGCCGTCGGCCAGCAGGTGGCGGTCACCGCCAAGCTCAACATGGCCGACGGTGTCCCCGGGGGATTCTGGTTGGACGAGAGCATCGAATTCGCCCACATGCTGGAGGCCGACGGTGCGCTCGATGCGCTGGAGTTGACCGGCGGAAGCTCCCTGTCGAATCCGATGTACCTGTTCCGGGGCGAGGCTCCGCGGACCGAGTTCGCCGCCACCCTGCCCCGACCTCTCCGGATCGGATTTCGGGCAGTGGGCTCTAGGTTCCTCCAGGAATATCCCTTCGAGGAGGCCTACTTCCTGCCCTATGCCCGCCAGTTTCTCGAC
>Ga0182015_10005819_pt1 | contig 12636 bp, 12 predicted proteins | sample 712P3MmetaG_FD_120478 | JGI IMG/M metagenome (GOLD analysis project Ga0182015, IMG submission 120478) | Permafrost microbial communities from Stordalen Mire, Sweden - 712P3M metaG | ecosystem: Environmental > Terrestrial > Soil > Wetlands > Permafrost | place: Sweden: Stordalen | collected...
GAGGACGGTCATGGGGATGCCGCGAACGCCGTATTCGGACGCTACTGTCCCGTCCTCATCCACGAGTGCCGTAAAGGTGTATTGATTGTTCCCGAGGAAGTAACTGACTTTCTCGGCCGATTCGCGGTCGTTGACCGCCCAGACGACCAGTCCCCGGTCGGCCCAGGATTCGCTTTCGCTTAACTCCTGAATGTGGGGGAGGCTAGCCCGGCAAGGTCCGCACCAGGTTGCCCAGAAATCCAGGAGGACAACTTTTCCTCTCCGATCCGAGAGCTTCACGGTCTGTCCATCGACAGTCCGCAACGAAAAATTCGGCGCGGGCTTTCCAGGATAAGTATTGTTGCGTGCCCAAACGACCAGCCCGGTCACGAGAACCGCGGCGATGACGATCCATGTGCGCATGGTGAACCCTCCATATTTTTTAATCGTCAAGAGCGGATCGCATTACAATTGAAAAATGCGGAAACGAACGGCAAGGCAGTTATTATTGGAAACTCTACGCGGGGATTTCAGACAGCGACTCTTCTTCGGAATCCGCACTACTCAGCGATTTGTTCCGATTCTCATGATCGCGCAGCAACTGATCGCGGATTCGGCCCATCACCTTGTCCACGACTCCGGGCATCATGGCCGCGATGTGCAGTGATATGCGCGACATGGGTTTGGGCCACAATTCCCGGCGCGGCCGTTCGATGGCCCGCGCCATTCGGTCTGCCACGTACTGAGGCGACTGTTTCCCGCCTTGCGCGAGGGCGGCGGGATTCATGCCGCTGAGATTGTTGGCCGTCGAGAAAAATTCCGTCTCGCACAGCATGGGGTGAACGCTGGTCACCGCGATATCGAACGGCTTCAATTCGATTCGCAAACCCTCTGCCAGGCTAAGCTGCGCGGCTTTGGTGGCGGCGTAAAGAGAGAAATACGGCAGCCCACGCAGCGCGCAAGCGCTGGAAACAATCATTAGCTGGCCCCTGAAACCATCGCGAAGCTCCTGACGCTTCATAATGGCGATGGCATTTCGGCAACATTCAATCGTTCCGAACAAATTAGTGTCGAAAATCCGCCGGATGTCGTCGGCGCTCATGGAATCGAGCGCGCGGGCAAATCCAAATCCGGCATTGCAGACGACGGTGTCGAGGCGGCGAAATTTTTCGACAGCGGCGGAAACAATCTGATTGCAATCCTCGGGGCAGGATACGTCAATGCGCCGGCACCAATGGTCGCCGCCAATTTCCCGCTGAAGCGCTTGCAGGCGATCGAGTCGTCTTGCTCCCAGAACCAGCCGGCCCCCGCTGGCGGCCAGGTTGATCGCCAAAGCGCGCCCGATGCCCGAACTCGCGCCCGTTATGACCGTCACCATACCGCTGAGGCTTCGCCGCATGACCAGCAATTATACCGCCGAACGCGGGTCATTGGCATTGCTGAATTATTCAAAATGTATGAGGATATAATTCTTGCGCGAAGACGGAATGTTTACAGGAATTGTGGAAAAGACGGCGGCGGTTTCCGGTGTTACCGATGGACCCGGCTTTCGCCGGTTGGCGCTGGCGCTGAATCTGCCCAGCCTGCGAATCGGCCAAAGCGTGGCTGTAAATGGTTGCTGCCTCACCATGGCCGAGATTTCGCCGGAAGAAGCGGTCTTCGAAGTCGTTAAGGAAACGTTAGATAAAACGAACCTTGGGCTGCTCGGAATCGGGGATCGGGTGAATATCGAGCAGCCGCTGAAAGTCGGGGATCGTTTCGATGGTCACTTCGTGCAGGGGCATGTCGATGGCAGGGCCAATTTGATAGATATTGCCTCCGGTTCCGGAGACTGGAAGCTAACTTTGGAGTCCCCCTTTTCGCTGGCGAAATATATCGTGCCCAAGGGGTCGGTGGCGCTGGACGGAGTGAGCCTCACGGTTGCCGCCGTCCGGGGAAATGTTTTTGAAGTGGCCCTCATTCCCACGACGCTGGAGACGACCACTTTGGGAAAGAAGCCGGTCGGTTGGCCATTTAACCTGGAGACCGACATTTTAAGTAAGACAGTTATTTCCTGGCTGGAACGGCAGAGCGGTCGTGCGGAGCAGCCATGAACCCCCTGAAAAAACTCCATGAACAGGCTGAAGCGGAATTTCAGCCCTATGGCGACATGGAGATCGTCTCCACTTTTGGCGAACCCCAGGCGGAGTACGCGGCGGTGCGCAAAGGCTGCGCGATGATGGATATGCCCCAAGGCGGCATTCTGCAGGCGACAGGCCCGGACCGAATCGATTTCCTCAACCGGCTTCTGACCAATCAATTGGTGGGCCGCGACACCAAAACCCCCCTTGCCGCGGGCGCCGGAGTTTATTCGTTCTTGTTGAATAACAAAGGCCGGATAGTGGCCGACATGAATATTCTCGAACGAGGCGACCGGACTTTGCTGGAAACCGACGCCAGAAATATCGCGAATATCCGCGATATTTTTGAAAAACATTTGTTTTCCGAAAAAGTGCAATTCACCAGCCTGACGGAAACGAATCATCAGATCGCGTTTCACGGGCCGGGATCAATAGAGATCCTGCAAAATCTATTCGGAATGGCGCCACAGCTCGAATTGCTTGGCTCGGCGGCGGTGAAGTTTGATGAAACCGAAGCGGTAATCTGGCACGACGATCCCTGTGGCGTTCCCGGATACAAAATCCTCATTCCATCCGAATCGGCCGCCAGATTGTGGATGGCCATTCTCTCGGCATTTCAGTCCGCAGATCCGGGCAAGCGTCAGGTCCGACCGATCGGTTGGGCGGTATTTAACACGGCCCGCATCGAAGCCGGCAGACCACTGTTCGGCATCGATTTCGACGAGACCGTTTTGCCCGCGGAAACCGGACAACTGAATCGCGCCGTGAGCTTCACCAAGGGCTGCTATCTCGGCCAGGAAATCGTTGCAAGAATGCACGCCCGCGGCCAGCTCGCCCGGCAAATCGTTGGCATCCGAATGCGCGAAGATGCGCTGCCCATCGCCGGGGCGCCCATTTGTGACGACAAGCAAAATCAAATCGGCGGAATCACCAGCAGCACGATCTCGCCGATTCTTTCCAATGCATCGATCTGCCTGGGCCTGGTCAAAAGCGCCTTTTCACCCGTCGGAACGCAAATCCAGATCGCGGCGGAAGGCGCATTCCGAGCCGCGACGGTTGCAGAATTGCCGTTCGTGAAAACCGCGGCTGCGAATTTCAAATAACGATTTAGAGGAAACGTCCATGGTTCATTCAACGTATCGGGTGCGGCCGGGCAAGAAGATCGACCTGTCCAAATGGTCCACCGATGACACCGGGCCCTTCAGCCACAAGGAAGAGGCCAAGGGCGCCATCGCGAAGAACATCAAGCGGCTGATCGAACTGCAGGAATTGCTTTACGCCTCCGCCAGCCATTCCATTCTGATCGTCCTTCAGGCAATGGATGCCGGAGGCAAGGATGGCGCGATCAGTCACGTCTTCAGCGGAGTGAATCCGCAGGGCTGCAACGTGACGAGCTTCAAGGAGCCGTCGCACGAGGAATTGTCGCACGACTACCTGTGGCGATATCACCTTGCCTGCCCGCGCCGGGGAATGATGGAAATTTTCAACCGCTCGCACTACGAAAGCGTTCTGGTCGAGCGGGTGAGCAACATCGTTTCAAAAGATGTGTGGTCGAAGCGATTCGAGCAGATCAATGATTTCGAGCGCATGCTCGTGTCTGAAAATACCGTCATCCTCAAGTTCTTTCTGCATATATCCAAAAAAGAACAGAAACAACGTTTGGAAGCGCGCATTGAAGACAAAACCAAACAGTGGAAGATCAGCCCATCCGATCTCGTCACACGAAAGCACTGGGACGCATACACCGAAGCTTTTGAAGACGCGCTTCGGCAATGTTCGACCGACGACGCCCCGTGGTATATCGTCCCCGCGGATCACAAATGGTTTAGAAACTGGGTGCTGTCCGACACGATCGTCCGGACCCTGCAAAAGCTGGAAATGAAATTGCCTCCGCCGGCGGAAGGTTTGGACAAGCTCAAAGTGAAATGAGCGCGTTCACGCCGCTTCTGAAGTTGGCGGCTGGCGCAATCGCTCCGACTGCCGCCTGGCGCTGCGCCAGTTGCCGGCATCGCGAACGACCTCCTCTTTCTCGTCGATCGGCGATGCATCTGTTGATTGCGGACTCGGCTCCGCATCGCGCGGTTCAAATGTAAGAGCGGCAAATTCGCGTGCGCTGACCACGCTTTCGGCGGCTTTAGACAGGGGCGATGAGGGCACAATCCCTTGACCCGCTATATCCACAAAAAGAAATTGGCCATCAACGTAAGAGGGGATGGATCCGTTGGCGATGCCCGCCATTATCTGTTCAACACTGATTCCCCAGATTTCCGCCGCGATCGATGGGGCCACCCATGAGGACATGTCTCATCTCCAAACGACTTCTGATTGCATCGGCCAAACCGAACGGTGACTATAGCTTGTGAACATTGGCGTCCGGTAATTTTTTTAGACGAACATGTAGACGTAAGCCGCAAAGGTGACCGCAGCCAAGCCCGCGCTTGCGGCGAGTCCCCAGAGCAGATTTCGCCGGCGGACGGCGAGTGAAAATGTCGCGATCGTCACCCCGGCTTGTGCGCCGAGCATTCCGTAAAAAAACTCCTGGCTCCGGGCGCGATGGCGGTTGGAGAGGAAACCTTGCCGGCGAACTTCCACTTCCAATAGCTCCGCCAGAACCTGGTTGTAATGAGCGTCGCGCTGATAACGATTGGAATTGAAATTCAACCCCGCGATCGAGACCGCGCCGGACAATTGCGAATTCAGCTCGCGGATAGCGGCGACGGACTTCGGCGGCTCTATCGCGACGACGTCATCGGACGCCTGGCTCATCGCGCGTTCAAAGGCGGTTGCCGCGCGGCTAATCCCGTCGAAGGTTTGCGCCGTCTGCGAGCGGGCAGAGCTCATCTGGCCCGCCGCCTCGTCGAAAGCGGCCGCGCTTTTGTTGGCGGCCGCGATGGCCTGATCGAGATCGACCGGTGGAATCCGCCCGGCCTGTTGTTCGAGGTCGGGCTCGGCAGCGCGTGAATCCACGGCGGCAATCGTGTCTTTGATCTGCTGATTTCCAATTGGCTCCTCCTGGATCTCGGGAATATCTCCGCGCATGAAACCTGCGGCTTCATTATTTGCAATCGGCCGGGTTGTCGCCGATTGGAACTTTAACAACAACGCCGATAGCTCCTTGGACGTTGTCGCCACGGCGGGATTAGAGAGATCGGCATTTTCGACGGCGATCACCGTCTGCCACATCGCACCCCGCAACTGGGATATGGTTTGAGAAAAGTCGTTCGCGTCCATCGGCATCGTTTGTGAAACATGGCGAATAATCTCCACCGTATTCCCGCACTGCTCCGCGCGCAGTTTTTTCGCCTGGAAATAGCCCCACTGATCCGACACCTTGGATTGCATTTGCGCCGCCAGCGAGCGGAAATACTGGGCCGAGCTCATTTCGCTGGATGAAAGCCCGGCGAGAATAGTGGCCACGACCGTCAGGATCACCGGCGTGGTGATAACGATCGTTTCCCAGGCCGTCCGTTTATGTCCCGGATCAAGTTCAGGAAACATCGGAGTCTTTGCCATGACTACCTTCCTTTTGCCTCGGCGGGACCGCGATACTCGCACGATGTCGTACACGTTTCACGAACCACGACCGCCGACAATTCCTGCAAAACCCGCTTGACGCGGTCGTAAATCCAAACCGCCAGGACTTCGCTGGTGGGATTGCGCAGCCCTTCGATTTCGTTCAGGTAATAGTGATCGAGCATTTTGACCGTCGGCTCCGCGGCGCGTTGAATCTCACCGTAATCGATCAGATATCCTTTGGCCGGATCGACCTCTCCTTCAACGATCAGGTCGAAATGAAACGAGTGACCATGCAACCGGCGGCATTTATGCCCGTCCGGAAACGACGGCAGATCGTGCGCGGCCTCGAAATGAAATGACTTACAAAGTCGAACGAACATCCGGCGGGCATCTTATGCACCGGCAGCCCGTTGATCCAATATGTCAATCCAGCCAATCTTTCTTCTTCAACCGCTCCGGCACATATTCTTCCGTTACGTAGCTGATGTCTTTGGTAATCAAGGATTCGACTTCCATCTTGAAACCATTCGAAAGCATTTTGGCAATTTCCTTCTGCCAGTCGCGGTGTTCCTTGAACCATGGATATGCGGCGATTTCGTTAGCCCGTTTTTTGTCGTTGTCGTTCAGTTGGATCTGAACGTCGTCGGAAAGCTCGCATTGCTCGTAATCTTTGGCGCGAATGCCGAGAAACTTAGCGTCGGGAATCGCCAGCCGTTCGGATTCAAACGCCAGACTGATGGACCCTTGTTTGATGACGCTGTAGATGTAATGCCCCCATGGATCGCAGTCGAGCAGACAGATGACGGGTAGTTTGTGTTCCTGGTTGAGGCGTTTGAGCATTCGCCGAACGCCGCGAGGCGGCTGGCCGGCGCCTTCGGTGAGAATGCAGTTGTGTTTTTCCCAGAAGCGGTCTTCATTGAACCGGCTCCAGACCGTGCCTTTTTCTACGTGCAGGACAAAATCGGCGTCGACTTTTTTGAACTGCACCACTTCGTCCTCGACGATGCTCGGAACGGCATATCCACCGCTGCCCATCCGGCGGCAGTCGATCTCATCGCCGCTATCAACGACGGTGATATTGCCAACCATCGTCCCGGCTTTTTTGGCGAAAACGTGAAGTTCCTCGCGGAGTGCTTCCAGGGAAACTTCCAAACCTTCAAGGACGCCGTCGCTTTCATCCTGATCCGCAAAGGTCTTCTCGCTCGTTCCCGCCACGGTATGCAGGCCCTTGTAAAACATCGCGCGAAGGCTCAGGGTTTTGTCGGCGTCGATCAATTCGCGGATGCTTTTGCCATGCAACACCGTTTGCATGAACTGTTTGGCCTGATTGAGATTGAAAAGCTCGCGGGTGGCCTTGGCGTCGCCCATCTGCAAGATGCCCCGCTTCTTGTTCCATACCGTGTTGGACCGTGTTCGCATTGGAATCGCGACAGCAATATCCCGGCCCTTGAACGCGGAACTGGTCACCTCATCGGCGAGATTAACGATCTTGCCCAGGGTGATTTTGTCCCGGGCGTTGGTTCGCTTGCCAGCCATAGATTTGGATTGGGATTTCTTTTTAGCCATGAATAAATCTCATTCGAAAAGCTGATCGCCGTTAGCGGATGGTTTGCCTTTTGACTTTTTTCGTTTGACCGTAAGGCGGACATTCTCCTCCGCATCGGCGGTTTGCTCGGAAGCCGCAACCTGCGATTGCTGGGCCGCCCGGCTTTCAACCATCACAACGCCTTCATCGTTCTTCAGGTCCTCGGTATCGTCCTTCTGAACCGTCCGCCCCTCCTCGTCAAGCTGCGCATCGGCAATGGCAGTCCTCTTCCGGGCTTCGGCGAGCAGTTTATCGTACAACTTTTTGGCGTCGGTGCCGTTGATCGCGTTGACGGCCTTGCTGATCTCGCCAATATATCTCGCAAACACATCGCGCCGCGCCGCTTGCCGCTGCATCTTGTGCCGCTTGCGCAAATATGTCCCCAGCTTTCGCCCGCACTCCATAAGCGCCAGCTTCATCTCTTTGCGGATTTCATCGTAATCCGCGATGGCTTCCTTCGATTCGCTGGTGAAGGGAACCCAAACGCTGGCCATGTGAATCAGAATGACCAGCGGCCCGACGGGAACGCTGCCGCGTGGCTGGGAAAGGTTGTAATTTCGCCAGCTTGTCTCCGCGACAGCCTTGAAGCTGCTGCAAGCGCTCTGCTGGAAAAGCAACGGCACGCGATTGGCAAAGCGAATCACCCGGGCGGAATCGTCCGCCGGCAATTCACCCCCGAATGCGATCGCGGTTTCGATCTGAAACGGCCGCCCGCGATAGACATCCGCCTCACGGCTGCTGGCGGCGTAGAACTCCGCCTTCACGCCCTTGAGCATCCCCGCTAAAAGCTGCCGGACGCCAATGGGCGCGAGGCAATCCGTCGGCGGCGATGGCAGCCTGGATTCCTGAAATTCCTTGAAAAGCTTTTCGATCTGCTGCGGCTCCAAGTCTCCAGCTTTGGTGCGGCTGTGAACGCCGATCGCCTTGCAAAACTCGCTCGCCTTGCCGGAGCTGACGCGGCTGAATTTCTCCTGAAGAAAATTATAGAGCGTACCCCCGCCGCGATTGGCATCTTCATAATCCTTGAGCATCTGAATCAGAATGCCCAGTTCAATTCCCTTGGGATGCGGCTGAATTTCCCGGGTTTCCGGCGGAAGCTGATCGGTCCCGCGCGGGAAAAAGATCACGCCGTCTTTCTCGATTGTCGTCAGGGTCGGGTCGACTCCGGCCGGTGCGGAAATGTTTGCTGCATCCGCCGGCGCTTCGGACGCCTGTTTTGCGTCTCTCGACGCGTTGGTCAGCGGCAATTCCTCCTGCTCATCGGCGCTGACGCGCGTTGGCGGAACGAACGCAATGCGGGCATGCGGATTGGCAATCGCACACAACTCCAGGAATTCATCAACGCTTCCCCGACCCTTCTGATACCGGCCTTCCAGTTCGATGCTGACGCTGGTGCCGGTGATGAAATCGTCCGGATTGACGAAGTTATTTTGATTGCGGAACCGATTCGGCGGAAAATCATCGGTTTCTTTATCAACGGTGACTTCCGCGCGGTTGGTCTTCGTGTTCATCGCCAGCTCGATGTGATGAGCCGGCTTCCGGGCGCTGGGCCGGGTGTGAATGACCATCGGCTTGCCCGTTGTGATCAGCCCGAACATTCCCGCGGCGCTGATTCCAATCCCCTGCTGCCCCCGGCTCATCTTAAGGCGATGAAATTTGCTGCCAAACAGCAACCGCCCAAAAACATTCTCCACCTGCTTGCGAACAATGCCGGGACCGTTGTCGATCACCGTAACACGATACCGCGATTGCTTGGCCGTCGCCGGCCGGTCGGGCTGCAAATCTTCGATGATGACTGCGACATTCGGCAGAATCCCCGCTTCCTCGCAGGCATCCAGCGAATTGTCCACGGCTTCCTTAACGGTGGTCAGCAGCGCCTTCCGCGGATTATCAAAACCGAGCAGATGCCGGTTCTTGGCGAAAAACTCGCTGACCGCAATGTCCTTCTGCTTCAGCGCCATGGTCTCGGCGGTTTCGCGCCGACCTGATTTGGGCGGCCGCTTGGCAGAATGGGATGACGGCTTTTTTGGCTCTTCCATCACGGCTACTGATCTTTCCACGGGTTTTTCGGTGAAAAGATCCGAATTTTCGCGCGGGGATCGCATGTTTGAGGTCCTCCTTGACAGTCCTTCGTTTCCTGGATTATCGACATACAGCCGCCGATTTCTCCACCCCTCCCGTTAGGTGATAGTATGGAAAGCCCTGGCAGGCGTCCAGAGTCTATGGTCTGGCAAACTCTGCCTGCTTATGATTGCGGCACCGGGGAAGCCACAATGTTATTTCCACTGGCAAGGACGTAGGACCGATGATTCAAAATGTTACAGTTTATTGCGCCAGCAGCAGCCAGCTCGCGACAGTCTATCGGGAATCCGCTGTGTCGCTGGGAGGCGCGATTGCGCTGCGAGGTTGGGGAGTAATCTACGGTGGCGACAGCGCCGGTCTGATGGGCGCGGTGGCCGATGGGGCTTGCGCCGCGGGCGGCCGCGTCATCGGTATCATTCCTCAGCGGCTCTATGATGCCGGGATCAGAAACCCGCGCTGCCATGAAATCGTCGTCGCCCGCGACATGCGGCATCGCAAGGAAATTCTGGAATCGCGCGGAGATGCAATGATCGCAATGCCCGGCGGGCTGGGCACGCTCGAAGAATTCTTCGAAGTCGTGGTCGGCCGGCAACTCGGTTTTCATTCCAAGCCGATCGTGTTGCTGAACATCGCCGGCTATTTCAATCCCCTTCTGGCAATGATCGAACACGGAATCGAACACCATTTCATCAAGGCCGCCTGCCGCGGGCTTTATTTTGTGGCTGAATCGGTGGAGGATGCCGTTGATTATCTGGGCCGGCATGACAAACCATGACCATGACCCGCCGAGATCCGACGATTTTGTTTGCTCTGCTGGTGGCACTTGGCGCGCATCTGGCACTCATCGGACTGGGCGTGAAGGTTGCCCGCCGTGATCTGGGCTGGTGGCTGCAATCACCGCCGGCGGCTCTTAATCCACCGCCCCCCGCCGCCGCGCCGAGCGAACCCGTACAGCAATTGGGCGATCACAATACCACCGGCACATCGATTAACAGCGCGCCCGGCGATCAGCCCATGGAATCCGCTCTGGCGGACGCGCGCCAGGAACAGGCGGCAATGCAGCGCGATCCCGCGGGCTTCGGCGGAAAAGGGGCGAACCAGCAGCTCGATCAAACCCTCCGCGGCGACAATGGCGATAATGCGCCTCGCGGCAGCAATTCGGGTTCGCAATCCGCGGCCTCTGTGTTCGGATCGCGCGAATCCAGCGTGGCCGACCTAGCTCCCAAGGTTTCCAAGCCCGTGCCGACTAAAAATCCGCCCGCGGGAAATTCAACCGGTAATGAAATCTCACCCGACCCGCTTTCCAGCGGACCCCTGGCGCTGAGCCAGCCAAAAAAGAGTTCATCCGGCCAGCAGGCGGATGTGAATCCCTCACCCAGCGATCAGCCGGTCAATCAGCAAACCGGTTCGCAGGCCAGCGGATCTTCTTCCTCCACCGGAGGCGGCGCTGGCGGAAAAGCGGGCGCCTCCGATCCGGGCGCGGGCAATCCGATCCCTACGAGCGATTTCGAATCCTTTCCGGTCACCCACGTTGCCAGCCGATTTTTCGCGGGCAAAATCGAAGCTCGCACCGGCCGCAAAATGCGCACGCGCGAACTGCCCCATCTCGGCCTCGCCGCCCAGGCGGATCTGGAAACGATGGACCGGCCATTTGTCGTCCTGATGCTGAAGATTGATACGACCGGAAACGTCGTGGATGTCCAGATCGCTCATTCCAGCGGCAGCGACAACGTCGATCTTCCCTGCCAGCGGGCGGCGTATACGTGGTGGTTTGAGCCGATGAAGGATCCGAAGACGGGACAGATTCACCCGGAGGAGATTGAGTTTACGATTTATTTTTGATTGCGGGAGCAAAAAAAACGCACGCAAATTGCTATTGCGACGAGGTCACATCAATCCGCCCCCGGGAAGCCCTACCGCTTCCCATGTTCCAGAAACTCTTTTAGCGCCAAGGCGCTGTTGTGCTCCTGGTCCTTGGCAGCATACACAAGAGTAACAGCGCCTCGCTTCGCCTTGTGCCGTAACACTTCCACCGCCTCCTGCCGTCCTTGCAGCTCCTTCCAATACCGCCGCTCAAACTGCTTCCACCGCGCCGGATCATGGCCGAACCATTTGCGAAGCTCGGGACTGGGCGCCACATCCTTGAGCCACAGCTCCACCGCCGCCCGCGCCTTAGTCAATCCCCGCGGCCACAGGCGTTCCACGAGAATCCTTTCCCCATCCGAAGGCGAGGGTTTGTCATAGGCTCGTTTCAGATGAATCATGGTTCACGCCTCGCCTCTTGCGGATCTAGTCTCACGCATACGATCCTCCCCTACTTCCCCCTCGCGCCGCCCGCGACGCCTCGCGCTCGCGGGAAACCTTCGCCTCATACCCGCTGGCGCGATACGCCTCCAGCGGATTCGGATCGAGATTCTTTTTCTTCCGCCAATCCGCCAGCATCGGCCGCACATCGGTAAAAAACGCGTCTTTCAGGCATTGCTCGGCATCGACGATGTCCATCCTCGTCTGCGCATCGCGGAGTTTTTTGCGGTCTACCAGACATGCCTTGGCGTAGAGTTCCTGAGCGGTGACGACCGTCTGGAGCGTCGCCTCGATCTTGGGTTTCAGGTTGTGGCACTGATCGATCATGTAGGCGATGTCGGAAACATCGCGGCCGCGCAGATCGGCGGCGTTGCGGATTTCGTGGAAGATGCGAAAGACCGCGTAAGGATCGATGCTGCCAAGCGTCAGATCGTCGTCGGCATATTTGCGGTCGTTGAAATGGAAACCGCCGAGCATTTCCTCATCGATAAGAAACGCGACGATGTGCTCGATATTCTGGCCCTGGAGATGATGGCCGGTATCGACCAGCACCCGCGCGTTCGGCCCGGCATCCCGGGCGAAGACATAGCTCATCCCCCAATCGGCAATGTCCGTGTGATAAAACGCCGGCTCGAACGGCTTGTATTCCACCAGCATCTTCATGCCCGCCGGCATAGCATCGTGCCACTGGCGCAGGGCGCCGTGCATGCGCCGTTTGCGCTCGACGATGTCATCCTGCCCCGGATAATTGGTGCCATCGGCAAACCACAAGCTCAGCAGGTTGCTCTTGACGACCCGAGCGATGGAAATGCAATCCATCAAATGACGATGGGCATGAATTCGCACCGATTCATCGGGATGACATACCGAGCCGAATTTGTATACCTGGTCCTGAAACAGATTCGGGTTGACCGCACCGATGCGAACTCCATTTTTAGCGGCCACCGCCGCTGTGGCCGTGGCATCCACCCCTACGGAGAAATCCCACAGGACGTGGACCGCGACGGACGGACAGCAGCCGGTGTAGCGGTGCACGGTCCCGGCATCGGC
>Ga0182015_10005820_pt1 | contig 12634 bp, 10 predicted proteins | sample 712P3MmetaG_FD_120478 | JGI IMG/M metagenome (GOLD analysis project Ga0182015, IMG submission 120478) | Permafrost microbial communities from Stordalen Mire, Sweden - 712P3M metaG | ecosystem: Environmental > Terrestrial > Soil > Wetlands > Permafrost | place: Sweden: Stordalen | collected...
CCTCGCCGGAGACGTCGCGCGTGATCGACGGGTTGTCGGCCTTGCGCGCGATCTTGTCGACCTCGTCGATGTAGATGATCCCGGTTTCGGCCTTCTTGACGTCGTAGTCGGCAGCCTGGATCAGCTTCAAGAGGATGTTCTCGACGTCCTCGCCGACGTAGCCCGCCTCGGTCAGCGCGGTCGCGTCGGCGATCGCGAACGGCACGTTGAGGATCCGCGCGAGGGTCTGCGCGAGCAGCGTCTTGCCACAGCCCGTCGGGCCTAGCAGCAGGATGTTGGACTTCTGCAGCTCGATGTCGCTGTCGCCGGACATCATCATCTGCACACGCTTGTAGTGGTTGTAGACCGCGACCGACAGCGTGCGCTTGGATGGGTCCTGCCCGACCACGTACTCGTCGAGGACCTCGTAGATCTCGCGCGGCTTGGGCAGGTTCTCGATGTCGAACGCCGGCGGCGCCGAGAGCTCCTCGTCGATGATCTCGTTACAGAGATCGATGCACTCGTCGCAGATGTAGACCCCGGGGCCGGCGATCAGCTTCTTGACCTGCCGCTGGGACTTGCCGCAGAAGCTGCACAGGAGCTGCTCGTTGGAGTCTGTCGGTCTGGCCATATCTTTTTGTACTCCTCCCGCTCCGATTCCGATTCTGACCGACAGGCGTTCGCTGGGCAAGCGAGGCAAGGACGCAGAGAGCGAAGTGTGCTCTGCACACGAGCGATCGAGGACGCCGCCTCGCGCCGCTCAGCGAACGCCTGTTAGTGCTCGGAGATCACACGGTCAATGATGCCGTACTCCTTGGCCTCCTCCGAGCTCATGAAGTAGTCGCGCTCGGTGTCCTTGCCCACCTGCTCGAGCTCTTTGCCCGTGTGCTTGGCGATGATCTCGTCGAGCCTGCGGCGCACGTCGATGATCTCCTTGGCGTGAATCTCGATGTCCGTGGCCTGTCCCTGGAAGCTCGATGAGACCTGGTGGATCAGGATCTTGGCGTTGGGCAGCGCCATGCGCTTGCCCGCGGCTCCACCCGCCAGCAGCAGCGCGCCCATCGACATCGCGATCCCCACGCAGATCGTCTGCACGTCCGGCTTGATGAACTGCATCGTGTCGTAGATCGCGAGGCCCGCATACACCGAGCCGCCCGGCGAGTTGATGTAGAGCGAGACGTCCTTTTCGGGGTCCTCGGACTCCAGGTGCAGCAGCTGCGCGACGATCAGGTTCGCGATCTGGTCGTCGACGGGCGTGCCGAGGAAGATGATCCGCTCGTTGAGCAGGCGGCTGTAGATGTCGAACGCACGCTCGCCGCGCGAGGTCTGCTCGACGACCATCGGTACAAGTGGGCTCATGTTCCTCGCTTCCCGGGCATAGTCCTCGCCTTTGTTTCGCCTCGCCTACCAGATTCCTCTAGAAGGCTAGCGATCCGGTGTCCACAAACGGGCAGGGGCGTCCGCCGGCTCCTCCGGCGCGGCGCTCGCGTGCTCGCCGGCCTTCGCCGGCGTCCACAGCTGCTCGCGTGCCTGCGCCTGCGCCAATGGGATCGGCTTGGCGGCGGCGGCGATCAGATCGATCGCGGCGCGTGCCGCGAGATCCTCGCGCACCTCCTCGAGGCGCCCCGCGCTGCGCAGCTGCTCGAGCAGCTGCTGCGGCTCGGTGCCCTCCCGCTCGGCGGTCGGGGCCAGCGCCTCCAGCAGGTCCTCGTCGGGCGGGTCGATGCCCTCGGCGGCGACCACAGCCGTGATCACGGCCTCGCGGCGCAGCGCTTGCCCGGCTTCGGGCTCCATCTCGGTGAGCACGTCGGCCTCCTCGCGCCCGGTGATTTGCAGGTATGCCTCGCGCGAGATGCCGCGGTGCGAGAGCGAGTGCAGCATCCGCTCCCACATCTCTCGGGCCCGCGCCTTGACCAGCTCGCCCGTCACGGTCATCTGCGCGCCGGCGACGGCCGCGTCCAGCGCGGCCTGGCGGAACTCGGCGTCCACCCGCTCCTCGTCGAGCTCGAGCAGCCGCTTGCGGATGTCACCACGCAACTCCTGCAGATCGTCGAAGCCCGCGTCGATCGCGAGGTCGTCGCCGACCTCCGGGAGCTCCTTGAGCTTGACCTCCTTGACGGTGATCTCAAAGGACGCGCCGCGCCCGGCCAGCTCCTCGCTGCCGTAGTCCACGGGGAACGTCAGCGCGACCGTGCGCGTCTCGCCTGCGCCCGCACCGAGCAGGCCGTCCTCGAATCCCGGGATCAGGTTGCCTGAGCCGAGCTCGATCAGCTGGTCGCGACCCTCGCCGCCGGCGAACGGCTCGAGCCGCTGCTCGCCCTCTGGGTCCTCCTCGACGAGCGAGCCGACGTAGTCGACGACCACGAAGTCGCCCGCGGCCGCGGGCCGCTCGGCGGTCTCCAGGCGCGCGAGCCGCTCGCGCATCGCCTCGATCTCCTGCTCGATCTGCTCGTCGGCGACCTCGGGCTCACGCCGCCCCACCTCGAGGCCCTTGTACTCGCCGAGCTCGGCCTTGGGGAGCACGGCGATCTCGATCGAGAACTCGAGCGCCTGGCCCTGCGGCGGCAGCTCGCCGAGATCCAGCTGCGGATCGCCGACGGGCACGATGCCGGCGCTCTCGATCGCGTCGGAGTACCAGCTGGAGAGCGTGTCGCGCACCGCTTCCTCGAGGATCGCCTCGCGGCCGAGGCGCTGGATCACGAGCGGCGCCGGGACCTTGCCGCGGCGGAAGCCCGGCAGCTTCAGCTCGCGCCCTAGCTGCTTGGCCTTGCGCTCGAGGCGCCCCTCCACCTCGCCGGAGGGAACCTGCACCTGCAGACGCACGCGCGAGTCCCCGAGCTCGGTGACGGTGGTCTTCAGGGCTGGCCGGTTCGGGGATGCGAGCGGAGCGAGTGTCTCACGGTTCGGCGGCACCGAAGCCACGATACCGTGCCATTCGATGCGGCCCTCGCCACGCCCCTCAGCCAGCCATCGCGCCGAGGCGTGGCTGTGGACCGGCCCGGCCGGCCACCTCCTCGGCGGCTCGCTGGATTTCGCGACGGCGCTCGCGCGCTACCTGCTTGCGCGGGCGCGCGGCGGGGCCATTCGCTAGGCCCCGCCGCGCGGATGCTGGTGTTGTGGCGTTGGCTTACGCGGCGGCCGGTGCGTGTGCGGCGGCGCCGAAGCCGAGCGTGACGCCGCGCGGTACGACGAGCACCGGGTAGCGGGCGGTCTCGATCAGGTGCGAGGCCGAGGAGCTGAGCGAGACGCGACCCTGCGGCGCGTCGGCACGCGAGTCGATCACGAGCAGGTCGGTCTGCTCGCCGGCGACCGGCTCGACCGTCGCGCCGAGTGCCCTGGCGAGCGCCGCGGCGGTCTGGACAGCGCCGCCATCGGCGTCGCCGACCGCGACGATCCGCTGGATGCCCGAGCTCTGCGCCCGCTCGGCGAGGTCGACCGGCGCGATCGCGATCGCGGTGCTGCCGCCCTCGAGCAGACGCTCGGCGGAGTTGCCGACGGCGACGTGCCCCTTGGCGGTGTGCGAGTCCGAGCAGAACACGATCACGTCGGCGCCCTCGCGCCCGGCCAGCGAGGCAAGGCCCTGCGGGGTCGAGCGGTCGGTCACGACGTGGCGCTTGGCGCCCGGGCCGCCGAGCAGCTCGACGCCATGGTCGAGGACGCTCTCGGCCTCGGCCTGCGCGATCTCCTCGCGCACGCTGTCGGTCTCGGGATTGTGGCGCACGTACGCGAGCGACACCTCGGCACCGGCGCCGCCGAGCAGGCGACCCAGCGCGATCGCGTCCTCCTCGTTGGCTGTGCCGTCATAGGAAACGATGATCTTGGCGGGCATTTGACTATCTCCTTCTTGTTGGTCGGCTCAGTGGCCGGCAGGTTTGCTTTCTCGGATCTTTCGGCTGAAGTTCAGTCCATCTTGACATTTACCTGCCATCAGTGGCAATAATTCTTATGATTATTGATATAAGTATAGCTAATGCTTAGCGTGAGCCGGCTGCGAGTTCTCAGGGAGGTCGCCTATCGCGGCTCGCTCTCGGCCGCGGCCGAGGCGCTCTCCTACACGCAGTCCGCGGTCTCCCAGCAGATCGCCGCGCTCGAGCGCGAAACCGGGATGGCGCTGCTCGAGCGCCATCCGCGCGGCGTCAGCCTGACGGCCGCGGGCCAGACGCTCGTGAGCCATGCGGGCGGCATCCTCGCGCGCCTGGACGCTGCCGAGGCATCGCTCGAGGCGATCGCCGGGCTGCGCGGCGGGCGCCTGCGCGTGGCCTCCTTCCCGACCGCCGGAGCCACGCTCTTGCCGCTCGCGATCGCCACCTTCAGCACGTCATACCCCGACGTCGAGCTGACGCTCGCCGAGGGCGAGCCCGAGGCGATCGTCGCGCGCCTGCGCGCCGGTGAGCTCGACCTGGCGCTGCTGTTCGAGTTCGCCGGCGAGACGCTGCCGACGGATGACGTGACCCGCACGGAGCTGCTCGAGGATCCGCTGTACCTGGCGCTGCCGCAGGCGCACCGGCTCGCGAGCAAGGGGCGACTGCGGCTGTCCGATCTCGCCGCCGAAGCGTGGGTGCAGACCTCGAGCGCGAGCCCCTGCGCGCGCCACGTCGTGCGCAGCTGCCACGCTGCCGGCTTCGAGCCGAACGTGGCGTTCGAGAGCGACGACTACCAGACCGTGCAGGGGCTCGTCGCTGCCGGCGTCGGCGTCGCGCTGATACCCGAGCTGGCGCTGTCGGTCGTGCGCGAGGACATCGCGATCCGCGCCCTCTCCCCCGCTCCGCCGGTGCGCCAGGTGATCGCGGCGACGCCGGCCGGTGCGCGGCTCGTGCCGGCGGCGCCCGCGATGCTGGGGGTGCTCGAAGAGGTGGCGCGCGACTACGAGACGCAGAGGGGGCGCCCGGCCGACTAGGCCGGGCGCCCCCTCTGGGCACTGCTCCGTCTACTTCAGAGCGCTAGCTCGCCGGGTTGGCCTCGTATGCGAGGTTGACCAGCTTCGCGAGCTCCTTGTAGCCCTTCGGCGACGGGTGGATGTCGCCATCGTCTTTTTCACCACCGGGGTCGTTCGGGTTGCACATTTCGGTGTACTTGCAGATCGACTCCTGCTCTTTGGCGCCCGTGCCCTTGTTGAACACCGGGAACGGGTTCGCGTAGGTCACGTTTTCGATCCCGTATTCAGCTTTGAGGCTGGGCAGCAGCTCCTCTTCGACCGCCGTGTTGGTGCCCTCCTGCAGTTCATCGCTTCCCGGCAGGACGTTCGTGTCCGGGTTGTAGAAGCCGAGCAGCACGATCGGCCCGGTGTACCCGGCCTGATCGAGCTGCACGATGATGTCGCCGAGGTTTTTGAGGATGTGCGGAACGACCACGTTTTCGGATTCGGATTTGACGCAGGCGAGAATCGCGACCTCGCCTTCTTTGTAGTGTTCGTCCTCGCACTTGGTGATGCCCGCGAGCTCGTCGTTTGAGCCGATGTTCAGCGTGATCGCCTTCACCGGGCTCGTTGTCGAGGCGATGCTGCTGAGCGCCTCTTCGAGCTGTGAGACTTCCGTCGCGCCTTCGAAGTAGCCGCCGTTGTGAAGCGGCAGGTTCGTCCGGAAGGTGTATTTGCACGGGTGCCAGTCGCCGATGCCCTGGTAGCCGCCCGGCGCTTCGATTTCCGCGTATGACTCCGTCGAGGCTTCGCCGCCGAGTGCGGCTTTTTCACCGATCAGGCCATTGGAGGTCTCACCGGGGCAGGCGTCGTTGACGAGCCTGATGCTCTTGCCGACCTCGGTCGATTTGCTCAGGTCCTTGGCGAAGGCGTTGGTGAAGCCTTCGTCGAAGTAGGACGGGGACTCCGTCGGGTAGTGCAGGTTGAAGCGTTCCTCTGAGTAACCGAACGAGATCGAGTCACCGAGAGCCAGGTACGTCGTCGTTTCCGGCGCCGCCCCTGTCGCGTTCGCGGCGGCTGGCGCGAACACCATCGCCGTCAGCGCGAACACAAGCGCCATACAGCAGCCAATCAGCCGACCTTGCGATCGGAGCGAAGCAGCAGAGCCATGCTTGGCTTGCATTGAACATCCTCCTCATTTACCGCGGGGGATGCGTAGGGGCGGACTCATTCCGCCCTTGCTCGCCCCGTCATCGATTTTGCCCTCCATGAGCGCTCGCCGGCCCTCTCGCTGACGAGATGACGCAAGGGTACTCGCTTGCAACCATCGTGTCAAACGCCACCAGTCGACGGCGGCGACCGCGCGGTGTCCACGCGCGTGCCTGCTCAGGGCGGCGAGCGGGCGCTCGGACGATCCCTGGATGCCGTCCGACGCCGGCGTCATCGTGCTTGGGCTCTATGAACGCATTGCTACTGATAGTCGGGCTCTTCGTCGGAGTCGGCGGCGCGCTCGCGCTGCAGCGTCGAACCGGGCACGAGCGCGAGCGCGAGCAGGAGCTGCTGCGCGATGAGCTCAAGGCGATGTCGCTCGACGTGCTGCGCCAGACCGGCGAGTCGCTCGCCGAGCGCCTCGAGCATTCCCGGCGCGCCGAGGAGGAGCGCGCGACCGGCGAGATGGCGAAGCGCACCGAGGAGATCAAAGGCATGGTCGGCCCGGTGCAGGAGAAGCTCGGCAGGATGGAGAGCGAGATCGGGCGCCTGGAGCGCGAGCGCAGACAGGCGCAGGGCGAGCTCGCGCAGATGATCCGCCACCTCGGCGACGGCGTCGGCACGCTGCGCCAGGAGACCGGCAACCTCGTCTCGGCGCTCAAGCGCCCCACCACACGCGGCTCCTGGGGGGAGATCCAGCTGCGCAACGTGGTCGAGATGGCCGGGATGGTCTCGCACTGCGACTTTCTCGAGCAAAGCACGATCCAGACCGGCGAGGGCACGCTGCGCCCGGACATGCTCGTGCGCCTGCCCGGCGGCAAGCTGGTCGTCGTCGACTCGAAGGTCCCGCTCGATGCCTACCTGTCGGCGCTGGAGGCCAGCGAGGACGATCAGCGCGAGCTGCACACCGCACGTCATGCGCGCCAGACGCGCGAGCACATTGCCAAGCTCGCCTCCAAGGGCTACCAGCGGCAGTTCGACTCCACGCCGGAGTTCGTCGTGATGTTCGTGCCCTCCGACGGCATCTACCAGGCGGCGCTTGCGCAGGATCCCGCGCTGATCGAGTACGGCGTACAGCAGCAGGTGCTGATGGCCACGCCGACGACGCTGATCGGTCTGCTCTGGGCGGTGCACTACGGCTGGCGCCAGGAGCTGATCGCCGAGTCCGCGCGCGAGATCGCCGAGTCCGCGCGCGAGCTGCACAGCCGGCTCGGGCGCTTCGTCGAGCCGTTCGCAAAGGTGGGCCGCCAGCTCGACTCGGCGGTCGGCGCCTACAACGAGGCGATCGGATCCTTCGAGCACCGCGTGATCCCGCAGGTGCGAAAGATCGAGCAGGCCGGCGCGGCCTCCGAACGCAAGGTGCGCTCGCCCACGGCGGTCGAGATCAGCGCCCGCGCGATCACCGCGCGGCTGGAGCCCGCGGCCGAGGAGCCTCTGCCGCCGCTCGCCGTCGATCCTCAGGAGATCGCCGCTCGCCGTCGAATCGCCAGCGGCGCCTGAGCATCGTCGCCGCCAGTGCGAGCGCGACCGGCACGGTCGCCGGCAGCTCATCGACGGCGAAGAACAACAGGTCGAGCCCCAGCGCGAGGATCGCCGTGAGCGCCGCCGCGCGCAGCTGTGCCGAGCGCCCGACCGTCGCCGCGAGCAGCCCCCCGAGAACGCCGGCGATGAACAGGTCGCCGTAGCCCATCACCGCCGATCCGAACACGGCCTCCTGCAGCTGCGGCAATCCCGCCGCCGGATGCGCCGCGTTCAGCGCGTTGTTCGGCCGCTGCAGGAGATCGGAGACCACGAGCGCCGTGTCGGCGATCGCCATCGCGACGATCCCGGCCGCGAGCCAGCGCGGCGGCGTCACCGTCGCGAGCAGCACGCCGAGCGCCACACAGCTGAGCGCCGAGAGCGCCAGCGCCGCCGCCTCACCCGCCAGGCCGCCGCGGTCGGCCCACGCGAGCGCGAACAGCGGCAGCGCGATCAGCACGCGCGGCGACGGCGGCCAGTAGGGCCGCCGCGCGTCCCACAGCAGCCAGCCGAGCGCGAGCACCGCGAGTGGCGGCACGGCGACGACGGCGAGATACGTCAGGCCCTGCGCGCTCGCGTGTTCGGCGGCGCGCGCGCCGAACACGAACACGATCACCGACAGCGGCGGTATCAGCGCCCAGCGGCGGCTGCTCAGGCGCGCCGGCAGGCCAGCGACGATCGCGCCGGGTGCCGCCACGAGCACGCCCTGAGCGAGCGACAGCACGGCGATCGAGAGCCAGAACGGGAGCACCGGCGTACGATGACAGCGTGAGCGCGCCAACCACACAGGCACCACCGATCCTGCACCTCTCATCCGTCGTGGGCAGCCCGCTGCGCGACGCCGACGGCACACGGCTCGGCAAGGTCGAGGATCTGATCGTGCGGCTCGGCGGCGTCGGCTATCCGCCGATCACCGGCTTTCTCGTCAACGTCGCCGGACGGCCGTCGTTCCTCGGTGCCGATCGCGTCTCTGAGATCGGTACCGACGGCGTCGTCATGCGCAAGGCAAAGCTCGATCTGAGGCCATTCGAGCGGCGCGCCGAGGAGGTGCTGCTGGGGCGCGACCTGCTCGACCGGCAGCTGATCAACGTCGAGGGCGCGCGCCTCGTGCGCGCCAACGAGATCGAGCTCGCGCTCGTCGCCGGGTCCTGGCGCGTGGTCGGCGTCGACACCGGGCCCCGCGGCGGGCTGCGCAGGCTGCTGCCGAAGGGCCTCGGCGCGCACATCGCCACCGGCGAGTTCCTCGACTGGGCCGGCGTCGAGCCGTTCGTCGGGCACGTGCCGACGGTACGCCTGCGCGTCCCCCACCCGAAGCTCGCCAAGTTGCATCCCGCGCAGATCGCCGATCTGGTCGAGGCCGCTTCGCGACACGAGGGCGAAGAGATCATCCAGGCAGTCGGCGACGACGACCGCGAGCTGGAGGCCGACGTCTTCGAGGAGCTCGACGACCAGCATCAGCGCGAGTTTCTCGAGGATCGACCCGATACGCAGGTCGCGGAGATCCTCTCGCGGATGGCGCCCGACGACGCCGCGGACATCGTCGGCGAGCTCGACGAGGAGCGACGCGAGCCGGTCCTCGCGCTGCTGCCGGTCAGCCACCGCATCAAGGTGCGCGCGCTGCTCGGCTATGACCCCGCCGAGGCAGGCGGGCTGATGAGCCCGGACTTCATCGTGCTGCGCGGCAGCACCTCCGCGGCAGCTGCGCTAGACGCCGTTCGTGCCAGCGACATCGCCCCAGAGCTGCTGAGCACCGTGTTCGTGGGCTCCGCCGCTGGGCCGCTCGAGGGCAGCGTGCCCGTGACCGCGCTGCTGCGTGTCGCGGCCGCATGCGAGCTGTCCATGGTCGTCAAGCACGAGACGCCCTGCCTGCGTCCGGACGCGTCCTTCGAGGAGGTCGCGCGGCTGATGGCCGACTACAACCTGACGGCGATCCCGGTCACCGACGAGCACGGTCGGATGCTCGGCGTCGTCACCGTCGACGACGTGCTCGAGGCGATGATCCCGCGCGGCTGGCGGCGTCGCTTCGGGCTGCTCGGCGAGGACTGAAAGCGCGCACGCGGGCTCGCGCACCGCGAGAGCGCGACGGGGGTTCGCGCGCTCACTGAATAGACTGCTGCTCGATGAAGGCTCCCAGCGGACAGTTCGATGGCGGTCCGAGTACCGCCCGTCATGCGTCGTATCCGGTCGGCCACCCGTGGCCGACCGCGTCTGCCTGCCCGGCTTAGCCCGCGCCGCGCCCGCATCTTCGCGTTCCTGGGGCTGCTGGGCCCGGGCTTGATCGCCGCCAACGCCGGCAACGACGCGGGCGGTATCGCCACCTACTCCTCGGTCGGCGCCAAGTACGGGTACGAGCTGCTGTGGACGATGGTGCTGATCACGATCTCGCTGGGACTCGTGCAGATGCTGGCCGCGCGCATGGGCGTCGTCACCGGCAAGGGCCTGGCCGAGCTCGTGCGCGAGGAGTACGGGATCCGCTGGTCGGTGTTCGCAACGAGCGCCGTGCTGATCGCGAACACCGGCATCTGCATCTCGGACTTCGTCGGCATCGGCGCCGCGCTCGGTCTCGCGGGCGTGCCCACACAGGTGTCCGTGCCGATCGCGGCGGTCGGGATCTGGCTGATCATCGTCCGCGGCTCCTATCGCTCCGCCGAGCGCATCTTCATCTGGTTCACGATCCCGTTCTTCGCCTACCCGATCGCCGCCGTGCTCGCGCACCCGCACTGGGGAGCGGTCGGCAAAGCGCTCGTCGTGCCCCAGCTCCACACGAACTCTGCCTTCCTGGTGCTGCTGATCGCCACCGCCGGCACCACGATCACGCCATATATGCAGCTCTACCTGCAGTCGGCGGTGGTCGAGCGCGGCGTGCGCGAGGACGAGCTGCCACGCGAGGAACGCGAGGCGGTCGCCGGCGCGGTGTTCGCCAACGTCGTCGCCTCGTTCATCATCATCGCCACGGGCGCGACGCTGTTCACGCACGGCATCCACAACATCTCATCCGCCGCCGAAGCCGCACGCGCGCTGAACCCGTTCGCCGGCCGCTACGCCGAGGTGCTGTTCGGAGTCGGGCTGCTCGGGGCGAGCCTGTTGGCGGCAGCGATCCTGCCGATCGCGACCTCCTACGTGGTCTCCGAGTCCCTCGGCTATGAGAAGGGCGTCGGCAGACGCCGCGAGGAGGCGCCCGTGTTCGTGAACATCATCACCGCGATGATCATGATCAGCGCGTTCGTCGCGATCATCCCGGGCGTCCCGGTGATCTCGCTGCTCGTCGGCGTGCAGGTCGTCAACGGCTTCCTGCTGCCGATCAACCTGTTCTTCATCTGGCGGCTGGCGCGCTCGCGGCAGGTGATGGGCGCGCGCGCGAGCCGCGGCCTGCTGGACGGGGCCGCGGCGGTCACGGTGGCGGTCACCTCGACGCTCTCGATCGCGCTCGTCGTGATCACGTTCGCGGGCATCTAGCTCACTCCACGAGCAGCGCCGCCCCGATCGCGCCGCCGAGGTCGCCGAGCGCCGCGACATGCACGTGCGGCGGGCGCGAGTCGGCGAACAGGTGCGGCTGCATCGCGTCCGCGATCCGCTTGGCATAGGGGTGACCGAGCCTGATCCCGAGCCCGCCGCCGATGATCACGCCCTCCACGTCGAGCACGTTGACGACCGACGCGATCCCCGCCCCCAGCGCGCTGACGGCGCGCTCCAGCGTCTGGATCGCGAGCTTGTCCTGCTTCTCCAGGGCACGAGCCCAGATGCCGCTCGTCAGCCGCGTGCGATCGTGCTCGGCCATCAGCTTGAACAGGTCGGTCTTGCGGCCCTTCTCCTCGTGCAGCTTGCGCACGTAGGCTTCCATCGACGCCCGCCCCGCGTACGCCTCCATGCAGCCGCGCCGGCCGCAGGTGCAGCGAGCGCCGTCGATCTCGACGACCACGTGGCCGATCTCACCGGCGCCGCCGCGGCCGGTCCACGGCTTGCCGTCGAGGATCAGGCCGCCGCCGACGCCGGTGCCCCAGAAGACGCCCAGCAGCGAGCTGTAGAGCCGCCCGGCGCCCAGCTTGAACTCGGCGTCGGTCGCGACCTGCACGTCGTTGCCGACCGCCACGCGACAGCCGAGCGCGTGCGCCAGCTCCTCGGCGAGCGCGTAGGTGCCTTCCCAGCCGGGGAGGTTGCGCGCGCTCGTCACCTTTCCGTCCTCGATCGTCCCCGGCGAGCCGACGCCGACGCCCGCGAGCGAGGCCGGCTCGAGCTCGGCCGCCTTGGCGGCATCGCGCAGCGCGGTCTCCATCTCCGCGGCGACGTCCGCCGGCCCGCCCTCGGTGGGCGTCGCCCGCCGAGCCGAGCCGAGCACGTTCTGCACGCCGTCGACGATCACCGCCTGGATCTTGGTCCCACCCAGGTCTATGCCGCCGTAGCTGGGCATCACCGCGGATCATCGCAGAGCCCGATCGTGCCGCGTGGCAAGGCCAACGTAAGAAGGATGATCTCGAGGCTTACACGAAGTTAATGCCCGCTTGAGACCTTTCTTCAGCCCCTCTTACGGCTCCGGCCGACTATCTAGGTGGACACGATGACCGAACGCACCGGAGCATCCTGGCTCGTCTACGCACTGGGGGCTCTCTGCGCCGGTGCCATAGCCGCGGCCGTACTCGTTGTCGGGCCCGCGTCCGGCAGCCAGACGACTGTGACCCGCACCGCGACCGTCGCGCGGGGCGTCGTGCAATCGACCGTCTCCGGCAGCGGTAACCTGCAGGCCCTCAGCCAGCTGAACCTCGGCTTCAAGACGAGCGGAACGGTCACGCACATCTTCGTCACGCAGGGTCAGCACGTCACAGACGGGCAGCTGTTGGCGTCGCTCGATCCGCAGAGCGCCGAAGTGACGCTCGAACAGGCCAAGGCCGGCCTGCAGGCGGCCGAAGCGAGCCTCGCCAAGGAGGAAGAAACCGACGGCGAAGGCTCGAGCAGCTCCGGGGCCGACGCCAGCGGCGGCGCCACGGCCGCCGCCGCGAGCGCCACGCCGACGAGCGCCACGCCGACGAGCACGACGCCGACGAGCACGACGCCGACGAGCACCACGCCGACGACGAC
>Ga0182015_10005821_pt1 | contig 12633 bp, 8 predicted proteins | sample 712P3MmetaG_FD_120478 | JGI IMG/M metagenome (GOLD analysis project Ga0182015, IMG submission 120478) | Permafrost microbial communities from Stordalen Mire, Sweden - 712P3M metaG | ecosystem: Environmental > Terrestrial > Soil > Wetlands > Permafrost | place: Sweden: Stordalen | collected...
AATTCAATGCCATGGGACTGTCGGCCCTTGAACCGATTGCGCAAGTGATGGTCAAACAGATGCTGTTCATGGATGCTCCGGCGCATACTCGGCTGAGGGCTTTGGCCTCCTCGGCCTTTACGCCGCACAGAGTTGAGATCCTGCGCTCTCATATCCTAGAGATCGCGAATAGCTTGCTCGATGCCGTGGAGAACATGGGTCGCATGGACGTGATCGCGGATTTTGCAGCTCCTTTGCCAGCCATTGTGACTGCCGAAATGTTAGGAGTGCCTGTTGCCGATCACGGCCAATTGAAGCAATGGTCAGCCGATTTCGCGGAGATGCTCGGTAATTTCCAACATAACCCGGACCATGTCCCGCGCGTGCTGCAGAGCCTGAGAGCTCTAATCGCGTACTTCCGAGATGCAATCCGCCAACAACACACGCAGCCCCGGGAAGGTCTGGTCCAAGCATTCCTAAATGCCGAGATCGAAGGGGATCGGCTGAGCGAGGAAGAAGTTATCGCCAACTGCATTATCACTATGGTTGGTGGTCAGGAAACAACGACGAACTTGATCGGAAACGGCATGCTCTCCCTGTTAAGGAACCCGGATGAACTCGAGAAACTTCGTTCCGACTTTTCTCTCATCCCGTCGGCGGTCGAAGAACTGCTGCGCTATGAAAGCCCGAGCCAGCACACGGCCCGTCTGGCTCCCAACGACACAGCGCTGGGAGGCAAACTGATCGGCAGGCGTCAAGCAGTTATTGCCGTGATGGCTGCTGCAAATCGTGACCCAGAACGGTTCCGTGACCCAGACAGACTCGACATCACGAGGAAAGATAATCGCCATCTTGCTTTTGGGTGGGCATCTCATTTTTGTTTTGGGGCACCACTAGCGCGGATGGAAGGTCAAATCGCGTTAGAGACGCTGCTCCGACGCTTCTCTAACCTGGTCCTCGAGACCGCACCGCTGGTTTGGAGAACGAATCTTGGACTCCGAGGCTTGGTGGCATTACCGCTCAGATTCGATTTGCCAAAACAAAAGAGTTGCGGCACTGTGCTTAACGGCAGGCCATGAGCGAACTCGCCTCTCGCGATTTCCGTCGATACCCGAAAACGAAACCTCTCTTGCGCAAAGACATGACCAGAAGGAACTGAGGCTTCACCTCCTTCATCTACAAAAACGACGGCATATGGACGATGGCCGATTGACATAGGGAGTCTGTTTTGATCTCAAACACGACAGTCCTTTCCGAGACGAAATGCAAACTGCTTGAGAAGTTGCCAGGCACCCGCAGCGGCTTTCTCGTCCCCAGATCATGAGGAGACTGTCCGGCTTGTCGGTTTTGATTCAGGAGATAGGCAATGAACAAGAGATGGGTGGAATTGTTATTGGTTGTGGCCATCGCGACGGCGGTGTGCCTCGCGCAGGCAGGCTCGACTTCTTCGAGCATACCATCCGGCTCTGGGGATGCGGCCAACACCAAGGGAAGCCTGTCCGATGGCACGACAGTCGAGCATAGCTTTCAGCAGCGCTACCCCCGGTACAAGCTAGCAGTCGGCGACCAGTTCGACGTTTCCTTCGAACTGAGTCCGGAATTCAATCAGACCGTGACAGTCCAGCCGGACGGGTACATTACGCTTCGGGGCGCGGGGGACGTCCATGTGGAAGGTCAGACGGTACCGGAATTGACGGAAACACTGAGGCGCGCGTATAGCAAGATCCTGCATGATCCTCTGATTTCGGTTATTCTGAGGGACTTTGAGAAGCCCTATTTCATTGCAGACGGGCAGATTGGTAAACCCGGAAAGTACGAATTACGAGGGGACACGACTTTGACCGAGGCGATCGCCATCGCCGGTGGCTTCCAGGATAGTGCCAAGCATTCCCAAGTATTGTTGTTCCGCCGCGTCGATAATGATTGGGTTTCAGCCAAGATTATCAATGTGAAAGAAATGGAAAAGAAAGGCAATCTGCACGAGGACCCCTACCTGCATCCTGGGGACATGGTGTTCGTCCCCAAGAACCGCTACTCGAAGATCAAACCCTTCCTGCCGAGTGCATCCATGGGCACCTTTGCGAAAACTTATTAGGAAGCGAGGACAGGATGACTAGCAATGACTTAGATCCAGTCAGCAGCAAGTTCACCTCCGGCTTCAGCCTGCGGGACGTACTGGCGATTGGATTTCGTCATAGACGTGTCGTGGTGCTCTCCTTTTGCGGGATGCTCTCGGGCGCAGTTTTAGCAGCGGTATTACAGCCCCCGGAGTATCGGGCCCACACCAAATTCCTGATCGAGCGCGAACGACTGGATCCAGTGATCAGCCCTGGAGTGAGTACTCCTCAGACGTTCAGCGGCGAGGTTACCGAAGAAGAGCTGAACTCCGAGGTCGAACTGCTCGAAAGCGCGGACGTGCTTCGCCAGGTGGCCGTTTCCTGCGGATTGCATCAGCGCAAGTCGTTTCTGACATCTCTACTTGGTGCGGGAGATGAACCGACGCGAATCGCGAAAGCCGTCGACCGCCTGCAGAACGCGTTGAAAATTGAAGTGGTCCGTAAAAGCAACGTCATCTCCGTCAGTTACGCGGCTGACAATCCGCAGTTGGCGGCCCGAGTACTGAGCGCCCTAGGTGATGCTTACCTGAAAAAGAATGTGGCAGTACATCGGCCGCCAGGGCAGTTTGAATTTTTTGATCAAGAGACAGAATCATACAAGAGCAATCTGTCCGAGGCCGAGGCGAAACTCAAAGTGTTCTCCAGCGAGGACGACGGAGTGGCTCCCCAATTGGCTAGGGACATCACACTGCAAAAATTCAATGAGTTCCACGCCAGCTTGCAGCAGACCAGAGCCGAGATCGCTAGTACCGAAGAGAGGATTCGGGCTCTGGAGAAACAGTCGGACACCACGCCGCAACGTTTGACCACGCAGGCACGACAGACCGATGATGCCCAGGTTCTGCAGGGCCTCAAAAGTACATTGAACAACCTGGAACTGAAGCGCACCGAGCTGTTGACCAAGTATCAGCCAACTTATGCTCTAGTGCAGGAGGTAGATAAGCAAATTGCAGACACGCGTGCTTCCATTGTGGTCGAGGAAAGCAGACCCATCCGGGAGGAAACTACGGACCGTAACCCAACCTACGGCTGGATCAATGAGGAACTGGCCAAGGCGAGGGCCGACGACAGCGGTTTGCAGGCACGGGCGGCCGCGCTCCAAGCGATTGTCTCCAAGTATAAGACGAAGGCAAAAGAGTTGGACGAGAAAGGAATCCTCCAGCAGGACCTGCTGCGCACGATGAAAACCGACGAGGAAAACTACCTTATGTACCAACGCAAGCGCGAGGAAGCCCGAATGACAAATGCGTTGGATCAGACCCGTATCCTCAATGTTGCGATTGTAGAACAACCCATTGCGCCTATGCTCCACTCGAATTCTCCGTGGACATTGCTGATCATGGGTGGTCTGCTTGCGGTTATTGTCAGCTTGGGGACGGCATTTACTTTGGATTACATGGATACTTCTTTCCGAACACCGGCGGAGGTGTTCACCGAGTTGAATATCCCAGTGTTGGGGGCAATTTCGCTGAAACAGAGGATCCACAGCAGTTGGGAACGGTAATGGCAACGGAAAGCGTAAAGTTGAAGTTGACTCTCGCGGTGAGGAAGTCGGACCACGCAGACGCTCGGGCGTATCTACGGCACATCGTTGAACTACGGACCGTAAACGTCTCATTGACCTACGAGCAAGATGGGTTCGGACAACATATTTAAGAGGTCGGGTTGAGCAGAAATTTCGAGCTGTTACACCAAGCTGGCGGCATACTGGAGTTGCCGGTGCGACCTAATAGAGGCTGCGGAGCCTCTGAGTGGAACCTCTCCTGGAAAGTCCTGCTCCGAGCTGGCGGAGAAACTTGAGAAACTCCTGGTGTCGATGTCGCTCATAGCACTGATAAGCACTGATTAATGACCCGACCCTGTATGAAATCGAGCGCAGCAAACAAGGTGGTCGTACCATTGAGCTTATCGTCATGCGGCCTGGTGCCGCAGCGGCCTTTCTTCATCGGTAGCCCAGGCTGAGTACGATCCAGCGCTTGGATCTGTCGATTCCAGATCGCCGCCCAAACGATTCGGGAAACCCGAGGAAAGCCATTATGTCCGATTGCCTCTCATCCCGCCGTCAGAATCTGAGCGCAACTTTATCCAACAGACACAGCAGGTCGGGGCTATGCCTCGGCGAAGCTGGGCGGTCCATGAGGCGAAGCACACTTTGGATCATCCTGCTGCTGGTAACGCTGGCAAGCGCGCGCCCCTGGGCGAACGCTCAGGATCCAGCCGTGGTCGGACAATTCGCCCCGGTGATGAGTTGGCCTTGGAATCCCACACATGCTGTTCTGCTACCGAGTGGGAAGGTATTGTGGTGGCCATCGTTCAACAACGGCGTCAAACCGTGGATCTGGGACCCGGTATCCAATACCAACACCGCGGTAACACAGGCGGGTTACGACATTTTCTGCGCGGGCCATTCCTTACTGGGTAACGGTCAGGTGTTGATCACGGGGGGAGATTCTTTGGTCACATTTAATGGGGTGGCGAACGCCTCCCTCTATGACCCGGTAAGTGGGAATTGGACGTTCTTGCCGGACATGAATGCTGGTCGTTGGTACCCGACCAACACTGTGCTCCCCAACGGGGATGTCGTGGTAACTGGGGGCGAGATCAGCCAGCTGTTGGGAGTTAACCCGTTGCCGCAAGTTTGGCAGGTCTCCAGTGGCACATGGCGAGATCTGACCACCGCGGAGTTGGATCTGCCACTTTACCCGGAGATGTATCTGGCGCCGAATGGCACCCTCTTTTACGCAGGACCGAGCCCGCTCTCCCGATACCTCAACACCGACGGCACGGGCAGTTGGACGATCGGCCCAACCATGGAGTACGGGAATCGCGACTACGGCCCTTCGGTCATGTACGACAACGGCAAGATCATGATAGTTGGCGGGGGCGCTGGGCCAACGGCGACCGCGGAAATCATTAACCTGAACGACCCCGTCCCAACTTGGAGCTACACAGGGACGATGGCGAATGCAAGGCGCCAAGCCAATGCGACGTTGCTTCCAGATGGGACGGTCCTGGTGACAGGGGGAACGAGCGGCGTCGTGTTCGACGATTACACCCATCCAGTATTCCCCGCCGAATTGTGGAATCCGGCCACCGGAACCTGGTCGACGATGGCCAGCCTCAGCACCTATCGCGGATACCACTCGGTGGCCCTTCTTCTGCCCGATGGCCGGGTGCTCTCGGGGGGTGGGGAGTGTAGTCTAGCTCAAGGCTGCGACCGGGACAGCGCAGAAATCTTCTCGCCGCCCTACCTGTTTGCGGGAGCGAGGCCGACCATCACCTCAGCTCCCACGAAGATCAGTGGGGGGCAGACTTTCTTCGTGGCAACGCCCGATGCCGCCAATATCACCCAGGTCACTTGGATCCGGTTCGGCGCAGTGACTCATACTTTCAATCAAGAGGGGCGCATCAGTTTTCTCAGCTTTAGCCAGGCCACAGGCGGCCTCAATGTTACCGCGCCACAGAGCGCAAATTTGGCGCCTCCCGGCTTCTACATGCTCTTCCTGCTGAACAGCGGGGTCCCATCCGTCGCCTCGATCATCCAGGTGGATAACTCTTCGTTCGCCCAGAGTGGACCAGCGGTGAGCGTGTCCCAGACTTCGCTGCCCTTCGCAGGGACGTGGGTGGGAACCACCACCCCCTCGCAGCCGTTGCGGCTGACAAATCTGGGTGCCGCGCCAGTGACAATCAACTCCATCACCACCGGCCCCGACTTCACCGTCACCAGCAATACCTGTGGCGGTCAGCTTGCACCCGGCACTTGCACGATCAATGTTGCCTTCAAACCCACTGCCGGAGCGCAGCTCAACGAATTCCTCACGATTAATGATTCGGACTCGAGCAGTCCTCAAACGGTTGCCTTGAGTGGTCTTGGCAAGGCGTTGAAGCTGTCGGCTTCCGCCGTGAATTTTGGGAACCAACCGCTTGGCGCGACCAGCAAACCGATTCCCGTAACCCTGACCAACTTTGGTACGGCTCCGATCGCCATCACCAGCATCAGCTACTCTAGCCCGGAATTCAGCCAGAATTTACCGAGTTCCACCTGCGGGACGTCGATTGCGGGATTGAGCAGCTGCCAGGTGTTCTCGGCTTTCGTGCCTAGCGCGTTGGGCACGCAGAGCGGGACTTTCACCGTAGTCGATTCCGACCCCAGCAGTCCGACCACGATTAAATTGAGCGGAGTCGGCCTTGCCCTCAATTTCTCCTCGCACAGCGTGTCCTTCGGAAAAAACCCCATTCCAAAGACGAGTACGCCGGTGACGCTTACGGTTACGAATGTCGGCCCGGTCACCGTAAACTTCTCCAGCATCGCCATCAGTGGCACGAACCCAGGCGACTTCGCGATTCAGACCAACACCTGCGGAGCAGCGCTGGGCGCGGTTACGAACTGCGCCGTGGGGGTAACGTTCACACCGCAAGCAGCCGGCTTCCGGTCGGCGACCCTCAGCTTTACGGATGATGGCGGCGGCAGCCCACAAGTGTTGCTGCTTGGGGGGACTGGTGTAGCCGTGCTGTCCAGTATCGCTGTGACCCCGGCCAATTCTTCGGTGGCCATCGGCGGCACACAACAGTTCACGGCGACAGGCACGTACAGCGATGGCAGCAACAGCAATCTGACTGCCTCTGTGACCTGGAGTTCCAGCAAAACCGGCGTTGCCACTATCAGCAACACGAGCGGTTCTCAGGGGCTGGTTACGGGCGTGGCTGGGGGCACCACAACGATCTCTGCGACCATGGATTCCATTAAAGGCTCGACCACCTTGACGGTACCCTGACGGAGACCGTGAACTGACGTCCAAGCTGTCGCACAACGCCAAAGTACGGTGCTGACAAGGCAAGGCTTACAGTCTGGGAGAATGATGATGAGAACAGATTTCTTGATCAGAAGGCTAGTTGCAGTCCTGGCGGTAGCCATCCCGTGTGTACTCGGCGGCGTGGCATCGGCCGGCGACAGTTACACTGTGATCGAGCTCGGCGCCCTGCGGCAGGGTGGAAGCAGTGTGGGACGGCAAATGGACAGCGCCGGGGCCCGAGTCGTGGGTAGCTCCGGCTGGACTCACGGAAGCGGCACGCGCGCGTTCCTTTGGAATGCGCCCACTGGCATGCGTGATCTCGGCACCTTCCAGGGAGGAGATTACAGCGAAGCTTTCGGCGTGAATGATTCGGGTACCGTCGTCGGCGATTCCAACACTCGGGACACCATGCGGGCATTTGTCTGGAACGCTGTGGAAGGAATGCGCGAACTGAGTCCGCTGCCGGGAGATTTCGCCAGCCGCGCCTTTGCGATCAACAACTCGGGGCAGATCGCGGGATATTCGAGCGGGAAGCACGGGGTTCGTGCCGTAGTATGGTCTGCCAAACTCGAAGTGCGAAGTCTGGGAACACTTCCCGGAGGGAACTACAGTGAAGCCTACGCCATCAACAATGCCGGGCGGGTGGTCGGGATGTCGACGAGTTCGTCGGGCAAACGTCCCTTTCTGTGGACCAGCCGCGATGGAATGGTCGATCTTGGGATACTGCAAGGAAGCGAATCGTGTAAAGCTGTGCGCATCAACAATGCCGGTCAAGTGGTGGGGTCTTGTACTCTCGGGGCTGGAAGCCGTCCCTTTCTCTGGTCGGAGGAGGGGGGCATGCAGAGTGTGGGTTCGCTGGGTGGCAAAGAGTACGCGGAGGCACTCGGAATCAATGACTCCGGACAGGTGGTAGGCGCTTCGGAGACCTCGCTGGGCGCCCGGGCTTTCTTATGGACCAAAGCCGGCGGATTGCAGGACATCAATTCGTTGATCCCTCCGACACACGATGTGCTGTTAGTACAGGGTCTTCATATTAACAATCGTGGCCAGATTCTGGTTGTGGGTAGTGTCCATCATGATCTTACGCACGACCGCGAGGCGAACCTGGACGATGACACACACGCCGGACCTCTGCATGTGTTTCTCTTGACGCCGGTCAGCTCTCCTCATTAAGATGCAGCCGAAATCTTCTCAATGGGGTACCGAACTTCACGTGCCGAGTGTGAGAGCGATGCCCAAAAATGTCCCCCCTGGCCAGTTGGTGATCCGGACCGACCGAAGAAATTGCCAATTCCTGAACAGGGCTACTGGATGTTGCTGCTGACCACGCCGTACTACTGCCCGTTCGGCCAGGGAGCTTAGAAACATCATGCGAAACAATCCTAGCCAAAACGATTCCAGCCCTTCTGAGGGGCTCAGGAGCTGCATAGTTCTGGGAACAAATCCTCACTCCAAGCCATCGTTCTGCCACAAGGGATTAATAATTAATGATGGCAATCTTGTTTTCCGCAATCCCCTCGTGCACTATATGCATCTTGCTTGCGTTTTGCGTCTGAGAACGGTCACAGTTGGTCCTCCCCTCAAGCTTGCGAGATCTGTCGGGAGGTGCTCCTGACATTCTCTTAGGATAACCTTGCTTGGTTTTGACTTCCCACACCTCTGAACGCCTAAGATTTTCAAGTAGGGTTCGCTTCCCTATCGTGGCGACTAAGGTACAATGGTGCAATTGAATACGCCGACCGTGAGTGTTTTCTCACCTGACGTGCGGCCTCATGGGGGAGCTGTGTCCGATTGTGAGTAATATTGCGGTCCACCGGACCCCACTGCGATGTGAAGTGGTTAGCGACTTTCGTCGTTTGGAGGAACTTTCGTCAGAATGGGCACGCCTGTGGAAGAGCGATTCTCAGGCAGAGATATTCCAGACTCCCGAATGGGCTATTGCCTGGTGGCGCTCGTTCGGTCGAAGTCACACTCTCTGTTCAGTGGTTGTTTTTGCTGAGGACGAGGTCGTCGGTATTGTTCCCCTAGTAATGCGTAATCGTGTCATCCAGTTTCTCGGTACCCCCGAAGCGGACTACGCTGATATCATTTGCGAAGAGGAGCGGGCGGCGGAGGTACTCGCAGTTGCTTTGAGGACTCTGTGTGAGTCCGTCACCGGATGGAGCGAGTGCTTCTGGCAACACCTTTCCAAGCATTCTCGCGTGATGCGCCATTACCATGGCCTGTCTCGAGAGTTGCGTGGCAGTGTGCATTGCATTGCGACGGAACGTTATCAGACCATCAGTCTTGGCGCTAAAAGCGATACTGTATTTAAATCCTTGTTGGGAAAACGCCATACCAGACGCCGTCAAAATAAATTACAAAAAGCTGGACAGGTCCGATTCCGCCACTTGGAAACCCAGCAAGAGGCAGAGACGTATCTCAGCGATTTCTTCCGTCATCACGTCCGCCGGCACGCGGTAATCGGCAGGCAGAGCTTATGTGCTACACCGGAATACTGCCAATTCATGCGTGCGCTCATCAAGGAACTAGGACCCGCAGAGAGGGTGCGGTTCGGCGTCCTGGAGCTCGACAGCCGTCCCTTGGCATGGCATTTTAGTTTCCAGGTAAATGGTAAGTTCTTGCTTTACCAGCATACATTTGATTTAGACGCGTGGGATTACACTCCGGGAGAGTTGCTTCTGCGGAACCTACTGGAGTACGCCAAAGATCACATCACTAGAGAATTTGATTTTGGGAGAGGCGAGGAACTTTACAAGGACCGTTTTGCTAACTACTCACGAGAAACATTTTCCTTGTTCATCGAGCCCACTCACTTCGCGGGCCGGATCCGGGGCTTGGTACGCGCCATCCAGGGTTACGTTCAGCCCTCCCTCTTAAAGATGAAGCAAATCGTCAAAAGCCGTCGTGCGACGCTGCGAGCCTTTCGATCGATGCGAATGTGGACCGTTGGCACGTCGGCTCGCGTTCGACAAGCCAATAAGGATGGCGTGCTCTTGCAATATGGCCTTCATCTTATAAGGAATCTGCTCCGCGGTTATATTTGGAGAAAACGCTCGATCGAAGTATTTGCAGCAGAAACGCTCCGAAGTTGGGATGTGGAGCCGCTGGTCAGCGCGCATGGCGACCGCGACTTGGAAGTTAGCGAGGCACGATTTGGTGACTTGGTTGATTTGGCCTCACAGCATCCGGACACACTATCGCTAAGTGACCTTCCACGATGCCGCGAACGTTTGAAGAGAGGCGAACGCGTATACGTCGTGCGGCAAAAGTCCTGCGTTGTGATCCTTTGCTGGGTAAACAGTACTCTCCCTACCACTGCTTGCTGCACCCAGAGTCCTTACGTAAAGCCCAGTACTTCTGCGATGGTGGTTCATGAGTGCTGGGGTAGACGCAATAGTGACACTGCAGCATCGTACCAGTTGCTACTATCGGTGCTGGGCTGCGAAGCTGTCAGCAAGAAAGCGAATCTCTTGATTCACTGTGGTTCGGATCAACCAGGATTACGGAGTGAACTCGAACGACAAGGGTTCCTTCCGAGGTGTCAAATTACCCGTTACAATATCCTTCGCCGTTTCTGCCACGATTCGGTTCTTGTTTACCCGAGAAACGCTGTCCCCTTGTGCAACTTGCCTGAAGTGACGCACTAGCTGTTGGCAAACAGGGTCGATTCGCTTTTCACCATCTTTCCAGCCCACTATGAACGAACTCAACATTGCGCCGAGTGCCCCCCCGTCTGGCAGGTCCACCGGCATCCTGCCGGATAGTACGGAACGGTGTGCCAGCCCCCAGGCCCTCTCTGGAGCACGGATGAAGGGGACTGGAACGCAGCAGCCACTGTCGTTCTCACAGCGACAAATCTGGTTGCATACGCAGTTGGCTCCAGACATTCCGCTCTACAACACGGCCTTGATCCTTACCCGCCGAGGACCTCTCCACCAAAACGCCCTGGAACAAACTCTCCGCGAAATTGTTCGCCGACACGAGACCTTACGAACCACTTTTGCGACCCGAGGCGGTATTCCGGTGCAGGTAATCGCCGATAATCAAATAGTGGAGCTTGCAAGTACAGAGCTGAGCCGCTCGGCCGACCCGCTTGCAGAGGTTCAGAGGCTCGCTGAACAGGAGGCGCGACAACCCTTCAATCTGGCGGAGGGCCCCCTTATGCGAGCTTGCTTGCTGCGGCTTGGCTGGGAGCATCACGTTTTGGTCGTGACGCTGCATACTATGGTGGCTGACGATTGGTCACTGAATGTTTATGCGCGCGAATTCAGCACACTGTACGAAGCGTACTCGGCAGGTGAGTCATCTCCCCTTCCAGACTTGCCGATTCAGTATGCAGATTTTGCAAATTGGCAGAGGATACGGTTTGAGGACATTGTTGAGCAACAGGTATCGTATTGGCGCGAGCGACTAGCTGGCATTCCCGCGGTTCTCGATTTGCCCATTGATCGGCCGCGACCCCCTGCACAGACATTCCACGGTGCGCGTGAATTCGTTCTCCTTCCGAAGACCCTGAGCGAAGGACTTAAGAAGTTAAGCGACCGCGAAGGTGTATCGCGATTCGTCGTCCTCTTGGCTGCGTTCCAGACACTACTCTTGCGCTACACACGACAGGACGACATCGTGGTGGGATCGATTATTCCCGGCCGTGCGGAAGCCAAGACTCGAGGATTGATCGGGCCCGTCGCAGCCCCCGTCCCGATTCGTACGGACATGGGAGGAGATCCCACCTTCCGAGAGCTGCTGTTACGCGTGCGTGAGATCGTAAGCGGCGCATGCGAGCATCAAAACGTCCCTTTCGAGCGTCTGGTTGAAGAGGTGCAGCCAGACCGCGATGCCAGCCGCAATCCACTATTCCAAGTGCTGTTTTCCGTGGAACATTCCAGCTCGTTGCCTGAGTCTGGTTGGGAAATCGCGGATCTTGCGGTGGATACGGGCACAGTGAAAGTAGATTTGCAGCTTCAGCTATACGATCGGCCCGATGGTCTGGCTGCGCACTTCACTTACAGTGCCGACCTATTTGACACAGCCACCATTGTCCGGATGGCAGGACATTTTCGGAAGCTGCTGGAAGGCATTGTCGCCAATCCGGACGAACACCTCTCTAGATTGCGTCTGCTGACCGATGCGGAACGGCACCAGATTCTGGTCGAGTGGAATGACACTACAACAGATTTCGCCAGAGACCGATGTGTTCATCAACTTTTCGAGGCACAGGCCGCTCAAACCCCCGACGCCATTGCGGTCGTGTTTGGAGATGAGCGCCTGACATATGGCGAACTCGACCAGCGAGCAAACCAACTAGCAAACCATCTGGTCAAATTGGGGCTGAGCCCCGACGGGCTAGTCGGCATCTGTCTGGAACGTTCCTTGGAAATGATCGTCGGCCTCCTGGGAATTCTAAAAGCGGGAGGTGCTTACGTGCCTCTCGATCCATCCTACCCACGCGATCGCATTTCGTTCATGCTCGAGGATGCTAAGGCACCTCTGCTGCTTACTCAAGAGCGGCTGATAGGGAACTTACCCAGGGGTAGCGCCAAAGTCGTGCTTATGGATTCGGACTGGCGAGAGATTGCGCGGCACAGGTCACACAGTCCCGCGCTAAGTCTCAAGCCCGAGAGCCGAGCCTATGTGATCTACACTTCTGGTTCCACGGGCAAACCTAAGGGAGTCGAAATACCACATCGCGCGCTCGTCAATTTCCTAACCGCGATGGGCGGACGGCCGGGAATGACCAAAGG
>Ga0182015_10005822_pt1 | contig 12633 bp, 11 predicted proteins | sample 712P3MmetaG_FD_120478 | JGI IMG/M metagenome (GOLD analysis project Ga0182015, IMG submission 120478) | Permafrost microbial communities from Stordalen Mire, Sweden - 712P3M metaG | ecosystem: Environmental > Terrestrial > Soil > Wetlands > Permafrost | place: Sweden: Stordalen | collected...
TCACCGAAGGCATCCTGACGCGCCGTTTGGTTTCCGACCCGCTGCTCTCGGGCGTCGATGCGGTGGTGCTGGACGAGTTCCACGAGCGGCATCTCGAAACCGATCTAGCGCTGGCGCTGCTGCGCCGCTTGCAGAGCACCAAACGGCCCGATTTGCTGCTGGTGGTGATGTCGGCGACACTCGACGCCGCACCCATTGCGCGCTACTTGGGCGGATGTCCCATCGTGCGCTCGGAAGGCCGGCTCTTCGATCTTGCGATCACCTATCAGCCCCATTCGGCGGCGCCGCTCGAAAAACAGGTTGCGTCTGCGCTACTGGCGCTGGTCCATCCATCCCACGCTCAATCAAACGCTGGAGACATTCTCGTCTTCTTACCGGGCGCCGCGGAGATTCGAAAGGCCGGCCGCGAATGCCAGCCACTAGCCGCCAGTCACGATCTTCTCGTGCTGCCGCTCTATGGCGATCTTTCGCCCGCCGAGCAGGATCGCGCCGTCTCCCCTGCCCCGCGCCGCAAAGTGATTCTCTCCACCAACGTCGCCGAAAGCTCCATCACCGTCGAAGGCGTCACGGCCGTTATCGACAGCGGCCTGGCGCGGATGGCCAGCGATTCGCCTTGGACCGGACTGCCGACACTCGAGGTCGCTCGCATCAGCAAAGCATCCGCCACGCAGCGTGCAGGTCGGGCCGCGCGCACGGCACCCGGAAGGGTGATACGACTTTATACGCTGGATGATTTTCACCGCCGCCGCGATCAAGACCCGCCCGAGATCCTACGGCGCGAATTGTCCGAGTTGTGTCTGACGCTGCGCGCTATGGGAATCGCGAACCCGCGGGAACTGAACTGGATGGATATTCCACCAGATGCCGCCGTCTCGCGCGCTGAAGACTTGCTCGAACGTCTGGGCGCGACTGGTGATTGGGCGCGCCGCATGGCCCGTTATCCGCTGCATCCGCGCCTGTCAAGAATGCTGCTCGATGACCCCGGCGAAGAAGTCTGCCGTGCCGCGGCGGCTCTCAGCTCGGGCGCACGGTCGCCGGATTGCGATTTGATGACGCTGCTCGATTCGCCGTTCGATCCGGCGACGCAACGCCATTTGGAGCAGATTCGCCGCATCGCGCGCCCCTCGAACCATGCATCTTCTGCCTTGGGTCTTTCGGTGCTCCATGCGTTTCCCGATCGCGTCGCTCGACGCCGCAAGGACAGTCAACTGCTCTTGGCGTCCGGCGGCTCTGCGGTTTTGGCCTGCGATACTCGCACCGATTTTCTCGTGGCGCTCGACATTGAAAGCCGAAGCGAGCATGCTCTTCCGCTGGTTCGTTTGTTTTGCGCGATCGAACCAGATTGGCTCATCGATAAGATGACCGAACGGTCGGGTGTTGAGTGGAACCGTACTGCCGAGCGTGTCGAAGCGGTAAGCGCGTTGATGTATGAGAATCTCGCGATCGAAGAGACGCGCAGCGGTGCACCCGACCCCGATCTAGCCGCGGCGCTGCTAGCCGAACACGCACTCGACGCCGGTATCGATCGCTTTGTTGATCGGGAAGAACTCGAGCAATGCCTCGCTCGCATCGCCTTCGCCTCCGAGCACACCTCGATCCCAAAGCTCGATGTGTCAGACGCGCTTCGCGAACTGTGTCGCGGCCTCAAGAGCTTCGCCGAGCTGAAGAGCGCCGGCGCGTCGTTGATTTCAACCTTGGAGCAACGCGCGGGCGCAAAGCTGCTCTCTAACATCGCGCCCAACAACATTCGCCTGCCCAGCGGCCGCCAGACCAAGGTCAATTACGAAACCGGAAAACCGCCGTGGATCGCTTCCCGCTTGCAGGACTTCTTTGGGCTTCGCGAGACGCCGAGCATCGCCAACGGCAAAGTCGCCCTGGTCGTGCATCTGCTCGCGCCGAACCATCGCCCGGTGCAAACCACCACCGATCTCACCGGTTTCTGGCAACGGCTCTATCCGCAAGTGAGGCGCGAGTTAAGCCGACGCTATCCCAAGCATAAGTGGCCGGAGGACCCCCTACACTAAGCTTATGCGACGTGCCGTTGCAGCACTGTTCTTGTTCGGAATTTCGTTCGGCTATCTTGAAGCCGCCGTGGTTGTTTATCTGCGAGTGATCTATGATCCCATCCGCCAGCGGATTCTTCCGGAACGCCATCCCAACGATTTGTTTCCGCTCATCACGCCCCAGCAACTGGCCAATGCCGGAGCCGAAAATCCCCGCCGCCTCGCGATCGAGGTTGGGCGCGAAGCCGCCACCATGCTGATGCTGGCCGCCTTTGCGCTAGCGGTCGCGCGCAATCTGCATGAATGGATCGCGGCTTTCGCCATCGCGTTCGGAGTCTGGGACATCAGCTTCTACGCGTTCTTGAAGCTACTGATTCATTGGCCGGACTCGCTCAGTACCTGGGACATTTTGTTTCTGATTCCGCTGCCCTGGGTAGGACCGGTGTGGGCGCCGGTGCTGGTGGCGCTCAGCATGATCGTATGCGGCCTGATTGCGCTGCCCTCCGAAGGCCTGCGCGGAACACCGCTTCATTGGATGGGCGTGCTCGCGGGCGCGGCCGTCATCGTCCTCGCCTTCGTATGGGATTTCCGGAACACCACCGCCGGCGGCTGGCCCAATCCCTTCAACTGGCCGCTCTTCTTGATCGGCGAAGCCATCGGACTCAGCGCATTTGTCGCTGCAGCAAGGTCTCGAGTATATCCGGAATCTCAAAAACAGCCCGATTCGTAATCGCCGCCGCGTTGGCGCGAAAGCGCGCGAAGTTGGCTGCGTCCAATAATTCGCCGAGGCCGGCGTCAATCTCGCGGAACGATTTCAACACCACTCCGACCTTCTTCTCCAGAATCCACTCCGTGTTGTAGCGCTCTTGCGGGAGGGTCCACGAATTGCGCTCGACTACCACCGGAAGCCGCATGGCGATGGCCTCGCTGATGCTTCCAGGTCCCGGCTTTCCGATGAAGAAATCCGACAGATGCATGTAGTAGGGAATCTCGCTGGTGAATTCCTCGACGTACTTCGGAAACTTCGTGCTCATGCTGCGTAGGCGCTCGGCCAGCTTCTTGTTGCGCCCGCAAATGAAAATGAACTGGGCGCGAGCCATCACGCGCCTGGCAATCTCCGGCATCACGCTCGATCCTTGCCCGCCGAACAACATCAGACCCGTCGGCAGCTCGGGATCAAGCCCGAGTCTCCTCCGTTCAACCGCGCGATCCGCCGTCACTGGCTCATAAAAGCTCGGCCGCAAAATCATTCCCGAGGTCGCGAAGATGTGCTCCTCCGGATGCCCCAGAGCTCGCGCCTGCTCCACGGCCTTCTCGGTGCCGCAAATCAGATATTGGTCCTGGCGTTCAATCCAGAAATGCGGCGGATAATCGGCGAAATCCGTCAGTAGAGTCACCAGCGGCGTCGCGGGCAAACTCTCGCGTAGCGCGCGATTGAAATTCGGAATCAGCGAAACCACCAGATCGCGCTCGCCCTGCTTCCAGAAATCCTTGAGCAAACGGACTTGGCCGGAATGGTACAAGCGAATCAGCCCGTGCATCAGCACCGTCATCTGCGCCGAGCCGAGGGTCCACCCTTTTTGCAGTAGTACGTTATATACGTCCTGCATCCGGATGCCGGTGTACTTGCGAAAGATGTCGAGGGGATCGAGAATCTCCTGAAGATTCACCAGCCGGATTTCCCACGGGCGCCACTGCTGCTCGATCACGGCCTTCAGGGCATTCGCCGCCGACCGATGCCCGCCGCCCGCATCAAAGAAGACGAAGTCGAGGCGCGTGGTCCGGGGCAAAGAACAGTTTGTCACAGTTACGTAGCGAGTCAAGAATGTTTTAAATAAACTCGCCAAACCATCGTCAACATGGGCCCGAAATCATTTCTTCATAAGAATGTAACTAGGGGGGCGCTACACTCAATGTAGGATGGTGCGCAGCTTAATCACGAGGGGCGACTACAGTGTGATGCGCCGTGCCAATAACTGGGAGGCGCCACGCTGGGTGCGCGTTTACGTCCGGAGCGCCACCTTCGTTGGCGACGGATGGCTGTGGTACGCCATGGGCCTGGCGATCTTGCTCTTTGGTGGCGAACCGCGATTCCAAGCCCTCGGCGCCGCGGGACTCTCGGCCGTCCTGAGCATCGCGCTGTTCGTTTTGCTCAAGCGCATGACTGGCCGCCGCCGGCCATGCCAGATCGCGCCGCACTGCTGGGCGACGCTGCTTCCGCCGGACCGGTTCTCCTTCCCATCCGGTCATACCATGACCGCCTTCGCGGTTGCCATACCGCTGGCTTTGTTTTACCCGACGCTCATGATCGGGCTGTTCTTCTGCGCCCTCAGCATCGCGATGTCGCGCATCCTGCTTGGCATGCACTTCCTGAGCGACGTACTGGCGGGTGCACTGATCGGCACCGCTCTCGGCTACCTCGCTTACTTCGCCTTCGTCTAGGCGGAATAATCGGTATCATCATAGACAGCATGACTGTGCACATGACTGAGGCCGAGCTTGCCCGTGACCTGCACACCGTTCTGGAGAAGGTCCGGCAGGGCGTGGAAGTCATCATCGAACAAGACAGCCGTCCGGTTGCCGTCCTGAAAGCGCCCGTGGTGAAGGGCCGGATGATCTCGGAAGTGATCGCCGCCCTGAAGGCCCGCGGCTCGAATGCCGTTATCGACGATGATTTTGCCCACGATATTGAGGAAGGCATCAAGGCGCACCGGGAGCCATGGAATCCGCCGTCCTGGGAATAGTGCTCGACTCCAGCGTGCTGATCGCCGCCGAGCGCCGCAAGCTGACTGCCGCCGAAACCATCGAAAGTGTCCAAAGAACGATTCGTGAATTGCCAATCGTGTTGTCTGCGGTGACTGTCGCCGAGGTCGGCCACGGGATCTATCGGGCTCACACGCCTGAGATGCGCGAGCGTCGCCGACTGTTCCTTGACGAGCTGAAAGCCACGGTTCCCATCCATCCCGTCACCGAATCGACCGCCGAAATCATCGCCCGGGTCGGCGCGGAGCAGGCCGCAAACGGAATCACGGTTCCAATGGCTGATCTCATCATCGGAGCCTGCGCGCTCGAACTCGGCTACTCCGTTGGAACAAGCAACATCCGCGATTTCGGCCGCATCCCGGGCCTGAATCTCATTTACCTTTAGCTGCCTCGCGTCCACACCCGCCATCTCGCTATATTGGAAGCTCAGGTCTGACCCATATTCACACTCCATGCTCGTAGTCATGCAAGAAGGCGCCGAAGAGGCGCAAACCCAAAACGTCATCAACCGCCTGGTATCCATGGGCTTCATCGTGCATCGCTCCTCCGGGATGCTGCACACGGTGCTGGGCGGAGTGGGCCCGGTTGGCGACGTGGATCCGATCGAGTTCGAAGTCATGCCCGGCGTGAAAGAATGCCACCGCATTGTCTCGCCCTACAAGCTGGCTAGCCGCCACTTCAAACCCGCCGGCACAAGGATCCAGATCGGCGACGTCGAGATTGGCGGCGATCAAGTGGTCGTCATGGCCGGGCCGTGCAGCGTCGAAAGCCGCGATCAGATCGGCCAGGTGGCTGAAGCGGTGGCCGCGAGCGGCGCGAAAGTTCTGCGCGGCGGCGCGTTCAAGCCCCGATCGTCGCCTTACAGCTTTCAGGGCATGGGCGAAGACGGCCTCAAGCTGTTGCGCGAAGCGGCCGACCGCAACAAGCTGCTGCTGGTGAGCGAAGTGATGGATCAAACCCAAATCCCGCTGCTCGCCGCCTACGTCGACATCTTGCAGGTGGGCGCCCGCAACATGCAAAACTACAACCTGCTGCGCGAGCTCGGGGCTCTGCGCAAGCCGGTGCTGTTGAAGCGCGGTATCTCCGCCACCATCGAAGAGTTGCTGCTCAGCGCCGAGTACATCCTCTCCGGCGGCAACTACGACGTGATCCTCTGCGAACGCGGTATTCGAACTTTCGAGAACTCCACGCGCAATACCATGGACATCTCCGCGATTCCGGTGGTGAAAGCGCTGTCGCACCTGCCCATCGTGGCCGACCCCTCGCATGCCACCGGACGCCGCGACAAAGTCCTGCCCATGGCTCGCGCGGCCGTGGCGGCGGGCGCCGACGGTCTGCTGGTGGAAGTGCACCACGATCCCGATCACGCCTTGAGCGACGGCGCTCAATCGCTCTATCCCAGCCAGTTCGCCGAATTGATGAACCAGCTCCGCATCATCGCCCCCGCGGTCGGGCGCTCGGTGTAGGCCGCTCCACGCATGGAAACGGTCGCAATCTTCGGCGTTGGCCTCATCGGCGGATCTTTCGCTCTTGCGATTCGCAAGGCCGGGTTCACGGGCCGAATTATCGGCGTCAGCTCGGACCAAACCATCCGAGCGGCCCTGGACGGCCGAGTAATTGACGAAGCGCTGCCGGCCCGCCAGGCCGCAGGCCTTGCCGACCTCCTGTATCTGGCGCAACCGATCCTCAAGATCGTGGATTCCCTGGAAGAACTCGATGCCTGGGTCCAGCCCGGCGCCCTGATCACCGACGCCGGCAGCACGAAAAAGCTGATTGTCGATCGGGCTAGCCAAGTAATTTCCCGCGCCCGATTCCTGGGTGGCCATCCCATGGCCGGCCGCGAGCGCCGGGGCGTTGAGGCTGCCGAAGCGGATCTCTTTCAAGGACGGCCCTATGTGCTCACGCCGCGCTCGCCCGCGGATCTCGATTGTCCGACCGCGCGCGAGTTTCTCGATTGGATCCCGCGCATCGGGGCATTCCCCATCATTCTAGACGCGGAAACCCACGATCAGGCCGTAGCCTTCACTTCGCATCTGCCGCAACTGGTGTCCACGGCGCTGGCCGCGCTGCTGGAAGGCCGTCCGGAACCTCAAACGCGCGTTTACGGGCCGGCCTTGGTGGACAGCACACGCCTGGCCCTCAGTTCTTTCGATATTTGGGGGGATATTTTCGATACCAACCGGGACGCCATAAGCTTGGCCGTGGAAAGCTACATCGCCAAACTCGAAGAATTCCGCGCCGCCCTGAATGCCCCGCTCGATGGCCCGCCTCCCGACGGGCAATTATTACGACGCGGCTTTGACGCTGGGGCCCGCTTCGCCGCCCGCCTTCGCGACGTGACATGAAACCCAAGGATTTGTATGCTTCCTATGAATCATTAACATTTTGTATGACAATTCACTTGACATTCGGACTATAATAATCAGGATCAATGAACTCTCAGCCTATCTCCATCGCGGCCATCGTCCGTAGTGAATTGATCAATCTGGACGCGGTCGCGAAGTTCTCCCCTAACCGGCGCTTCGCAACCGTGTACTCGGAAGGCAGTCCGTTGGACTCGCTCTTTTTTCTCGAGTCCGGTTTGGTGAAGATCCTCAAGCGAGGTGACGACAATAAGGAAATCATCCTGCAAATTGTGTCGCCCGGTGAGCTGTTCGGCGAACAGGCGCTGGGCACGGAAGTCGCGCGGAGCATGGCCGCCGAGGTGTTGCAGGAGGGCGTGATTTACATAATCCCGCGCGATTTATTTGTGCGCGTTTGCGACGACCATCCCGAGTTGTGGCGTGAAATCTCCAGCCTGCTGACGGTGCGCAAACGTCAATTGGAGAAGAAAATCGAGCTGCTCTGTTTGCGGGATGTGGAGTACCGGATTCTCTACTACATGGCTGACCTGGCCAAGACCTTCGGGGCCAGATCGAACGGATCGGAGTATTCGATTCCGCTCTCCCAAGGCGAGCTGGCCAGCCTGATTGGCGCCACGCGCGAAACCACATCCACCACTCTCAACGCGCTCGCCCGGCGCGGCGTCATCCGCCTGGGACGCCGCCAGTTGATCGTTCCGTCCATAGACGGCGTGCTCGAAGCGGCCAATCAGCGCAGCCAAGCCGCGAAAGTATCGTAGTTACACACTGTGCCGGCTCCGCACACCCGGCTAACGCCAAGGACTAATGTTTCCAGCCACTTGAAGCTGGACCTTGGATTGCCATTCCGCACGCCTATGAAGCTCGTTCTGGTTCCGCTGCTGGCCGTCTGCACGCTTCTCGGGCAATCCGTAACGCCTGCCGGAGACTCCGCTTCCGACCTGAACGTCAATTCCCGCTACACCATCGAGAGCATCAATTTTATCGATCAGCGCGATTACAAGCTCAGCACTTCGGCCCTGGAGGACATCCGGCGGCTGATTGGCGCCAAAGTCAACACCGAAGCTTTGGACCTTCTGGCGCAACGAATCCGGGCCGAGTTGCACGCGCACGAAGTGACTTTCAAGCTGACTCGCGGAGCGGCGCCTGAAGAAGTGAGGGTTCTCATCCACGTGGACCAAGCCGCTGGCGCGGTGGACGCCTCCGTTCCAAAGTTGATCTACAACTCGCAACTGGGCTTTACGGGAATTGGACAAGTCACCACCACGCTGGGCTCCAACGCTCTGACATTTCAAATGGTCCGCGACAGCGACACCCTCATTGAGACCCTTTCCGGCATACAGGCCAAATATGACAGGCTCTCGCTCGCCGGCGGACGCATCCGGCTGGGCTTCGAATTCGATGCCTACGAGGACAAGTATGATTCGTCGACATTGGCGGCGCTCGACAGTGCGTCCCGGCCTTCTTCCCTTGGAGCTGGCCTTGCGGCTGGCCTCGGCGCTGGGGCTTATGGTTCCCGTCTGAATTATGAGCCCAGCGCCACCTTTGTTTTGGCCGCGCCCTTGACGCTAACCGTCGGGCTCAGCTTCGAGCAGCTAGACCATCTGCCTTCGGCCGCGCGTCCGGAGTCGGCCAACGCGGTGATAAATACTCTGCGCTATCACCAGCGCTGGACCGGCTCCGGCGGCAACAAAGAGGAGTTGGACGCAGGTTACAGCCTGCGCGCGGCCACCACATTCCTCGGCTCCAACCTCGCATACACGCGCCATCTCGCGCATGCCCGGTACATCTATTCGCGCGACGCACAGTCCGTTGAAGTTGCCGTCTTTGCGGGAGCCATCTACGGCCAGGCGCCCCTGTTTGAGCGCTTTGCCATCGGCGATAGCGCCATGCTGCTAGGCTGGAACAAGTACAAACTGGATCCCATCGGCGGAAACCGGCTGGCATACGGGTCCGTCACATATGGTTATCACATGATGCGCGTTTTCTACGATACCGGATCGGTTTGGGAGCAAGGCAAGCCGCCTGAGCCCAAGCAATCCGCCGGCGTCGGAGTATCCAGCGGCCTGGGCGTTCTCGAGAAGGGCGCTTTCTTGCTGGCGCTGGCCTTTCCTCTTCGGGATGGCCGCGTCACTCCGGTATTGATCGCGGGAATGAATTTTTGACAGCCCGGCATAAATTGGCAACAGCGCTCATTGGCCTCGGGGCAGGAGGGCTTGGGGTTCTCGCGATGACTGTATCGTCGCAGGGCTTGGTAGCTCACCATGTCTCCGGCGAAATTCGCGTCACCGCGCCCAATCTGCACTTCCTGACCGGCAAGTCGCTGTCGCGGCTGCACGATGGCGCGGCAGTGCCTTTCGATTTTCAGCTCATGATCACCGACTCCAGGAACAACGTGATTGCTCGCGCGCTGGAGCGCTTCACGGTCAGTTACGATGTGTGGGAGGAAAAATTCTCAGTGGTCCGTGTGCGTGACTTCCGCAAGTCCGGCATGCGGCTCTCCGCCACTAGCGCGGAGTCCTGGTGCTTGGAAAATATCTTCGTCCCAGCAACCAGCCTGCAAGCGGGCCAACAACTTTGGGCGCGCCTGGAAATCCGGACTGTGGAATCCAGGGAACCTGTGGCCGCGAGTTCCGGGATCAATCTGGCCACTCTCATCGAAATCTTCAGCCGGCCATCGCGGCCGCAGCAGGATCGCTGGTCACTGGAATCGGCTCCGTTCGAATTAGCCAGCTTAAACCCATGAGCACCCTGCGCACCCGGCTGATCCTGGTCTTCATGGCCGCGACGCTCGCGCCATTGTGCTTGATCGGATGGCTCTCGGTGCGCCTGCTGAACTATAGCCTCGCGCTGGCACCCACCGCCGAACTGGATCAAGTATCGCGATCGCTCGAGAAAACCGGACACGAGCTCATCCGCCGGGCATCGGACTCGTTGAAACAAGATGCGGCCGCTGGACGCGTTCTCCCGCAAGCATTCCCAGCCGCCACCCGCGCTAACTGGCCGCCCGCGGTTCAGGAGTTTTTTTCGAGCGGCGAAACTGAGAACTTTATTCTCACCGGCCATCAGGGCGACCGCATCGAGTATCTGCTCCGGCGCGGGGACGGCGTCGCCATGTATACCGCGTCTCTCAACGGCATCTCCATGCAGCCGCTTTCGGATCAATACAGCGGAGCCCGCGCGCTGGTGGCTGCCGCGGGCACGCATGATTGGCGCCGCGGTTTCACCTACACCTACTTGCTGCTGGCCGCCGCCATCTGGCTGGTGACGTTTCTGGCGCTGTTCTACTTCGCCCAACGGATCAGCCATCCTATTCAGGAGCTGACCAAGGGATTGTCGGAGGTTGCGACCGGCCACATGGACTATCGCGTTCCCGAAGGCCGCAACGACGAAATAGGGACGGCTGCGCGAGCATTCAACAATATGGCCGAGGAGCTCAAGCAATCGCAGGAGCGCCTGGTTTATGTCACGCGCCTGGAAAGCTGGCAGGCGCTGGCGCGCAAAATGGCGCACGAAGTGAAAAACTCTCTCACGCCCATCCGCCTGACCATGGAAGAGATCGCGGCCCGGCAATCCGGATCCGGCGGCGAGTTCTACGAGCAGGCCGCGCAGATCGTGGTTGACGAGGTGCTGAGCCTGGAGCGGCGCGTCCGCGCGTTCTCGGAATTCTCAGCCGAGCCGCCGGTTTCGCCCAAGCCGATCGACATTAATTCCCTGCTCGAGGAGCGCATCGCGTTCTTGCGCACTGCGCATCCCGAAGTAGTCTACAGCACGCGCCTGGCGCCGGATCGCCCGCGAGTTTTCGCCGACGAGGATCTGGTGAAGGGAGTGCTCACGAATCTGCTCGAAAACGCCGCGCAGGCCGTGAGTCCCGGTGGAACAGTGCTGGGCGTGACCATCAGCGCGGGCGACAAGATTACCATCGAAGTCCACGATTCCGGACCCGGCGTCAGCCTGCAAGCGCGCAGTTCGCTGTTTCAACCCTCCATCTCGTTCAAGCGCGGCGGCATGGGCCTGGGACTGTCCATCGCCCGCAAGAGCGCGTTGCTGGCAGGCGGCGATATTCTGCTGGTTCCAGGCGAACTGGGAGGAGCAGCCTTCCGTGTCCTGCTTCCAGTGGCGTAATCCCTCTGTGCCGCACGCACATGTGGCGCACGCACTCCTGCGTGCCGTGTCGAGACTCATCTCGACACCATCCCCCGGCCCAATCTGAACCATGGCCGCGAAACGCATTCTCGTTCTGGACGACGAGCCCAATATCGGCGCCTCCCTGCGATTGATCCTGGAGCGTGAGGGTTACTCGGTCACCCTCGCGCGAAGCATCGCCGAAGCCAAGCCCGCAGCCGAGCGCGCCGACCTGCTGCTGCTCGACGTCCGGCTCCCGGACGGCAGTGGCATCGATTTCCTGCGGCAATTGCGCGAGCGCGAGTTCATGGCGCCCGCCATCATGATCTCGGGCCACGGAACTATCGCCGAAGCCGTCGAGGCCACCCGCGCCGGCGCTTTCGATTTCCTGGAAAAGCCGCTGGGCCGCGACAAAGTTCTGTTGTCGCTCAAGAACGCGCTGGAACAAGTCAGCTTGCGCCGCGAGAACGAGCGGCTGCGCGAACTGGTGGCCGCCAGCACCAGGATGATTGGAGCCAGCCCGGCTTTCGTTCGAGTGGTGGAACAAGCCAGCATGGCCGCGCGCTCCGACGCACGCATCCTCATCATGGGTGAATCCGGCACCGGCAAGGAGCTGCTGGCCGCGCACATCCACCACGAAAGCCCCTTCGCAAACGGCCCGTTCGTCAAAGTGAACTGCGCCGCTATTCCATCCGACTTGCTGGAGAGCGAGCTGTTCGGCCACGAGAAGGGCGCGTTTACTGGCGCCATCTCCGCACGCAAAGGCAAGTTCGAGCTGGCAGATGGCGGCACTATCTTCATGGACGAAGTCGGCGATCTGCATGCCGCTTCGCAAGCCAAGCTCCTGCGCGTGTTGCAGGAGGGCGAGTTCCATCGCGTGGGAGGCGAACAGCCGATTCGTGTGGCAGTGCGCGTGGTTTCAGCCACCAATCGCAATCTGACCGACTTGGTGGCCCAGCAAAAGTTCAGGGAAGACTTGTACTATCGGCTCTGCGTGGTGCCGATCCGCGTGCCATCGCTGCGTGAACGGCCGCAAGATATCGTCGCGATGGCGGACTATTTTCTGGACGACTTCTGTCTGCGTAATAACTTTCATTCCAAGCAGATCGAGGACGAAGCGTATGAGATTTTTGAATGTTACTCCTGGCCCGGCAACGCGCGCGAACTACGCAACATCATCGAACGCATGGCGATTCTGACGCCAGGCAACCTGCTTACGCCAGATTCGGTGCCCGTCGAGATCCGGCTGGCCGGTGAGTCCGGCCCGCGGTCTAATATCAAAGAGGCACGTGCTTCGGCCGAACGTGAGCACATCCTGCGCGCCCTTGACGAAAGCAGTTGGAACGTTTCCGGCGCGGCGCGCGCTCTGGGGATGGAACGCA
>Ga0182015_10005824_pt1 | contig 12630 bp, 8 predicted proteins | sample 712P3MmetaG_FD_120478 | JGI IMG/M metagenome (GOLD analysis project Ga0182015, IMG submission 120478) | Permafrost microbial communities from Stordalen Mire, Sweden - 712P3M metaG | ecosystem: Environmental > Terrestrial > Soil > Wetlands > Permafrost | place: Sweden: Stordalen | collected...
GGCTTGGAGCAGGGCCTTCATGCCGGGATCGTCCTCGGCCTTGACCCCGCGCCGGCGGGTCATGCCGAACGCTGATATTTTGGCGGTCTTGAGGTTTAGATTCGGGATCTCGCGAAAGAACGCGGCATCCTTGGGATTGGAAAGGGGAAAGCCGCCTTCGATGTAATCCACCCCGAGGAAATCGAGCTTTTGGGCAATCTGGAGTTTATCCTGGAGAGAGAGATTGAATCCCTCGCCCTGGGTTCCGTCCCGGAGCGTCGTGTCGTAGATTTCGATTCGTCGCGGTTGCATGGCCGTGGTCTCAAAAAAGATGGATGCGAAAACAGAAAAACCCTGCCATCGGGCAGGGCTTTGATTTTCTTGGGATGAATCATCCAGGCCCTACCCGAGTTGTCGCGGGGTAATAATAATGATCCGGGCAATGGTGAAGATCAACGACATGGGCAAACATTCTAACGAAAAAAACGGGGCGGTCAAATGGCATGGTTTTTTTGCGATATCGGCGGGACTGGCAGATCGGCTAAGAGCTACGGTGACCGCGATGCGGGTCGGTTCCCTGATACATAAGTAGCGCGAATCCCAGGCCCACCTGCAGCACCCCCAAAACGGAACAGCCAATAGCGAGGATCAACTCGCGGATGCCATGATGTCCCCACCTGCTCGCCGTGAGGAGGTGATCTTGGTTAATCGTCATCACCGCAGCAATACTTACGCCGATCCCGGTAAGAATTGCCAACAACGCGCCCAGCTTTACGAAGGAAGCGCGCGCCGCCGGTGATGCGCGGCAGACAATCACACCAACTATTACAGCGATAAACCCAAAGTGGCTGAAGAGGCTGGATATGTGCTGCCACAACATGGATCGCTCCCGCGCGGTATCGCGAATGATATTTTGCGGCCGGAAGCTCCGCACCACATATGAATGCAATAGAATTGTATCACGAATTTCGCGCAATAGACTTTTTATTTCAAAATGACCGATTGCCTACAATCGGGCCTTTTGCAACGCGTCAGCCACGGCTTGAATCACCCCGGGCCAGTCGCCGGGTGAATTCTGGCGAAATAAACGCATGGTCGGATACCAGGGCGAATCGTCGCGATTCAGCATCCAGCGCCAGTCGGGGACGAACGGAAGCATGACCCAGACCGGCTTGCCCATCGCGCCGGCAAGATGGGCGACAGCGGTATCCACGGTAATGACGAGATCGAGATTGGCGATGAGGGCCGCGGTCTCGGCGAAATCATGCAGTTCATTTGTCCAATCGATGAGATTCATTTCCGGCGGAAGAGATTGTGATTGACGGCCTTTTTGGAGGCTGAAAAACTGAACGCCGGGCAGTGGGGTCAGCTTGGTAAGCTGTTCCAAGGGGATTGATCGCTTGCGATCGAGCTTATTCTTTGGGCTGCCGGCCCAGACAAATCCAATTTTGAACGCGGCGGGCATCGAATCGATTTTGGATTTCCATCGCGCGGCGGCAGCGGGTTCGGGCCAAAGGTATGGAATATCGGCAGGGATCGAATTCAGATTGGTCGAAAAAGCCAGCGGAAGACTCAATAGCGGGCAATGGCAATCGAAGCCCGGCAAAGCATCTCCAGTGGCGATGATGCGTTGCACTCCGGAGGCTTTTCGCAGCAGGTGGACGAGCTCTTTGGGGCATTCGAGAATAATGCGGCCGCCCAGCCGGGCGACCATGGGCAAATATCGGACGAACTGTATCGTGTCGCCGAATCCCTGCTCGGCGTGGAGAAGGATCGTTTTTCCCTGAAGCGAACCGCCGTCCCACCGTGGCTGGGTGAAATCGCGAACCGGGGAGAGGATTGTGAGCTGGGCGCGCCAGCGCCATTCATATTCGCGCCAGCCGCGATCGAAGTCGCCCTTCATTAGCAGCATCAGGGCGAGATTGCCGTGCGCTTCGGGCAGATCGGGATTTAGCTGGATTGCCCCGTCGAGCGCCGCGACGGCATCGTCGAATTGGCCTTTCGCGGCCAGCGTCACGCCGAGATTTTTCATCGCGGCTGCGTTATCCGGTTGCAATTGGATGGCTCGATTAAAGGCGGCGATCGCCTCGTCGAGTTGATCGGTCAGCCCGAAGGCGACGCCGAGGTTATTGTGCGCTGGCGACAATTCCGGCTGAATTTCAAGAGCCTGGCGAAAGACAGAGATTGAGTCGGGCGCCCGGCCACCGTCGCGCAAAGCCGTTCCCAGTCCGCAAAGCGCTTCGGCGGAATCGGGCTTCAGCTTGCAGAGCCGGCGATATGCGGCGATCGCATCGTCAAACTGATCCATGGAATAAAGCGTCCTACCGAGATGCTCGTGGGCTTCGATAAATTGCGGGTTTAGATCGATCGCGCGACGAAACGCGGCGACGGCATCCTCGAACCGGCGAACCTGCATCAGGGCCAATCCCATATTGGAGTAAGCCCGGGCGAAATTCGGGTTTAGTTGAATGGCTTGCCTTGCGGCGGAAATGGCGTCTTCCAGCTTTCCAGACCGACGATTCATTTCGCTCAGATTGCAGTGATATACCACCTGATTGGGATGAATGGCGATGGCCCGCGAGATCAGACTGATCGCCTCGTCAAGCCTGCCGGCCTGACCGGCGAGCGCGCCCAGCAAATGCAGCGCATCCGGATGATCGGGATTTTGCGCCAGCACTTGCCGATAGATTTCCTCCGCTTCCGCGAGACGGCCAGCCTGATGGTGCGACATGCCGGATTGGAGCTGCTGCTGAACGGTCATGGCGTGCCCTCGGCGCACCACGTTTGCCACATCTGCCGGTAGGCGGCCTCGATATTTCGCGCGAAGCGCGGGGCATCCATGAGCGGAGACGTCTGCATTCGCGGACGCAGGGTGCGGCGAAGTTCCGCCAATCGCGGCAAGTCTCCGGCAAGACCCGCTGCGATTCCTACATACTGCTCCGGATTTCCGGCAATAAGTTCCGGCAAACCCAGATTGGTCAATTGGGACAATCCAGCGCGTCCCACCACGGTGTTTCCCACCAGCGTCACGACGGGAACGCCCATCCAAAATGAATCAAGGCTGGTGGTGTGGCCGTTGTAAGGGAAGGTATCCAGTCCAATGTCGATGCGGTGATACGTTTGCAGATATTGAGGCCTGGGCTGCAGCGGAACAAATTGAATACGATGCCGGTCGATATTGAGTGACCCAAACGAATCGAGCACGCGCAGCCGGGCGCTGCCTTGCGGGGCCAGCAGCACAAGCTGCGAATCATTGACGGCCGATAAAACTTTTGCCCACAATGCCAGGACATGCTCGTTTACCTTGCAAAAGTTGTTCAGGCAGCCGAAGGTGATCCGGCCATTTTCTAACACCGGCGGAGGGTTGACCTTCGGCTGGTCGGTCAGCGGATCGTAACACCAGAAAGTGTCAGGAAGCCGAATGGATTCTTCCGCATAATCGGCATCGCTCTGGCCGGGCGGATCAAGAAGCGGATCGGTCAAACGGTAGTCGATCGCGCTGAGGCCGGTGGTGCCGGGATAGGCGAGCCACGCGATCTGAACCGGTGCGGGCTTGCGGGCGAAGAGCAGCGGCCGGCCGCGCTGCATGTGCATCGTCAGATCGACAAGGATGTCGATTCCATCGGCCCGGATCATATCGGCAAGCTGTGCATCGGACTTTCCCAGCGCGTTGCGCCACACATCAACCAATGGCTTCAGGCGTCGGGTTATCGCGTCCAGCCGGCTCACGCTGGAATAGCAGTGAACCTCAAACCGCTCGCGGTCGTGCGACGAGAGCAGTGGGGTCATGAAGAACGACTGGCAATGATCCCTGAAATCGGGCGACACGTAGCCGATCCGCAATCGGCGGCTTGGATCGCGATCGTTCGCGTAATTACTTGCCGATGGCCGCAGGGGTTTGCCGTACAGGTCATCCCACCGCAAGCATTCCCGCAGGATCTGCGCCGGACCGCAGCCGGGATGAAACGCCAGCACGAAAATTCGGTTGGCCAGGGAACCAGGGGCGTGCGGCGCCAGGGCAAAGGCCCGGTCGAAGCAAGCGAGTGCGTCGTCGAGCAGCCCCTGACGGCTCAATGTATCCCCCAAATTATTATGAGCTTCGGCAAAATCCGGCTTGAGCCGGATCGCTTGCCGGCAAGCGGCGATGGCCTCATCCAGCAATTCTCTGTCTTGCAGGATATTTGCCAGGGTGTAGTGGGCGTCAGCAAAATCAGGCTTGAGCTGGAGAGCATTGCGGCACGCGGCGGCGGAATTGTTCAGAAATCCCTGATCGCGCAGAACATTGGCCAGGGTATTGAGGGCTTCGGCAAAATCGGGTCGGAAGCGCAGCGCGTCGCGACAGGCAGCAATGGACTGATCGAACAGACCCTTGTCGCGAAGGACGACGGCCAAATTGTTGTGGGCTTCGGCATAGTCCGGCTTCAACCGAAGCGCTTCACAGTAGGCGGCGAAGGCTTCATCCAGCAGTCCTTTATCGCGCAGGGCATTTCCCAGATTGTTGTGAGCTTTGACAAAATCCGGCTTGAGCTGAAGGGCATGATGGAAGGCGGCGATGGACTCGTCGAATAATCGCTTATCGCGCAGGGCGTTGCCCAGGTTATTGTGATAGTCGGCAACGGCGGGGTTGATGCGGATAGCCCGCCGGATCAATTCGATCGCCAATTCCGTCCGGCCAACCTGGGCGGCAATTGTGCCCAGCAAATGCAGCGCATCCGGATGATCGGGATTTTGCGCCAGTACCTGCCTGTAGATTTCCTCCGCTTCCGCGAGACGGCCAGCCTGATGGTGCGACATGCCGGATTGGAGCTGTTGCTTAACGGTCATGGCGTGCTCTCGGCGCACCACGTTTGCCACATCTGCCGGTAGGCGGCCTCGATATTGTGGGCAAAAAGTTTGGCATCCATCAGCGGCGAAGTCTCCATGCGCGGGCGCAGGGTGCGGCGCATCTCGACCAGCCGGGGCAGGGCATTTGCCAGCCCGGCGGCGATTTGCAGATATTCTTCCGGTGTGCGAGCGATTAATTCCGGGAGGCCGAGATTGGTCAATTGCGATAATCCCGCCCGCCCGACGATTGTTTGTCCTACCAGCGTCACGACTGGCACGCCCATCCAATACGAATCGAGGCTGGTGGTGTGGCCGTTGTAAGGAATGGTATCGAGCCCGACGTCGATATGATGATAAAGCTCAAGATAATCGCGGGGAGAGCGTGGCGCGATCAACTCGATGCGATTGGTATTGATTCCCTCGCGCTCAAACAAATCGAGGAACGGTGGCCGGTGGCTGCCCTCGGGACAAAGAATGATTAGCCGGGAGCGATCGACAGCCTTGAGGACTTGGGTCCAGAGCCGCACCGCAGGCGCGCTGACCTTGCAAAAATTATTAAGGCAGCCGAAGGTGATGAAGCCGCTGGTTTGCGACGGCAGCGCGCTGACCGCGGGTCCACCAGCCGGCGGATCGTAGCACCAAAAGCTGTTCGGCAGGCGGATCGGGGTTTCCGAGCAACAGTTTTCAGTGATTTCCAGCGGGTCAAGATACGGATCGGTGATGCGGTAATCGATTGCCTTCAGTCCTGTCGAGCCGGGATAGCCCGCGAATGTCGCCTGCACGGGAGCGGGCTTACGGGCAAAAATCAGAAGACGGTTGCCACCCGTATGCAGAGCGAGATCGACAAGAATATCGATGCGATCATGCCGGATCAGATCAGCCGCCTTCGAATCGGATAATCCGACGATGCTGCGCCAAACATCCGAAGAGGCGCGGAATTTTTCGGTGAGCGCATCGGGGAATACCACATTGGCGTAACAAAAAATCTCCACCTGGGAATGATCGTGCCCCTGAAACAGCGGCAGAAGATTTCGGCCGACGACGTGATCGCGAAAATCCGGCGAGACGTATCCGATGCGAAGGCGGCGGCAGGGGTCGCGATCGTTCGAATGCGGTTGAATCAGCTTTTGCAAAGGCTCGGCATGTTGCCGATTCCATGCGCGCAATTCGTCGCGGATTATCGTGGTATCACTGGCCGAGTGATAAAGAAGGGCGAGAATCAGGTCGCTGTGGGCAACGGGATAATCTGGTTTCAACCGCAGGGCCGCGCGGAATTCGTCGATTGCCGGGTCAAGCTTTCCGATTTCCTTCAGCGCATTGCCAAGGCTGGCGTGCGTTTCGGCCAGATCGGGCTTCAGACGGATTGCTTGCCGGAATTCGGCGATGGCTTCGTCAAATCGGCCCTTGTTCTTGAGTGCGCTGGCGAGATTGCTGTGGGCTTCCGCGTAATCCGGCTTTAGCTGAATGGCCTGCCGGTAGGATGCGATAGCCTCATCGAATCGCTTTGAGTCGGCCAGAACATTGGCGAGATTGCTGTGGGCTTCGGCGTATTGCGGCATGAGCGCGATCGCCTGCCGATAGGAACTGATCGCTTCTTCAAGCCGGCCCAGGTCGCGCAATATATTTCCGGCGTTGCTGATTGCCCCCGCGTCGCGGGGATCCAGGTCGATCGTCTTTCGACAAACCTCCAGAGCTTCGGTTTTCCGCCCCGTTTCGATCAGAACCATGCAGAGGTTGTATTGAAACTCCCGGTTTTCTGGATGCAGCTTCAAGACCTGGCGACTGAAATCGACGGCCTCTTCGAATTTGCCGAGCTTTCTGAGCGCCAGCGATAAAGCGTTCAGAGTGCCGGCGGCGTTTGGTTTGTGGGAATTCGACCGCCGAAAAGCATCGACGGCCTCCTCAGTCCGATTCAGTTCCACCAGCGCAATGCCAAGATTGTATAGCGCTTCCGGATAATTGGGCTTGAGCGCGATCGCCTTGCGATAGGCGTCGATGGCGGCTTCGGTTTGACGCGCGGAGGTGAGGATCACGCCGAGATTATTGTGGTAATCAGCGTTTGCCGGTTTGATCCGGATGGCTTGCTGGATCAGTTCGATGCTCTCCTCGGCGCGTCCGAGTTGCGATGCGATCGTTCCCAACAGATACAAAGCGTCGGAATTCTCCGGCTGAGCGACAAGCACCTGGCGATAAATCTCCTCGGCTTCTTTCAGGCGGCCGGCCCGGTGATGCGACAAGGCGGATTGCAGTTGCTGCTCGGGCGTCATGAGCCACCTTCCACGCACCAGTTTCGCCACATTTGCCGGTAGGCGGCTTCCACATTCCTTGCGAAAAGGGGAGCATCCTTCAGCGGCGATGCCTGCATCCGCGGCCGCAAAGTACGGCGCAGTTCGGCTTGACGACGTAAATCTTGTGCAAGATCGATTGCGATCCGCACGTATTGTTCCGGCGTGCGGGCAATTAAATCCGGAAAGCCGATGTTGGACAGGAGGCTTGCGCCGCCGCGTCCGACCGCGGTTCGTCCGAGCAGCGTGACGACCGGGACGCCCATCCATAATGCATCGCACGTTGTGATTCCGCCGCCCCACGGGAAGGGATCGAGGGCGATGTCGATTCGGCCGTAGGTTTGCACATACTTCGGCCAGTGTTGCCGGCCGAGGAATTCCAAACGATCGGGTGAAATGCCTTTGATTTCGAATCGCTCGCGGACGGCGTTCAAATGGGTTCCCGGTTGCGAATGGACGATCAGCCGCGACCGTGGAACGCCGTTCAAAATCTCCGCCCAAAGATCGATCGTCGGCGAGACCTTCGCGAAATTATTCAGGCAGCCGAAAGTAATGTACCCGGCTTTTTCAACCGGCGGCGGTGATGGTTCCGGCGTCGGGCCGGCGCTGGCATAACACCAATAGGTCGTGGGGAGGCGAATCGTCTTTTCGCTATACACGGACAAATCAGAATCCGACGGGTCGAGATACGGATCGGAGAGACGATAGTCCATGGTCTTTAAACCCGTGCTGGAGCAATAGCCCAGGTACGTCACCTGCACTGGCGCGGGTTTGCGAGCGAAGATGAGAAGACGATTTCCCGACGTGTGCAGCGCCAGATCGACGAGGATGTCGATGCCGTCCTGGCGGATCAGATCGGCGGCCTGGGAATCGGATAGTCCCACGATGTCACGCCATACGTCCGCGCATTGCCGGAGTTTTTCGGTGAACGCATCGCCGAGGACGATGCTGGAATAACAGAAGATTTCCATTTGGGAATGATCGTGGCGGAGGAAGAGGGGCAGAAGATTGTAGCCAACGACGTGAGCCGCGAAATCGGGCGACAGGTATCCAATGCGCAACCGCCGATTCGGGTCCCGGTTATTCCCGTGCGGTTGAATGAATTTCCGGAGCGGCTCGGCGTGCTGCTGGTCCCAGCGACGAAGTTCTTCGTGGATCAGTTCGGGGCTGCTGTCCGGATGATAATGAAGCGCGCAGATCAGATTGCTGTGCGCCATGGCAAAATCAGGTTGAAGGCGAATCGCCTGCCTGAAGGCGGCGATGGCGGCGTCGAATTGCCCCACGTTCATCAGGATGTTTCCGAGGTTGCAGTACGCGCCTGCATAAGTCGGCCTGAGCCGGATCGCCTCGTGAATTGCCGCCGCCGCCTCATCGGGCCGGCCGATGTCCACCAGCGACATCGCCAGATTGTTGTAGGCGTCGGGATCATCAGGCTTGAGACGAATGGCCTGCCGATGGGATGCGACGGCGGCGTCGAATTGCTTTGCGTTTCCGAGCGCGTTCCCCAGATTGGTGTGGGCCTCGGGATATCCCGGGTCAACGGAGATTGCCATCCGGTACGAGGCGATCGCCTCGTCGAGACGGCCAAGGTCGCGCAGGATATTTCCGGCGTCGTTCATTGCCCGGGCGTCGCGCGGGTTAAGTTGAATCATCTTTCGGCAAACTTCGAGCGCTTCCATCTTCCGGCCGGATTCAAACAGGGCCATGTAAAAGTTGTATTGAAATCCCCGGTTGATGGGATCCAGGTTGATAGCCTGCCGGCTGAATTCGACTGCCTCTTCGGATTTGCCTAGCTTTCTGAGGACAAGCGATAAGCCGTTCAAGCTGCCCGCGACGTTCGGCATATGGGAGATGGATTGGCGATAAGCATCGGCGGCGGCCTCAAGACGATTCGTTTCCGCCAGTGCAAGACCAAGGTTGTAATATGCTTCGGGATACTGGGGGCGCAGGGAGATCGCGTTGCGATAGGCGTCTATCGCCGCTTCGCTCCGGCCCTGGGAGGCCAGAATGACGCCAAGATTATTGTGGTAATCCGCCGCCGCGGGGTTCGCGGCGATCGCACTCTCCATGAGTTCGATTGCCAACGGGCCTCTGCCGGTCTGATGGGCCAGGGAACCGAGAAGATAGAGCGCATTGGGCTCGCTGGGCTGGCGGAGGAGGATCGTGCGATAGATTTCCTCGGCCTCGGTGAGTTTGCCGGCCTGATGCAGGCGGACAGCGCGGGCCAAGGGGTCATCTTTCGCCATCGATGCGATTATACGGCCGAAAACGCCGGTTCGCAGGATTGTGCTGACGCATGTCAGGCTTGCATCGCGGGGATCTCATCGGCCGGCCACCACCAGCCCTGGCTGGGATCGTGCCCGATGGCGATTTTGATTCCCAGCCATGCCGCGCAGATCGCCGCGGCATGGTGAGCCTGCTCCGGGCAATCGAAGACTTGTTCGATGCTTTTGTGGTTCCGGGGATTTCCCCAGGCGCTGAGGAAGTTTCCGACGGTGTACAGATTCAACAAATGTTGAAGCGGCAGAGCGATTTCAAATCTCATTACGTCGAGAAGCGGAAGGTCAAGAATTGGATTGCGACTGGCCATTGGGTCTCCTTACCCGTTTTTTTCATCCGGCATCCATTGCCAGAGATCGAAAGTCAGGAATTAAAAACGTATCTTCAGCATCGGCAATGTCAACCCGTCGGCAGCAAAAGTAACCGAATTTCGGAAATCTATTTGATTATATTCATATATTCTCTGGCGGTGTGCCCGGCCGGCCTGCTTGATATGATCGCGGGTATAAGACTGGATAGGTGATTTTCGCGTAAGTTTTACTGATGGGTATGGAGGCAAGACCATGGGAAAAAGAGACGCTCGCGTGGACGCCTTTATTGAGAAGTCGGCCGATTTTGCGAAGCCTATCCTGCGACATATCCGGGAGCTGGTTCACGCGGAATGTCCGCAGGCGGAAGAAGCGCTCAAATGGCGATTCCCGGCTTATATGTATCGCGGAATTCTGTGCATTACTCCGGCTTTCAAGCATCACAGCGCGCTGATTTTCTGGCAAAAGTCGATTCGCAAGTCGCTCGCGGCCGGTAGAGCCAAGGAGGACCGGGACGGGCTTCGCAAGATCACCAGCCTGTCCGATTTGCCGAAAGATTCGGTGCTGGCGAAATGCATCAGGGAATCGGCGAAGCTGAACGAAGGCGGCAAGCAGCGGACAGAAGCCAAGCCGGCGAAGCGACCGGTCGTTATACCGGCTAATGTATTGAACAGCCTCAAAAAGAACAAAAAGGCGCTGGCGGCATTCAAGGCGCTTAGCCCGAGCCATCAGAGGGAATATGTCGAATGGATCGCGGAAGCCAAACGGGAGGAAACACGGGAGAAAAGACTGGCGGGAATGTTGAAGATGTTGACAGAGGGAAAGACGAGGCATTGGAAGTATCAAAGATCCTCCTCCCCCCGGAGTACCAGGGGAGGGGAATGAAAAGGCACGCTTGACACCCTCCGCTCGCCGTCCTACTTTCCGAACGTCAGTCGCATTGGCAGTCAACAATCGAAAGGGCAATCCGCTGTGATTCCATTGCAAGAGCAGAATACGTGCGTCATCGGCCTGCAATGGGGCGACGAGGGAAAAGGGAAGATCGTCGATTTCCTCGCGGAACGGGCGGATGTCGTCGTCAGATATTGCGGGGGGGCGAACGCGGGACATACCGTTCGCATCGGCACGGAAAAATATTCGACTCATCTGTTGCCGGTGGGGGTGCTGCGACTGGGGAAGATGAACATCATTGGCAATGGCGTGGTCCTCGACCCGGCGGTGCTGTTCAGGGAAATCGACGAATTGACGGCGCGGGGGGTTGCGGTGACTCCGGCGAATCTGCGGATCAGTTACAAGACACATCTGGTGATGCCGTACCACCTGCAGGAGGACGCGGCGAGGGAACAGAGTTCGGAGGGGACTGCACTTGGCACGACGCGGCGGGGGATCGGGCCGACATACGCGGACAAGATGCAGCGGGCGACGGCGCTTCGCGTGGCGGATTTGCTCGACGAAAAAAAACTCCGGGAAAGGATCGCGCAGATCGCGACCGAGCGGAACAAGGTTTTGCGTGTGCTGTACGATCTGCCGCCGGTTGATTGGAAGGAGATTTTTGAATGTTACCGGGATTTCGGGCGGCGGATGGAGCCGTTTGTTGACGATACGACGTTTTTACTTTTGCAATATGCCCGCGAGGGCAAACGCATCGTCTTTGAAGGGGCGCATGCGGTTTTGCTGGATGTGGATCATGGAACTTATCCTTACGTGACCAGCAGCAACTGTTCGGGGCTGGGTGTTTATACCGGAGCGGGGGTTCCGCCGCAGATGGTGCAGAATTTCCAGGGCGTGCTCAAGGCGTACACGACGCGGGTGGGGGGCGGCCCGTTTCCGACGGAGCAGGACAACAACACCGGCAGCTATATTCGCGAGCGGGGCAACGAATACGGCACCACCACTCGCCGGCCAAGACGCTGCGGCTGGTTTGACGCGGTGGCGGCAAAATATTCGGTGGATCTGTGCGGGGTGACATCGGTGGCGCTCATGTTGCTGGATGTATTGTCGGGCCTGGATCACGTGCAGATTTGCACGGCACATAAATATCGGGGAAGCATTCTGCCGGGATTTCGGGCGGACATGGATGTTCTGGCGGAAGTTGAACCGATTTACGAAACGCTTCCCGGCTGGCGGGGCAATATTTCCGGTTGCCGGGATTTTGCCCAGTTGCCCATCGAAGCGCAGCAATATGTCAAACGGGTGGAACAACTCGTGGGCGCGCCAATTAACATGGTAAGCGTGGGGCCCGAGCGGCTGGCGACGCTCATGCGATAGGCGCGGCGCATTTCACAAATATTTTATTAGCAGTTGATTTGGCAGAATTTAGTGTCGCAAATTGGCATTCTCCTGCGATACTATTTGTTGTCGTCAGGACACTACCAGCGCCGATGGTAGTACGGCCTGAATCCGCCAGTTCGGACGTGGGTGGTTCGCGCACGGATGCGACAATGTCTTTGGAACCAGGTCTTCGCAAGCGCCTTGAAAAGGTCCTCAGCACTCTCGATGACCAGGGATTGCTCGGGCCCAGACTCACCGGAGACGCCGCGCGCCTCTGGGGACGCGTCGCTAAATTCATTTCGATGAATCTGATCTCCCCGGAAATAGACCGCGATGCGCTGGAATTGGCGTGTTATGCGTTGCAGCTTCCGCCGCGGCAGGCGCGCGGTGTGATTGCCGGGCGGCTTGGACGGACCAATCTGCGCGACCGCTGCGAGCAGGCGGCCGAGTTGCTCGTCAATCTGATCGGATCGGACGTTGAGGAAAAGCTCCTGGATCGAACGACTCGGTTGCTTCATGAGGTGCCGCACCGATCTCCCGTCATCGACGAGGCGAAGCTGATGGCCGATGCCCTGAACCTTGAAGATTTTGGCGTGATCGGGCTGATTCTCCAGACCGTGCAACTGGCGCTGCAGGGCGAAGGGGTGGGGGATCTGTCCGCGGCCGCGGAAAAACGGGAGGAA
>Ga0182015_10005825_pt1 | contig 12630 bp, 14 predicted proteins | sample 712P3MmetaG_FD_120478 | JGI IMG/M metagenome (GOLD analysis project Ga0182015, IMG submission 120478) | Permafrost microbial communities from Stordalen Mire, Sweden - 712P3M metaG | ecosystem: Environmental > Terrestrial > Soil > Wetlands > Permafrost | place: Sweden: Stordalen | collected...
TGAACGGCCTGCCGATGCACTACCACCCGGTGCTCAACTACGACAAGATCCGGCGCGGGACGGACGACCTTTTCTTCATCGTGATCGAGAGGGTGGACCCGAGGTTCAGCGACGACAACACGAGGGCGCTCCTGGCGAAGGCCGGCGGCGCGGACATCACGGAGATCGAGGCCTGAGCCATGATGCGCAACCTCTACCTCGGCACAGCCTTCCTCGTCGTCCTGACGGTCTCCATCCTCGGGCTGCGGGGCAGGACCTTCACGCGTCCCCCGATGGACGTCTTCCCGGAGTGGCTCTTCCCCGGGATGAAGTACCAGCCGAAGCTCGTGCAGCAGACGGCGAGCAAGTTCTTCGCGGACGGGCGCTCGGACCGGGCCGCGCCGCCGAACACGGTCGCCGCCTCCTACGGGCCCGCCGGCCAGCCGCTGCGGGACGACGACTTCCTCTACCTCGGCAAGGCGCCGAACGGCTCGTTTGCCCGGGGCTTCCCCACATCCCTCAAGGTCGACATGAAGTTCGTCGAGCGCGGCCGCGACCGGTTCACGATCTACTGCCTTCCCTGCCACGGTGCGGTCGGGGACGGCAACGGGATCACCAAGGCCTACGGCATGGGGGCCACGCCCACCTACCATGACGACCGGCTGCGCAAGATGGCCGAGGGCGAGATCTTCAACACGATCACGAACGGGAAGGGGCAGATGAACCCCTATGCGGACAAGCTGAGGCCCGCCGACCGCTGGGCCGTGATCGCCTACGTGAGGGCCCTCCAGCGGGCCCAGACGGGAACCGTCTCCGACGTGCCCGAAGACCACAGGGGGGACCTGGGACTCAAATGAGGAAGCCCGAATCAACGAAGGCCCTTGGGATCGGCATCGCCGGCCTCGCCGTGACGGCGCTCGGGATGCTCGTGTCGCCGCCGCACGTCGTCGCGACGGCGTACCTTGTCGGAATCGGGTTCTGGACCGCGATCGCGATCGGGATGCTGATGATGATCCTGCTCCACCACATCTTCGACGCCTCGTGGTCGGTCGTCCTGCGCCGGCAGTATGAGCACGGGATCGCCGCCTTCCCCTGGCTCCTCCTCCTGTTCGTGCCGCTCCTGGCGGCCTCGTGGCTCGGGCCGAGGGACCTCATCTGGCCGTGGATGAACCCGGACCACCAGATCATCGGCGGCCACCTGGTGAAGGACGACCTCCTCTACGTGAAGAAGCGCGCCTTCCTCAACCTGCCGCTCTTCACGATCGTGACAATGGGCTTCTTCGCCGCCTGGATCTGGATATCCGCGCGCCTGAGGAAGGCCTCGTTCACGCAGGACGTGGACGGCGACGTCAAGTGGACCTTCATGAGCGGCAAGACCGCCGGCTTCGGCATCCCGCTCCTCGCCCTCACCCTCACCGGGGCCGCCATCTACTGGTTCAAGAGCCTCGAGTACCATTGGTTCTCCACCATGTACGGCGTCTGGTTCTTCGCGAATTGCATGCGCGGGGCCCTCTCGAGCGGCGTCCTCATCATGCTCTGGCTCTACCGCAGGGGGGACTTCAAGGGGATACTGAAGACCGACCACCTCTGGGCCATCGGCCAGATGATGCTCACCTTCACCGTCTTCTGGGCCTACATCTCGTTCTCGCAGTACTTCCTGATCTGGAACGCGAACGTCCCCGAGGAGACCTTCTGGTACAACATCCGCGAGTACGGCGACTGGTGGTACGTGAGCCTCTTCCTCGTCTTCGGCAACTTCCTCCTCCCGTTCCTTCTCCTCCTTTCCTACCGCTACAAGGTCACCCACCGGACGATCAGGCGGATCGCCTACCTGGTGCTCTTCGTGATCTTCGTCGACATCTCCTACAACATCCTGCCGGCGCTCCAGGACAAGAGCGGCAACCCGCAGCCCTTCTTCTCGATCAACCTCATCTGGGCCGTGACGTCCGTGGTCGGCGTCGGCGGCATCTGCATCGCGGCGTACCTGCGCGACCTCCCGAGGACCAAGCTGATCCCGATCCACGATCCCCGCATCGGGGACTGCCTGAACCATGACGACTGACCCCAACACGCCGACGCCGCGGCCGGTCTCCCTCGCGTGCGTGCTCGCCATCTTCGTCCTCCTGTCGCTCTTCGGGATCATGGCGAAGCGCGTCTACGTGCACTCGCGGCCGCCCGCGCCGCAGAACGAGGCGCCCGACAACCTCTCGAAGGACATGGCCTGGAGGGCCACGCCCGAGACCCGCAGGGCCCACCTGGCCGACCTGAGGAAGAAGCAGGCGGAGCAGGGAGCATCCTACGCCTGGGTCGACCAGAAGACCGGCGTCGTCCAATTGCCCGTCGCGAGGGCGATGGAGCTCGTAGTCCTCGAGCACGGGGGCGCCAAATGACGATGAAGAGCGAAATGACCGGCACCGACTCGGCGTCCCGCACGCCGCTCCTCTTCCTCCTCTTGTCCGGGATCGTCTGGCTGGTCGTCAGCGGGGTCCTGGCGCTCCTGGCGGCGATCCAGCTTCATTCCCCATCGTTCCTGGCGAATTGCCCGGTCTTCACCTATGGCCGGACGACTGTCATGGCGGAGACGGCCTTTGTCTACGGCTGGCTCGCGAACACGGGGCTCGCCCTCGGCCTGTGGGTCCTCGTGCGCCTCGCGGGGGAGCCCCTGCGGGCCCAGAACTGGGCCCTCTGGGGGACCTTCTTCTGGAACCTCGGGGTCACCGGGGCCGTGATCGGTGTCGCCGCGGGCGACGCGACGGGCTTCGAGCTCCTCGGGCTCCCGGGCTACGTCCAGTTCGTCCTCTTCTTCGCCTACGCGGCCATCGCCGTCTCGGGCCTCCTCGCCTGGTCGGGGCGGCTGCGCGAGGTCTCCTACGCCTCCCAGTGGTACGCGGCCGCGGCGCTCTTCCTCTTCCCCTGGCTCCTCTCGGTCGCCCACGTGATGCTCTTCTCCTCGCCCGTCCGCGGGGTCGTCCAGCCGATCGTGGCGGGATGGTACGCCCAGTCGGCGTGGACCCTCTGGCTGGCGCCCCTGGCCCTCTCGGTGGCCTACTACATCGTCCCCAAGGTGACGGGAAGGACGCTGCCCTCGTACGAGTTCGCGTCGCTCGGCTTCTGGTGCCTGATGTTCATTGGCGGGCTGACCGGCGGCCGCCACCTGCTGGGCGGCCCCGTCCCGGCCTGGATCCCCTCGGTCGCGGTCGTCTCCTGCGCGCTCCTCCTCTTCCACACGGTCATCGTCCTCCTGAACCTGCGGGGCGCATTCTCGGGGAGGGGGATAGCCCTCAAGTTCATCGCATTCGGGCTCCTGGCATACCTGGTGGGGGCCCTCTGCGACGCCCTGACCTCGTTCCACTCGGTGGCGGCCCACACGCAGTTCACCCTCTTTGACGTGGCGCAGAGGCAGGTGGCGCTCTACGGGGCGGCGTCGATGATCCTCTTCGGCGGGATCTACTACGCGCTTCCCCGCATAACCGGAAAGGCTTGGCTCTCGGGAGGGCTCGTGCGGGCGCACCTGCTCCTGACGGTCGTCGGGATCGTCCTCCTCGTCGGCTCGCTCTCGATCGCCGCGGTCACGCAGAGCCAGGACCTCCTCGAGGCCTCGGTCCCGATCAGCGACATATCGAAGAACATGCGCCCGTGGCTCATGGGGGCCGTGGTCGCGCAGGCCATCCTGCTCGTCGCCAACGTGCTCCTCCTCCTCAACTTCTACGGGACGGCGTGCAGGATACTGAACATCTCCGCGCCCGCCTGGTTCAACCCGCCCTCGGCGATGGAGACGCCCTCGACGTGAAGAACAACTTCCTGTTTTTCATTGGCGTCTTCGCCGCGCTCCTCATCTCGTGGCTGGGGATCGTCGTCGGCTCCAACGCGCAGCTTGGCTCGCTCCCGCCTTACTATGACGACAACGCCGGCGGCACGTTTCCCGAGTGGATGCCGGGCATCGCCGCCGAGGGACAGCTTGTCTACAGGGACCTGGGATGCGTCGCCTGCCACACCCAGCAGGTGCGCCGGCCTGGCTTCGGGTCGGACACGGCCAGGGGCTGGGGCGACCGCCAGAGCGTGGCCCGCGACTACATCTACCAGCCCTTCCCGCAGATCGGCTCCTCGCGGGTGGGCCCCGACCTCACGAACCTTGGCGACCGGAAGGTGCCGTATGACTCCGACGACCTCCTGAACATGCTCTACAGCGGATCCCAGGGGATGCCGTCCTACCGTTTCCTCTTCGAGAGCCGCCAGGTCGGCAAGAACGCGCAGGTTTCCGATAAGGCCCTCAAGCTGACGGGCGGCCTGAAGCCCGAGGCGGGCTGGGAAATCGTCCCGACCCGCCGCGCGGTGGCGCTCGTCGGGTATCTCGTCAACCTGAAGACCAGCTTTACCTATCCCGAAGCGGCACCGTTTACCCCCCCGAAGCCCGAGGGCGAGGCCGCAAAGGCCGCCACCGCGCCTGCCCCCGCTCCCGCAGCGGGCAATCCCTCGCCTCCGGCCGCGACAGCTGCTCCCGCGCCGGGCGCTGCCGCTGCACCCGCCCCCGCTCCCACCGCTCCCGCACCGGCTCCCGCTTCGACAGGCCCGACCCCCCCGGCGACCCCGGCGCCAAGCGGGGCAGCGACGCCTGCGCCGGGCGCTGCCGCGACGCCGGCCCCGTCCGCCGCGGCCAATCCTTCGACCCCGGCCGCGCCAACGACACCTGCTCCGGGAGCTGCCGCGACACCGGCGCCCTCCACGGCGGTCGCACCGGCTCCGGCTGCGACAGGCCAGTCCCCCTCGACAACACCGGCGCCAAGCGGGGCAGCGACGCCTGCGCCGGCTGTCTCCCCAGCTCCTGCGGCCGGCACCGCCCCGTCTCCCACTCCCGCCGCGACCCCGGCGCCCTCGAAAGCGGGAGGAACGCAATGAGCTCGCAGCAGAATAACGACCCGCGCCTCGACCAGGCGTCCGTCAGCGACGAGAGCCTGCTCGATTCCCATGAGGTGCTTCTCGGCCGCCAGCCGGACGAGGGAGCGCGCTACCGCCTGCTGCCGATCGGCATCCTCTTCACGCTGAGCGGCCTCATCCTATTCTCGGGCACGTACCTCAACCGGTACACGGGCCACTACAGCCCGCTGATCTTCAACGAGAATGCGAAGCCGACGACGGGCGCGGCCGCCGAGGTGAAGGCCGACCCGGTCGCCATGGGCAAGGCCGCCTTCAACGCCGTCTGCGTCACCTGCCACCAGGCGAACGGGATGGGGCTTTCGCCGACCTATCCGCCCCTCGCCGGCTCCGAGTGGGTGAACGGGTCCGAGGCCCGCGTGATCCGGATCGTCCTCTATGGCCTCAAGGGCGATGTGCACGTCGAGGGCCACGATTTCAACGCGGCCGCCATGCCCGTGTTCGGCCAGGTCGCGGGCTCCGCCTACAACTGGAGCGACGAGAAGGTCGCCGCCGTCCTCACCTATGTGCGCCAGGAATGGGGCAACAAGGCCGGCCCGGTCTCGGTTGACGACGTCGCAGCGGTCCACAAGGCCGTCGGCGACCGCAAGGAGATGTCGGAGGCCGACCTGAACGCGGTCAAGTAGGTTGGGAATCGCCCAGGCGCTTTCCCGGGACCAGGTAATTCCTGACGTAGTCGGCCACGGCGTCGGCGAGGGGAGTCACCGGCCGGTCATAGCCGGACGCCCGCAGCTTGGCTATGTCGGCCTTGGTGTAGTACTGGTACTTTGCGCGCAGGGCTTCCGGCATGTCGATGAAGTCGATCTGGGGCTCCCGGCCGAGGGCGGCGAAAATGGCGTCGGCAAGCGTGAGCCACGTGTTCGCCTCCCCCGACCCCAGGTTGTAGAGGCCGCCGGCCGATCCGCCCTTTTCAGCGAAATGGAGCGTCATCTCCACCGCGTCCTTGACGTACAGAAAATCGCGCATCTGGCAGCCGTCGGCGTACCGGGGATCGTAGCTCTTGAAGAGGGAAATCCTGCCGGACTGCGAGATCTGGAGGTTCGCCTTCGCCACGACGGAGCGCATGTCCGCCTTGTGGTCCTCATTCGGGCCGAAGACATTGAAGTACTTGAGGCCCACAATCCGGTCCAGCCAGCCGAGCCGGCGGGCGTAGAGGTCGAACAGGTGCTTCGAGTACCCGTACATGTTGAGGGGGCGAAGCCGCTCGATCGCCGGGTCCTTGTCGTCCATGCCCTGGCTGCCGTCCCCATAGGTGGCCGCGGACGATGCGTAGACGAAGCGCGAGCCCGCGGCCAGCGCCCATCCGGCCAGCTCCCTCGTGAACGCCGTGTTGTTGTCGACCAGGTAGGAGGCGTCGCGCTCCGTCGTGGACGAGCAGGCTCCCAGGTGGAACACGGCCGAGAACTTGCCCAGCGCCGTGGGGCTGCCGGCAAGGCGGGAGCGCAGGACGGGGGCCTCCACGTAGTCCGCGTACCGCAGGGGTACGAGGTTCCTCCACTTCTCGTCGGAATGGAGGATGTCGCAGACGACGATGTCGTCTATCCCGCGCGAGTTGAGCGCCCAGACAAGGGCGCTCCCGATGAAGCCCGCGCCTCCGGTCACCAGGATCCGGCCGTTGAGCGCGCTGGAGGGCATCAGGCGGAGAGCTCCTCGGCCCGTGCCTTGGCCGCGAGGACGGTGTCGCGGATCATGGCCCGGAAGTCGCGGTCGGCCATCGTGCGAAGCCCCGCCGCCGTGACCCCGTTCGGCGACGTGACCTGCCCCCGGAGCACCTCCGGGTCGGCGTCGCTCCTCGCAAGCAGCCGGGACGCGCCGAGGAGCGTCTCGACCGCCAGGAGCTTCGCGGTCGGGGCGTCGAACCCGAGGCCGAGCGCCGCGTCCCTGAGCGCCGCGGCGAATTCAAAGACGTAGGCCGGCCCGCTCCCGCTGACGGCCGTGAAGGCGTCCATCTCGCCCTCGGGGAGCTCGATCGAGCGCCCCAGGGCGCCGAACACCTTCTCCAGGGTCGCCCTGTCCGGACCGGCCAGGGGGGAGCGGGAGCACCAGCCCGTGAGTCCCGCCTGGATCTGGCCGGGGGTGTTCGGCATGCTCCGGACGATGTTGCGGGCCCTGGGGAAGGCAACGGCGAGCGTCCCGACCTTCTTGCCGGCGAGCACCGATATGACGAGCATCCCCCGGGTGAGCGCCGCGAGCTTCGGGTCCGCGCCCGCCAGGTGCTGGGGCTTGAAGGCGAGGACGAACGTGCCCGTGCCCTCCAGGAGCTCGTCCAGCGAGCCGGCGAGCCGTATCCCCGTGCGCTTCGCGAGGGCCGGGGCGGTCGAGCCCGTCCCGCCCATGCAGATCATCTTCTCCGGCGCGCACGCCCCGCTTGCGATCAGTCCCTCGACCATCGCTGCGGCCATGTGTCCGGCTCCGAGAAAGGCGATATCGTCCATGGCCGGTGTTCCTATTCGTTCTCGTCCCGCGCCTTCTCCTTGAGGCGCGGGTCGCGGACCGGGTGGACGAGGGTCGCGCACGCGCCCCCCTCGGACCTTGAGGCCACCGTCACCTCGCCGCCGACGCTCCTCAGCGAATGGCGGGCCACGGTGAGGCCCATGCCGACCCCGACCGAGCGCTTCGAGCTCACGAAGGGCTCGAACATCCGGTCGCGGATCTCGTCGGCGATGCCGGACCCGCTGTCCTCCACGCGCAGCTCCAGCATCTTCTCGCCCTTCGGCTTGTCGACGAGGCGCGTGTGGATGGAAATCGGGCGCTTGTCCGGCGGCGCCTCCTGGTAGGATTCCCAGGCGTTGATGAGGACCTTCGAGAGCACCTCCTCGAATGTCTCGATGTTCGTGTCGATCTCCAGGTCCTCGACCGGGTTGTAGACGACGACGCCGGCCGCGAGCTTGTAGTCGGACTGGAACCTGCGGATGCCGCCGTCGATCAGCCGCGTCAGCGGCACCCGGGTGAGGTCGGGCCGCGACTTGACGACCAGGGTGCTCAGCTGCCGCACGATCCCGACGATCCTCTGGATCGCGTCGTCCACGTTCTGGGCGTTCTTTCGCACGATGGGGGGCTTGTCGAAGCCGTTCTTGATCAGGTCAAGGTAGCCGATCACGACGCCGAGGAGGTTGTTCAGGTTGTGGGCGATCCCCTGGGCGACCGCGCCGATCGTCGCCGCCCGCCGGGACTCCTCCAGCCTGCGCTGCAGCTCGAGGTTCTCGCGGTTGATGGCCGCGAACCGCAGCTGGGTCTGGACCCGCGCCACCGTCTCGTCGAGGTCGATCGGCTTCGTGATGTAGTCGACGGCCCCGACGGCGAGGCCCTCCAGCTTGCTCTCCTTCGTCGTCCGGGCCGTCACGAAGATGACGGGGATCGAGCGCGTCTCGCTGCTGGCCTGGAGCCGCTGGCAGACCTCGATTCCGTCCATGTCCGGCATCATGAGGTCGAGCAATATCAGGTCGGGCTTGTGCAACTTTACCTGCTCAAGGGCCTCAAGGCCGTTGTTGGCGGTGGACACATCGAGGCCGCTGCGCTCGAGCTTGCGCTTGAGGAGCTGGACATTGATCGGCTGGTCGTCGACGACCAGTATTCGTGCGTTTGCCATGGGTTCGCTTCTGTACGCCGAGAATGGCGCCGGTGCAGCGCGGGGCAAGCCCACGCGGGCCCGGCTCAGCCCGCCTCGCGCAGCCGGAACGCCTTGACCGTGTTCCTCATCAGCATGGCGACCGTCATCGGCCCCACGCCCCCGGGCACCGGGGTGATCTTCGAGGCGAGGGGGGCGACCGAGGCATAATGAACGTCCCCGACCAGCCTGTATCCCGTCTTCCTCGAGGCGTCGGGGACGCGGTTCACCCCGACGTCGATCACGACGACGCCGGGCTTCACCATGTCGGCCGTGACAAACTCCGGCCGGCCGATCGCCGCGATGAGGACGTCGGCCTGGCGCGTGATCGAGGCCAGGTTGACGGTCTTCGAGTGGCAGATGGTGACGGTCGCATTGGCGCCGGCCCTGCGCTGGAGGGCGAGGAGGGCGGCGGGCTTTCCCACGATGAGCGAGCGCCCGAGGACGACGACATGCTTGCCCTCGAGGTTCACCGAGCTCCGGGAGAGGAGCTCCATGATCCCCGCGGGCGTGCACGCCGTGAAGCCGCCCTCGTCCTCCTGGGCGAGCTTCCCGAGGTTCACCGGGTTGAACCCGTCGACGTCCTTCTCGGGTGCGATCCTGCGAAATACGGCGCGCTCATCCAGGTGGGCGGGCAGGGGGGACTGGACCAGGATCCCGTCGACGCCCGCGTCCGTGTTCAGGTTGTCGACCAGGGTCTCCAGGGCCTGCTGGTCAATCGTCACCGGGGGCAGGAGGTTCCGGCTCTCGATGCCGATCTCGGCGGCCGTCTGGCCCTTCTTCCTCACGTAGGAGACCGAAGCGGGATCGTCGCCGACGCGCACCAGCGCGAGGCAGGGCTTGCGGCCCCGCGCCGCGGACACCTCGCTCTTCAGCTCGGCGATGATTTCGGCCGCGATCCTGTTTCCATCGATGACCTCCATTTATTTGAGACGCAGGCCCTCGGCCTCTATCACGAGGTCGTCCGTATCCTTGACGGGTTCGAGCGATCCTAGGACGACGACGCCGTGCCCGGCGTAGTTCTCGATCTGGTCCGTCATGAGGAGCTTCGTCAGGTCGACGTAGGCGATCCGCTTGCCCGAGCCGTCGGCGAGCTGCCACTCATAGGGGCGCTTCGGCAGCAGGATCGAACGCGTGCTGGCGAGTGTTCCCTCGAAGAGCCTGGAAAAGGATGGGCTTGCCCCGTCGCCTGAGGTTGCGGGCGCCGCGGCGGCCGAGGCTGCGACCGGAGCGGCCGGCGAGGCCGCGGGGGCCGCCGCCGACTCAACGGGGGCCATCGGGGCCGTCTGGATATACCCGACAAGGGTCTTGTCCAGGCGCACCTGGGTCCAGCTGCCGTGGATCCCCGTGATCTCGGCCTTGTCGCCCTTCTCGAAGACAGTGAGCACGCCGGAGTCCTCCTTCGGGCCGATGTAGACGCTGGCGGCCGGTCGCACGTCCAGCTGCTTCGTCAGGTCCTTGTTCCTGACGTACCCCTCGAAGGGGCCGGCGACCTCGACCGCGATCCAGCCGGCCGGCGGGACGCCCGCCTTGTCGGAGGCCGCGGGCTGGTCGGAACCGGCCTTCAGGACCAAAATGACCGGCGACGAGGGATCGGGCTGGATCTGGACCGCGGTCGCGGAGTTGAGCGTCGCCGCGCGGAGAGCGGCGCTTAAGCCGAGGCCCGAGGCCGCTAGGAGGATCTTAATCTTCATGGGTGGTTGGGTCGCTTGACGCGGTCGCCTGGAGATCGGCGTGCGGAGTCTTCGGTGACCGGAAAAGCTGTTCGATCTCCTTTGAAGCAAGTTGTTTCGCGCCGCGCAACGGGATTCCCTTCAGGCGGACGGCGCCGATCTGGTAGCGGCGCAGGCGCAGGACGATGTAGCCCAGGGCCGAGAAGAGGAGCCGGATCTCGCGCTTCTTGCCGTGGTGCATGTGGATGTCCAGGTCGTGGGCCGTCCCGTTGGGCTTCGGGTTGATGAGCGCAGCCCGCTCGACCTTTAGGCGTTCACCCTCGAACGTCAGGCCCTTGACGAGCCTCGAGAGCCGGGAGTAGGGAAACGCCTGCTTCAGCGTCACGTGGTAGCGCTTCACCACCTCGTTCGAGGGATGCATGAGCCGGTTGGCGAGGTCGCCGTCGGTCGTCAGTATGAGGAGGCCCTCGCTGTCCTTGTCGAGCCGCCCCGCGCAGAAGAACCGGAACCTCGAGTATTCCCTCGGCAGGAGCGTGAACACCGTGTCGGGGTTGTGCGGGTCGTCGTTCGAGCAGATGAGCCCCCGGGGCTTGTTGATGGCCAGGGTGATCTTTGGCTGCGGCTGGGTCCTGACGATCGTCCCGCTGACGGTCACCTTGTCGATGCCGGGGGACACCTTGGCTCCCAGGGCGGCCATCCTGCCGTTCACCCAGACCTCGCCCTGCGCGATCATGACCTCCGCCGTCCGCCTGGAGCAGATTCCGGCATCCGCTATGAACTTCTGCAGGCGAACAGTGCCCTCAGTTGAGTCGTGCCGATCGGAGTTGTCCTTCACGTTAAAGGGTCAGGCTACCTTGGGGCCGGGGCATGGCAAATGGAAAGGTCCCCACTCATGGAACCGGTTGCGGAAGGGATACAAATGGGTTGAAGATCTAACTGTATAATGCATTTTCAAGTTATGCCCTACACCACGCTGACTGTGCGCCAGGATGTTGCCAAGAAGCTCAAGGCATCGAAGGGCGCCGGGGAGAGCTACAGCGATGTCCTGAACCGGCTCCTCGAGAACCAGCCCGCCAAGTGCGTGGAGGAGTGGCTGCAGTCAATCGCGCCACTGGAAGGTCGCGGCGTGTTCACCCCCGCCGAGCGGGAGCGCCTCAAGGAAGATCAGAAAAAGCCCCGGGATTCGCACTCACGCCGCAAGGGTCATGCTTCTGTTTGACACAAGCGTCTTGATCGACCTCGAGCGGGAGTTGGCCGAGGGCACTCTCGGCCCGGTGCGCGCCTATCTCGGCCGTCACGGCGCCGATGAACTCGCGTGCAGCACGGTCACTGTCGGGGAGCTGGCGACCGGAAGGAGCGAGGCGGCGGTGCGGGTATTTCTGGCCAGGATGCGCAAGATCCCCGTTACCGAGGCCATCGCCTACCGTGCAGCTGTATTGGATCGGATCCAGATGCGGAAGGGGCAGCGCCTCGGAGAGAACGATACCTGGATTGCCGCAACCGCCCAACATTACTCGGCGATTCTCGTCTATACTGATGGCGATTTCGAGCGCGTGGATTCCCTCAAGCGTATGCGACCGGGGAACGGCTAGTCACCTCTTGGGCTAGAGGTTCAGGGGCTTCAGCCCCGCCTCTATCTCCCGGCGCCGGGGTTCCAGGAAGGGCGGGAGTGCCAGGCGCTTCCCCAGGCTCTCTAGCTTCTCATCCGTCGCGAACCCGGGACCGTCCGTGGCGATCTCGAAGAGGATCCCGCCCGGTTCCCGGAAATAGAGGCTCCGGAAATAAAACCGGTCGACGGGGCCGCTGGTCGGCATGCCCATCTCCACAAGCCTCTCCTCCCAGCGCTCGTATTCCTCGTCGTTCGGGGTCCGGAAGGCGACGTGGTGGACGCCGCCGGCGCCAAGCCGGGAAGGAGCGGCGCTCGGTTCGACCAACACGTGCAGCTCGGCGGACGGACCCTTGCCGCCCATCTGGTAGACGTGGACCGCGGGGGCGTGGCCCTTGGAAAGGGAATATTCCCGAACCTTGGTCATCGCCATGACCGCCGTGAGAACCCGGTCGGTCGGCCTGAGGTCGGGCACGCTCATCCGGATCGGGCCGAGTCCCCGGATTTGGCTTGCAGCAGGAACGGGGCTCAGGCCCCAGGGATCAGCCGCTCCGAGGCCGCCGTCGTCGACCAGGCTCAGGCGCTGGCCCTCGGGGTCCTCAAAATCGAGGGTCCAACGGCCGTCGCGCTCAATAGGTTCGGAATGGGTGACCTTGAGATCCGCGAGGCGTGACTTCCAATACCTGATTGCCTCCGGGCTGCCGACCCGAAGCCCCGTCTGGACGACGCTTCGCGTCCCGCGCCTTTCGCGGGCGGCCGGCCAGTCGAAGAAGGTGACGTCCGTGCCGGGGCTCGCCTTGCCGTCGGCGTAGAACAGGTGATAGGAGGAGACA
>Ga0182015_10005826_pt1 | contig 12630 bp, 10 predicted proteins | sample 712P3MmetaG_FD_120478 | JGI IMG/M metagenome (GOLD analysis project Ga0182015, IMG submission 120478) | Permafrost microbial communities from Stordalen Mire, Sweden - 712P3M metaG | ecosystem: Environmental > Terrestrial > Soil > Wetlands > Permafrost | place: Sweden: Stordalen | collected...
GGAATCCAGAGGGCGTACTTGCGGAATCGCGGTATACTCTAGGTGAGGGAACTATGACTGCCAAAAAACACGACTTCAAGTACGGAAGCGATCGACGTCCCCTGCGTAGCAGCCCCAATGCGGCAGCGGCAGCGGCGAAGACCTTTGGCGCCATCCGCTACACTGCTGGGAAGCCTCCCAAAAAGGTCGCGGCCGGAGCGGCTTAGTCCCTCCCTGTACCACCTTGAAGACCTACAGACGCAGTAGGTCTTCTTTAATTTATGCCATCAGCTGTGACCGAACGCGCGTTCGGCGATGGCTTTAAGTCGCGTGCTCAATAGTCCATTTTGTCTGAGGGTGTAACCGTTTAGAGCTGGATCCGGCCTCGCGCGAGAGCGTACGACGGCGTGTCCCCCCGCACGCAAGGGACGCTATCGCTCTGTCGCCCTTGCGCGCTCCTCCCGCCGCCAACGTGCTCGCTTCTACGAGGCCGGGCCCAGATGGGTGTCGGCAGTCAGGAGCGATGCAATGATGACCCAAGATGTGGACGTGAAGGCAATTCTTGAGCAGTACTATCCGGCCGCGGCCCTCCGCTGCATGGAAGCAAATAGGACGACGATCGTTGTCTTACAACCCTCGCAAACGTTTAGCGAGGTTTCGCCAGCGCTACGACGACTTGCACCCGGGATCGATCGGTGGCCTATCCCGCCGGCCGGGCTCTTTGTGACTGAGGAGCGCGCGATTTACTTACGGTCGAAAAGCCCGATGACGATTTGTCACGAGGCAGGACACGCGCTGGATAGCGCACTCGGTGGCGGAATCTATTTGAGCGGTATCGATCCGAAGATTCGTCGAGCCTTCGCTGCAGCCACCGCCTTTGTGACACCCTACGCCGCGTCAGCCTGTGATGAATACTTCGCCGAGAGCATAAGAGCTTGGATCGGTGCGAACGATCCGCATAGTCTCTGGCCGCGCGTAAGTAAGGAACGGTTAGCGACCGTGGACCCGCGCATGTTCCATATCGTGTCGCAACTATTCGCCCAGGTCGAATCGCGTTTCTCCGATTCACCGATGGCAACGAGCGCGTAGGGGAGCATCCCCTAAACCGATCTCACAACTGTGTGCGCAACTGTGTGCACGCAAAAGGCCTATCTTGCGATAGGCCTTTTGTTTATTGGCTCCCGAAGTTGGACTCGAACCAACGACCCGCTGATTAACAGTCAGCTGCTCTACCAACTGAGCTATTCGGGACCGCGACCGATAACGGTTCAACGACGCATCAAGCCGTCCTTCCGCCGGCCGTTGCCTCGCGGACGATGAACGACGTCATCCGCAAAAGCGCGTCGCGCGACGCAGCGCTCGCCGGGTCGCGGCCGATGAAGCTGTGCGGTTCGCCCTCGAAGATCGCAAGCTCGGCATTGCCGCCCTTCGCGCGGTACGCTTCAATGAAGCGCTGCTGCATGTCGGGCGTCAGGTTGTCGTCGTTCGTTCCCTGAAGAATCAGTAGCGCGGGCAGCGCTTGCGCGTCGCCGCGAACCACGATGTCGTAGGGGCTGCCTTCGGCCATCGCCTCCTCGCCCGTCCAGAAGGCGTGGTGCGCTTCGATAAGCCGGGTGTTATTGCGCTCGCGCACCATGTGGTAGCGCGCGAGCGGATCGGAGACGGGCCAGCCGAGAACGGCAAAGCCGACCGCAATGTCCGGCTTCTCGGCTGCGGCCGTGCCGGCGTAACGTTCGTCGCGCGGCCGCAGAGCAGCGAGCAGGGCGAGATGGCCGCCGCTCGATGTGCCGAGGAGGCCGACGCGGCTTGCGACCGTGCCGACGTCCGGAGCATGTGCCTTCATCCAACGCAGGCCGGCCGCCACGTCCGTGACGGTCACCGGATATGCGGCCTCCGGCGGCATGCGGAAGTCGAGCGAGAGGACGGCGATGCCGTTTGCGCTCAGGTGGCGGGCGACGGCCACGTTCATGCTGCGGTCGCCGGAGGTCCAGCCCCCGCCGTGGACTTCAACCACCGCGGCGATCGCCGTGCCGGCAGGGCGGTAGAGCGTCGCTACTAGCGTTCCGTGCTCGTGGGTACTGAAGGGGATGTCGGTTTCTAACGCAGTCTGAACGGTCATGAGAACCTCCTTCGACGGAGCGGTGCCAGTGTCGCCTTACCCGCCATGTAAGTTTTTTGCAAGGCCGATCGCCTCTGACGGGAAATTTTAACGATTGAGCGTACTCAACGCCGCGACGCCGCGGGGCCGTGGCACTTTCCTGGGAATTTTTCGGTAGCGCCCGATAGGATTACGCGTACAATGCTGGATATGTGCAATGATAGCCGCCCTATGCGGGGGGCCGTTGCAGCGATGGTTGCCGTCCTCCTTATGGCAGGGTGCAGCCACGCTCAGCAACCTCGGAAAGTTGCCCTGGCGAAGGTCCCGGTCATTGCGGCGGCTCCCGGCTCGGTCACGCCCCGGAGCACCCTCGGCGGCCTCATCGTGCCGTTCCAAAACGTACAGATCACCTCGACCCTGGTCGAGCCGGCCGATACGGTTTCCGTTGAGGAAGGCGATCATGTTTCCAAGGGACAGGTGATCGCCCAACTCGACACCCAGGACCTCGTTGCACAGCTGCAGTCGGCCTTGGGGACCGCGGCAAGCGACGAGGCAAAAACGAAGTCGACGTACCTTCAGGCCGGCCTGACGATCGCCCAGAACGGTAACACGATCAACGCGGGGCAAGCGGCGGTGCGGCAGGCGCAGCAGACGCTGGCGACCGACCGGGTCAACCTCACGCGCGACGGACAGTTAGTGAAGCAAGGCTATCTCGCCCAGCAGGCCTACGATCAACAAGCTACGCTCGTCGCTAACGACGCGCAAGCGGTGCGCTCGGCGCAAGTGACGCTGCAGAATACGGTCTCGCAAGTGCAGACCAACGGAACGACCTCGACCGGCTTGCAAGGCGCGACGGTGGCGGCCGCTAAGGCCGACGAACAAACGGCGATTGGCGCCGCCAATCAATTGCGCGTGCAAATTGCGAAGGCTGCGATCACCTCGCCGATCGACGGCGTCGTGGTGAACCGGAACCTCAATCCGGGCGAGTATCCGGGCACGCGCCAGATCTTCACGTTGCAAGAGAGCGACAAGGTGTATGCGGTGCTCAACGGTTCCGGCGGACAGATCGTCGGCGTCAAAACAGGCTCGCCGGTGCACATCATCTCGACCGACCGGGCAACGCTGAACGGTACCGCGGCCGTCTCGGCGGTACTCGACCAGCTCACGCCGGGTTCGACGAACTTCGTCATCAAGGCCGTTCTTCCGAATCCCGGCGATCGCTTCCATTCGGGCATGGTCGTGACGGGGCTAGTGTCGCAGCCGCAGACGAGCGGCGTACGCATTCCGCGCACGGCGTTCACCGACGACACGCAGACGACGGTGCAAACAATTATAAACAGCGCCATCAAGACGCTGCCGGTCACGCTGGTCGCGGAAGATGGCAAGTACGCCGTTGTGGAAGGACTCCATAACGGTGAATTTGTGGTCGTCAACGGGCAACTCGGATTGAGCGACGGTCAGCCGGCCGAACCGGTTAACGGCAAGCACCAAACGGTCGCGGAGCGCTAGCACCATGTGGTTGACGACCCTCTTCGTCCGGCGGCCGACCTTGGTGTTCGTCCTTCTGGCGCTCATCGCCGTCGCCGGTGCGATCGCGTGGTCGACGCTCGTGCGGCAGTACTCGCCGAACGTTTCGCAGCCGACGGTTACGGTCGGCGTCGTCTATAACGGCGCTTCTCCGACGGTCATGCGCGATTCGATCGTGCGTCCGATCGAAGACCAAATCGCCGGCGCGCCCGACTTGCAGACGCTCAACTCGACAATCCAGGGCGGTCAGGCGACGATCTCGTCGATCTTCACGATCAACTCCAACGTAAACACCGATCTGGTCAACATCCAGAAGGCGATTCAGCAGGCCAGCCGCGCGTTGCCGAGCGACCTCACGGCGCCGACGGTCAACGTCCGCGATCCCAGCGAATCAGTCGTCGTTACGCTCTCCCTGACGTCGGCGTCCCTGACGGCAAGCGAGTTATCGCTGATCACGAGTGGGCGCATTACGCCGCTCTTCCAGCAGGTTCCGGGCGTCTCGTTCGTGACGCCGGCCGGCACCGTCACCCCGGCGTACGAAGTAACGGTCGACCCGCGCCGGCTCGAAGCCAATCACCTTACGTTGACCGACGTGGTCAATACGGTGGGAGCCAGCAACGTGCGCGCGCCGGGCGGTATCGTCTACGCGCCGAACCGCGAAACGAACGTCGACATTCGCGGCGATATTATCACGCCGGAATCGATCCTGGGCCTGCCGATTGCCGTCCCGTCGAGCGGCATCCCAACGACGACCGGCATCGTCGGCCCGATCAACGGTACCCTCGGCGCCCCCGATCCATGGACGTCGGCGAGCGCCGTACTACGCATCGCCGACGTGGCTACCGTTTCGGCCGGGTTCGAGCCGCGCCGTCAGTACGGCTCGGTCAACGGGATCAACGGCCTGTTCCTACAGATTCAGAAGACCTCGAGCGCCTCGGAAGTCGACGCTTCGAACAACGTTCTCGCGGCGCTCCCGCGCGTACGTTTGCAGTTCCCCCAGATCAGTTTCAACGTTATCAACGTTCAATCGAAGTACACGGAGCAGCAACTCGACAGCGTGATGCGCACGCTGCTCGAGGGCGTCGTCTTGACCGGTATCGTCATGCTGTTCTTCCTGCATTCCTGGCGCAATGCCGTCGTCGTCCTGATCGCGATCCCGGCCTCGCTCGGCGTCGCGCTCTTCGTCATGAAGATGCTGGGCCTTACGCTCGACACGATCTCGTTGCTCGGAATGACGATCGTCGTCGGGGTGCTCGTCGACGACTCGACCGTCGTCTTGGAAAACATCGGGCGACATAGCGAGATGGGCGAACCGCCGATGCGTGCCGCGATCACCGGCCGCACGGAGATCGGCGTGGCCGCAATCGTCATCACGCTGGTCGACGTCGTCGTGTTCCTACCGATCTCGTTCATTCAGAGTCAGATCGGTCACCAGCTCGCAGAATTCGCGATCGTCGTCGTCATCGCAACGCTCACCTCGCTGTTCGTCTGCTTTACGATCACTCCGTCGCTGGCCGGCAACTGGGCGCTGCGCTCGACCTGGAAGCCCTGGTGGATCATCGTCCAGTTCACGCGCGGGTTCGACCGCGTGCGGGACTGGTACGCGCACCAAGTGCTCCCCTGGGGACTGCAGCACAAGATGCTCGTCCTCGGCGTCTGCGTGGTTTCATTCATCGGCGCGCTGGCACTGGTGCCGCTCGGCATCGTAGGCGAGGAGTTCGTTCCGGTAGCGGATCGCGGCGAACTGTTCATCCAGCTGCAGTTTCCGGTGGGAACGCCGCTCGCGCAGACGACGCAGGCCGTCCTCGCCGTGGAACGCCGCGTTCGCGTCAGCCCGGACATCGATGCGGATACGGCCGTTGCCGGTGCGTATGCGGCGCCGTTCGGCGGCTTCGTCGTCCAAGGGAACTCGGGGCAAATCCATATCTGGCTCAAGACCAACCGTCAAAAATCGACCGACTATTGGGTCGATGAATTCCGGCGGGAGGCAAGACAGATCGAACCGCGGACGGATCCGATCGTCGTGCCGGCAACCGGCACCGCCGGCGGTAACGCGCAGCCGCTCGATGAGCTCGTCACCGACGTCGCCGGCGGCGACCCGACGAACTACGCCAACCAAATCCAAAAGGTGCTCGAAGGAACGCCGGGCGCGCGGAATATCATCAGCTCCTCGCAGGCGCTCGAACCGCAGATGGACGTCATCTTCGACCGCGCCAAGGCGCAAGCGCTCAACGTTACGATCGGTACGGCCGCCACGGCTGCCCGCGCGGCGTTCGGTGGCGATATCGCGACCCAGTTCGAGACGCCCGACGGGCTCGAACAGGTCCAAGTCATCTACGCGCGCCAGTTGCAGACCAACCTCAACGAACTCGGGAACGTACCGATCCGCTCCAACACGGGGCAGATCGTCCACCTCAGCGACTTCTCGCACTTCCAAACGGACCCGGTCTCGCCGCTGATCACCCGCGTCGATCGCAACACGGTCATCCATCTCAGCGCCAACATTACGTCCGACGCCTCGCTCTCGAACGTGCAGAACGAATTCCTCCGGCGCGTGGCAGCGCTAAACTTGCCGAAGAACATTATCGTGCGACCGCGACCGCTGGGTCAGCAAGATTTCATGGCGCAAACGCTCACGGGCTTAGGCACGTCGCTGGTCCTTTCGATCATGCTGGTGTTTTTGCTGATGGTCGCGCTCTACAACAGCTATCGCTCGCCGTTCATCATCATGTTTTCGGTGCCCGTGGCGGCCGTCGGTGCTCTCGGCGCGCTCTATATCACGCACTCGACCCTGAACTTGTTCTCGCTGATCGGAACGATCTTGCTCGTCGGTATCGTGACCAAGAACGGCATCCTGCTGGTCGATTATGCCAATACGCTGCGCGATCGCGGTGAATCGAAGCTCAAGGCGATCCAAGAGAGTGCCTTCACGCGGTTCCGGCCGATCATCATGACCAGCATCTCGGTCATTGCCGGCAACATCCCGCTTGCGCTCGCGCTCGAACCCGGGTCGAGCACCCGTGCCAGCCTCGGCATCGTCGTCATCGGCGGCATCACGAGCTCACTGATTCTCACCCTCGTGCTCGTGCCGGTCATGTACGCGTTGCTCGCTCCGAACCACTTCGTCCCCTCGCATGGCGGCGCGGAGAGTCCGAGCGAAAAAGGGGGCAACGGCAAGGGCAACGGCACGACCGGCGGCAATGGCTCGGCGAAACCGGGGGCCGTCCAACCGGCCCACGCCTAAACCACGCGTGCGAGCCGCCCTTTTGTAAAGGCGGCTCGTACCGAATTGCCAGCTTCTTGACGGCAGAGTCTTATGTCGGGTTAAACACGTAGGCGAGCGTGCGGGCGTTGTCCGTTCAGATTACTTTCTGCGGGCAAACCCATCATGGATACACTCGAACGACCATCGACCAACGGCCACTCCAGCGGCCGCGTCGAGACCATCTCCATCGACCTCAAACGGTGGTCGAAGCGGCCCTGGCGAGCGATCGCCGCGGGCATTCTCATCCTCGCCCTCATCATCACCGGCGTTCTCGTCTATCGCGTCCGTTCATCGGCCGCGGTTGCCTACGTCACGACCCCCGTCGCGCAACAGGATCTCGTGCAGACTGTCTCCGCAACCGGTACCGTGAATCCGCAAAACACGATCGACGTCGGCACCCAAGTTTCGGGCATCGTCAGTGAAATCGACGTCGACTACAACTCCAAAGTCAAAAAAGGCCAAGTCCTAGCCCGCCTCGATCCGACGACGCTTCAAGCCCAGTTGGATTCCGCTGAGGCCTCGCTTGCGCAGTCGCAAGCCCAAGCCGGCGCTGCTCAGAACACCGCGACCGGCGCTACGATCGGCATTGAAACCGCGAACGCCGCGGCCACCGCCGCCGCAGCGACCGCACGGGCCGCGCAAGCGACCGCGCTTTCGAGCGAACAAGCGATTGCGAGCGCCGACTCGGGCGTGACCAAAGCGCAGAGCGCGCTCCAAGTTGCACAGTTGACCGTAACGCGCGACAACGGCTTGCTCTCGCAAGGCTACGTCGCGCAAGCCACGGTCGACAACGATCAATCCAATCTCGTGGCGGCGCAAACCGCCGTCCAAGCCGCGCAGACCAGCGCGCAACAAGCGCGTAGCCAAGCCGCGGCGAGTGCCGCGCAAGCGCAAGCCAGCATCGCGCAAACCGCATCGCAGACCGACGCGGTCGCGGCAGCGAACGTTCAAGCCGCCGGCAGTTCCGATACGGCGCAAGCCAGCACGGCTGCCATCGGCATCCAGGCTGCGAACGTCGCGCAAGCCCAAACGAATCTTGCGAACAGCGTGATCAAGTCACCCGTCGACGGCACGGTGATCGCGCGCGACGTGTCCGTCGGTACAACGGTGGCCGCCAGCCTCCAGACCCCGACGCTCTTCGCGATCGCGCAAGATCTGAACAAGATGGAAGTCGACCTGGCCGTCGGCGAACCGGATATCGGTTCGGTCAAAAACGGCGAGACGGTGAACTTCACGGTCCTCGCATACCCGAACCGCACCTTCGCCGGCGTGGTCTCGCAAGTGCGCAAGAACCCGGTCATTACCTCTAACGTCGTCACGTACACGACCGTCGTGCTCGTCGACAACAACGATCAGGCGCTGCTTCCCGGCATGACTGCCAACGCCACGATCGACGTACAAAAAGCCGCCAATGCGTTCGTCGTTCCGCTCAGCGCGCTCTCGTTCACTCCGGCCTCCAACGGCACGCACCATCGCGCCGCCGGTGCCACGGGTACGCGGCCGGCAAAAGCGGGCAACGCGGCCGCATCCAATGGTGCCGCACCCTGGGGTGCGACCACGGGCTCGGCGTCTACTGCCATCGTGGCCGGCTCGCAAGCCCGCGTGTTCGTCGAGCGCGCCGGCAAGCTCGTGCGTGTCCCCGTCAGCGTCACGCTGGTATCGGGCACCCAAGCCGCGGTCGCTCCCGCAGGCGACGCGACGCTCGTCGCTGGTGACCAAGTGGTCACCGGCGACGGCGCGGCGACGCCGGCCCACGCGCAACGCGCGCAGGCCTCGAACAACCCGCTCACCGGCGGAAGCGCACAGAGCGGCGCGATGCGGGGGATCCACTAATGGAACCCGTCGTCAACGTCCGCAACTTGCGCCGCGTGTATCCGCTCGCCGAAGAGCCGGTGATCGCGCTGGCCGGGGTCGATCTCACGATCGATCCCGGTGAGTTCGTCGCCGTCATGGGACCGTCGGGTTCGGGCAAGTCGACCTTCATGCACATCGTCGGCTTCCTCGACCGGCCGACGAGCGGCTACTACGCCTTCAACGGCCACGACGTGACGGAACTGGCGGAAGACGCGCTGGCCGACATTCGCAGCCGTGAGATGGGCTTCGTCTTCCAAGCCTACAATTTGCTGCCGCGGACAAGTGCCGTCGAAAACGTCGAACTGCCGATGCTTTATGCCGGCGTCGGCGATCGCGAGCGCCGCGCGGCGGCGCTCGCGGCCCTCGACGATGTCGGGTTGCTCAAGTATGCGCAGCACCATCCCAACCAACTCTCCGGCGGACAGCAACAGCGCGTCGCGATCGCCCGCTCGCTCGTCAACGACCCGCGGCTCATCCTCGCGGACGAACCGACGGGCGCGTTAGACGTGCGCTCGACCAACGACGTCATGCAGCTCTTCCGCAAACTCAACGACGAGCGTGGCATCACGATCATGCTCGTCACGCACGAACCGGACGTCGCCGCGTTCGCCAAGCGTACCGTCACGTTCCGCGACGGGCATATCCTCTCGGATACGTCCGCGCCCGCAGAACGGGAAATGGCCATCTCATGAAACGCTCCATCATCGCACGCATGGCGATCGTCGCCCTGTTGCGCAACCGCGCGCGTTCGCTCTTGACGATGCTGGGCGTCGTGATCGGCGTCGCCGCAGTGATCGTGACCGTCGCCATCGGCACCGGCGCGCGCACATCGGTCAGCAACCAGATCAACGCATTGGGCAGCAACATGATCATCGTGCTGCCCGGCAGTCTCAATCAAGGCGGCGTGCGCACCGGCAGCGGCGGCGCATCGACGCTGACCCCAGCCGACGGCATGGCCATCGCCAAGCTGCCGCACGTGTCGGCGGTATCGCCGACCGTCACGTTGCGCACGCAAGTCGTCTCGAACGGTAACAACTGGCAGACGACCGTGACCGGCGTCGCGCCGAGCTACACGTTCATTCGCTCGTGGCCGCTCGCGTCGGGCACATTTATCTCCCAAGCCGACACGGACAGCTCGGCGAAGGTCGCCGTGCTCGGGCAAACCGTCATCGCGAATCTGTTCCCCAACGGTGCGAATCCAATCGGCGCGACCGTGCTGATCAAGAACGTGCCCTACGTCGTAGTCGGGACGCTGACGGCGAAAGGCCAAAGCGGCGTCGGTCAGGACCAAGACGACACGATCGTGATTCCCTACAGCTCGATGCTCGAACGGCTGACGGGTCAGACCACGCTTGCATCGATGGACGTTTCGGCAGATTCTTCCGACACGGTCGATGCCGTCCAAGCCGAGGTGACGCAACTTCTCGAAGCGCGGCATCGCATCGTCAACGGGATGCCCGATGACTTCATGGTGCGCAATTTGCAAGATATTGCCAACGCCGCAGCGTCGACCGCCGCGATCCTGCAACTCTTGCTCGCCGGCGTCGCGACCGTGTCGCTCGTCGTGGGCGGGATCGGGATCATGAACATCATGCTGGTCTCGGTAACCGAACGCACGCGCGAGATCGGTCTGCGGCTCGCGGTCGGCGCGCGCCGGAGCGCCATCCTGTGGCAATTCCTTATCGAAGCGGTCGCGCTCTCGACGGCCGGTGGCGCGATCGGCGTCGTGATCGGGACACTCGGTTCCGTTGCGGTCTCGCTCGGAGCACACTGGCCGGCGTCGGTCCCGCTCAGTGCGGTACTGTTCTCGGTTGGGTTCTCGGCGCTGGTCGGCGTGTTCTTCGGGTACTACCCGGCGGCCAAAGCCTCGATGCTCGACCCGATCGTCGCACTGCGCTTCGAATGAATCAACCACCGGCGGTGGTGCGTGTAGGGCCTCGCATCGCCGCCGATGGCGTTCGTGCTAGAGAGCGGCTTTTACGAGCATCGTTCCACGCCAACCCGGTGTCGTGGTTGGACTCAATGACCCCGGGTTCTGAAAGTTGACGATGACTCCGTTCATCATCACCGCGGCCGAGCACATATACGTCGCAAACGGTGCCTTGGAAATGAGCGTGACGGTTGCCGTCCCGTTATATGACCCATTCGTGACCGCTAGCGGGGGCGAACTCAGACCGACCGAGGCCGCCACGGCGGGGTAGCCTACGCAGATGGCATACAGCGCAGAGCCCGCGGGCAAATTCGTGGCCGTGATCGGAACCTGAAACGTATACGAGTACGGCCCCGCTGCGAGCGCCGCAGCCGGCAGCGCGGCCGCCAGCAGAAGCGTGAAAAGCGCGGACTGATCGAAGCGCATGATGTTCCCTTCTAGCGGCGTGCGGCGCCGGGTGCGACGACGGACAAGGGTGGAACAACGATCGTTCCCCCGGGTGCGATAACCGTGAGCGGTGGTACCGTGAGGGGTCCGCCCGGTGCGATCACGGAGAGCGGTGTGATGGCGATCGTTCCGCCGGGCGCCGTTACGGTGAGGGCCGGCACGCTGATCGTTCCACCGGGTGCCGCTACGGTGAGGCTCGGCACGCTGATCGTTCCGCCGGGCGCGACGACCGATAGCGGCGCGATCGGGACGACCCGGGTCAACGGACTCTGCGCGAGCGCGGCCGTCCCGAGCGTCGCGAGCAATGCAATCACGCCCGCCACTAAACGTGTGCGAATCGAACCAGCTCTCAAGATGGTCTCACGGGCGAATCATAGCACACGCGACGGCGTCAAAAGACCCGACGCGGTGCGACAAGTGTGATGGCTCACCACGGACGGATTCGTCAGGAGATGGATGATGTCTGCGTAGATCAGGAATCCGTGACTTTGGTGCCGCGCTCGCGTCGCCCACGCTGTTCCCGCTCGACGATCTCGACATGGGGCCGTTGAATTCGGCCCGGCACCGCGACAAGGTCGAGGGTGCGATCGCCGCGGCCGCAGCGGAAGGCGCGACGATCGTGCGTTACTCGACGGTACCGTCCGACGCTCGTTTCGCCAACGGCTTCTTCACGCAGCCGGCGCTGATGACGGGGGTCGCCGCGACGCACCGCGTCTTTCACGAGGAAATCTTCGGTGCGGCGCTCGCGATCACGCCGTTCGACGATGTCGAGGAAGCGGTCGCGCTCGCCAACGCGACGGAGTACGGATTGAACGCCGGCATCTTCACGCGCCACATCGACACCGCGATCGCGGTCGCGCTGCGCGTCGATGCGGGTCAGATCGACATCAACGGCTGGGGCACCGGCGGCGCAGTGGAGGTGCCGTTCGGCGGATTCAAGCAGAGCGGGTTCGGCCGCGAAAAGGGCGTCGACGGCCTGCTCCACTATACGCAAATCAAGAGTATCACCGCGCACTTCACTGGACGAGCTACGCATTACCGCACGCTGGGACGAACCGGCATCAAGGTCAGTCCCTATTGCCTGGGCGCAATGATGTTCGGTGCGGGGGGATCCCGACCACGACGATTCGATCCGCATCATTCACAAGGCCCTGGATGCCGGGATCAATTTCGTCGACACCTCTGCGGGTCGACGCGACGACATCGTCCTGGCCACCAAAGCGCACGGCGCAATGGGTGACGACCCGAACCATCAGGGCAATTCGCGACGCTGGCTCATCCGCGAGGTCGAGGCTTCGCAGAGCCGCTTGCAAACCGGCTACATCGATCTCTACCAGATCCACCGTTCCGCCGCTGATACCGACATCCAGGAGATGGGCGCGCTGGTATGGAGCCCGCTGGCCAAGGTCATGCTGACGGGTCGCTACCGCAAGGGCCAAGCGCTGCCCGACACCGCGCGCAGCAAGCGATTTCCCGAACAGATGTCAGACGAGCGCAACCTGGATGCGCTGGTATCAGTGACCGAACGCA
>Ga0182015_10005827_pt1 | contig 12629 bp, 12 predicted proteins | sample 712P3MmetaG_FD_120478 | JGI IMG/M metagenome (GOLD analysis project Ga0182015, IMG submission 120478) | Permafrost microbial communities from Stordalen Mire, Sweden - 712P3M metaG | ecosystem: Environmental > Terrestrial > Soil > Wetlands > Permafrost | place: Sweden: Stordalen | collected...
GCTTTCTTTAAGGATCTGGATCAATCCAGTCGCAGTGTAGCCTTGGATGCGAAACAGTCGCTCGGCCGTGGCAATCGCGCGAGCGCGGGCGTCAGTCTTCATGGCGTGCCGTGAACATAGCACGTTTCGCTTGACATAATTATGGCGAATCGACATACTATGGTGATCGCCATAGAGCGAGTCCAGCGATGCCCCTCTACCGATGCTCGACGTTTTCGTCATGAGTCATCCAGTTAGTTCCAAGCCATCGACGTCGCGACGAGCCTTCTTAGCAACCGACGTGGCCGGCCTGGTTGCGGCTTCACTTCATCCGGCCCGCGCAAACACCATAGGAGGAACGGATTTGACCACATCACCGTATGGCGAGGGAACGCTTCCCAAGGGGGTTCGCTCGCGCATGATCCATGAGGTCAACGGCCTCGATGTCCATATTCTCGAGGCCGGATACGAAAGCCACGGCCGGCCGCTGGCGCTGCTTCTGCACGGCTTTCCGGATTTGGCTTACGGCTGGCGACACCTGATCCCAATTCTGGCTGACGCCGGGTACCATGTCGTGGCGCCCGACCAGCGGGGTTTTGGGCGCACAACCGGTTGGTTGAACGGCTATGACGTCCCTCTAGAGCCCTTCAGCCTCTTGAACGGGACGCGCGACGCCCTCGCGTTGGTTTCGGCATTGGGCTATCGGCGTACGGCGATTCTCGTCGGACACGACCTCGGCTCGCCCATAGCGGCCTATTGTGCGCTAGCCCGACCGGACGTCTTCACCTCGGTGGTGTTGATGAGCGGACCGTTTCCCGGTGCTCCGGCGTTTCCGTTCAACACCGCGGATAGCGAGGTGTCGGCGGTTCAACCGAACACGGAAAGTCAAAAGCTAGCGGCCGCGCTGGCGGCGCTCAATCCGCCCAGAGGGTTTTATCAACAATACTTGGCCACACGGGAGGCGAACGATGACATGTGGCACCCCCCTCAAGGCTTACATGCGTTTCTTCGTGCATTTTTCTACGTCAAGAGCGCTGACTGGCCGGGCAATAAGCCGCATCCGTTAAAGGCGCGAACCGCCGAAGAACTTGCACAGATGCCCACATATTACGTCATGGATCTCGGAAAGAAGACGATGTCCCAGAACATCGCTCCATTCCAACCATCCGCCGCCGAGGTCCTGGCCTGCAAGTGGCTCACCGAGCCGGAACTAGCAGTGTACACGGAAGAGTATGGCCGCACTGGGTTTCAAGGCGCACTGTCGGCTTATCGCGTCTATCCCGATCCTAACCTAAACGCTGAGTTGCGCTTGTTTTCGGGCAGGACGATCGACGTCCCATCGCTTTTCATCGGCGGGAAAAGCGATTGGGGCCCCTATGCGGCACCGGGCGCGCTCGATCTTATGAGGACGAAGGCGGCGACGAGGATGGGTGATATCGAGCTGATCGACGGCGCGGGTCACTGGATCCAACAGGAGCAGCCGGGTCGGCTCAGCACGCTCCTGCTCGCCTTCATCAAGGAGCTGGGTGGGGCGGATCACACCAGCGGTTAGGTCGGGGAATCCTGACCCCAGCGGCGCGCCATCGCGAGCTGAAATGTGAAGCCGCGATCTCGTGTTGCCGCAGGTGCTTTACGTTACGGTATCGTCGCCATCGCACAGCAGATGGGTTCGTAAAGCACCCGGATCCCGTTCTCAATTCGCGGGACGCTCACGGACGTCCCTGGGGCTAATACTATGGCACCCGTCCGCCGTGTCAGCACATCGCTTCCGGAATCCTCTTGTCGCCTCACGGTTCCCAAATCTAACGCACGTGTGTTATTCTACGTCGGTGAAGGGCGCGGCGAATAGCCTGCATGATGTCGCCCACACCCGGTTGTAGGGAGACCTGCAACGCGACGCTCGGGAGCCTCGTCTTTGGCGGGGCTTTCGTGTTGACGCCAGTTAGCACTCCCGAGTATGACGGCCGGTGGAGGTGATGGCTTGACTCGACAACGCGCGCTGCTAGTCATGGTATGGCCTACCGTCAGAGAATAGCTCAGAGAGGCGAACACGTTCGTCGCCCTCAACAAACTCGTAATCGGGAATTGTTGGGCCGGCAGGCAGCGTGCGACGCAATGCTGCAACGCGCTGAACATGCTCGCGCAGCGCGAGCTCAGCGTCAATCAAGTTCTCGCGTGCGGCACGATACTCGTCGCTTGCATTCGGCATCATGTACGTCTTGAGGGGGGCGACACGGATGGAGGAAGTCATAGGTGCGGCATCCATCTTTCTTATCATTATCGCCGGCTCGGTTAGCCGGCCTCGATCAAGCTGAAAGGAGCACTGGGATGAGCCTATACCCATTCTGCCTGGCGACCACTTCGACGCCTCGCCGGGCATCATTACGACAAAAATGGCAATTTTGTCCAACTCCGCGGCGCTTCTAGCCCCGAACTGCGGAAGGACGAACATGGACGCAACAATGAACTCGTCAACGTCGTCCTCTCGCCAGGAAAGGCGGACACTATTGTGAAGGGGCCCCCGATTGTTTCGCCGCAGGAATGGGAGGCTGCCCGTGCGCAGTTGCTCGTCAGCGAAAAAGAGCTGACGCGTGCCCGCGACGCGCTAGCAGCGAAGCGACGACGAATGCCGTGGATGGCCGTGGAGAAGCGGTACGAGTTTATCGGGCCAAATGGCAATGCTAGTCTCGTCGATCTGTTCGAAGACCGCCGCCAGCTTATCGTCTATCGCGCCTTCCACGAGCCAGGCGTGCTTGGCTGGCCCGATCATGTCTGCCGTGGTTGCTCGTTGATCGCCGACAATATCGGTCACGTCGCGCACCTGAACGCCCGCGACACGACTCTAGCGTTCGCGTCTCGCGCATCGCAGGCCGACATTGACCGCGTTAAGGCGCGGATGGGCTGGAAGATGCCCTGGTACACTATGACCGACACCTTCGACGCGGATTTCGGCGTTGATGAGTGGCATGGCACGAACGTGTTCTTCCGAGATGGCGACCGTGTGTTCCGCACCTACTTCATCGATAATCGTGGCGACGAAGCGTTAGGGAGCACATGGAGCTATCTTGACGTGACCGCTTTAGGGCGCCAGGAAACGTGGGAAGACTCACCCGATGGTTACCCCCAGACACCGCCGTACGCGTGGTGGAACTGGCACGACAATTACGACGCGCCTCCCGACCCCCGGTGGGCTGATATCATGGAGGATCCGTACGCAGCCGCGAAGCGACGAGCGGCGAGTACGGAAACGTAAGCTAGATCGCCGATGATCGCTACCTTTAAGCTCCTCCCGCTTGGTGGTCTGTGCTTGCTCGCCGCGGCCGCATGGGCGTACCTGCTCACTGCCGGAATGGCCCTGACGATGACGTCGATGACCATGTCGGATGGAACCACAATGGCCATGCCGGCCGAATGGACTCCGTTCTACGTTCTCCGCGTCTTTCTGATGTGGTCGATCATGATGGTTGCGATGATGTTGCCGAGCGCATTGCCGGCCGCTTCCGTCCTCAGCGATGCCCCATCGATGGTCCGCTTTGCCGCCATTTATTCGGCGGCGTGGACCGGGTTCGCTGCCGCTGCTACCCTCACGCAGTGGCTGTTGTCGAAGCAGGGCTTACTGTCGGATGGAATGTCGCTCAGTAGCCGCTCACTCGCCGGCGGGGTGCTGATCGCAATCGGCCTCTATCAACTCACGCCGGTCTTCGCGCGCGACCTGGCCCGTTGTCACAACGGCAAGAGCTACGCGACATCGTGCCAACGCTGTTGTGCGCCGCTGATGTTATTGCTATTCGTCGTTGGGATCATGAACGTCGCTTGGTGGGTCGCTCTCATGATATTTGCTTGGGCTGAGAAGATGTCGGCTCGCGGGATCTGGATTGCACGTTTCGGAGGCAGCGCGCTGGTGCTCTGGGGACTCCTTCGGATCTAGCTGGGACGGAACGTTGAGAGTGATCGATGCAAAGGGAGTCGAGATCGGTACGAAGCCCGATTCACCTAAGACGATCGATTCGGGCTGCGGCGTGCATATTCCGATGCGGTGGTCGACGCTCTGCGCGATATACAAATACGAACGCGGAGTGCATATGCCGAGAGTCGCCGGGGAGAAATCGTTTACCGCGCCGATGATCGGGCAAGGGACGGAACGGTGGCATTTTCATGGGCGTAACGGAATCGAGGAAATCGACGAAAGCACATTGGTCACGGGTGTGCCAGGCTATAACTTCGGCTGCAGGCATAGTCCAAGATCGCCCGGCGGCGGGATAATCATCTCGCTTCGTCCAGGGGCACTTGATGAGGATGAGCGTCCACTCTTTGCGCGAGACGCGCTACGGGTCCCAAAACTGCGAAATTTCGGGCACGCACTCTCGATCGACAATATGGACGAATTCGATTCCTTCGTGTTCGAGCTGTTCGACCACGTGTCGTCCGCCTCGCTGCGGAATCCGCGTGTTGCGCGGCGCAATCATCTGCGGATCCAGCGCGCCAAACGCTTTATCGAATTGCACGCCACTGAACCTCTTTCGCTCAAAGACATGGCATCATGTGTGGGACTTTCACCATTTACGTTCTTAAGAGCATTCAAGGCTGCTACCGGAGTGACGCCTCATCACTACCTCGGCGAAATACGCCTGGAGCGAGCGAAGCATTTGCTCAAGCTGTCACACCTTTCCATAGCGGAAGTCGCCGCGCTCGTTGGAATTCGGGACCAGTGTTACTTTGCGCGGTGGTTTTCGAAGGCGACCGCAGTATCGCCGAGACGCTTTCGTAGTCGGTAGGTAAACTGAAAATGTTTGGGATCCGGATTCGTGGCAGGAGAGCAACGACACCTTGGCCCCAATAAGTTTGCCGTCATGGCACCGATTCTCTAGATGCACGTCAGCATCTCGTGAATGTGGGACCATCCGGTGGTGAAGAGATCGATTTCGAAGCTCTAGTTCGCGCCGCTCGCGTACCATGGCAAAGTCCATAACCGCGTGTGAATAACGTTCCTATTATCGATCGCGACCGGCGAGGGTGCTTAGCGAAACGGTATAGTCGACATTGCACAGCAAACGGGTTTCTAAAGCACACGCCGACACAGTCATTTTCGACGGCTACGGTCTCCGCCCTACGAGCCGAAGTTAGCACCCCGCGTCCTGCCTTGTTGGTATCGTTATTACCGCCACGTGGGGTTGCTCGGTAGCGAGTCGCCCATTACCCGCCGGCGGCCGTTTCTGGCGTCCCATCACACGTTCGTTCGTGTCGCGCTCACCAGCGACGGTATTGTAGGATGTAACTCATTTTGAGTTTTTTTCACTCACTTGAGGTTTGCGTCAGCAAAATGAGGTCGAGTCGCCCAGGAGGCGATTTGGCCAATTTCGGCTACTCCGCTAACGTCAAAGCCGCCATCGCGCCTACGGCACCAGGAATGGCCGGTTCGCAGCTTTCTTAGCGTCTTAGTCAATCGCAAGCGTGCATCACGAACCCGGGAAAGCGAGGAATCGTCCATGCCCTGATGGGGCACTCCATCGATTGGCGGCGCCGAGACGATGGACTCAGAGAGCCGGACCATCTGGCGCCGTTACCCTGGAGTCAGGTTACCGTAGTCTTCCGGAGACTTTGTTATCGCTGACCGCGCAGCGCTAACGAGGCGATATGCATTGAAATGATACCTGCTCACCGCCGGCGCCGATGTTTGCGAGCGGACCAATGCGGAGCAATCACCTGAGCCAACGGATCGCCGTCGCTGATGCTCCGATGCCGGCTGCCGGTGGTCAGCCGGCGCACGCTTCGAGAATGAGTGCGGCGACTTCTTTCGGATGCGCGACGAGTGAAGCGTGGCTCGACGGTAAGGAAATCGTTTTCGAGCCGGCGCGCGCGGCAAAGAAACGCTGGAGATCGGGACTGATCATCAAGTCGTTACTCGAGACTTGATACCACGATTTGAGCTGTTTCCAAGCCGGCGTTCCCATCTTATCCGTGAAGAGCGCTCCCGAGATCGGCCGTTGTGTCGCCGCGAGAATGGCTCCGTCACCCGGAGATGCGTCGGCGGCGAAGGCCTGCGGCATGTGTGCACGATCAATGTAGAGCAGACCGCCCGGACCGGGCGCGATGTACTGCAAGCCCGACGGAGCTGCGAACTTCGTGCCGAGTCCGCCGAGCGTTTCACCCTCATCCGGGGCATAGGCGGCGATATACACGAGACCGGCGACGTTGCTCGCTCCGGCCGCAGCGGACGTCATAACGGCACCACCGTACGAGTGACCGACGACGATCGTCGGGCCGCTCATGGCGTCGATCGTGGCACGTGTGTTTGCGCTATCGCCGTCTAAGCTTTGCATTTGGTTTTGGACGGCAACGACGTTGTGGCCCGCGGCTTGCAACAGCGGAATGACTTTCGACCAGCTCGATCCGTCGGCCCAGGCGCCGTGGACGAGGACGATATTACGTGACATGGACTTCTCCTTAAGAGGTTGTGTGAGAGTTTGTGTGTTGATGGGGTGCATGACGGAATGGTTTTACGACGACTTCATTGCGAGCGCCGACGCAGCAGCGATTGACACTCGTGAAATGATACTGATAGTAAGAATTGCAACCGTAACGGTGACGATGGTTGCGAGTGTTAGGACGAACGCGGCGAGTACAGCAGTGACGAAACCCGGAACGCTTGCGTGGTAGCGCAAGACCGCGCCGGCCAATTCGTTCGTCGAGAAGGCATACGCCCACAACCCGGCGCCAATCGGCATGCCCGCGGTGATTTTCCAAAGCGATGCCACAAGGACGGCATTGAAGAGCGCCGTGGTGACGAGAATATCGAATAACATATTGCCGTGACCAGCGATCTGAAAGACCGCGATCGCTAGCACAGCCGGCGATGAAATGAGAACTGCTAGCGACGGGGCGCTCCGTGCGGGCGTTTTCTCTTCAAAGACGAGCCGGTGGAAGATGAGCGGCAAGAGCGTAAGGTAGTAGATTACGGCGATTGCGAAACTAACGATCGCCACCTCATGGTAGCCTAACTGCCAGCCTGCGAAGACGGTCGTGGCATTGCCTATGACCGGCACGAGCCACGCCGGCGAAATGCTGGTGAGCTTGTAATCGCGCAAGATCCACAGTCGGACCAGCGTTAGCAGCAAAATGAGGCCCGCTGCTGTTGCGATGCCCCACAGCACCGTCGCCAGCGACGTTGAGCACGGTAACGCACCATATGCGAGGAGCGAGAGCGAGATGATAATCGTTCCGAAATACGGCGCGCTCGCCGCATCGGTGAATTCAGCGCACACGCTCGTCCAGTGGCGGACGGCCTTGAGCACATAGAGGAGGCACAAGAGCGCGAACAGAGCGCCGGCGAGAGCGATGATGGCAGCGCCGATGATGGGCGGCGCGCCGAGCTGGGGACCGGCAACGCGCCAGGCGAGACCGAGCCCGGCGAGAGCCATGGACGACCCGAACACGTTGACGGGAGGGCGGAGGGGGCGGGCGGCGGTTGCGTTGATCATGTCGCCACACCTTATCGCGTCAGTCTCGAGAAAAGGATAGACAATGTTTTCGCTCGCTAGCTAGGTGCCGTTACTGAGTGTGATCACGTGCGGGGCGGTTATTTTGTCGCTACGCGTCCCATTATTTGCTGCGCGGAAGCGACCGGGTGTTACACCTACATGTCGGACGAACTGACGTGTGAAGTAGCAGAGATCAGTGAAGCCAACAGCCTCGCATGTTCTCGCCACGCTTAGGTTATTTTCGCCAAGGAGTTCCCGGGCGGCGGTCATGCGGCGATGAATGATCCAAGCCGTAACCGGCATTCCCATTGCGTGGCGGAATGCCGTCGTCAAATGGGACCTTGAATATCCTATCGCGTCAGCAACCGTACCGAGACTTATCGGTCGTGCGTAATTACTTTCGACAAATTGGACTACGCGCTCTACGAGCGCCGTAGGTGACTGATGGGGATTGGCTTGCTCGTCGGCAGCGACCCGGCATTGCATGAACGACACCTCTCTGGATGGGGCTCTGTTCAATTGCCATGCTAGGCGCCCGCGACGTCCAGGAACAGGAGGTACTCGTACAGTTACCCGTACAGTTTTCGATCTGGCTCTAACCTAACAATGCATGCCGAGACTGTCTTACCTTAGTACAAGTACCCAGTGGCGCACGTTCAATCGCAGACCGCTTCTTGGGATAGTCGTTTGACGGCGCATCGGGAGAGATCAATGTCGTCGTCCTCTCGGTGATCGAACACGCAGTTCGCAACTAGCATAGGGCCCGGACAACGTTGCCGGAGACAATGCTTCGTGCCTAGATTTGAAGAGCCGCGACAATGATCTCCGAGGTGGACATCCTTGCACCCGCTTCTGCAAAACGACGGCGGTCGTTAGCTGTGAGTTTTTCGCCAAGGACGGCATTTAGACGATCGATGACATCTCCTAACATCGGAGGAACGCCGAAACCTTCGGAGTGTTCGGGCTTGGCGACCCACCCTGCGAACATTGCGGCAGCTGCCGTGTTTCCGTCCACCGCTTCGGCAAAAGCAAGAGTAGCGATGAGGTCGATCGGTGCTTCGTAAGTAAAAACGTATTGCTCGAAGAGAGCCAAATAGCGCTTGGCGGTTGCCTTGGCGTCCTCAAAGTTGGAGCACAAAGCTTGAATGCATGCCAACTGGCCACTACCATGCTGGATTTCACGCAAGTGGTGTTTGACATTAAGTTGAGGACGTTCTATGACAGCCCGGATCAGCCGCTCTGCTTCAGGCGCGTTGCCAGCGGCAAATTCGATAGAGCCACCTATAATCCGAAAGACTAAGGCTTCATCATCGCCAAGCCGCTGCGCGATTACGATTCCCTCCGCGACATCCGCGCTAGCATCTTCGAGGCGCCCCTGACGCATCCGTATCATTGATCGCGTCTCAAGGTGACTCAGATACGGCATGAGGCGATAGGCTTCGTTTTCGGCGAAGAAGCGCGCAGCATCGTCGATACTCCTTGCTGCTGCCTCAGTTTGACCCAAGCACGCGTGGCGATGGGCAATATGAGTCTGCAGCTGCGCCGAAGCGATCCTATCTCCTATTCGCTCGTATAGAACAAGGGCGCGCTCCGCCCATGCAGGCATACTTGCGCCCTCCACTGCTTGAATAAGCGCCCGAAGTATGCGCGCGACGACCTCCGGATATTGGTCTTCATCGACCGCTTCGATGGCGTCTTCGGCCCAGCGTCGGCATTCGTCCTTACGCCCGGACGTAAGCCACATTGTTCGCAAACCGCCGACAATGCGTCCAGCTATCGTACCGTACTCTTGGTAGCCCGCACGAGCGCACCACTCCAATGCCGCCCGCGCGTTCTCAAGCTCAGGGTCAACCTCGTCCCGCAGGCGTCGATTCGGCATCTTCATACGCGCCGCTTCGACCCAGTCACCAAAGGACGCAACCCACTGCGCATGCTTGTCCCTGGCCTTATCGATCTCGCCGCGCTCCGTTAGACGACCCAATGCAAACGTACGTACAGAATCGAGCATGCCATATCGGCGATATTCTCCCAAAGTCGTAATGCTCACGAGAGATTTGTTCACGAGGGAAGACAGCAGCTCGGCCACCACCGGAGCTTTGAGATCGTCGCCAATGCAGACAACCTCCGCTGCATCCAAAGTGAACCCGCCAACAAATATTGAGAGCCGCGTCAATAGCAGCTGCTCCGCTAGGTCGAGCAAGTCATAGCTCCAGACAATCGTGGCCAGCATCGTTTGCTGCCGAGCCGGCAAATGTCGCGGACCTGTCAGCGTCAAGCCGCTCGATAGACGCACTAGAAGATTGGCTAGGCCCAGCGTTGACGCTCTCGCCGCGGCGAGTTCAATCGCCAGCGGGATCCCGTCGAGCCGCCGGCATATCTCCGCAATTGTCACGGCGCCATCGGCGTTCAGTTGATACGTCGAACCGAGAGATTCGGATCGCTGCATAAACAGATCGACGGCCGCAGATTGTCCGACCTCTGCAGTTGCGAGCGTGCCGGGTGGGAATGGGAGGGAAGGCAGCCGATAGACGCTTTCTCCAGCAACTCCAAGTTGCTCCCGACTCGTGGCAAGAAACGAGATGTTCTCGCATGCTTGCAAAATAAATGAAACATCGTGTGCGACATCGTTGACCAGATGCTCGCAGTTGTCGATGATGACAAGGGCGTCGACCGCTCGCAGAGAGTTGATTAGCGACTCCATACTCGAGGCGGTCGCAGCGGAGCCAAGCACCGCGGCAGCAATCGCGCCAGCGATGAATGATCCATCATTGAGCGGCGAAAGGTCGACGAAGATTGCTTCACGCCATCGGGGATTATTAGAGCGAGAAGCAAGTTCGAGAACGATGCGCGTCTTACCGACGCCTCCCGAACCTGTAACAGTTACCAGTCTATTTGATTCGAGAAGCCGCGTAATAGCACTCATCTCGTCGGTACGGCCGACGAATGACGTCGTTTGGATCGGAAGACGCGAGGCACCAAACGGTCGTGTGGAGGGCTTGGCCGTCGCGCGCGCACGGCCACGATCTGCCGCAGCGACCAATTCGCGGCGATCCGTTTCTCCAAGCTCGAGCGCAGCGACGAGGAGGGCAACGGTGTCGCGATAAGGCGCGCGCCGTACGCCACGCTCAAGTGCCCCGACCGACTCGACGCTGATGCGCGCCTTCGCTGCGAGGTGCTCCTGAGAGTACCCCGCGGCGACGCGATATTGGCGAAGGAGGTCGCCGAACGTCGGCAGCACGGTAACGCATCAGAATTCGCAGATTGGCAGAAAATTACTCTCCAAACAGCTGCATTAGCCGTTGACGCCTTACCGCACGTTTCCGACCCATTTCATATCCCTAAATCGCTCAATAAGCATCGTCGGCCGTAAGGTGAGGCCGGCTCCCCTTGCAGCGGCAGCCTGATCAATCGTTGCAAAGATCGTATTCCCAGCGTCCGCGACCGATTTCGTCAGGCGCGCTACTGTGTCGGCGTGCGTATAGCGGCTGCGAATGACAACGGTCATGATGATTCCTTAGAGTCCAAGAAGTCGCGGATAAAGCCGGCAATTTCATCCGCTTTCGTTTCCAGGGCGAAGTGACCAGCGTCGAGATGATGAATCTCCGCACCGGGCAAATCGTCCCTATATGCCTCCGCTCCCTCGACGGCAAAGACGGGATCACCGTCGCCCCAGACGACGAGCGTCGGCGGGGCGTACCGGCGGAAATATGCATGCCAGGCGTCGTATCGATCGACATTGCTTCCATAATTGGCGTGCAATGCGAATTGGATGTCCTTATTTCCCGGCCGCTCGAGACCCCACTGCGCGTGCTCCCACGCATCGGGGCAGACCAAACTCGGATCGGGAGATCCTTCGAGATACTGCCGTTTCGTCGCAGCCAGTTCGAAGAAGCCGCGTAGCGCTTCCGCGGTCTCTGGATTCGGGTCGGCCCAAATTCGCAAGACGATGTCGCGCAGCGCGGGCGTGATGCCGGCGTCATAAGCGTTCGCATTCTGAATGATAAGCGCGGCAACCCGATCCGGTCGACGTTCGGCAAGGCGCAGACCGATGGGTCCGCCGAAATCTTGCATGTAGAGCACATACCGTTGGAGTCCGATCGCCTCGGTAAAATGCTCGATAACATCAGTGACGTTGTCGAACGTGTACCGGAATATATCCGGCGACGGTGCGGTGCTGTAGCCAAATCCCGGATAATCGGGAGCGACGAGATAGAAGTCGCCCGAAAGAAGCGGCATGAGATCGCGAAACATGTGCGACGACGTTGGAAATCCATGGAGTAAGAGAATCGGCGTCGCAGTCCGCGGGCCGGCCTCGCGATAAAAAATGTCGAGCCCGTCGACGCAGACAGCGCGGTAGTGGACCGGGTTAGCATGGTTGTTCATAGTGTAGAAGATTGGCATCGTCGAGGCGCCGCCCAGAGAGACGATCTTGTTACGTTTAGCCTGCAATGCCTTTGGCTTGATGAAACGTCCATGAGTGCTACGCTAGCACATCCGGACGAACGGGCGCTATGGCTGATCACAGCCGTTAAAATAAGTTTCCTCATGGTCATTGCTCCTCAAAAAGTCAAAAGAGAAACGTGTCTCTTACGGCAGAGCATAATGCTTCAGGAGGGCGTCGATAAGCGAGAATCTTACGGGACGGTCAGTACGGATAGGATTCACTATCGAGGGAGTGATGCTCTTAAGCTCGTCTGCGCGTCGCTGAAACATAGCGATCATCTCGGCGAACGTTTTCTCGGCCGTCGCGCGCTGTTGGGGAGTCGCCGGAACTTTGTTGTCGCTCAAGGTGCCGAGGATGTAGTAGAGGCCGAAGCACCGGGTTCCGAAGCTCGTCGCAGCGACGATGTATTCCGTCGCCACCAACGCGATTACGAGACTTGCGACGGCACAAGCGCCAGCGTAGCCTATTGGAAAGATCGTCGTGCCCACGGCGGCCTTGAACATTCGCTGTCCGAAATCCGTCGAAAGAAACTCGCGATCCGGGTCGCCCGACGCCGTTTTCTTTAATAAGTAATTTGATGACGAAGTAAAGAAGCGATTGTCGAAGCACTAGGGCGACGAATATGAGGGTCGCAATCGAGGCAATGATGCGAAGCGTACCGCCCTGGAAAAGAAGCGCAACCAGTGGTGAGATGAAGGCATATTCGAGCAGAGAAAATGCGCCGGACA
>Ga0182015_10005828_pt1 | contig 12629 bp, 8 predicted proteins | sample 712P3MmetaG_FD_120478 | JGI IMG/M metagenome (GOLD analysis project Ga0182015, IMG submission 120478) | Permafrost microbial communities from Stordalen Mire, Sweden - 712P3M metaG | ecosystem: Environmental > Terrestrial > Soil > Wetlands > Permafrost | place: Sweden: Stordalen | collected...
CGCCGACACCAGATGCGCGCGAATTCCCGATGCGAGGAGCAGCCCCGCGGCAACTGGCATGGCAACAAACAGCTTCACCTGGTGGTGAAGCAAGCCGCCGTCATCGAGGAAGCCGATGAGCGCAAGCAACGTCGCGCCTGCAAGAATGCTGATAATTTGGCCGGAAGTCGGAGCGTGCATGGTAATCAGAACAGCGAGGACAAAACCGCAGTAGATGGCAACGCCGCCGAGCAGAGGAATCGGCTTGAGATGAACTTTGCGCGGGCCTGGTTTGTCCACAAGACCTACGCGAAGAGCGAGCTGGCGAACCGGCGCCGTGAGCCCGACCGAGGCGAAAAACGCGATCAGAAACGCTAGTAGGTCCTTGGGCATGCGTAGCATCCAGCGTTCAAGTTATGGAGGGGCACAATTTTCAAAATCGATCTGGGGCCCGAGACGGGGATGACCCTGCAATCACCGAGGTCGCGGACTCCCATTCCGAGCTGCCGCTTCAACGACCCCAACGAATCGCTTTAGCTCATTTACTCTAGCATATCTTTTTGCGGTTTCCCGCGCTCGCCGGCCCATGTCGTCTAAACGTGCAGGGTCAGACCGTAACTCGCGTAGGGCTGAGGCGACTGCGGCGGCATCGTCGGGATTGGCGACGAGGCCGCATTGGTTCGCGCGAACGATGCGCACGGCATCGCATGGTTCGGGGGCGACTACGAGGACGGGGCGTCCGGCGGCCAGAATCGAAAATAGTTTGCTCGGAACCACGACGCCTTCGAGGCCGCGCTTCACCGTCACGATGTGAACGTCACCGGCAGCCATAACAAACGGAATTTCCGCGGCTGGGCGGAATGGCAGAAAGCGGACATTGGCGGATTCGCGGGCTGCTTGCTCGAGACGATGGCGATTTGCGCCCTCGCCGACGAAGACCAAGCCGATGCCGTCTTCTTCAAGGAGTTTCATCGCGCGGAGAAGCGTATCCCAGGCACCGTAGAATCCGAGATTCCCGGCGTGGATCGCAACGAACTGAAAACCGCTGCGAAGTTCTTGCGCGATGGGGTGCGATTGCGCGGCGAGCGATTCCGGCAAGTGCGCGCCATCGCGAATCACCGCAACGCGATCGGGCGCGACGCCCTTCTGCAGAATTCGTTCGCGCATATCATCGCCGAGAACAATCACGAGTACGGCGTGGCGCAACGCGCTTCGATGCAAACTCTCCCAGCGGCGAGCCCAAGCATTCGCTGGAACAATTTCGCCGCCGAGGGCCATGTCGGGGTAGAGATCACGAATGTTGTATACGAATGTGCGTCCAGATAGCCACGCGATGAATGCACCGGCGATTCCTGCGATCGGCGGATCAGTCATGGCAAGGATGATGTCTGCTCGTTTGAATAGCGCGCGCGGCACGGCCAGCGCCAGATAGCTCAGATAATTTGAAACGCGCCCGCGCATTCCGCGCCGCGAGTAAGTTGTCGAGCCGACGCGTTCCACTGTCACGCCATTTCGCACATTGCGGCGAAGCAATGACCACGGATATCTCTCGTCGGGATCGTACGAAGGCCGGCCTGCAATCACGGTTACCTGATGGCTCTTGGCCAATTCTTCGGCGACCAGGCTCGCCATCTTGGCTGTGGCCGACGTATCCGGCGGGTAATATTCGTTGAAGATGAGGATGTGCACGTGAGGCTCTACGGCGTGGCGGATTCTCGGGCGGTCATGGAGTTCGCCGCGTCGAAACTTCGGAACCGCTTTCGTTCGCAGGACTCGGCGTATTTCTTCGCAGTATCAGATTGCCCATCACGAGCGCGTCCATTCGAGTGCGCATAAAACAATCGAGCGCTTCTTCGGGTTTGCAGACGATCGGCTCGTTGTCGTTGAACGATGTATTGACGACGACAGGCACGCCCGTGAGATCGCCGAAAGCGCGAATGAGTTTCCAGTAAAGCGGATTCGTCCGGCGGCTGACGGTTTGTAGCCGCGCTGTACCGTCCACGTGCGTTGGCGCCGGAATCACTGAGCGCTTTTCCGGCCGCACGGAATACGCGAAGGTCATGAACGGCGATGGATGCGTGCATTCGAAATACTCACCGGTCGCTTCTTCGAGGATTGACGGCGCGAAAGGGCGAAACGTTTCCCGGTGCTTGATTCGCTCATTTAGGATGTCTTTCATTTCCGCGCGGCGCGGGTCGGCTACGATGCTGCGATTGCCAAGCGCGCGCGGACCCCATTCCGCGCGGCCCTGATACCAGCCGAGGATGTGTCCATCGGCAATTTCGCGCGCCGCGGCTTGTGCGAGAGGATCTTGATCCATCTCTTCAATCTGCATGCCATCGCCATGCGGAATCCGCTGACGCACGGCTTCCGCGATTTCCGCATGCGAATAGCTCGGGCCCCAACCCGCATGTTCCATGACGAAGCTTCGCGGCCGGCCGAGAATTGAATGCTCGACCGAAAATGCAGCGCCGACCGAAAGTCCGGCGTCGCCGGCAGCAGGCTGAACATAAATTTTCTCGAACGGAGTGCGTTCGAGCATTTTTCCGTTTGCGACACAATTGAACGCGACGCCACCCGCGAGACAGAGGGATTTTTCTTTCGTGCGCGCCGCCAGCTCCGAGACGTGCTTCAGCAAAACTTCTTCGAGTGCCGCTTGCATGCTCGCCGCGAGGTCGCGATGGCGTTGTTTAACCGGCTCTTCGGGTTTGCGTGCGGAGCCAAGCCGCATTTCCAGGTAGTCCGAGAACAATCTGCCGAGAACCGGAGTCGTGCCTGCATCGCGCCAAGTCATTTCTGGGCCTTGGACCTGGTGCGTGAAATAGTCGAGATTCAGCCGAAGCTTCATGCCGCTATCGGCGCGCACGATTTTGCGAAACTCATCGAGGAAACGCGGAGTGCCATAGGCGCCGAGGCCCATCACTTTGTATTCATCGCCGAATTTCCAGAAGCCGAGATACTGAGTCAGGGCGGTGTAGTACAGGCCAAGCGAGTGCGGGAAAGTTGTAGCGCCGTATGGGTGTAGATCGTTTCCTGCGCCTGTGGCCCACATCGCGCTCGCGAAGTCTCCGAGCCCATCCACGGAGAGGACAGCGGCGTGATCGAAAGGCGAGACAAAGTAAGCGCTGGCGAGGTGCGCGACGTGGTGCTCGATGCGATGAAATGGCGCACGAATCGATTTGGGATCGACCTCGAACGCGGCGGCAAGTTCTTCTTTCAATCCTGAGAATCGAGCCATCACCTGTGCTCGCTCGATTGCGAATTTCGGCATGCGCAGCGCGTACCACAGTTTCGTGCCCATGCGCGCCCACGGGTTTCGCGGGATGGCGAAGTGTTCCACTTTCGTCAGCGGGATTCCCGCCTCGGCGAGGCAATACCTAATCGCCTGCGCGGGCAAACCGGCTGCATACTTTACGCGATTGAAGCGCTCCTCTTCGACTGCGGCGAGCAGCTTTCCATCGGCGACGATCGCTGCTGAAGCGTTTGCGTGGTAGGCATTGATGCCGAGAATGATCATGCCCGCGCTTCCGTGGCTCTGGCGTGTCCAACGCTTTCGAAGATCGGCAGGGCTGATCGGCTCTTAGAAGGGGTTGGGTTTTTGTGTCGATCAGAACGGGCTCCGATGCTTTGTTTCCTATGGTTTAGCGCCGTTTCTAATCGTTTTGGTGTACCGATTAGAATTGGGTGGAATTCCTCGCCCTCCTGCCTTGTGTTCGGTCCGTCGGTAAGTTTGCTCAACATAACTCCGCTTCCAACGTAGCCCAAGATTTAGACGAAAGCAATGGCAGGCGCTTGTAACAGGTTGATCAGTTTCCGGTTACCGCGTTTTGTAAAAGAAGCCGTCAAGAAAAATGTTTCCCGTGCGATTGGAAAGCGCAGAGGGAGTGGCGGTGCAGTCCAGCCCAAGGAATGCAACGAGGCAAACGGCTCTGCTCGGTGAGCATTTCCGAAGCCGATGACGCCGCAAATTCCGCACATAAGCTCAACTCACAACGACGATTTGCAACTCCTCTCCGGGAACCGCTTCTTAAACAGCGCTCGAACCAACTTCATGCGGAGACCGGGCGCTCGACGGCGGAAACTATTGGCGGATCGGGGCTGACGGGCGGTCGCCTCTGGATTGCCGGGAAAATCCGATCCCGAATGCGCAGGACCGGAAACTCAACCAGGCGAGCAAGAACCACGCCGAGAATGATGCTTCCAATCAAATAGATTGCAAGCAGGACGCTTCTTGGGACTTCGAAGGGGATATGCACGATCTGTTTTCGCAAAAAAATCTGAACCGCCTCTATGAACATGACATGCCAGAGGTAAATCGAATACGAATACGTCCCGATGTACGCGCAAAACTCTCCAATCCGTGCAATGGTGGCTGCCGCCGGGCCAGAGAGCACATTTTGCACGTACATTGTCAGGATCAATAAAAGGCCAAATCCAAGATACAAGAATGTTAGCCCATACGTGAGAAGGAAGCGATCATCGCGCGTGTAGATGAAGCAGCACGAAAGCAGAACCGCTGTCAGGATGGCGAGCAAAACCTGATTTCGCCGCGATTGAAAGAGCGCCCCAATAGTTCCTGGGTAGAAGTGGTACTGGTAGCCAAGGAACACACCGAAAAAGAGTCCATCAATCCGGCATTGAGTGGGATTCATGACCCACGGCGTGCGGAAAATTGCGGGCGGAATTATCGAAATCGTCACAATCCGGATGATCAAGCAAGCCGATGCGATGACAAAGAAGATTCGGGGAATCGAACTGAACGGATCCGTTTGGCTCGAGGAACTGCGAATCAGGATCAGCAGCAACAGCGGGAGAACGATATAAAAATGCTCCTCGACGGCGAGAGACCACGTGTGCGTCCAAATCCCAAAGTGATAGTTCTGGATGAAGAAAAGCTCGTAAAGATATGGCCGGAGCGGGACCGAATGCTTCCAGAACAAGAGCTGCGCTACCATTGTCGCCAGCAACATGACCCAAAAAGCTGGATAGATCTTCAATCCGCGGCGAATGAAGAAGCGCTTGATGTCGATCGCGCGATGCGTTTTGTATTCGGAGTACAACAGACCGGAGATCAGGAAACCGCTCAGCACGAAAAACAAATCCACGCCAACCCAGCCGGTCTTCGTGGCGACGTGATATAGATTCGCATGATGCGCAATGACGATTACGACGGCGATGCACCGCAAAACGTCCAGCCGCTTATTTCTCATAACCTTCCCAACACTATGATACGCATGGCGATCGAAACAAAGAATGGCTCGTCGAGACTTCGTTGTGGAACTTTGCGCGCCGCCACATCAAGCGAGCAATGTGGCATGATGCGACGGCCCGCGACAAACGTTTCGGCAATTCCCGCGACCAACCGGGCCGCCATAGCGCCAACCCTCGAAGCGCGGTCGCGCATCTGATGGCGGGAATACGCGCTCGTGGGTAGGTTTCGTCGGTATCGCACGACGGCCCCGCTCTGAAGGACACTTTATGACTCTGCGCCAGCGCTTCGGCGACGGCGCCTGCCATCTTCGCTGACGTCTCAGAAGTTAACATCATTGTTGAGGATTAGGGTAAATGCGTCGAACCCTTCAGTGAGCTACCCGAGTGGTGGTCATGATTGCCTCGGCGAGCACTCCGCCGAAATCTCCGCGTGCGCAAGCTGGCCGATGCCATGGAGAACCGTGGTTGTTCCGGCGCTGAGTTTCACGATGCTGGGGGCGACTTTGTTCCGCATAATTTAGTCGAACGCCGGCAACTATTTCGCCGAATAAGTATCCCATTGGACGTTGGCCGCTGTGTTCGCGCGCGGGAAAACATCCACTTCCGCGTCGGATGTCGCTACCATTATTCCCGGCCACACCCTAAGAGGCGAATTATGCAGACTTCGAATTCCAGCAGCTGTTCGGATGGTCTCTTGCACTGGCAATCGCGATTGACAGCCGATTCCCCTGCCTATATAGGAATATGTCTCGGAGAATGACTTCAAAGCCGAACACCAACGGAAACCGCGAGTTGAAACCGCTCTGGGTTCCCGGCTTGGTCTTCCTTGCCTTCGCGGTTGCTTTTGTCATGCTGCGCTCTAAGGATTTCTTTACTGTTGATGGTGCGTTTCGTTGTTTTGACGTCTACCGTCGGTCGTATCTCTACTTCGACGTAAACAATCATTTGCTCTTCACGGCTAACGTATTCGTTTGGACTCGCTTTCTGAGCGCACTTGGTTTTGACCTCCGCGCACCTCTCCAATACTTCCGGGCCGTGGAGGTCATGAATTGCCTCGCAGGTGCCGGTTGCTTGGCAATCCTTTGCTCGCTATTTTACGAAATAACTTCGTCCTGGATTTGGTCTCTCGGGGGCACGCTCGCATATGGATTGTGCAAGGCCTTCATCGCGCAGGCGACGAGTTCGAATCAACCGATGGTAGGAGTGTTCTGGAGCTTCCTGGCATTATGGCTAGCGGTCCAATTCTTGAAGCACAAATCGCTATGGCTCATTTGCATGTCGGGAGTGATTTTTGCCCTTGCACTGGCCACCTATCAATCCACCATTCTTCTCGCGTTTGTCGTGGTACTTCTTCTCTTCCTTTGCCAGCCCGAGGGAACAGGGGATTCGTGTTTCGATCGAAGCCACATTCTCGGGCTCGGCAGTTTCGTGATATCTGGTTTTGCCCTCTCGGCGGTGATTTTCGGTTGGGCTTATTCGCACATGGGATTTCGCGGCGCAGGAGCAATGGTGCGGCATTTTTTCTGGCACGAAGAGGCGCACGCTTATCTGAGGATCAGTATAAGCAAGATACTGAACGTTCCGATCGGAATGTTGCGCAGCATCTTTCCGATCTTACCGCTCTTCAACGGCATTCGGGGCCTTCGAGAAACCGGAGCGATTACGACCCTAGTGTTTCTTCTGCTTGCCGTGAGCGTGGCCGGGCTTTCGTTATGCTATGGCGTTCTGGCTTGGAGAGGGCGTATAGATTTGACGCGTTTCGAACGAATTGGCCTGATCTCCGCAGCGGTAGGATTCTTGTTCACGGTAATCCCCGTGTTCGTGTATGACCCGCAATACGACAAGCTCTGGATTCAACCGCTGGCCTGCTTTGTTGTGTTTTGGATAGTGTCGCTTCGCGCGCGCTCTCGTCATTCCGGAACTTTCGCAACGCTTTCAAAGACGATCTCAGTCGTCCTATTGTTCGGCGTAAGCCTGAATCTTGTCTGGGTCTTCAAGGCTCATGTTCGGGAACCGTACGAACTCAATGAAGCGGAGCGCGCGTCGAAGATGATTGGTAGTCAAGACCTTTTGATTGGAGACTGGGATCAGATATCAGTCTTGTGCGGCTCTCTTTGGCTAAACGACAGGCAGTTCTTCTCATTCACAACCGCCGCTGAAACCGGCGGCGCCGAAGCGGTCGGACGTCTCCAAGAATTGGTTTCGAACACAACTCAGAGGGGCGGGCGAGTGTATTTTTTGTCAATTCTCGATGTTCCGCAATCTACATGGGACTCTTTCATGGGTGATCGGTGGGGTGTTCCGTATTCGTCGCTGAACCCATATCGCGAGCACTCAAGCGTCCGGGCAACCTTTAGAACGCGACTCGGAAGCGTGAAATTGCGAGAACTTGATGCGGGAGCGCTGCAATAGTCATGGCTTGAGCAAGAGAGTCTGTCGTCCGCGAAGTCAGAATGGGCCGTGGCACTCGCGCGAACTGCCCGCGCTGAACCGCCCCGTGACCGACAAGCCCCAGCGCTCTATAATCTGCAACAGCAGCACATCCATGATTAATCGATACGGGTGCGAGCGGTGGTTGCTTCAAGCGCGCTTGCGTGCAACTCGCGCTTCACCCACGTGTTAAGCACGTGGAGGCTCCAGGCGCGCGACCAAGTCGTGCGCCTGGCTAGGAAATCATTCCACACAGTTTTGGCCGCCTCGCTTGAAATCAGCGGCTCGAGCATAGGGGCCCAATCCGCAAAACCTGCGGCGACGCGTTCGTGCAAAGCGCCGCGGAGCCATTCTTCCCACGGCAGAGTGAACGTGCGCTTGTGCTGCGTCACAACCTCTTGCGGCAGCAAGTCGCCGAGAGCGGCGACGAGTAAAGCCTTCGGGCGTTCCGCGTGACGCTTCTCGTAGTCCGAAAGGCCCAACACGAATTCGACGATTGGGTGATCGAGGAACGGAACGCGGACTTCCAGGGAATGTCGCATGCTCATGGAATCCGTGTCGCGCAAAAGGACGTTTACCATATACGAACGCAGCTCGAGCCAGGACGTCTTCGACGCGCCGCTGACTTCCTCAGCTTCGCTCGAAACTTGATCGAGCCAGCGATTCCAAGCCGCCGCGCGCCACGACTCCGGCCCTTGCGCAAGAAGGGCCACCGCCTTCTCGGGCGGGAAGAGCGAGCGCGCGAGAAAATAAGCGTCCGGAAAGAATGCGGGATCGGACCACGCCGCCGCAATTTTCCTTCCGCCATCGCCGTGAGTCATGCTGCCAGCGAGCGCTTCGACGGCAGGGGCCGTGGCGCGCCGCAAGATTTCCGGCACTACGCGCGCGATTCTCGCAAGGCGCGCAAGCTGCGGCGATGTGCGAAACGTCGAATAGCCGCCGAAGATTTCGTCGCTGCCCAATCCCGAGAGTGCGACCTTCAGACCGGCCTGCCGCGCTGCCCAGGAAACGAAATAAGTGTTGATGCCGTCCATGCTCGGCTGATCGAAGCCGGTGATCGCTTCGTCCATGCGGGCGAGCATTTCGTCGCCGCCGATCAGCAGTTCCTGATGATCGGTTCCGAATCGCTTCGCGGTGCGCCGCGCGATTTCCGCTTCACTGAATTCGCACTCGGGAAATATCAACGTGAATGTGTGCAGTCCGGCCCGCTGCTGGCTCGCGAGGGCCGTCAGTGCCGTTGAGTCAATTCCACTGCTGAGGAAGACGCCGATCGGAACATCGGCGATGAGATGCTTTTGCACTGCGTCTTCGAGCAGAGCGCGAAGCTGTTTCGGCGCGTCAGATCCGTTTCCGTTGTGGCTCGGTTCGTCCGACTTTGCCGCACCGAGGCTCCAGTAAATCTTTTGCGTGGCGGCCGCCGGTGATTTTGTGTCAATCAACAGAGAATGCCCGGGCGGAAGAGATGAGACGCCTTCGACGAGCGTCATCGGTTCGCCAACTGCGCCGAATAGCACGTAGCTTGCAACCGCCGCTGGAGAAATCTTCTGCGCGATGAGGCCCGAGGAGAGAATTGCTCGGACTTCGGACGCGAATACGAGCTTTCCATCGACAATTGCGAAATAGATCGGTTTTATTCCGAAGCGATCACGTGCGAGAAAAACTCGTGCTACTTCGCCGCCGCGTCCGGATGGCATTTCGGCGATTGCAAACGCAAACATCCCGCGAAGGCGAGAGACGCAATGTGCGCCCCAGGATTCGTAGGCATGAACGATCACTTCGGTGTCAGAGCGCGTTTGGAATTGGTGGCCGAGTGCTTCAAGTTCGGCGCGCAATTCGCGGAAATTGTAAACCTCACCATTGAAAACGATGGCGAGTGTGCCCTTTTCATTCCAAACAGGTTGGCCGCCGCCCGGAAGATCAATAATACTGAGGCGGCGCATGCCCAGCGCGGCACCCGGAGCGACCAGCAGGCCTTCGTCGTCCGGGCCGCGGTGAATCATTGCCGCATTCATCCGCCGGACGAGGCTCTCCGAATCGTTGAGATTTTCGAAGCCGATTGCACCGCAAATGCCGCACATACGATCAGGTCACCATGAGAGAGAATTCGAACTCGGACGCCATACATGCTCGGATTGCAAGTTTACTCTATTGCGGCGATTTGCCCGCGATGATCGCGCCTGAGAACAAACGCGACGCGTCACGATTCGCTCTGTGAGTGCTAAAATCGCGAGTTCATTTGGATTCTAAAAACGGAGGAAGTTGATGGCGCGTCGAAACGTAACACAGACATGGGGCGCCAAAACGCCGGTGCTGTGCATGCTGATATCTTGCATCGCGTTGATTGGCTGTTCGGCGCGAGCGCAGAACAATTCGGTGCGATGGACGCTGTCGAAGGATTCGGAAGCCGTCGTTCCCGGTACCGAGCTGCGCGACCAGATCTTTCGCGCGCTCGATGCCGCCGAGCATTCCGGCACCGATCCTCGAATCTCGCATTTCCAGGTGCGCGCCGCGACCGTGGTCGAGATAAACGGGCAAGAGCATATCGTTCTCGGAGGCAACACGGAATACGACGTTCCCGAAGCGATTCATGGCGAGACATCGGTACTCAATCACGTGACCGCGCTTTTCGGACCCGATGCGACGCGCCATCTTGTACGCTTCATCGCGTATTACGGACACCAATGCGGAGGGGGCGGCAGTTGTGGTGATTGCCGCGATTACCAAATCGCCGCGACGGATTACGAGCATCTGCTCGTTGCCTGCGGGCAAGCATCAGATCACACGGTTCACGTGAGCCGCTTCATGGATCAGGTGGTGTGCGAAAAGAACTTTCCTGAAGTGGATGCGAGCAAGTTTCCTCTTGGCGCTGCCGACCTATCGCGGCTGGTGAAGGCCGCACAAGTTGCGGAATTAGGTGGCGTGACTCTCTTTACTTCCGAGCGGCACACCGGCGCGGCGGGCCTGTCATTTTCGGGAAGGACCTATCGCGCGGCAGGCGCCGACGATGCCGCGTTCCACTACCGGTATCCCATCGGCGGTTTGTTGCAACAGGCTGCGACCGAACGCGATTACCTTGTTCGCGCCATCGTTGTGGCGGGTGAGCCGGGGAAGTGGCCCACCTTGAATTATCGCGACCGGCAGTACGGATACGAAGCGAGCAGCTTTAATCGTCACGCTGGCAGGCCCCCGATCGTTCTGATTCTTACCGACGGGCAGCACCACTATCGCGCGACGACATTTGAAGCCGCGCTTCCGCATGCGTTCAGCACCGCGGACTTCATGCCTGATGCCCTTGAGAAGTTCTTGAAAACCCATCAGGCAGACTCATCGAGTGCCCACTGACTATGTTCTCGGGCCGCCCGTGAAATTTGAATTGTAGAGGGTGCGGGAAATCCTAAGAGCCCCCGTTGCTGCGCGAGGATGGGCCCCCGGTCATCGACCACTGAATCTCACGGGAAAAAAGGCAGAGTATCCGACTAACTTGGCTCGCGAATGAACGTCTGGAATGCTCGCCAGAGGCGTTCTCGAAATCGCAGATAACGAACGCCGAAATGCGTTTCGGCGTAGCGACGCAGCCCGAGACGCAGCAGAAGGAAAACCAGCACTGCCAAGATCGAAATTGTTGTCGCTGTGAAGGAAAGCCGCTCGGCCATGAGCGTGACGAAAACTGAATCCTCCCAACCCGGCATCGTGTGGGCCAGCGTCGAACGCAGCAACCCTCCGACAATCGGAAGACGCGCCAACCGGAGATGCACCGTGTCTTCGTAAGTATAGGCCATGGGATAGCCTGGAACGCGCTCAAAGGCATACTTGAAGATGTCAGGTTGGGCGAGGTCGTCTCGCGTGAGAACACTGCCGTCAGGACCCCGGGGTATCACACGGAAAGACGGGTCCACGACGATCCACTGATTGTCGATGCGGACCTCCGCGACGACGTGTTTTGCCGTCTTGTTTTCATTCAATAAGAGCAATCGGCGCGATGGGAGGCCGCTTGCGTTCGCCAAGTTAGTGAACGCGTTTGTCGCCGTGCCGCAGACGCGCAAGAGGGCCTGATAGTTCAGTGTTTCCTCAGGATCTCGATCGGAGATGCCATGCGGGTCGTGGCTGGTGCGGCGCGAAGGCCCATTCGACATCCAATTGAGGATTGTCTCGACCTTTTCAATTGGGGTCGCGCCAGCGGGAATGATTGCTTCCGAGAATCCTTGAAGATATTTTCGGGTGGAATATTCCCAGGCGAAGCTATAGATGCAAAGAACGGTCGAAAAAATGAGCATGGCATTTACGAAGTACCAAGCCGCTTCGAATAGAGACTTGCGCTTCATTGTGCCATCGCCTTCTCAACGCAGCGCAGATAGAGTTGTTCCATTGCGGCGACGGGTTCATTCCACGAAAGCTCGCGAGTGACCGCGGCACAGCCCTCACGATATGAATTTCGCAGATCAGGCTTCCCCAGGATCGATGCGAGGGCGGATTCAAGCGCCGAGACGTCATGCGGTACTACCTCGCCAGCCCGTCCGGCGATGTACGGAGCGACGCCGCATTGATCCGTGACGATCACGGGCGTTCCGCAGGCCGCAGATTCCGCCGCCGTATTTCCGAAATTTTCATGTTGAGACGGAAGCACGAATATGTCGGCGTCTCGGTAGGCGGCCCACTTCGAATCGCCATACAGCGCCCCGGTAAACAGAACCGCTTCATCCACACCGAGCTTTCGGCTGAGTTCCTTCAGTTTGCGCAGATAGGAAAGTTCCTCCTCCGGCCCGGCGAGATCCAGGATTGCGCGCGTACCTCGCCCAGCATTATTCCGCCACGAAGCAAAAGCTGTGATTAGCATTTCGGGACTTTTCTTTGAGATGAGACGTCCGAGGAAGAGAATGAGTTTCGTATCAGTGGGGATGGCCCAACGAGCCCGAAAGGTACCGGCGGCAGGCAAGGTGGCTGGCACGTCAATGCCGTTGCGGCGCACCACCACGCGGCTTTCTTCGATACCCTCGGCTAGAAATTCCTGC
>Ga0182015_10005829_pt1 | contig 12625 bp, 9 predicted proteins | sample 712P3MmetaG_FD_120478 | JGI IMG/M metagenome (GOLD analysis project Ga0182015, IMG submission 120478) | Permafrost microbial communities from Stordalen Mire, Sweden - 712P3M metaG | ecosystem: Environmental > Terrestrial > Soil > Wetlands > Permafrost | place: Sweden: Stordalen | collected...
GACTCCGGCAACACCCATGAGCGTGCCTTCGGGATCTCTGAAATGACCGACGACAAGACCATTCGGTGATGTGGCCGGGCCCATTACCCGTGTTCCTCCGAGTTCTTCAGCCCGCTGCAGCGCGGCTTCGACATCCGGCACGCCGACGTAAAACACTGCGTGGCTCTCATAAGTTGACCCGCCTCCGATGCCACCGGGGATGCCGGTCCCGTCGTCGGCAGTGATGGTGTTCAGAAACCCGTAGCTCTCGGGCTCCGACACTTCTTTCGCCACTGGCGAGGGTACTTCGAACTCCCAGCCAAATAGTTCGCCGAAGTAGCTTCGGAGACGAGCCGGGTCCTTACCGACGACCTCAAAATGTACAACCGGCTGTGGCATCAACGTGCCTCCTGAGTTGGCTATAGATGTGCGACCCTCATCGCTCATCGACCGGTGCCAACGCTACTCCAACGATAGGGCTGCCTTACCTGTCTCGTCCACAACCGATCGCCCAGGGGCTCGCGAACGCTGCGGCTGGCAATATCAAAGAAGTGGCCGCTGCATTGGCTTGTTTGCCGGTCACACCCGTGGCGGGGCAGATAGAGAAAATCAGCCGTTGCTGACTGCGCCTGACTTCTGCAGGGTCTGGTAGACCGATCCGGCCAGGTCGCTCAGGTGGTCGTTGTCGGTCGAGCTGTTGACCGCGAGAGCGATGATCGTGCCGGAGTGGGGGAAGTACATCTGCAGGACCCGGGCGCCGAAGGCCTGCCCTTCGTAGTACCAGAAGTTGCCGGTCGGGCCGGGGAAGATCCCCTGCGCGACGCCGAGCCCGTAGCCGAGCGGGTCCGCGACGGTGGTGCGGAGGATGGGTTTGCCGGTGGCCTGGGATACCAGGGACTCCAGCTGGTGCTGTTGGCGGGCAGGCAGGAGCCGTCCCTGGTAGAGGTCGCGGTCCCAGGTGGTCATATCGGCGAGCGAGCTGACAATTCCGCCGGCGGCCTGGGCCCAGGTCAGGCCGAGAGGTGACACAGCCTTGCCGATCAGCGACGGCGGGCCGCCGGCGATGTAGAAGTACCCGACCGGAACCCGGGCGGCGTCGCCCGCGGGACAGGTGTACGGCGCCAGGCACGTAGTGGGAAGCCGCAGTGGCGTAACGATCCGTTTCATGAGCTGGTCGGCGTAGGAGTCGTGGGTGACCTTCTGAATGATCATCTGCGCCAGGATGTAATCGGTGTTGGTGTAGTGGTACCCGGCTGGCCCGAGGGGCAGGCCGACGACATAGGAGACCAGGCGGGCCGCGGTGAAGCGCGTGTACTGGTTCGCCGCAAATGCGGTGGCGAAGGCTGGCTGGTAAAGGTAGTCCGGGATGCGGCTGGTCATGTCGAGTAGCTGGCGGACCGTGATGTGGCGCCAGGCCGGGTACTGCGGCAACCATGTGCCGATCGGGTCGCTGATGGACAGCTTGCCCTCGGCTTCGAGCTGAAGAAGTATCACCGAGGTGAAGGCCTTGGTGTTGCTGCCGATCTGCCAGAGCGCCCCGGCCGATACAGCCGGACCGCCGTCGTAGCGGGTGGTCCCGGTGGCCAGGCTGATGGGCGGCCTGGAGCTGGCGAAGGTGACTCGCAGCGACACAGCGGAAATATGCTCAGCGGTGCGCCGGCTGGTCAGGTAGCGGCTCAGGTCACCGCGCAGCGCCGTCCCTAACGCGGCACTGCTCTGGCCGGGCTGGCTGGCTGAGGCACTGGTGGGGCTCAACAACAACGTCCCGGCCGCGCCGAGCAAGGCACAGGTCGCCGCGGCGGCCGCAAGCTTGTTCCGGATTGGCTTCTTTCGCCCTTCCCTCTTCTCCTGGTCACTCTCTGTTCTCATTAGTGGTCTCCTTCTTGGTAGGTACCTGAATTTGTTCGCGGAGTACAGACCGACGGGCGTTGGTCGATCCCCTTTGATGCAGGTGCGCCATAGGGGGTGGTTTGCGGGCCGACTTGTGGAAGTCGCCGGCTCAGGCGTCGCGGTGCGCCATACGCACTGATGCCGCCCCGAGGGCGACGGCGGCATAGGCGCACAGGACCAGGACGGCGGCGCCTGGCCTTAGCAGCCCGGCCGAGCGGTGGACGGTGACGGCGGCCTGGACGGCGATGCCGGGGATGTACTGGCGGAGACCGGCCGGGACCATCTGGCCGAAGACGGCTCCTCCGAGGATGAGCATCGCGAGAGCGGTGACCGCTCCGGCGGTATGCCGGATGACGCCGGCGAGCCCAACACCGACGACGGTGACCAGGCTGGCGGCCACCGCACCGAAGACGAGGGCCTGAAGGGTACCGGGATGGCTGAGTGCGACCTGGATGTGCTTGCCAGACAGGACGCGCTGGCCAAGCTCGAAGCTGACGACATCGCACACCAGGGCCAGCGGGAAGACAAAGGCGGCCGCAGTGGCGGCCTTGGCGACCAGCACCAGACGGCGGGCGGGCATGGCAGTGAAGGTGGTCCGGATCATCCCTGTCGTGTACTCGGCGGCCACGGACCTCACGCCGAGGGCACCCAGGATGACGACCGCCACCCACATCCCGGTGAGCGAGGTGCTGGTCGGGTCGAACGCCTGGCGCTGCTGGGCGCTCATCGTGGCCCATGAGCTGGCTTGGACGGCGGTCGCAAGGACAGAAAAGCCGATCGCGGCCAACACGGTCATGGCGACCGTGCGCCACGTCGAGGGAAGTGTGCGGAGCTTGGTCCACTCCGCCTTGACGGCCCGGCGGGTGGCGGTGGCCCGCACAGAGGGCACTGGTGAGCTCGGGTAGGTGGTAGCGGTCATGTCAATTTCCTTTCGTGGCGGAGGCCAGCTGGCCGGCGTGGTATTCGGTTTCATCTCGGGTCAGGTCGAAGAACGCCTCTTCGAGCGACGCTGCCTGGACTGCGAGCTCGTAGAGGGTTATGCCATGGGCGGACGCGACTCCGCCGATCTCCGCGGTGCCCAGGCCGGAAACGATCAGGGCGCCGTCGGTACTGAACTCGACGGTGGCGCCCCGGAGGGCTAGGGCGTCGGCCAGTTCTCTCGGCTCCAGGGCTCGGGCCCGGACGGTGGCGGCCGAGTGCCCGTTGACGAAGTCGTCGATGCTGGCATTAGCCATGATGCGGCCCCTGCCGATGACAAGCAGATGGTCAGCGGTCTGGGCCATCTCGCTCATGAGGTGGCTGGAGAGGAACACAGTGCGGCCTTCGGCAGCTAGCGACTTCATGAGGTTGCGGATCCACAAGATCCCGTCGGGGTCGAGGCCGTTGATCGGTTCGTCGAACATCACCGTGTGGGGGTCGCCGAGCAGGGCGGCCGCGATGCCCAGGCGCTGGTTCATCCCGAGCGAGAATGTCCCCACCCGCTTTCCGGCGACGTCACTCAGGCCGACAAGGTCAAGCACCTCGCCAACCCGGCGCCGAGGGACACCGTTGCTATCCGCCAGCCACTTGAGATGATTGGCGGCGCTGCGGCCGCCGACAATGGCCTTGGCATCGAGCAGGGCCCCAACTGAGCGGAGCGGGTCGGCCAGCTCGCCATACGGCTTGCCGTCGATAAGGACTGAGCCCGCGCTCGGGGCGTCCAGGCCCAGGATCATGCGCATGGTGGTGGACTTGCCGGCCCCGTTGGGGCCAAGGAACCCGGTTACCCGGCCGGGCCGGACGACGAAAGAGACTTCGTCGACTGCCACGGTCTTGCCGTAGCGCTTAGTGAGATGCCTTGCCTCAATCATTGGTCTTCCTTTCGTCGATGCTTCGGTGTTGCCAATAGCGTGCGCCCAGCGCCTGAGGTGGCACTGCCGTGGCGCTGAGGCCAGCATCTCAGCGTGGTGTTGGGGCTGCTCACGGGTGCGGACAGGGTGGCGGCCATAGGGTGGCGGTATGGAGGTGAGGTTCTTCGGCGAGTTCGAGGCACTCGAGAGCGGCGTGCCGATGCCCGTCCGAGGCGTGAAGCAGCGGACGGTGCTGGCCCTACTGGCGCTCCAGCGGGGAAAACCCGTCAGCGCAGACCGCTTGATCGATGTGCTGTGGGGAGAGGAGCAAATCGCCAACGCGGCCAACGCCTTGCAGGCCCAGGTCGGCCAGCTTCGGCGCACCCTCGGCGCGACGGCGATCGTCACCTCGGAAGGCGGCTATGCCCTCGGCATCGGTCCGGACGATCTCGATGCGGCTCGCTTCGAGCAGCTGGTGGCCAAAGGACGACGCCTGCTCGAGGAAGGGGAGATGGCGCTGGCCTCAGCGACGCTGGGCGAAGCCCTCCAGCTCCGGCGGGGAGACCCCCTCAGTGAGTTCGAGTATGCGGGTTTCGCTGATGCCGAGCGGGCGCACCTCGACGACTTGACCCTTGTGGCGACCGAAGCCCGCGCCCAGGCCGACCTGGTCTTAGGCCGTCATGGCGAGCTCGTCGGCGAGCTGGAGGCGTTGTGCCGGGAACACCCGCTTCGCGAGCGCCTGTGGGAGCTGCTCATGCTTGCCCTGTACCGGGCCGGACGCCAGGCCGAAGCATTGCGGGCTTACAACAAGGCCCGTGACCACTTGGTCGAGGAGCTTGGGATCGATCCCGGGCCGGCCCTGCGACAACTTGAGGCCCGCATTCTCGCCCAAGACCCGTCTCTCGCCGCAGAGCAACTGGGACCGGCCCGTGGGCCTTCGATGCCGTCGCTACCGGGCAACCTGGCCGAACCGTTAAGCAGCTTCCTCGGGCGTGACGCGGAACTGGACCAGGTGGGCGCAGCGATTGGCTCCAGCCGCTTGGTCACGCTCATCGGACCGGGTGGAGTCGGCAAGACCCGTCTGGCGGTCGAGGCGGCGGCCCGCTTGCGCGCACAGCACCCGGGCGGCGCCTGGCTCATTGAGCTGGCCGGTGTCACCGATCACGAAGGAGTCGCCCCGGCCGCGGCCGCGACGCTCGGAGCCTTGGGGCCCACTCCGGGCGGCGCCCAGCCCTCTCGATCGACGGCGGAGCTTATAGCCCGCCACCTCACCGGCCGCTCGCTCGTGGTGGTCCTCGACAACTGCGAACACGTCATCGGCGAGGCTGCGAGCCTCGCCCAAACTCTGGTGGGAAAGGTACCCGGCCTTCGGATAGTGGCCACCAGCCGCGAGCCGCTCGGTGTCCCGGGCGAGATCCTCATCCCCATATCCGGGCTGGCATCCGCCGCTGCCGTCGAACTCTTCGTGGACCGTGCTCGTGCGGTGCAGCCAGGTTTCGAAGGCGACGGCCCGGCCGAAAGCGTCATCAGCGGCATTTGCCGTCGACTCGACGGCCTACCTTTGGCCATCGAGCTAGCAGCTGCGCGCCTCCGAGCTCTCCCCCTGTCCACGCTGGCCGAACGGCTCGACGACCGCTTCGCGCTGCTTACCCGCGGCGCCCGTACCGCGCTGCCCCGCCAACAGACGCTGCGTGCCGTCGTGGACTGGAGCTACGACCTCCTCTTCGAAGACGAGCGACGCCTGTTCGCTCGGCTGTCGGTCTTCGTCGGCGGCTGCGAGCTCGAAGCTGTCGAGGCGGTCTGCCTCGACGATGACGTCCCGAGCACCGATGTCCTCGACGTCATGAGCCGGCTGGTGGACAAGTCCCTCGTCACGGCGCCCGGCTCAGGCGAGACCCGGTTCACCCAGCTGCAGACGTTGTCGCAGTACGGCGCCAACCGCCTCGACGACTCGGGCGAGGCCGGTACGGTTCGCGCCAGGCACGCCGCCTACTATCGCCAACTCGCCGAGAACGCTAACGAACGCCTTCGAGGTGCCAAGGCGTCGGTGTGGAGCGAACGCCTGACCCCGGAGTTGGGCAATCTGAAGGCTGCACTCGATTGGCACCTGGCGACCGGGAACATCGATGCCGCACTCTCCATGGCCTCTGGAATGGCCTGGCTGTGGTTCATCAACACCGATTTTGCCGAAGGTGCCCGTTGGCTAGCGAGTGCGTTGGGCGCTGAAGGGAACCGCCGTGCTGAATTGCAGGCCACCGCCCTCGTCTGGCACGGCTACTGCGTCGGCATGTCGTCCAGCCCGGCGGCCGGCGTAGTCGAATGCGATGCTGCGATCGTTGTCTTGAGGCCGAATGGCGACCCTATCCGCCTCGCCGAGGCGCTCCTTCTTGGAGCATCGGTACTGATACGCGCCCATCAGTTCAGCCGGTCGCTGGAAGCCTTGTCGGAGGCGCAGAAGTTGCTGCACGGGTGGCGGGGCGGTGCACCTGACGCCGCGGAGACGCAAATGCTGCTCGGGCCTCGAGAGCACGGATGGCTGCTCGGTACCCATGACATGCTGGTTAGCTGGAACATGGCGTCGTTTGGTCGTCTCGACGAGGCCGAGGCGGCGGCCCGTTCGAGTATTGAGCGCTTCGACGCAGCAGGTGAAGATTTGCTCGTCGTCAACGCACTGAACGCTCTCGCCGGCGTCGCCGCAGCAAAGGGTGATCTCCAAGGCGCGTCAGTGGCGTACGAAGCGCTCTTGGAGCGGTGCCGGGCTACCAAGCAGCACCCCTACCTGCCTTTTTGCCTCGTCTCTTTGGCCACCGTGCGGGCCAGACAAGGTGCGGCCGTCGCCGCCGACCATCTATACCAAGAGGCGATCGGGTGCTGCTACAACCCTTGGCTCTCGGCCGACGCCATGGTCGGCCAAGCGGCCGTCGCCCGTCGCCTCGGCGACCTGCCACGGGCGAAAGGCTTGCTCGACACCGCCGCGGACCGTTACCGAGACGCGGACCTCCCGGGCGGCCAAGCCCGGGTGCTAGCGGGACTGGCCTGGTGGGCGCTCGGCACAGGTCAACCCGCCGCTGCCGTCATCTTCGCGGCAGATGCCGTCAGAGCCGCAGAGGCAATCGGGGATCCTGAAACCCAGCTGCTCGCCGATTCGGCCCTGGCCGCAGCCCGGGCGATCGCGGACCCTACGAAGTACAACACCGACCGCTTCGCTGCATTAGCCCAAAAGCGAGCCCTGGGTGTCTCCCATCGCTCCCTCACCGACGAGCTAGATCTGGTTGCGCTCGCGGCTCGGCTAACACCAACTGCGACCTGAACAGGCGAAGCCGCAACTCGGGTTTCCTTCGACCGAGCCATCTCAATGCGTCGCACTGGTACCTCAGCGCCACCTCAGGGCGGCCTCAGGCGAGAGCCCCAACCTGATGGTTATGCATCGCGACCCGGTAAAGCCCACAGCCCGGCGTGGCCAGGCGCCCTCTGCCGGTCCCGCTGTCGAGGACCATGGCCGGGTGGTCACGGCAAACATCGAGGCCGCCGCCTTCTATCGCCAAGCACAGCAGGCCCTCGATGCGTCCGGCACCGTCACGGCGCTCCGTCACGCGGTCACGGCCGATCCGACCTTCAGGCTCGCCATCGCCGATCTGGGCGCCTTCATCGGAACATCCTCGGGCGCCCCCAGCGGCCGCCAGATGAACTGGGAACGCCATCACATCGAAGTAGTCCGCGCGGCGGCCGCCGGCAACCTCGGCCGAGCCGCCGACCTACTGCGTGAGCATCTGGCCAGCGTCGGCTGCGACCCAGTCGCTCTGCGCATCGTCACAGAACTGCGACAGCGCGCGGGACAACGGGATGGGCTCGATGATCTGACCGGCCACCTTCCCGCTTGTCATCCTGCCACAGGGCGGCCCATCCAGGACCGCTGGCCCAAGTGTGAATGAACCATCGCAACCACTCGTCTCGGCGGCCCCTGCCGCCCGTGAATTACTCGACCCAGCCCGTCACTGTCGAGGGATATGGCTTGCTTTCTGCGCAACGTCAGTCGCGCTTTTCGACCCAGTGCTCGCGCCCGAACATCCGCGCGAACGGATGGTTCCACCCCGACCCGAGGTCCCCTGGGCCCTGCGGGACCTCGATCGGAGTTCCCGACGGCTTGGGAAGGTTGGCCGCCTCTTCATCGCTGAGAAGGGTGACCACCACCGACCGCCTGATCTTGTCGATCTGGTCCCGGTCGACGAAACGGTGGCCCCTGTGGACCTTTACGACGACCCCGTCGAAGAGGTCCAACTCGGGCACCTGCAACACGTGCTCGACCGTACCGAAGTGCGTGCCGCTCGAGCTCGCCACCGGCGTGCCCCGGGTCAGCGCCATGTAGGAGACCTCGTCGTCGTCATCATTAGAAAGCGTCATATTCCCTCCTTTAAATGAGCCATATTCACGGTCAATTTCGGCACCTCTAGCCTCGGCACGGCTGGCTCCAGGTCGGACGAGCCGGCTGCTCGATCGCTCGGCACACTGCCAGAAGGAGCGCCTCGGAGCCGGGACGCCCGACAACCCCGAACCCCACCGGGAGCCCTTCGACCAGCCCCATCGGCGCGGTCGCTATCGGCCAACCGGCTATGGACGCAGCAACCGTGATACCCGAAGAGCTTTTCGGGTGGCCACCGAGGACGAGGTCGCTCTTCCAGGCGGGCCCGTAAGTTGGGCCAACGAGGACGTCGGCCTTGGCCACCGCTGGCTCCAGGCACGTGCCCAAGGCCCATGAGAGGTTGCGCGCCCGCGCCGTCCGGTACGCGTCCGTGTCGCAACCGCCGAGCGCGACCGCACGCTCGAACAGGTCGTGACCGAAATGCGCGAGCTCGGTGGCGGCATTCTGTTTCTCGTACTCGATGACCTCGGGAAGGTTCTGAGGACCTCCGGGCCCCCGGGTTGGCAGGTAAGTAGCCAAACCGTCGAAGAGCTCGCAGAGCAGCACGATGTCCTCGTCGTCGGTCTCCGCTGACGTGGGGGCCGGCGGAGCCACGTCGTGGAGCGTTGCACCGGTCGCAGCGAGCTTTCCCAATGTCTCGTCGAAGAGCTCATCTGTGGCTGGGTGGCCCGTGCGAAATGTGCGGGCAACGGCGATACGCAGGCTAGCGGGGCTCTCGCGTGCCCTGTCCAGGACCCCCGGTTTGGCCATGAGCACCTCGAGAAAAAGGGCCACTTCGTCAACGGTCCTGGCCATCGGGCCCGCGCTGTCCTGACTGAAACTGACGGGGACGACACCTTGCATAGGGAGCGAGCCGACGGTCGGCTTGATACCTGCGACCCCGTTGAGCGACGCCGGGCAGGTGATCGACCCGTCCGTCTCGGTCCCGATCGCCAACGGGGCAAAGCCGGCCGCCAGGGCGGCGCCCGAACCTGAGGAAGAACCGCCGGCACTGCGGTCCAGCGCCCATGGGTTGCCCGTGAGGCCGCCGACGGCGGACCAGCCTGACGTGGAATGGACCGAGCGGATGTTCGCCCACTCCGACAGGTTTGTTGTCCCAAGGATGATGGCGCCCGCTTCCCTCACGCGCTTCACGAGAGGGGCGTCTGCCGAGGGAACGCGGCCTGCGAGGCAGTTTGCCCCGGCCGTCGATGGCAGCCCGGCAACTTCGATGTTGTCCTTGACAAGGACGGGTACCCCGTGTAGCGGCCCGGTCGGCGCTTTGTCCTCTGGGGAGCGGGCTTCGTCCCGGGCGCGGGCTTCGTCCTGGGCGCGGGCCTCGTCCCCGGCGCTCTGCGATACAGCGAGCACGCTCCTGAGGGCCTTGTGCGACCCGGGTGCGGGCGAGTCGAGAACAGCGATCCGTTCGAGCAGGAGGTTGACCAACAACTCGGCGGAGATGTGTTCGCGCTGCAGCGTGAACACGTCTGCGTACGCCAGGCCGTCCTCCATAACATCCGACCCTAGGGGAGCTACGACCTCAGTACGCGGAGAAGCCGGGCGGCAGTGGGAGGCGGCCCGACAGGGCGAGCAGAGTGAGCTCTCCTTTTCCTTGTTTCACCAGAGGGACGGCCACGAAACGCAGGCTCTCCAGTAGCACCGCCTGCGGGACCGCAATTCCGCTGGCGAGAGCGTTGGTGAGGTCGAGGCCGTGGATGGTGAGCTCGGCGATGCGCGACGGCAGGTACCCGGCCAGCGTCGTCGTCCTGGCCGGGCTTCCGACAGCGGCATCCGCCGGGGTGCTGCGGACGAGGGCGATCACCCTGGCTGCCGTCGATACAACGGTGCCTTTGGGGTCGTTCCCGAGAGCCAATACCGCCTCTCGCGCCCGCTCGTTGATCTTCGCTTCGCTGAAGTAGTCGCTCCCGGGGCCAACCGGTGGCTGCGGGCTGAGGAGGTACTCCTCAACGGTTGTATGGGCCCGGTTGCCGTGGCCCACCAGGTCGAGAACGGTCCAGTCGCCGAGGCCGACCGAGCCCCAAGCGGCGTCAGGCACCGCTTGTGTGGCTTGCACGAAGAAACCGGACGCAGCCTCGTAGGTGTCCGCCAGCTCTCCGTCCACAGCGGGGATCCTAACCATCGAGCGATGTGGCACCGGACGTATTTTGACTTCGTCAACTGCGCCTCCGGCTCAACTCCAGCCGAGCGCTATCCGAGGGGAAGGAAGATGGCCACACTCTGGCGGTTCCGACGAAGCCCTTACCACGGTGACCGCAAATTGAGCCGGGCGGGCCGCAAGGTCGGCCGGGTGGTCGGGGCATCCATGGCAGCCTCGTTCATGGCGAGCGGCGCGGTCACCGGCTTGGCCGTAACCGGCCTGGCCGCCCTCAGCCCTGGCTCGGCAAGCGCCAGCCCTCTCCCCGGTGCCCCGGGCTGCGAGATATTCCCGCCCGACAATGTCTGGAACACGCCGATCGCCGGGCTGCCTGTCGACCCTCACTCGGCCCAGTACGTCGCTGCTATCGGCCCCGGCGACCCGCTCCACCCCGACTTCGGCCAGGGCGACTGGGACGGCGAGCCCATGGGCATCCCCTACAACGTGGTCCCAGGCTCGCAGCCGAAGGTGCCCGTCACCTTCATGTACGCGTCGGAGAGCAACCCAGGCCCTTACCCCATCCCCCGGGACGCCCAGATCGAAGGCGGCCCAAGCAGCACCGGTGACCGCCACGTGATCGTCGTGGACACGGGCAACTGCACCGACTACGAGACGTGGGCCTCCTATCCCAAGGACGGCGGAGCCTCGTGGCAAGCCGGTTCGGGCGCCATTTTCCCTCTCACTTCCAACAAGCTTCGGCCCGCCACGTGGACCTCGGCCGACGCGGCCGGGCTGCCGATCCTGCCCGGGCTCGTCCGACCAGACGAGGTCAAGGCCGGTGTGATCGAGCACGCGATCCGCGTGACCGTGCCCTGCACCGACACCCGGTTCATCTGGCCTGCGCGCCATGAAGCCGGCCAGAACGACCCGAACTGCCCGCCCATGGGGCTTCGGCTCCGCTTGAAGGCGAGCGTTGAAATTTCGCAGTACCCGCGCATGGACCGTGTGATCCTGCAAGCCCTCAAGACCTACGGGGTCATCGTGGCGGACAACGGGTCGGCTTGGTACATCCAGGGGACCCCGGACAACTACTGGGACAACAGCGTCCTGCACGAGCTCGACGGGATCACGGGCACCGATTTCCAAGCGGTCAACGAGAGCTGCCTCGAAGTATCGCCCAACTCGGCCGAGGCGGACCCGGCTCACTGCTGACGCTGTGGGGCGCCGGGCGGCGAGCCGTTGTAGCCTGCTCGGAGAACGCCGGCCCCGCTAGGAGTTATCGCGCCCGCACCCAGCCAAAACGAGACGCCGGAAGGGCTCGGTTACAGTACCGCGCGAGGCCGCTGGGTGATAGCCGCAGCGGTACTCGGCTCGGGCATCGCGACACTCGATTCGACCGTAGTCGGCATCGCACTGCCGGCTATCGGCCGCTCATTTCACAGCGAGATCGGCATCCTGCAGTGGGTCGTGACGGGTTACTCGATAACCCTGGCCGCCTTCATCCTGCTCGGCGGCTCGCTCGGTGACCGGTTCGGGCGAAAGAGGATCTTCCTCGTCGGGGTGGTCTGGTTCGCTATCGCATCGGCGTTCTGCGGCATCGCTCCCAACGCCACCAGCCTGATTGTCGCCAGGGCCCTTCAGGGAGTCGGGGGGGCACTGCTCACCCCGGCCAGCCTGGCGATCCTGCAGGGGTCTTTCCGGCGCGATGACCGCTCCAGGGCGATAGGTGCTTGGTCCGGGCTCGGAGGACTGGCAGCCGCAGCGGGCCCTTTGGTCGGGGGCTACCTCATCGCTGTGGGGTCGTGGCGCTGGGTGTTCTACATCAACGTCCCGGTCGCGATCTCGGTCCTGATCATCACGTCGCGCCATGTCCCCGAGAGCAAAGACCCGAACAGCAAGGGCAAGGTGGACAAGCTCGGGGCCGCGTCGGCAGTCGCGTTCCTTGCGTCGCTCACCTACGGCTTGCTCGAAGCCTCGAGCCGCGGCTGGACGAGCCCGGTGGTCCTCGCCGGCCTGGTCGTCGCCGCGGTCACCGGCCCGCTCTTTATCGTGGTCGAGCGAACGGTCAAGGACCCGATGCTCCCGCTGAGCGTGTTCAGGTCCCACCAGTTCAGCGCGGCCAATGCCGTGACGTTCGTCGTTTATGGCGCCCTGAGCGGGGCCTTGTTCCTGGTGCCTGTCGAGCTGCAGCTGGTGGCCCGCTATAGCGCTCTGGAGTCCGGCCTCGCCCTCCTGCCGATCACCGTAATAATGCTCCTGTTTTCCCCCCGCTCGGGGCGCCTGGCTACACATATCGGACCAAGGTTGCAAATGTCGCTGGGCCCAATTGTCGCCGGCGTTGGCCTCGTGCTGCTCACTCAAGCGACCCACTCGGGCAGCTATCTCACTATGGTGCTCCCGGCGATGCTTGTCTTCGGAGTGGGCCTTGCGATC
>Ga0182015_10005830_pt1 | contig 12624 bp, 12 predicted proteins | sample 712P3MmetaG_FD_120478 | JGI IMG/M metagenome (GOLD analysis project Ga0182015, IMG submission 120478) | Permafrost microbial communities from Stordalen Mire, Sweden - 712P3M metaG | ecosystem: Environmental > Terrestrial > Soil > Wetlands > Permafrost | place: Sweden: Stordalen | collected...
ATTGGTCGGGGCGAGAGGATTTGAACCTCCGACCCCCTGGTCCCGAACCAGGTGCGCTACCAGGCTGCGCTACGCCCCGACAGAAAGAATCTTACCGAAAATGCAGGTACGATGAAGGAAACCCCCTTGCTGCGTTGCGATTATAACATTTGAAATTTCGGAGGATGGCAGGTTCGCGGCTAGTTGGGTTTCCGGCCTTTGCCGTCGGCGAGGTATTGCAGCAGCGTCGTATCCGCGGCGGACTTAAATTTCTCCAGCATCGACGCATCGGTGGTGGGCGTGGGATCGTTGGTGGGTTTCTGGCGGATGGTTTGGCGTAATAGGTCTCCGGTAGCGGAGTTGTTGGTCATCACCTGCATGTAAAACCACAAAAAATGACGCATCTGATCGAGAGCCGATTTCAACACCTGGAGCGATTCCATCTCCGGGAGTTGGGTCAGGGCTTCCATGAGCTCGGGATTGCCCGGAGCTTCCATGGCAGCGCAATTGAGTTCGCGTTGGATGGCGCGCAGATCTTCGGTTACGCGCAGGATACGGACATGAACCTCGTCCAAACAGCCGTCTGTTGCCATGGGTAATTGCTTTCTCACAACCAATCCAACATCTCATCGGCGAGGTTAAGCGAACAGATGTCCCACGTGCATGCGCTTTCGTAATTCTGACAATTACCCCGGTGCGCGGAACGAAATATTGGGAAGAACAAATGGAGTTTATTGATAAAGTCGCCCCGCCAAATTCGCGAGGCCGCAGATTTGATTCGCGGTTAAGTCATTTCTAATTGTGTTGAGTGCCTAAGACCTGGTCTTAGTGGGCTAGAGGTTGCAACGGACCGAATACCGGCGTGATGCCCGACCGCTTTTTAAGCTCGCTGAGTATTGCTTGCGCAGCGTTCTGGTAAGTTTTGCTCGGATCGGACGGGTCGGACCATACCGCGTCATAAATCACTTCGGCGGCTTCTTTTACATCCATGTGAAGCACGGCTTCCAGTACATCGACGCGTTCCTGCAACTGGTCATAGCAAGCCTGGCACACGGTCGCCGCTTCCGTCGTTCCGCGGTGATTTTCCTCGTGAGTGCAGACCGGTGTAGCTGTGGGCCCTAATTGCAACGAAGCGGCATAGGCCTGAGATTTGAATTCGCGAAGAAACCGTTCGCGCTCTTCTTCCAGTACTGCCGGGGCGGGAATTGCCTCGGAAACTGCGGTGGTATTAGTTTTCACCGCGGCTACCGGCGCGACGCGCTCGCTGGATTGGCAAACCGGACAGGCGGCAAGATTCGCGGCGTAGTAAGTGGTGCATCGGGCGCACGGCATCCCATATCCAACCCGCTTTGGACTTACCGGAGAAGCGACGGAAGGGGCCAACTGGGGCTGCGCCGCAGGATGCTGCGTTTTCACTTGCGATGGAACAGCGGCACCCTGCTCAAGAGCGGGTGCAACACCAGTGGATTGCGTCGGACTCATCGTCGTTTCCTCCATCGGCATAGCGCCGAAACAGCAAACCAGTTCACCGTGATTGTAGGAGCGAGTTCGTCAGCCGACCACGGCACGGTAGTTCATGGGCGGCTGGCCAGAATTCTCACTGGACCTTGTTTTCTCTCATGAGCTTGAGCAATTCGCCTTTTCGCGCGCGATACAAATTCTGCCCCGGCTTGAGGCTGGACGCCTGTTCCAGTTCCGCTAGTGCTTCCCCATCGCGGCCCATACTCATCAGGCAGGCCGCGAGGAAGTAATGGTTTTCGGCAGTTGGTTCCAGCCTGAGCGCCTCATGGAATTCCTCGGCGGCTACGTTTAGCTGCTGCGCCTCGAACAGCGCGGTGCCTAAGAGGTGATGAGCGAGCGCCGAATCTGGATCGAGTTCCACGGCGATGCGAAGTTCGCGCAACCCGTCTGCCTGATGATTCGTGAGCAACAAAACTTGGCCCATTACGCGATGCTCGGCGGAGCCGGTTGGGTTATCGAGAATCGCCAGCTTTAACTGCGGGACGGCGGATTGGTAATCCCTTTTCGCCAGGAAGACTTTCGCCAGTCCGGCATGACCGCCTTTCCAATTGGGATTAAGCTGAAATAGCGCAGTGAACTCGGCAATCGCCGAATCGTAATCTCCCTTGTCGTAATAGGTGTTTCCGAGATTGTTTCTAACCGTTGGCTCGGCTGGAGCCAGGCGTTCCGCTTCCCGATATTCGCTGACTGCCAGGTCGAGTTTTCCGGCATCGTGAAGAAGAATTCCCAGATTGTTGTGAGCCTGCCAGAACGTGGGACGCAACCTGATTGCTTTGCGGTATTCCATCGCCGCGCCGGAGCCATCCCCTTTGTCGTTCAACACCATCGCGATGTCGTAGTGGGTATCCGCAATCGTTGGATCGAGAACAAGCGCCTGGTGAAACGCGCCCAGCGCCAGGTCGAACTGATCATTGATATACAACCCCAGCCCCAAAAACCGATGGGCCTCGGCGTTGCGGGGATCAATGCTTAGAGCAGTCCGCGCTTCGGCGATGGCGTTATTTGAATCGTTGGATTGATAAAAAACATAAGCGAGGCGGTTATGTATTTCCGGAAGGCTGGGCAGCAGCTCTTTCGAGGTGCTGTATTCATCGAAGGCTTCGTTCCAATCCCCCTGTTGCTGGCGTACATAAGCTAGAGCCAAATGCAATGCCGCATTGTTCGGACGTTTATCGATCAGTTTGCGGATGATATCTTCCGCCCCGGCGTAATTATTGTGATGGGCGGAAATTGCCGCTTCCCACAATTCGGCGGGACATGTGGAGTCGCCGACTCGAGGTTGATTCGCTTCGAGAATTTGGATAAGGCTGGCGTCCGCTCCTGCATTCGACAGAACGCTTTTTATACCGTGCTCCAGCCGGAAAGAAATGCCGTTCCGCCGCACCAATTCGCTTACAGTGTGATCGGAAGTTCCCCCAGCTAAGAGCGCTACGGTGTCGACGCAAGCGAGGGGCTCGCGTGATTCGGCAAAGAGCGCACCCGAACACGCCATCATTAGGAAAATAACTAAAAACTTGCGCACGACGGACTCTCCCGGCCCCATAACTAGCCGATCGATCAAAGGAATGGCTATTTCGCAACATAAAGCAGCGCTGTTCAGGCGGGAAGGTAACGGAGGTAATTCTGACAATTACCATGATGGGTCGTCTGCAAACCGTCTTTCGTAACAAGGTTCAACGCGCAAATTGCACGCGGTGGACGGTGCCAATTTAGGAGTACAATATGGTTCAGCGTTCTGTGCGCGGAGGGACTATATATGTTCGAAGGCCTGTTTCAACCCATGCACCTGCTGGTGATCTTTGCCATCGCCCTTCTGATTTTTGGTCCCAAGAAGCTTCCGGAATTAGGCAAGGGAATTGGGGAAGGAATTCGTGCCCTAAAAAGCGGGATGAAGGATGCCAGCAACGAGCCCCCGGCGACGCAGACACCGCCAACTACTGCTACCAATGCGAATGTCGCGAATCCTCCGAGCGCCCCGACCAGCGTTCCCGATCCGGATGTGAAGGGGTAATCCTACGGAGAGTTCCGTGGACCAAAATATTCCCGCCGACTTCGAAAAGTTTCAACGTCATTCGTTATATGAGCAGGGACAACGGTACTCCGCTCTATAACAAATCCTGCTCCTCACCAATTTAAAACCGTTGCTCAGATCCATCTGGAGGGTTGCTTTGCGAAAATTTCTATCGTTATATCTGTATAGCGTGATTGTGCTTTGTTCGCTCAGGGTTTTCGCCGATCAGGTAGTTCTTAAGAATGGCGATCGGTTGAGCGGGAATATTTTGAAGTCTGATGCCAAAACCCTGGTGATGAAGACGGAATTCGCGGGAGAAGTTACGATTCAATGGTCCGCCATCGACGAAATACATTCGACGCAACCGCTGCACGTCGACAGCAAGGGCGCAGCCCCTGCTGTCGGAGCGGTGACCTCGCAGGATGGAAATCTTGAAGTGAAAACGGTGTCGGCTGGTACCGTGTCGGTGCAAAAAGATGCCGTCCTGGATATGCGGAATTCTGACGAGCAAATTGCTTATGAACGCTCTCAGCATCCCGGCCTTACCCAAGGCTGGACAGGAGGCGCCAACGTAGGCTTTGCGCTGACCGGGGGGAACAGTGAAACCAAAAATCTTGCACTTGCGTTCACCGGCGACCGCAAAGGCTTGAATGATCACATAGCGCTCTACGCCAACTCGGTGTATGCCACAAGCACCACGGCGGGAGGAGTCAGTGGAACGACGGCGAATTCGAGCCAGAGCGGAATCCGTTATGAAAGAAATATCAATGCCCGCGTGTTCGGATTTGTGAGCGGTGATTTCCAAACCGATGCATTGCAAGATTTGGACTTGCGCTCAATTTATGGAGCAGGGTTTGGTTATCACGCGATCAAGAATGACCGCACAACTTTGGACTTTTTGGCAGGATTAAATTACACCCGCGAAAATTACACCACGCTACAACGTAACATTGCGGCCGTGACTCTGGGAGAAGAGCTTGCTCAAAAACTCGGAAAATCTACGGTGCTCACGCAAAAGCTGTATTTTTTTCCGGCGTTAAATGAGGCCGGGGAATACCGGTCAACTTTCAACTTCGGAACGGTGACGAAGATCAGTAAATGGCTGGGATGGCAAAATGCTTTTGGAAATATCTATGTCACCGATCCGCCGGCGGGAAAGAAAAGGAACGATTTGACTCTGACCAGCGGACTGAACGTGACCTTCGCTCACTAGTTTCGGGATCTGAATGGCACCAGAGGGAAAGTACCACAGGGCCTAGGCGGGACTACTTCGCCTCTTGCTTGTGGTGAAAATCGGGTTTAACCAATGGCTGGCCGCGGGTCCCTGAAATCTTGATCGGAATTTGTGTTGCCCCGTTCTTGCGAAAGAATGGATTGAGGGGTTCGAGCAGAAATGATTTGAAGCCGGTCACGGTCTGGGAGATCTCCGCATCCATTCTGACCACGCCATGGAAGTCAAGCGTTTCATTTTCTAACGTGTATGTCCCTTCAAAGTCCAAACTGGCTCCCGGAATCGAGAAAGTCGTTTGTTGCAGGGTAATGATTCGATCTTTCAAAGCAAAACGACCTCCGAGCGTCGCGATGCTGCTTCCCGCGTCTTTGTCTTTCGGCTTTCCTTTGGCCCGGCGGCTTAGCATTTCCAGTTTTTCTCTCACTTGCTGGGCGGTAAATTCCGCCTTCTGAACCTCGAACGTCCCCTCTAGTTTCAGCCGGTCGACTACATCGCCTTCCCCCGGCGGTAGGTCGAACTTAGTATTCATTTTTACTGGTCCCGTCATCAAAGGCTGATTCGATTTAACCGCCAGTCGCAGCATATCCTCGATCCGGCCTTTATCGACCGTAACGTCCAGTTTTATCTCTCGCCCCTTTTTCTGCGGCGTCTCTACCACCTCACCATTCGCAATCACCGTGGAATTTAGAAACTTGGCGTTAACCGGATGCAGCAGAGTGTCGCCGTTCATCCCATCCACAGTCGCGCTGAACCGAGTGTGTAAAGCCACGGAATGCTTTCCGCTGCTGACCGTGAAATCCGGGGTCTCGGTTTTGCCCTCGACCTCAATGCGATCGAGCACGCCGCCATATTTTCCTTTGGATGAAAGCGTCCCGCTGATCCCTTTGAACACTCCGAGGTCGGCGTGTTCGAAGGTGTAATCGGCGGAAAGAGGAGTTTCGCCAGGATCCTCGGCGTTCCATGTTCCGAAGGATCCCTGCGAATTGATTTCCCCGGGCGGTCTTGGAATTTCAAGCTTTGCCTCAAATATTGCGGGGCGATGCAGCCCAACGTGATTCATCGAGAGATGATGGATTTGAAAAACGCGAGCCGACTTGGCTGTATCCTTCGGCACGATGATCAATTGCGCATCATCGGCCACCAGTTCGCGAATTAGTAACGGGATGTCCTTCTGGCGTTTTTGTCTCGATGGCGACGCCTGCTTATCGGCAGTCTGGTGTGAGATGGTAATTACCAGTCCCTTCAATTCGACGAAATCGATTTTCCAGGGTTTGCCCACCACGCCGAAGAAGCCAGCCTGTGCAGTGAAGTCGCGTATCGCGATCAGCGGCGGGATGTCTGCGCGTCCCTGATAATGCACGATTAAATTTGTGCCGTGAACCTGTAATTTCGGAAATATAGAGACATCAAATCCATCGAGTTGCACATCGCCGTTGAGCTTTTCCTCCAACAATTCGACGGCGCGCTTTTTCAAGCGTGGGGTAGATTCGCGAATGATTATGTACACGGTGAACGAAACGAGGGTGACGACAACTATTAAGGTAACCAGCAAAAGTTTTCTAAAGACATTCTTTCTCGAGTCGGTCATGAATGGCGCGCGAGCTTTCGTGTCTCAAATCCTGAACGACGGAGTTTACTCCAGCAGCGAGGTTTAACCTATTGGCCTTTAAGCGCCAGGGTGGAGTTGGTCGAAGGTGCATTGAACAGGTTTCTTTTCCGGGCGCCAGCGTAGGAATTTTGTACCGTGACGAAAACGTCCGCCGGAAAAATGATCGTAGCGAACTTCGCATACCAGCTTCGGTTTTAAGGGTTGCCATTCGTTAGATCGCTTGGTGCTCCAACGGCTCGGGCCGCCGGGAGCGTGCCCGCTGAAACCAGGAGAACCGATGAGGGGCTCGACGATGGATTTCAAATCCACGCGCTGTTCACGATTGAAACTCGACGAGAAGCCGACGTGATCGAGCAGCCTCTGTTCGTTATAGAGTCCGAGCAGCAGCGACCCAATGCCGCCGCCTTTTTCGGCGTAGCGAAATCCTCCTACGACACAATCCGCGGTTCGGATGCGCTTAATTTTCACCATAGCAGTCCGTTCGCCTGAGCGGTAAGGTTCGTCCCTGCGTTTGGCTACGATGCCGTCGAGCCCCATGCTGGCCAGTTCATGCATCCATTGATTAGCCTGCTCGAATTTCGGAGAAGCGGGAGACAGCCTGACCATTGCCTTTTGCGGAAGTTCTCCAAAGAAGTGTTCCAAGCGCTGGCGTCTTTTATCGAGAATAAAATTTGTGAGTAATTCTCCGTCGGAGTCTACGAGCAGATCAAAACACATCATTGTGGCGGGCGATTCTGCCGAGAGTTTTCGGATCCTCGATTCCGCGGGATGGATCCGTAGCAAAAGATCGTCAAACGAAAGATGTTTTCCAGAGAAAATCACGATTTCACCGTCGAGCACGAATCGCTTCTGAGGCAGCGCAGTTAGCGCCGCAACCATTTCCGGAAAATAGCGGCCGAGTGGCTGGCCGGCCTTCGACTGTAGCAGAACGTTTTTCCCGTTACGAAAAGCAAGACAACGAAACCCATCCCACTTGGGCATCGTACAGCCAGCCCGGTTCTTTTGGGATTTCAGGAACGGATTTCGCTTCTGCCGGAGGATAAGGGGGCTGAAGGGGAAGGTCTATGGGAGGAAATCCTTCAGCGAGTGTTTCGGCGGGGATCGCAGCTTCTTTTACTCGGCTGGTTTTCTTCCGTAGCTGGCGTTTTTCTCTCAAGCCGATTCCGGCAGCGCTTTGTCGCTTCGGCATGAGCACTTCGATGCTCAAGCAGTATGGTGCGGCTATCGGGACCGGCAGCCTTCATCGCCTGTGCTACACTGTTTTTTCGCAATCGGACAATTATCCGCCTCATGCTGCTTTCGAAAGAATATGTGGGCTATCTGGCCCGCGAAATCACAAAGAAATTAATCGCTGGCGAGTTCATTGAAACCAAATCTGTGCCTGCCGTCACCGAAAAGGTGCACTCTGCCATCCTCGATGAACTGTCTCTTGAAGACCGCATCAACGATGAAGTACGCGTCATCCTCGAAGCTTATTCGGACGAAATGAATAAGAGCGGCGCGAACTACCAGGAGATGTTTCGCAAAGTGAAGAGTGAATTGGTGCGCAAATACAAGGCGGTGTTGTGAGGCTGAGCCGGGATAAAGTCAACAAAGTTGCGCATGCGCTGACCGATGCTTTAGCCGGAATGGACGCAGTGGATTTCGTCGAAGACCGCAACACGCTCCGACTCGAAGTCCGCAAAATTCTCGAAGATCTGCTCAATCACGAAGAGAGAATCGATCAGGCAGCGCGGCAGAAAATCGAAAGCCAGAAGCGAACCATCCTTGAAGGCAGCCAGGAGTGGGACATTCTGTATCGCAAGTACTACAACGAAGAAGTTAAAAAACTGGGCATGTAACCGTCCCTCCCTTCATCTACCCTTCGTATATTGCAGTGCCCACCAGATCAGCGGTATTTGCAGCGCCAACCGCAGCCATTGCGCCCAGGATTTTCCTAACAAGCCGGGAAATTGGACGTGGATGACCGCCATATAAATATTGGCAGGGAAGACCGCCAACAAGAGAAGCACCAATCCATAGGCCGCGGCGCGCTCAAAATATGGGATGAGCAATCCGGCTCCTCCGGCGATTTCCGCAATTCCGCTGACGAGTACCAGCAATCGCGGCGCGGGCAGGAATGGCGGAATGATCCGGATATATGGTTCTGGAAAAATAAAATGCAGTGATCCCGCGACAATAAAAAGAACCGCGAGCAGGTATCGCCCCCAAAACGCGATCATGCTGCTTGACGCACCGAAGCTTCGGCGTGAGCAATCAGCCACCCCGTCTCGACTTCAACCACCCGCGCCCGCACCCATTCGTTCGCCGAATGTCGCCCGTGTATGCGCAGCTTGAGATAGTTATCGGTTAAAGCCTCGGCAGAATTTTCGTACGGCTCACTAAGCGTTATGGCCTCAACCTGCCTGCCAATAAATGAACGCATGAACGCCACCTTTTTTGCTTCTGCTAATTCGCGGAGAATTCGATTTCGTTCGCGCGCGATGTGAACCGGAACTTGATCAGAAAGCGCGGCTGCTGGCGTTCCGGGGCGCCTGGAATATGTAAATACGTGCAGGTAAGTGAACGGCAAATCGCTGATCATCCGGCGCGTTTCTTCGAAGTCATGGTCGGTTTCCCCGGGAAATCCCACCATAACATCCGCGCCAATTGCCGCGCACGGCATGGCACCGCGGATATTTTCGATTTTCTCGCGATAATGCCAGGGACGGTACTTGCGATGCATCAATCGCAATACGCGATCGCTACCGGATTGCAGCGGCACATGCGCGTGTTTTGCAATGCGGGACGACTCAGCCATTAGCGAAATTAGTCCGTCTGACCAATCCATGGGTTCGACTGAGGAGATGCGGAGTTTTTCCAGCGAAGTGCGCTCCAGAATGAAGCGCACCAGATCTTCAAACCGTGCACTTTCGAAGGATAAATCTCGCCCCCATCGTCCTAAGTTAATTCCAGAAATTACCACCTCGCGATACCCGGACGCGACCAGAGCATTTACTTCTGAGAGAGCTGCGTCCAGGGACAAAGAGCGGCTCTGCCCGCGAACATACGGGATCACGCAAAATGAGCAGCGATTATCGCAACCATCCTGCACTTTCAGATTAGGGCGCGTACGCTCGTTTGCCGCATCGAACACAGGCGCAGCCACAAATTCGGTGTGCGCAAAAATGTCGGAGACAAAAAGCGCGGCTTCGGAAGAATGAGATGGACTCGGAATCGAAATCGAAATCAGTTCGAAACCGTTTGACGATCTTTCGGAGTTCGAGAGCGCGATCTCGGCCAATCGATGTTTATGAGAATTTCCCACGACCTGATGAACTCCCGGCAGGCTGGCAATTTCTTCCGGGGCTCTTTGCGCATAGCATCCTGTGACTACGATTTGGCACTCTGGATTTTCGCGATGAATCTTGCGAATCGCCGCGCGCGCGTCTTGATCGGCGGAAGCCGTCACGGTACACGTATTCAGAACGACGATCTCGGCGACGGCTGGCTCGTCGGATGCCGCTAACCCCAGTTCCCGGAACTGCCGTTCAATGGCTGCGCCATCGGCCTGCGCTGCCCGGCAACCGAAGTTCTTAACGTAGAAGGAACGCACAGGGGAATAATAACGCAGCAACGGCGGCAATTTAAATGGGCCGACAACCAAGAAGTGGTGACACTTCCTTGGCTATCGGCCCATTCGATCCTGACTTGGATCGGAGGTGATACTTATATGGTAGGCCTCATATATCGGAAGTCAAGAAATTTTTCTAAGATTTAAGGCCATGTCACGAATCGGAACTGGTACAGTGTCCCAATTTGAATGTTTATAAAATTGCTGTTCAGATTCGATATCTGTCAACCCCGTTCCCCCGTCATCAAACATCACTCAATCGTCATAGACTAGGAACATCATGATTGCGTCCAAAAACTCTGATCCGACACATGAATCCGCTAATCATGGCGCACCCAGTGACGCGCTCGTCGTCTTTGGAGTAATGGGCGATCTCGCGCACAAGAAAGTACTTCCCGCGTTGTATCAAATGGTGAAGCGAGGAAATTTAAACGTTCCCATCATCGGCGTGGCACGCGGCGGCAGAACGGATGAACACCTGAAGGAACGGGCCCGCGATAGCGTGAAGCAGAATATGTCCCAAGTGGACGAAGCCGCGCTGTCCAAATTTCTGAGCCTGCTTAAATATGTCGGTGGAGATTATCAGCAGAAATCTACATTCGAGCATTTGAAGAAGGCATTGGGTTCTGTCAAGGCGCCGGCGCATTATCTGGCGATTCCGCCGGATTTATTTATCAGCGTGGTCGAGTCTTTAGCCAAGGCCGATTGCCTGAAAAATGCCCGGGTAGTGGTAGAAAAACCGTTTGGACATGATTTAAATTCGGCACAGATGCTGAACGCCGCCCTGCGCGCGGTTCTGCCGGAATCAGCCATTTTTCGCATCGATCATTATTTAGGCAAAGAAGCCGTTCTCAATTTACTTTTCTTTCGTTTCGCCAACAGCTTCCTGGAGCCGATCTGGAATCGAAACTATATCGAAAGTGTGCAGATCACCATGGCCGAAAAATTTGGAGTGGAAGGGCGCGGTAGTTTTTACGACGCTACCGGAGCCATCCGCGATGTGGTTCAGAACCACATGCTGCAAGTGGTCGGATTTCTTGCCATGGAACCGCCCATAAGTTTGCACTCCGATTCCATACGCGACGAACAGGCAAAGGTATTCCGCACCATCGCTCCGCTCGATCCCAAGCACGTCGTGCGCGGACAATTCCAGGGCTATAAAAAAGAAGAAGGAGTTGCGCCCGATTCCATGGTGGAAACTTACGCGGCGGTTCGGCTCGAAATTAGATCATGGCGATGGAATGGGGTGCCGTTCCTGATTCGAGCCGGAAAGTGCCTGCCGGTCACGTCAACTCAGGTGTTGGTAAAGCTCAGAAAGCCACCGCTGGAGAGCGTTCCTGAAGATTCCAACAATTCATTTGTCTTCAGTTTAGGGCCGGGCGAGCTTTCTATCAGCCTCAACGCGCAGGTGAAACGTCCGGGAACGACTATGACCTCGATGCCAGCCAAGCTTTCCGCAGTGGAGGCGCAAGCGCCCGAGGAGGTGGATGCGTACGAACGCCTGCTGGGAGATGCCATGCACGGAGACGCCATGTTGTTTGTTCGCGAAGACGCGGTGGAAGCCGCGTGGGCGGTGGTTGACCCCATCCTGGGAAACGCCAGTCCAATCCACGAGTACAAGCCGGGCACTTGGGGACCTTCACAAGCCGATGCGCTGGCTGCGGACGTCGGCGGCTGGCATAATCCTGAATTGGATAATCCACTTCCGGCAAAGCAGGCCAAAGCCTAACAGCAAATCGGACTCACCATATTCCAGGCGAATGTGCCCGAAACTGCCGAAATAACCGAAGCGAAAAAATTACGTAGCGGCTTAACTGCGTGGTTTATGTCGGGCCGCGATCTTTCCGTCCACGACAAAGAGAGTCACGATCAACAACATCCATGGTTTGCGGTGATGTGGTTGACGGGCGTCGATTACTTTTCGAGCATCGCTTATCAGGCTGGTATCGCGCTTCTGGCGGCGGGTATTCTGGCGCCGGTCGCGACGGTTGTGCTCGTGTTCGTTACGCTTTTTTGTGCCGTTCCCGTCTACCGCGAGGTTGCGCGTCGCTCCTACGCCGGCCAGGGTTCTATTGCGCTCCTCGAACATTTAGTCAAAGGATGGAGCAGTAAGTTACTGGTATTGGTCCTGCTCGGATTCGCGGGGACGGATTTCGTAATTACGAAGGGATGGACTTCAATCTTTATCGCTTCGTGTTTCGTGTTTCCGCGTCTCGCGCTCGGATTGAGCGGCTTCGAAACCGGCGTTTCGGTCATGCCACTCATTCGGGGAGATGGAAACGATCCCGGCCAGCCGGCGGACGACACCGGAGAACTGCAAGACGCGCCAGAACAAGCGCCGCAAGAAAGAATTAAAAACACGGGCTGGCTTCTTCTGACTGCGGCGGTGCTCATGAGCGTTCTGCTAATTGGCTCGAGCATCGTGACCACCGTACTCATTCCCGAAAGCGCCTACCGCGAGGGCGGCGCCGCCAGCGGTAGAGCCATGGCATATCTTGCTCATCGGGATTTAGGAACGACCTTCGGCTCGCTTTACGACGTGAGTACAATTCTGATTTTGTGGTTCGCCGGAGCATCGGCGATGGCGGGCCTTTTAAATCTCATCCCACGATATTTGCCGCGTTTTGGAATGTCTCCGCGCTGGGTCTCTTATGCCCGTC
>Ga0182015_10005831_pt1 | contig 12622 bp, 12 predicted proteins | sample 712P3MmetaG_FD_120478 | JGI IMG/M metagenome (GOLD analysis project Ga0182015, IMG submission 120478) | Permafrost microbial communities from Stordalen Mire, Sweden - 712P3M metaG | ecosystem: Environmental > Terrestrial > Soil > Wetlands > Permafrost | place: Sweden: Stordalen | collected...
CCTGGTCGCACTGGCAGACAGACGCGGGCTCGTCACAGTCGCGACGATCCACGGCGCGCAGTTCGCGCCGCCGCGCGGAGGCTCGCCTGGCTTTCGTCCGCCGTACTGCGGCGCGCCGATCTGGTCACCTGCCTGGACCCGGAGGCACTCGCCCTCATTCGGGCCGCCGCGCCCGACGTCGATAGCGAGGTCGTGCCCAATCCGGTGCTGGCGCAGGACAGCTTCATCCCGGCGGACGAGACCGACGAGCTGGTCCTGTTCGCCGGCGAGATCGGGACGCGCAAGGGCGCCGACGTCCTGCACCGCGCGTGGCGGCTCGTGGCGGAGCGGCGCCCGCATGCGCGGTGCGTGATGGTGGGCCCGGTCGGCGACTTCTCGCCTCCCCGGGCCGAGCGCCTGGAAGTGCGGGCCGCGGTCGAGGCGAGCGCCATGCAGGCGTTGCTGCGCGAAGCCCGCGTGATCGCGCTGCCGTCCCGGGCCGAGGCGATGCCGATGGTCCTGACAGAGGCCATGAGCGTCGGCCGGCCGTTTGTGAGCACTCCCGTCGGCGGCATCACCGAACTCGCCCCAGAGGCGGGGATGCTCGCCGCGGTCGGCGACGCAGCCGGCTTGGCGGATCGCCTCACGGATCTGCTGGCAGACCCCGGCCTCGCGCGGAGGATGGGCGAACGCGGCAGACGGTTCTGCTTGCAGACCCGCAGTATCGAGATCCTCGACGCGCGCTGGCGTGGGTTGTATTCGGGAGCTGGCGAAGCCCGCCGCGATCGGTGACTCAGCGCAGCACTTCGGGCGGGCGCGTCAAGCGAGCGATCCTCACGCTGTAGCGAGCCAGCATGCCCGCGCAGCGACCGACGGACGAGCGCGCGCGCGGCCTGTCGCCATGCTCGGCCTGCTGTTCCAAGACCTCAGCCGGTGGCAGCACTTGGCGCCGGACGAAGTCACCGAAGCCTCCTGAAGGGGTAAGCAACCCGTCGACCAGCCCGACGTCCGCGTAGAGCTGCGATTGGCTGGAGCGTGGGTTGGGGTTCGCGAGTCGCACCGCCATGCGCTCGCGAAGACCCAGCGTCGGCATGCCCCCGATGATCTCCGCCGCCGGCAGACCCACCGTGTTCTCGGCCGCCTTCACCGCCGCCGGGATGACGCGCTCGAGCGCAGGGTACTCGCGCATCAGCGCGCGGAGCGCCCCGGACGGAAGCTCAGTGCCGTAGGCATCCCACCAGGCTCCCACGTCGGTGGCCAGGCGCAGGTCGATAAAGCCGTCGCGCGCGTAGAACAACAGCAAAGCCGCGAGCTCATCGACAGGCGCCGGACGCCAACTGCCAGACGGATCCACGGAAGGTGGCAGCAGACGATCGCGGGCGAAGCCCTGCTCGTACCAGTGCACCCGCCAGTGAAGCTCGATCGGTGGCAGCTCGCCGCGCACGTGGAGCAGGACGAAATGCAGCAGCGGCAGCCCGCTTTCGTCGACGTAGTCGGTCGGGGAGTCGTAGCCGAGCCCGCGAATCACATCCACAGCCATCGGCAGCTGCTCGGGCGCGACGAGCAGATCGATGTCGCCAGAGAGGCGCCGGCCCGGATCGCCATACAGAGCCTCAGCCAAGGTCGGGCCCTTCAGAGCGCTCGCGGGGATTCCCGCGTCGGCGAGCACGGCAATCGCACGCAGCGATATGAGCTGCAGGAACGCCCCCTGTCGGCGCCCCGCCTCGATCGTCTGTTCAACCGCGGCACGGAGGTCACTGCTCGCGCGTCCGTCCGCGAGCTCTACGACACGTGGCCCCAGCGTCGGCAACAGCTTGCGCGCACGCAGCATCTCGGCGAGCCGGCTCCAGTCGACCTCGGACGCAAGCCGCGAGGCGCGCTCGCCCAGCTCCCGGCGGCGCGCTGCAGTGCCGGCACAAAGCAGGATGAGCTGCTGCTCGGCTCGCATGCTGGACTTTCTAATCAAGCCTGCAGCCTAGCGCCGAGGTCAGCCGGCAGGATGCAGTTCCATCTTCAGCACCTGCAGGTGACTCCAGGGGAAGGAGGCAAGCAGCTGCGACGCGGACTTCCCTTCGAAGTAGCCTTTGGAGCCCGTGTACGGTTCGGTTCCAGTCGGAATCGGGTCCTGCCCGTAGAAGGCGATATTCGACGCCCTGTCACGAATGAAGATGCCGTAGCGCTGGGCGGCCTTGGCGAGCATCAGCACGAGCGGGGAGAGGTGCAGCGCAGTCAGGTCCAGGCCCGGTTCGAGCCGCAGGTGCGCACCCTCTGGAAGGGTGGTCAGCCCAAGCGTCGCCCCATCGGTGCGCTGGGCCGGCGAGGCGTATTCGCCTTCGCGGACATTTGGAACCGCCATCGCCAGCGCGTGGTTGATCACCCCGCGTTCGAGGTCTTCGAGCGTGATGAGACCACCAGCGATCGGGAGCGAGGAGGCGGAGGCACCCCAGGACGTCGTCGCGCCTGACCATGCTTCGGGACCGTAGACGCCCTTGTTCGCACTCACGTTCGCCATCGCCCCACCCCAGGATGCCTGCCAGGTTCCTTTCGGTTTTTCAAGGCCCCAGAACTCCCACATCTTGTTCGTGCTCGGCTGCCACACGACCAGGTGCTCATCCGAGCCGGCGGCCGGCTGCGCGTTCGACGGGAGCGGAACCGCGGTCCAGGCAGCCTGGAGCGCAGCCGACGTGCTGTTGACGAGGGCCACGCGTACGGTGGGCTCGCCGGCGGACACGGTGTAGATCGGCACCGACCATGCCGTCGTGTTTATCGCCGGGCCTTTTTGGGCGGCCTGCTCGGAGAGCTCCAGTGCGCCCAACGCACTCACGATCGCTGCCGAGTTGGGGTCGACAGGCGCGCTCGCCGCGAGGCGTTCGTTCCAGAAGCTCGTCGGCGCAAAGAAGCGGAAGGGAGATGGTTCGGCCGCTTCTTCGAGGGGCTTTTCTTCGGTGGGGTGTTCTTCCACTTTTTCCACCGGCGGCTTTTCGACGGGGACTTCGACCGGCTTTTCCACGGGCGGAGCTTTCACGGGCGGAGCTTTCACGGGAGGTTCTATGACCAGCGGAGCTTCGACCGGTGGGACCGGTTCGAGCGCTGCGGGGAGTTCGGTCGAGCCTTCCGACTCGCCCGGAGGCGTCGGTTTCGTTTCACCCGCGGGCGGTGTCGAAGCCGGCAGGCGCCGACCGATGCGGTGGCGCAGGGAGGTCAGGTTCAGCCCAGACTTCGCGGAGTTCTTCGACGCGCACCTCTTGCCGGCCACGCGGCGCTTGTGACGTCGCGCCGCGGCCAGGCACGCACGCCGGCGCGAGGACGCCGACGCGCGGGCGACGACGTGACCGTTGGATACGGTCGCAGCGGAGGTCGAGGCCGCGTGAACGGGCCGGGCGCTCATGAGGAAGGCCACTGCAAGCAGCATCGCGACACAGGTCAGCGGGCCGAGCCGCAGCACGGCATTACGGCGTGAAGACAACACCGATTCGAGTCCTTTGTATTTGGGGTGGATCTGGCGGAGAACCACGGTCCAGCTAGGCTTGTGAGCCTACTCCCTGGCGCTCTGCACAGCTCATCGGGTGCACCGCCGATGGGGTGGAGAAAAGGACCTTTAGTCTGGACAGTAATTTCCCGCCGCGGGTCTCGGGGCCAATTTTGGACTACCCGACTGGACGCGCGTAAGCTTCGGGGACCGGGCATCGTTGTAGGGGTGATGCCACGATTCGACCGGGTCCAAGCGCATACATCGAGCCCCGATGAGGCACATGATGCGCACATCGAGCACAGTCTGACCGTGCGGCTCGAGGGCTTTGCGTTCGAGGCAATCAGCGAGGAGGCCGCGCGCAATGGCTTGACCGCAGAGGAACTCGTCGGCTTCGCCGTGCTCTACTACCTCGCTGACGCCGACAGCGGGCGCATCGCGCGGCAGGTCGCGCGCAGGCCCGAGCCGCAGCCCGCCGGCACGCCAGGCTAGCGCAGGCGAAACGTCACGGGCGCCTCGACGAGCCGAGCGGCGAGATACGTCTAAGGAGTTCTAAAAAGAGTTTTAGACGGGGCTAGGTGAGGTGCCATCCCGCTGGCCCCAGCGCCTGGTCTAAAATTTGCTTGAGATCCTTTTAGAAGCTTTGAGGCCGTCCGCGCGTGAACCCCGAAACCAACCCATACATACCCGCAGCCGGCTCTCGGCCACCCGTGCTAGCCGGCCGTGAGGAGGAACTGGACACGTTCACGGTTGCTCTCGGCCGGCTGGGAAAAGGAGTCCACGCCCGCAGCATGATCCTCGACGGGGTTCGCGGAGTCGGGAAGACCGTCCTGCTACGCGAGTTCAACTACATCGCTCGCGAGCAGGGCTGGATCACCTCGGGTGTGGTCGAGTGCGACGCTGGTGAGCAGTTGCCGCGCATCGTCGCCAAGCTCTGCCACCGTGCGCTGCGCGACCTCGACAAGCGCTGGACGGCGGGGCAGGCGATGCGGCGCGCCTTCGGTGTGCTGAAGGCGTTCACGCTGACGCTCGGCGAGGGCGGCCACTGGCGCTTCAACATCGATTTCGACGCGGTCAAGGGAGTCGCTGACTCCGGGGACCCGGAGGTGGATATCGTCGAGCTCCTCGGCGAGGTCGGCCGAGCCGCGAGCGAGCACGGCGAAGGCGTGCTGCTGCTGCTCGACGAGATGCAGTTCCTCAGCCGAGCAGATCTGGGCCTGCTGTCCAAGGCGATGCATCAGATCAGCCAGGAGGTGCTGCCCGTGCTGATCGCCGGCGCCGGCCTGCCTCAGCTGCCGCTGATGCTCAAGGAGGACAAGCTCTACGCCGAGCGCCTGTTTAGCTTCCGCACGATCGACAGTCTTTCGCCACCGCAGGCCACGAAGGCGCTCGCCGTTCCCGCGTCCCGCGAGAACGTCTCCTACGCGCCCGACGCGCTTCGCTACATCCTGGAGCAGTCTCAGGGCTATCCGTATTTCTTGCAACAGTGGGGAGAGGCCGTCTGGAACGAGGCCGAGACCAGCCCCATCGGTATGCAGGACGCCCTCGCCGCGCACGAGCTCGTGACCGACGAACTCGACCGGCGATTCTTCAGAGACCGCTACGACACCGCCACCGAAGCCGAGCGCATCTACATGGCCGCCATCGCCGACCTCGGGCCCGGCAGCCACAGCTCCTCAGACATCGCCGCACGCATGGGACTAACCGTCAAAGCCGCATCCGTCCGCCGCGACGGCCTGCTCAAGAAGGGACTCATCTACAGCCGGGTCGACACGCAGCTCGACTTCACAGTCCCCCAGTTCGCCACCTTCATCGAGCGTATCCACCCATTCGACGCCGCACAGCGACCCCGGCGCGGACGACCACCCCGCAAATGACTAGCTCAGACGAAGCGTCACGGGAGCCGCGCCGCGGCTCGTCAGCTCCGCCTTGAGCGCCCGGCGCGCGCGGTGGTGCAGACCGTGGATCGAGCCTTCCGTACGCCCCGTGCGGACCGCGATCTCCCTCGGCGAGAGCCCCGCGATGTGGCGCAGGACGAGCACCTCACGCTGGTCGCGCGGCAGCTGTGAGAGCGCGTCCTGCAGCTCGGCCATCGGGCGCCCGGCGGCGGGGTCGGCGCCCCCCGTGCTCGCCATCCGCACCTCTTCGACGGGAACCGAGCGCTGGCGGCGCAGGTGATCGACGGCGAGGTTGCGCGCCACGCGCAGCACCCAGGCGAAGAACGGGACCTCGCGCTCCTCGTATTTGCCGATCACGCGCAGCAGCTTGGCGAACACCTGCTGCGTGACGTCTTCGGCCTCGTGCGGGTCGTGGACGATGCTGCGCACGTACCCGTAGACGTTGTCCGCGTAGCGCGCGTATAGGAAGGCGAGCGCGTCGCGGTCCCCGCCCTGAGCGCGCCTGACGGCCTGCGCGACGCGCCTGCTCATCAGCTCCTCGTGCGCCGCTGCCTCAGCGGCGGCGATCACAGCCGTCTCGTCCGTCTCGTCCTGCACCTGCCTAGCGACCAGTGCCATCCAGCACCCCCTCCTGGTGTCGACTCATCCGTGTCGTGTGGGCAAGGAGGCACAGCAGGCGCCGCCCCCCTCAAGCCGCATCAATTGCAGACTACCGCAGCCGCGGTCTCCCGTTCGCTCACCCGCCGCGGCGGCGTAGGCGTCCGCGCAAGCGGCTCGGAGCGGTCGAGCGCGAGCTGTAGTTGTCCTCGAGCATGACCCGGGCGGCGCGTATCGCCAGACGCGGGCTTCCGCCCAGAAGGCCCACCATCGCAACGCCGACGATGCCGTTCATCGCTGCCGATCCCGAAGCCTCTTCGAGATGCGCGTCGCGAACCGCGTACACATCCTGAGGTGTAGTGCTGTCCTTTGCATACGTCGCTGTACCTGTACCAGCCATCCTTGTTGCTCCAATCGCACGTGTTTATCGAGCATCCCCTCCTTCACTCGTTTGTATGCACGTTCCTCTCGGGACTAAAGCTACCTCATCTGATCGGGATTGCCTTGAATCCTCGTAACAAATTCGTTGCGGGCCTATCGACCGCTGTCCAAGAAGCGCCGGAGACAGTTTGTGGCGGACGGCTCAATGTCAGCGAATATACGCACCGCTGAAGGGAAAAGCAAAAACGTGAAATTACCCAGATGCGGCTTGGCGCCTGGTCAAAGCCCCCGCGCACTGAACACGTAGGAGACGGTGCGCAACAGGATCTTCATGTCATTCCACAGCGACCAGTTGGCGACGTACAGGTAGTCGATCGCGACCATTTCGCGCAGCGGCACGCGCGTCGGGCCGAGGATCTGCCACGGGCCCGTCATCCCCGGCGTCAGCTCCAGGCGGCGGCGGTGCCAGCCCTGCACGCGCATGTCCTCCTCGAGCACGAGCGGGCGCGGGCCGACGAGGCTCATCTCGCCTTTGAGGATGTTCAAGAGCTGCGGGATCTCGTCGAGCGCGGTCTTGCGCAGGAAGCGCCCGACGCGCGTCACGCGGGGATCGGCGGCGATCTTGAACATCCCGCCCTCGACCTCGTTGCGGTGGCGCAGGGCATCCTTCTGGGCCTCCGCGTCCTGGACCATCGTGCGGAACTTGAAGATCTGAAAGCGCTCGCCGTGGCGCCCGACGCGCTGCTGGCGGAAGAACACCGGCCCGGGGCTGTCGAGCTTGATCGCGACCGCCGCGACGAGCATCAGCGGCGCCACCGCCACCAGCCCGACGGTGGTCCACACGAGGTCGAAGATGCGCTTGACCGCCGCCGAGGAGCGCGTCAGCTCGAAGCGCTTGACGCCCATCACGGTGACGCCGTGCAGGTCGTCGAAGGCGACCGTCGAGCCGACGACCTCGAGCAGGCGCGGCAGGATGCTGACGCGCACGCCGACCGCCTTCAGCGTGCGCACGAGGTCGAGCACCTCGCCCGCGTCGGCGCTGCGCGGCGCGACGATCGCGCGCTGCACGTCGAGCTTGCGCGCGAGCTCGCGCACCTCCGCGACCTTCGCGTCCGAGCGCGCGTCCGTCGACCACGGCGCGATCTTGTCGAGATCGACGTGCGCGACGAGCGTCGCCTTGATGCCGCCGTGGTCTGAGAGCTTCGTGCGGATCGTGTCCGCCGCGGCCGCGTCGCCGATGAACAGGCAGCGCTCCGCCGGCGCGATCCGCAGCGCGATCGCGCGCGCCGCCGTGCGCATCAGCACGAGCAGCAGCGCGAGCGCCAGCCACAGGAACAGCGCCTGGTGGCGGTCGAGCGTGCCGGCGACGATCAGGCCACCCGCGAGCCAGGCGACGAGCGCGCACAGCGTCGCGACCTGGAAGAGCCGCGGCGCCTCCTCGAGCGTCGTCTTGCGCAGCAGCGTGTCGTCGCGGTCATACAGCCCCGAGACCTTCGCGCCGATCAACAGGATCGGCAGCGCGACGATGCCCGCCCACGTCAGCTGCAGGTTGCGCGAGGACAGCGAGACCGTCAGCACGAACGCGCCGGCGATCGCGAGCGCGTCCGCGAGCAGCAACATGCGGCGGAAGATCGCGTCGCGCAGCTTGCTCGCGGCGGGGCCGCGGCTTTCCTCGAACGCTGCCGAGGAGAGCGAGGAGACCGTGGCCAGGCGACCGCGACGCAGGGTGGCGCTCAGGCCGCCGCCGCTCTCCGCGGGCGCAACTGCCGGCCTTGCGATCTTGCTATCCATAGCTCCGATCCTGCCCCCGTCGATCATCGAGAAATCTGGACTTGACTTTGCCGTGCGAAGCATTGCACACCATTTCTCCGCAAAGCACAAGGCTTCATCTGTAAAGACGTGTTTGGACAACTGCAGTCAAACGCCTCGCCAGCCAGCGAATCCCAGTGCCGGCGGGCGATTGCGCCAGTCTATCCGGCGTGCGCCAACGGGAGTTAAGAACTTGTGTCATTAGTTGCTACGAGGGCTCCGAGCGGCCCGTCGCGCAACGCCTAGAGGGCGATCGCGGCGAGAATCAGAAACCATCAGATGAAATGCGGTCAACTGATCGGCGCAGGACTTGTCAGGGAGCGCCGCCGCCGCGCGATCGTGACAGCTGCCGCAAGCGTCCGAGCCACGCGCCTGGGCCGAGCCGCATCGGCGCGCCTGCAGACAATGGGCGACGTGGCCTGGCTGCAAGAATGGAGGGGCTCATGGCCACGGTCGTAGCTCTAGACGCCTCCCCCTCGAGTGTCCTGCGTTCAAGCCCACGACAGGCGAGAAAGATGGCGACCCGCCTTATTGGGCTCGCAGTCGCGTCGCCAACGCGCCACGCCCACCACGCGCACGCATCCGGGACGGCAGAGCCGTCCCTAACGACCTCTTGAGTCGCGTCCCAAGCGCCACTTGGGGGCGCGCGCAGGGCGCAATCCTGAGTTTCCGCAGCTGATGGACGCAGCTCGCCGCCGCCGCGAGTTGCTTCGCGCTCTGGCCGAGCAGCGTGAGGAACAGGAGCGCTCACAGACCACCATCGCCGCCGCAATGGAAACCTCGCAATCCTTCGTTGCGCGTCTGGAGAGCACAGCCGCCGACACGAAGATATCGACCTTGGATCGCTACGCGGAGAGTCTTGGCTTCGTCCTGCAGTACCACTTGATCCCGGCGGCCAAGGCGAACGGGTCTCCGACGGTTGTCGTTCACACGTAGAACCCGTAGACGTGATCTCGGCGCGCCGTACCCCCGCGCCAGCGAGGTCGAGCCGGCGAACCCCAAGCAAGCAGTCGCCGCGTAGCGAGCAGTCGCCCGGCGCGGCTCGCAGTCGCGCCGGCCACGCGCCGACGCCCACCACGCGCACGCATCCCGGACGGCGAAAGCCGTCCCTCTCAAATCAATCCTTCCCCAACCCTTCACAAATGCGACCCCGCCGGCCGGTTAGCGTTCGCCGCGTTCGAGCAGCGGATCGCCCAGTGAGCCTGCGATGGATCGCCTTTCGACCCTACTTCCACAACCGGCCAGGCCCACGAGCACGAGCCTCGTGCGGGGTCCGGCGCCCGCCTACGCGCCCGCCGGGCACGCACGCCGCGCCTATAGCCCGCCGCCGCCCGCCTCGCCGCTGGCGAGGCGCGTCAGCCTCGCGCACGACTACCTGCTGGTGATGCGCGGCGCGGAGCGGACGTTCGCCGCGATCGCGGACCTGTACGCCGACGCGCCGATCTTCACGCTGCTGCACGACCGGCACGGCACCGGCTCGCGCTTTGCCGGGCACCAGATCACCACCTCGCCGCTGCAGCGCCTCGGCATCGACCAGGCCAACTTCAGGCGTCTGCTGCCCCTGTATCCCCACGCGATCGGGCGCCTGAGGCTGCCCGCCTCAGACGTCGTGCTCAGCAGCAGCAGCGCCTTCGCCCACGGCGTGCACGTGCCGGACGGCGCCGTGCACGTCTGCTACTGCTACACGCCCTTCCGCTACGCCTGGGACGAGGAACGCTACGCCCTCGGCGAGCTGCCGCGGCCGCTGCGCCCGCTGCTACGCCGGCAGCTGCGCCGCATCCGCAAGTGGGATCTAGCCGCGAGCCGGCGCGTCGACGCCTACATCGCGATCTCCCAGCTCAGCCGCGAGCGCATCATGCGCCACTACGGCCGCGACGCGCCCGTCATCCACCCGCCCGTCGAGACGCAGCGCTTCGCCCCCGGCACGCCCGGCGACGCGCTGCTGGTCGTCTCCGAGCTGCTCGCCCACAAGCGCCTGCACCTCGCGCTCGAGGCCGCGCGCCGCTCGCGCGCGCCGATCAACGTCGTCGGCGCGGGGCCCCACCACTCAGAGCTCGCCGCGGCCTACCCCGAGGCCCAGTTCCTCGGGCGCGCGAGCGACGTCGAGCTCGCCGAGCTGTACGCCGGCGCGCGCGCCGTGCTGATGCCGGGCGTCGAGGAGTTCGGCATCACCGCCGTGGAGGCGCAGGCCGCCGGGCGGCCCGTGATCGCCGCCGCCGCCGGCGGCGCCCTCGAGACCGTCGTCGACGGCAAGACCGGGCGGCTCGTCGCGCTCGACGACGTCGACGCCTTCGCGCACGCCATCGACCGGATCGACGCGCTCGACTTCGACCCCGCCGACGCCGTGCGCAACGCCGAGCGCTTCTCTGTCGCCGCGTTCCAGCGACGGCTGTCAGCGCACGTCGACGCCGTGCTTGCCCGCGACATCGAGCCCGACGCATCCACGCCACAAGCGCCCGCGCGCCGCGCCGCCTACGCACAGCGCCTCGCCGCGCGCTAAGACAGGCGCACGCGCGGCGCCAGGCGCGGCTCGCTGCCAGCCACCCAGCGGCGCTTCCTGCGCTCCAGCACCGGCTCCTCGCCCGCCGGCGTCCGCTGCGACGCCTCAGCGTTCTCGCCCGTCAGCGTCTCGCCCAGCAGCGGGCCCTCGAAGCTGCGCAGCCACACGCGTTCGAGCTCGACGCCCAGCTGCCACACCGCCACGCCGCCGAGCAGCGCCAAGCCCCCCGCCACCGCCGGCTTCGGCAGCTCCTGCATCCGCGTCTGCATCGCCTTCATCCTCGCGTTCGTGCGTCAGTGACAAGAGGGCGTCTGGTGCGGCGCCAGGCGGCCGCATCCAGCGCCTCGCTAGTGCCGATTGCACACCATTTGGCAGGGAAGCACAAGTTAAGCGGTGTGAACATGGGGGGAGGGTTCTATCAAGGGCGGGCGCGCTACCGACTGGGCTCGATCATGGCGACGATCCACAGATCTACACGACTGCTGCCACTTCCAGACGGGTCCCGCCAGCGGATTGTCTCCCAGGCCGTCTGTAGCCTGCTCTGCCGTGTCTGGCACGAGTTCAGCCCCGACCGTCGGCCGTCCGCTACCGAGATCCGTCGACGCGTACACAAGTCCCGAGAAGCTGGAGTGGATGCTGGCTGAGCACGGACATGGCCCAGAATGGCGACGCGTGCTGCACATCCGTCGCGTGGCACTACGAAAGCCCAGGCGACCAGCCCCGCCTGATAACCGCCTACCCGACCGCCTAAACTGATTTCGATGCCAGCCATCCGAGAGATCACGACACTCGACTTGGTAGAACTCACCGAGCCAGTCGGGGCTATCCCTGCGGGCGCTCGCGGGGGGGTCTTGGAGATGCGCGACAACGGTACAGCGATGCTCGAGATCACGACTCTGCCGCGAGAGCCGATCCTCGACCGGATCGTGTTCGCGCCGCTCGCGAGCCTGCGGCGCGTGGGCTGACGCCGTCGGCGGCACTCGATCTCGGCCCCGACAAGGCCCGCATCTACGTGCTCGCTCCCAACGCCGCGGCCTGACGCGTCTCTCGCCGTGCCGGACGGCGCTACGCCGTGCGCGTGCGGCGCTCGGCGCCGTCGGACGCTCGCGACCGCGTCAGACGGCGATCTGGGCGCAGAACCGGCCCAAAGCGCCCGCCGACGACGCGCAGGACGTAGGCGTGCCGACCGTCGCTGTAGCGCAGGATCGGGCGCAACACGAGCAGCCAGTGACGGGCGATGTAGCGGCGTTGTCTCATTCGTATGCGTGTGAGAACGAAAGCCCCCTGTTCCCCCCGGGAAACGGAGCTATGCGCAGGATTGTGACATACAGGCGATCAAATTGCACGTTCTATTCGACTGCGACCGTGCCCTCGCCCGACAGCTCGAACGCGCTGTGCAGCGCCTGCACCGCGCTCGGGACGCGCTCGGAGTCGATCACGCACGAGATCTTGATCGGCGACGTCGAGATCATGTCGATGTTCACGCCCTCCGCCGCGAGCACGCCGAACACCTTCGCGGCAACACCCGGATGCGAGCGCATGCCCGCGCCGATGATCGAGACCTTGCCCATGTCCTCGTGCGTGCTCACCTGCGCGAACGCCTCGCCCGCCAGCGGCTCCAGCGCCACGAGCGCCGTGCGCAGGTCCTCGCGCGGCACCGTGAAGGAGATCTCGGCCTGCCCGCCGGCCGCCACCGGCTCGTTCTGCACGATCATGTCGACGTTGATGTTCGCCCGCGCCATCGCGTCGAAGATGCGCGCCGCCGCGCCCGGCGCGTCCGGGACGCCCGTCAGCGTCACCTGCGATTCCGAGGTCGAGTGCGTCACCGCTGTGATCAGGGGCTGCTCCATCGTCTCTCCTTCCGGCACCACAAAGGTACCTGGCTCCTCGTCGAAGGAAGAGCGGCAGTGGATGTTGACGCCGTGGTTGCGCGCGTACTCGACCGCGCGCAGCTGCAGCACGCCCGCGCCCGATGCCGCCATCTCGAGC
>Ga0182015_10005833_pt1 | contig 12615 bp, 8 predicted proteins | sample 712P3MmetaG_FD_120478 | JGI IMG/M metagenome (GOLD analysis project Ga0182015, IMG submission 120478) | Permafrost microbial communities from Stordalen Mire, Sweden - 712P3M metaG | ecosystem: Environmental > Terrestrial > Soil > Wetlands > Permafrost | place: Sweden: Stordalen | collected...
CGGCGAAACCGCGATAGAACCGGGAGCATGTCCTCTCAGCGCAAGTAAAAAAGTCATTCCCTTCGTCGAACTGCTGGGTTTGGCTACGGGCCCACAGGGGGAAGTGCTGGTGAACAGCATCTACGCAGAATACGCCGAGTTCAGCGCTGCGGGTCGTTACGAAGAGACGCTTGGCACGGGGCATTCTCAAAGTGGAACCGGCGTGGCCGTCGATTCGGAGGGCGATTTCTATGCCCCGTGTTGTAGCAATGGAACCGTGGTACGGGTGACCCCGGCGGAGAAAGATCTTAGTGAGGTATCCGACGGAGAAGTCATTCCGACTGGCCTGGCGATCGATCCGGCGAGCAACGACCTATTTGTCGATGAAGGTAGCAGTATCGCCGAATTCGGCCCTTTCGGGGAACCGCCTGAACCGCTCGAACACTTCGCCACGGCGCTTGCCAGCAGCAATGGCATCGCCGTGAGCGCGGCCGGCACGGTCTACGCGTCGGACTCCGCTAACGATGACGTCGGTGTCTTCAAACCTGGCGTGGGCGAAGCCCCCGGCATCGTTGAAGAGAAAAGCAGCATATCGGGCCAACCGACTTCCGCGGTGCTGCTGGAAGCAACCGCTATTCTGAACGAGCGCCACACCGAAGAATGCAAGTTCGAATACAGCACCGAAGCATCGCTCGCAAACAGCGCCATCATGCCGTGTGAACCAGAAGAATTCGGACCAAAAGAAGCAGTGGTCAAAAACGACAAGATAGGCATCCGTGCCACGATTTCCGGTTTGGTAGCCGGGCAAACATATTACTACCATGCCACGGCAACGAACGGCAAACAAGGCAAAGGCGAGGTCGAGAGCTTCCAGATGCCAAGCTTGCCGCTGTCGAGCACCGAAGCAGCGCAGAGCATAACCGGCTCCAGCGCGACTGTCTCGGGCGCAGTGAACCCAGAGGGCGCGGAAGCGACGTATTACTTCGCATACATCGGCGAAGCCCGTTACCAGGCCGCGCTTGCCAAAGGCGCCTCCAATCCCTACGTCGAAGGGGAAACGACCCTTCCGGTCAAACTGGGCGCTAGTCGTGCAACACACCTGATCGCCCCGCTCCCAATGTCGGGGCTGTTGCCTGGTGAAACCTATCACTACGCGCTTGTGGCCTACAACGTCGTCGGCGTCACGATTGCTCCCGATCGGACGCTGACGACATTGTCCGCCACGCCTCCGCTCGTGAGCACCGGTGGCGCGAGCAGGATTAGCCAGAACACGGCGACTCTCTCGGGCACGGTCGCGACGAATGGCCTGCAGACCAACTACGGCTTTGAAATTGGGACCGAACCGGGCAGCTACGGGCCCGCGACCGGCCTGGGCGGCATCGGCGGCGCCGCCACGGAAACGGTAAGCGTGACGCTAGGCGAGCTGCAGCCGGGCACGACCTACTTCTACAGGGTCAGTGCGAGCAACGCCGATGGCACGGCGCAGGGGCAAGCCGAGTCGTTCAGCACGCCAGGCTTCCCGACGCTGATTGCACCCCCGCCGTCGCCGCCGCTGATCGCTGCGCCGAACATCGCGTTCCCGCTGGAAGAAGTTGCAATGCCGATCACCAAGAAGCTCAACAACGCCGAAAAGCTAGCGAAAGCACTCAAAGCGTGTCGAAAAGAGAAACCGCGCAGCAGGCGCATGCTGTGCGAACGGCACGCCAAGAAGAAGTATCCGACTAAACGGGCGAAGAAGAAGTAGCAGAAGCAGCGACGGCATCGACGCTCGCATCGGCTCCCTGCGCGTGCCCCGCGATCCGCTCGATCAACCGCGGCCACACCGCGCGCGGCAGGTCATGCCCCATACCCTCGACGATCATCAGCTCGGCGCCGGGGATCGCGCGTGCCGTCGCGCGTCCGCCGGACGGAGCGATCAGCGGGTCGGCGCTGCCGTGGATGACGAGCGTCGGCGCGGCGATGCGCCGGACCTCGGCGGTGCGGTCGCCCGCGGCGATGATCGCGGCGAGCTGGCGTCCCGGCCCCGTGGGGTCGTGGTCGCGCTCGTAGCTCGCGGTCGCGATCGCGTGCATGTCCTCGCTGTCGCGCGGAAAGCCCGGTGAGCCGATCACCCCGAACAGCCGTTCCATGTGCTTGATGAACTCGTCGCGTCCACTCGGTCGGCGGGCGAGGAAGATCGGGTAGAGGCGCAGGGCGGGCTGGCCGCTGCGCCGGCTGCCGGTGCTGGACATAATCGAGACGAGCGAGCGCACCGACTGAGGATGGCGCGCGGCGAGCGTCTGGGCGATCATGCCGCCCATCGAGGCGCCGATCACGTGCGCCGGCGCGAGCTCGAGCTCGTCCAGGAGCGCGGCGGCGTCGTCGGCCATGTCGCCGAGGGAGTAGCGCGCCGCGCGAGAGGACCGCGTCAGCAGCTGCGCGACGGTCGGCGGGCGGCCGCTGACGTGCGTCGAGCGGCCGATGTCGCGGTTGTCGAAGCGGACCACGTGCAGACCGCGGCCGGCGAGCTCGCGGCAGAAGTCCTCGTGCCAGGCGATCATCTGTGTGCCCAGTCCCATGATCAGCAGCGCGGTCGGGTCCGACGGCTCGCCGAAGGTCTCGTAGCAGAGCGTGATGCCCCTGCCGACGTCGCAGAACTGCTCGGACATGGTCCAGCGACTGTAGCGGGCCCGATCGGGGTAGGATCGGGTGCAATGGCAACTTCATCGGGATCGGGCAGCTCCTCGACGGTCACAGCGCCGAGCGAGCAGGCCGAGATCCGCAAGCTCTCGATCGACACGATCCGCGGGCTGGCGATGGACGCGGTGCAGAAGGCGAACGCCGGCCACCCAGGCACAGCGATGGCGCTGGCGCCGCTCGGGTACACGATCTTCCGGCGCTTCCTGCACGCCAACCCGGCGGACACGCAGTGGCCCAACCGCGACCGCTTCGTGCTCAGCTCGGGCCACGCGTGCATGCTGCAGTACGCGCTCTTGCACCTGTGCGGCTACGAGCTGGGCATCGAGGACCTGCAGCAGTTCCGCCAATGGGGCTCGCTCACGCCGGGGCACCCCGAGCGCGGCCACACGCAGGGCATCGAGGTCACGACGGGGCCTCTGGGGCAGGGCTTCGCCAACGCGGTGGGGATGGCGATGGCCGAGCGCTTCCTCGCGGATCGCTTCAACCGCCCCGGCCACGAGCTGGTCGACCACCACGTGTACGTGATCTGCTCGGACGGCGATCTGATGGAGGGCATCAGCCAGGAAGCAGCCTCGATCGCGGGCAACTTCGCTCTGGGCAAGCTGGTCGTCTGCTACGACGACAACCGCATTACGATCGACGGCACCACGTCGCTGTCCTTCGACGGCGAGAACCACACAGCGCGCCTGGCGGCCGACGGCTGGCACGTGCTGCGTGTCGAGGACTCCGAGGATCTGGACGCGCTCGAGGACGCGATCGCGGCCGCACGCGCGGAAACCGAGCGCCCGTCGTTCATCTCGATTCGCTCGCACATCGCCTACCCGGCTCCGCATGCGATCGACACGGCCAAGTCGCACGGCGCGGCGCTCGGCGAAGACGAGGTGCGGGCCACGAAGGAGGTCATGGGCTTCGACCCCGACCGCAAGTTCTGGGTGGACGAGCGCGTGTACGAGCACATGTCGCTGCACGAGTCGGGCACGAAGGCCTCAGGCGCCTGGAACGAGCGGCTCGAGGCCTGGCGCGACGCCTTCCCCGAGATGGCGGCGGACTGGGACCTCGCGTGGGCCGGGAAGCTGCGCGAGGGGTGGCGCGAGTCGCTGCCGCAGTTCGCGGCCGGCGAAGAGATCGCCACGCGCTCGGCCGGCCAGAAGATCATGGCGGCGTTCGCGGAGTACGGCCCGACGATGATCGGCGGCGCGGCGGACCTGGTCGAGTCGACCAAGACGCTGTTCGAGGGCGGCGGGCAGTTCTCGAAGGTCCACGCGGGCCGCAACATCCCGTTCGGCATCCGCGAGCACGCGATGGGCGCGATCGTCAACGGCGTGTCCGCCCACGGCGGCATCGTCAAACCGTACGGCTCGACGTTCCTGATGTTCTCCGACTACATGCGCGGCGCGGTGCGCCTGTCGGCGCTGATGGGCCTGCCGGTGGTCTGGGTGTGGACGCACGACTCCGTGGCCGTCGGCGAGGACGGCCCGACACACCAGCCGATCGAGCACTACGCGTCGCTGCGCGCGATCCCGCACCTGTGGGTGATGCGCCCCGGCGACGCCAACGAGACCGCCGAAGCGTGGCGCGTGGCGCTCGAGCGCGAGGACGGTCCGACGGCGCTGTTGCTCTCGCGCCAGAACGTACTGGTGCTCGACCGCGAGGAGGTCGCGGCCGCGAGCGGCGTCGAGCGTGGCGCCTACGTCCTTTGGGACTCCTCGGGGCCAGACCCGGAGATCATCCTGATCGCCACGGGTGCCGAGCTGCCGCTGACGTTCGCCGCCGGCAAGGCGTTGGCTGAGCGGGGCACGCGCGTGCGGGTCGTCTCGATGCCGTGCATGGACCTGTTCGAGGAGCAGAGCCAGGAGTACCGCGACGAGGTGCTGCCGCTCGCGGTCAGGACCCGCCTGGCGGTCGAGCCGGGTGCGACGATCAGCTGGGGGAAGTGGGTGGGCCTCGACGGCGACGTCCTCGGCCTCGACCGCTTCGGCGCGTCTGCGCCGGGTAATACCGTGCTCAAGGAGCTGGGCTTCACCGCCGAGAACATTCTCAGCCGCGCGAGCGCGCTGCTCGAATCGAAACACTGACGCGCCTACCAGAGGAGACACCATGCCCTCCGACACACCTTCGCCGCTCGAGCGTCTCTCCGATCTCGGACAGAGCGTATGGGTGGACTTCCTGTCGCGCGAGTCGATCCGCGGCGGCCATCTGCAGGAGCTGATCGACGACTACTCGGTCGTCGGCGCGACCTCCAACCCGACGATCTTCGAGAAGGCGATGAGCGCCGGCGATGCCTACGACGAGCAGATGCACGAGCTGACCGATCGGGACCCCACCCACCCCGTCGAGCAGACGTTCTGGACGCTCGCCGAACAGGACATCAGGGACGCGTGCGACCTGTTCCGGCCGGTGTGGGACGGCGGCGGCGGCCGTGACGGCTACGTCTCGCTGGAGGTCGATCCGCGGCTCGCGTACGACACGCTGCAGACCTACCGCGAGGCGATCCGCATCCACAAGAGCGTCGAGCGGCCGAACCTGATGGTGAAGATCCCCGCGACGAAGCCGGGCCTCGCGGCGATCGAGGACGTGATCGCCAAGGGACGCTCGATCAACGTCACCCTGATCTTCTCGCTCGAGCGCTACGCGGAGGTCGCGGAGTCCTACGTCAGGGGCATCGAGCGGCTCGTCGCCGAGGGCGGCGACCCGGGCACGGTGGCGTCGGTGGCGAGCTTCTTCATCTCGCGCATCGACACCGAGGCGGACAGGCGTCTCGAGGAGGTGAACGCGCCCGAGGAGCTGAAGGGCAAGCTGGCGATCGCCAATGGCAGGCTCGCCTACGCGCACTACCTGGAGGTCTTCAGCGGCCCGCGGTGGGACTACCTGGCGGGCAAGGGAGCCTCGCCGCAGCGCGTGCTGTGGGCGTCGACCTCGACCAAGAACCCGGCCTACCCGGACACGCTGTACGTCGATGAGCTGCTCGGCCCGGACACCGTCAACACGATGCCCGAGGAGACGATCAAGGCATACCAGGACCACGGTAGCCCGCAGGAACGTCTGCAGAGCGAGCTCGAGCAGGCGCACGCGCTGATGGCGGAGCTCGAGCGGGTGGGCGTCGACTACGGCGACGTCACCGAGACGCTCGAGCGCGAGGGCGTCGAAAAATTCGCGGAGTCCTTCGCGCAGCTGCTGCAGTCGCTGAAGGACAAGCAGGAGTCGCTCGCGCCGGCCTGATCGCCCGCGCGTGCGCAGGCGCTACAGGTAGGGCATCGGCACGAGCACGCGTACCGTCAGCGGTCCCGACGGGAACGCCTTGGCGTGGACCGTGAAGACGCGGAAGGAGCGGCCTTCGTAGCGGTAGGCGCCGCTGGCCGGCACAGCCGCGAGCGCGGGGCCCGGCAGCGGGCCGAGGCTGTCCTTGACGAGCTGCGGCGGGCCGGGGCCGAGATTCATGTACATGAGCACGTCGAGCCCGGCCAGACGCCGGGTCAGCCGCAGGTAGCCTTCGTCGTCCTGGATCGAGAGCACGACGCTGCCGATCTCGTGCCCATCCAGACGCAGCGGAGCACGCACGGGCGCGAGCACGTAAGGGCCGCCGACGTCGGACAGCAGCTGCCCGCGCGCCACGCGCCCTGCGGATATGCCCTTCAGGGTGCCGGCGCTCACCCGCATGCGCACGATGTGCTCGTTGAGCAGCGACTTGATCGCGGCTTCGGTGGCGGCCGGTTCGCGCTGGGCGACTGCTTCGAGCAGCGCCTGGTCGCGCTGCACGCGCAGCACCTGCTTGTGGGCGCTGCGCCCGAGCTCGCCGGCGTAGATCAGCTTGGCGACGCGTCGCAGCGTCTTGACGATCGTGTCGGTGCGCGTGTGGCCGCACAGCGCGAGGGTGGTGGCGGCGGGGATCAGCAGATAGACGCGCATCGTGCCCGACGGGTAGGCCTCCCCCGGGAAGGAGGTGTAGCTGTAGCCGACGTGCGCAAGCGTCAGCGAGCCTTCGTTTGCGACGGGTCCCGTGCCGAACGAGCTCGCGACGGCGCTGCTGTGGGCGCCCAGCAGGACCTGCCCGGCGCGCAGTACGACCCGACCCTGCGTGATGCCCTCGCCCTCGGTCAGAAAGCCGCTGTCGGCCCAGACACTCGCGAGATAGCTGGCGATCGGTGCGCCGCTCGCACCCGTGATCGTCCCGTGCAGGGGAGCGATCGCGGGTCCGCCGAGCCTGATGAGGGACCGCCCGTCGCGGGTGATGCTGAGATTGGTCATGTGGCCGGTCGCGAGCAGCGCGTGGGCGGCGGCGAGCACGGCCGGCCGATCGCCGCTTTCCACCGCTGCGCGCAGCGCCGCGGAGTGCGCGATCAGGTACTCGGCGCTGCCGATGCGTTCGCCGTGGACCCCCTCGCGGTAGACGCGTTCAAGCACGCTCGAGAGCGTGCCCAGCACTGCCGCGGAGCATCCCTGCCGCGGGCCGGCGGGCTGCGGACTGACGGTGGCAAGCGAGGGCGCTGCCGGCTTGCTCGAGCCGCAGGCCGCGAGACCGAGGCCGAGCGCGACGGCCGCGAGCGCCGCCGGTGCGCGCCGTGCTCTGCTGGCGCACACCCGCCCGCGCGAGGATCTGCCAGCAAATGGAGGGGTTTTCACGCGCGGTACGATCGCCGCGAATACTAAGGGCGCGGTAATCGCGCGCTGGGGTCCCTCATAGCTTGCGTGCGGTGAGAGCAGCTCGCACCGACGCGGTCGAGTAACGTCGCAGCATGCCACTCGCACTGATCACCGGCGCATCGACCGGCATCGGGCGTGCGACCGCGCTGCGCCTCGCCGCGAGCGGCTGGACGGTGCTTGCGGGTGTGCGCGACCCGGCCGCGGGCGAGCGGCTCGTAGCGGACGCCGCTGCGACGCCGCAGCCTGGCCATGCAGCAGCGCCCGGCTCTGCGACGACGGGCCGCTCGGGTGGGAGCGTGATCCCGCTGATACTCGACGTCACGGACTCGGCGCAGGTGGCGGCCGCGCGCGAGCGCGTCGATCAGGAGGCAGCGCGCCCCGGAGTCTCCTCGCATGGCGGCCTCGATGCGCTCGTCAACAACGCCGGCATCGCCGTCGCCGGTCCGCTCGAGATCGTCTCGGCCGAGGATCTGCGCAGGCAGTTCGACGTGAACGTGTTCGCGCAGGTCGCCGTCACGCGGGAGCTGTTGCCGGCGCTGCGCGGCGCCAGCACCCCCCCGGGCAAACGTGGAGGACGCGCGGCAGGCGGGCGGATCGTGTTCGTGTCGTCGATCGGCGGACGCGTGACGACGCCGTTCATGGCCCCGTACGCGGCGTCCAAGTACGCGATCGAGGCGATCGGCGACGCGCTGCGCGTGGAGCTGCACAGCTCGGGTGTGAAGGTCGCGCTCGTGGAGCCGGGCTCGGTGGCGACGCCGATCTGGGACAAGGGGCGCGTCGATGCGGAGGGCGTGGTCGTCCCCGACGAGTTGCAGGACGCGTATGGGCGCGTCCCGGCGGCGATGAAAAAGGCGCTCGAGGACACGGCGCGCCGCGGCGTGCCGCCGGAGCAGGTCGCGGAGACGATCGAGCGTGCGCTCACGGCGTCGCGCATGAAGGCCCGCTATCTCGTCGGCAGGGACGCGCGGGCGATGCTGATCGCCAGGCGCCTGCTGCCGGACCTCGTGTTCGACAGGGTCGTCAAACGGGCACTCGGCGTGTGAGCTGAGCGCCGTGGACTTCGAGACGATCTCCCACGGTGGGCAGCGCTACGTGCTCTCGACCGCGGGCGAGGGTCCCGACGTGGTGCTGCTGCACGGCTTCCCCGACACGCCGTACTCGTGGACGCAGATCCGCGACGAGCTGGTCAGCTCGGGCTGGCGCGTGACGGTGCCGTGGCTGCGCGGCTACCGCGAGGAGACGATCGTCGCGGGGCGCGGCTACGACCCCGAGACGATTGGGCGCGATGCGCTCGGCGTGCTCGATGCGATCGGCGTGTCGAGCGCGGTGCTCGTCGGGCACGACTGGGGCGCGCTGAGCGCCTATACCGCAGCCGCGCTTGCGCCCGAGCGGATCCGTGCGATCGCGACCGCGGGCATTCCGCACCCGTCGGTGCTCGAGCGCACGCCGTCCGCGTTTTGGGCTGTCCGGCATTTCCTCACGCTGAAGCTTCCGTGGGCGCCCCGCATGTGCCGGCGGCGCGACTTCGCGTACCTCGATCACCTGTACCGGCGCTGGTCTCGGAGCTGGTACGGCCCCGAGCGCGACGAGAGCGTGAGCCGCGTCAAGCAGGCGCTGTCATCGCCGGCGACGCTCGCGGGCGCGATCGGCTACTACCGCGACCTGCCGCTCGGACGCCAGCCGTCGGTGAACGCGCGCGTGCCGCAGGTGCAGGGACTGGTCATCGGGGGAACGGAAGACCTCGCCGACGTCGAGCTGTTCACCCGCACGGCGCAGCTGCTCGCGCAGCCGAGCCGCGCGCTGATCGTCGAGGGCGCCGGGCACTGGCCGCATCGCGAGAAGCCGGCGCTGGTCGTGCCCGAGCTGCTCGAGTTCCTGCGCCCGTTCGCGGCGTAGTTGGGGCGCGCAGCGGGCGTGCCGGTCAGGCCCCCGGCGGCGCGTACACCGCGAGCCACGCGAACAGGCTGGTTGTGGCGGCCTGCGTTTGCAGCATCCCCGGTTCGGCGTCGATCGCTGGCAGTGTTTCCCCGTTCCACGAGAGCAGATACAGCCCTTCGCCGTTGGCCGCGCGCGTCTGTGCGGCGCGTGCGTTCGCGACGGCGAGCTGGTACAGCGTGCGATCGCCTTCGAGCTCGTACAGCGCGAGCATCCACTGCAGGTAGATCGCGTCGTACTGCGGCGAGAAGTCGAGCATGATGCCGAAGCGGTGCAGCGAGGCGGCCTCGATCTGCTGCGCGCGCGTGCAGTCGGCGGGGGTGCTCGTGAGACGGCAGAGCAGCGCCTGGGCGTAGATCAGCGGCGCCTCGACGTAGTCGACGGGGGTGACGTTGACGCTGCTGTCGGCGTACAGCCCTTCGGCGCTGCTGAAGTCGCTCGCGTTGGCCCACGCGATGAACCGCTGGGCCTGCGCGAGCGCGAAGGCGGAGCGGTCCTGCTGATAGACGAGCGCCGCCAGCAGCGTGTCGGCGGCGAGCGCGGGGCCGGATTTGTACGGGTGCTCGGTGTTCCACCAGATGCCGCCGCCTTCGGGATCCCAGCCGGCGCTCGCGACGTAGCGCAGCGCGCGTTCGGCGTCGGCGAGGTAGCGACGGCTGCCCGTCGCCCGGTATGCCTCGACGAAGGCGATCCCCCACCAGCCGTTGTCGTCGAACCACGTCTCGGTGTTGGCGTCGCGATCGCCTGGATACGGCGAGTAGCCGGCGAGCGGGCGCAGCCCGCGATTCAGGTAGCGCTCGGCGCCCGCCGCGAAGCGCGTGAGCGCTCGCCGGTTGGCGGCGCTCGGCTGCGCGATCGCGATCGCGTCGAGCGACTCGAACAGCGGCACGCTGTCCCAGATCGTCGCCAGCGGATAGTGCTCGCGATCGTTCAGGCGCGAGTCATACCAGCCGCGCCGAGGATCCCACCAGTGCTTGCGCGCCTGCGCCACGCCGGCACGCGCGAGCGTCAGGTAGCCCTGCTGGGCCGAGCTGAGGGGCGGCGCGGGCTGGCCGGCGATTGCGGTCTGGGTCGCGAGCGCCGGGCCGATGCAGCAGCCTGCCGCCGCGAGCGTTGCGATGAGGATCCTCGGTTTGCGCATACCAGCGGTAACCCGCTACCTGCATGATCGGCGCGCAGCCCGCGTAGGATGAGTCGTCGTGTCCGCTCCTGCGCAGTTTGCCGCGCCGCCGCCGTCGCCTCCCTCCGAACGGGGCGCGTGGCTGCTCGCGTGCGCGATCGCGGTGATCGGTGTCGCCGTGCTCGTGGCGGCCATCGCCGGGGTGTTCTCTCGCGCGAGCCCGCCGGCGCCGCCGCCGCCGGTACTGGTCGCGGCCAGCACCCCGGCACCGGCGTCCGCGGGGAGCGCGGCGGGCGCGGCCTCGACGGCCGGGATCTCGACCGTGCGCGGCGCGCATGCGCGCGCGGCGATCGTCGCGCGACCATCGCTCGCGCAGCAGCGGACGAACGCGCGGGACTTCATCGATCCGACGCAGACGCACATCTCCAGGCGCTGGATGGAAGGCTTCTATCCGATCTATGCGACCGCGCAGCGGACGTTCGGCGTCAACTGGCTGCTGCTGGCGTCGATCCATCGCCAGGAGAGCGCCTTCTCGACGGCGCCTGGCATCTACCACGGCCTGAACTTCGCGGGCTGCTGCGGCGGCCCGATGCAGTTCAACGTCAGCAACGGCGGGCCGGGCAGCGGGGGGGCGGGCAGTGGGAGCGTGGGCACCCCATCCACCTGGGACCTGGTCAGCGACTCCTACGTCTACGGCAAGCGCCCGGCGCATTACGACCACATGACCGTGCGGCATCCGTCGATCTACGACGACTTCGACGCGATCATGGCTGCGGCGCACCTGCTGTCGGCGGACGGCGCCGAATATGCGCTGAGCGAGTCTGCGTGGGATGCGGCCTACGACTACTACGGCCACGACGCCACCGGCGTGACGTACGCCGATCAGGTGCTCGCGCGCGCGATCGGCTGGTCCCAGCACGGCTTCTGCATCAACTGCGGCATCGAGCCGGCGATGGTCGAAGCGGTGCAGGCGGCCTACGGCGCGCCGGTGCTGGCGGCGCTGGAAGCGGAAGCGAAGCCGACTGCGACAGCGGCGGCGCGACCGGTAAAGGCCGCCCGCCGCGGATAGGCCTCTCGCGCCGCCTCAGGCCGCGTCGGCCTGCGCGATCAGCTCGCCGGCGACGCGGTCGGTCGCCTGGGCGGTGCCGCCGAGCAGTCGTCGCGAGAGCTGCGCGCGGCGGAAGTAGAGCGGCGCGTCGTGCTCCCAGGTGGCGCCGATGCCGCCGTGCACGGAGATCATCGTGCGCGCGGCGGTGTCGAGGGCGTTGCCGCCGACGGAGCGCGCGGCGCTGGCGGCGAGGGGGAACTCGGCGGGCGCGCCGTTGCGCGACCAGCCGGCGTAGTAGAGCAGCGAGCGCCCGTTCTCGAGCTGGCGCAGGACCTCGGTGAGCGCGTGCTTGACGGCTTGGTAGGAGCCGATCGCGCGCCCGAACGTGAAGCGCTCCTTGGCGTAGGCGACGGATACGTCGAGCGCGGTCTCGACGCTGCCGAGCGACTCGGCGGCGATCAGCGATTGCGCGAGATACCAGGCGTCGATCAATGCCTCCTGCGGGCAGTCGAGCACCACTGCCATCGCGTCCTCGAGCGTCACGTGCGCGAGCGAGCGCGTCGAGTCGTAGCGCACGACCGACTCGATCTTCACGCCCGGCGCGTCGGCCTGGACCGCGATCCCGATCGGCTCGCCCGTGACGTCGCTGATCGCCACGCCCACGAGCACGTCGGCGCCGGGGGCGTCGGGGACGAACGACACGGTGCCGGTGATCGAGGCCCGCCCACCCGCGCGCCGGTCCTCACCGGAGGCGCCGGCGCGCGGGAGCTCAGCCCGCTCGAGGCCGCTCGCCGAGTCGCCGCTCCAGCGCTCGAGCAGGTCGCTCGGGGGCCGCGCGGGGAGATAGGCCGCGCGCTGCTCGCCGCTCGCCAGGTCGGGCAGGAACTCGGCCGCGTTGGGAGTGGCTGCGAGGATCGCCGTGGCGGGCAGGTGCCCGAGCAGCCCCACACCGGCGAGCACGCGGCCGCACTCGCCGAGCACGAGCATCGCGTCGAACGCATCGAGGCCGGCGCCGCCGTGGTCTTCGTCGATCAACAGGCCGGGCCAGCCGGCCTCCTTGGCGGTCGGCCACAGGTCGGGGAGCGCGCTCGCGTTGCCGCCTGCCTGCCCCCCGCCATGGGGGGTGCCCCTATCCGGGGTATCGAGCGCCTCGCGGGCGGCTTCGAGCGTCTTGAAGCGCGAGAGCGCGCCGCGGGCGGCCTCGCGCAGGAAC
>Ga0182015_10005836_pt1 | contig 12611 bp, 16 predicted proteins | sample 712P3MmetaG_FD_120478 | JGI IMG/M metagenome (GOLD analysis project Ga0182015, IMG submission 120478) | Permafrost microbial communities from Stordalen Mire, Sweden - 712P3M metaG | ecosystem: Environmental > Terrestrial > Soil > Wetlands > Permafrost | place: Sweden: Stordalen | collected...
GCAAAAAGCCAGTCCGAGACAAAAGCGGATATCGAATTTGCTCAAACCTTTGTCTCCAAGAAGAAGATTGTTTTTTCACGATCGTTGGCCAGCGCTGAAGATGAAAATACGAGAATTGTTCGTACGAACCTTCGCGACGAAATACTTAAACTGAAGCAAGAACAGGGCAACAATATTTTGGTCGGCGGTGTAGATGTTCCTTCACAACTGATGGAGCTTGGCCTGATTGACGAATATCGTTTTGTCGTTGTGCCAACCATTGCTGGAGAAGGCAGACGATTGATGGAGGGCGTCAGCCTGCCCGAGAAATTGCAATTGAAGCTGGTTGAGTCGAAGCCTTTTAAATCAGGATGTGTTGCGCTTCGTTATTTGAAACAGTGACAGAAAAACAGCGCTGGTCTTGTGGACGAGCTTCAAATGGTCGTCTGTCCTACGGTCGTCGGCGCCGGAAAGCGGTTCTTCCCGGATGGTGTACGGTTGAAGCTGGAATTGGTCGACGAGCACCGGTTCCGCAACGGCGTCGTCTTTCTGCGGTACGCTGTCCGTGGCTGATACGATCGCCGTTAAGGCGACATCAAGGGGCGGGCACTCGCAAGGACCGCTCTGATCCAGTGGGCGGCTTGTCGGCAATACTGTGAGTTTGACGATGCGGACGGGAAGGTTTTCGAGTTCCGCCAGTTTCGCCGCTCTCAGGCGACGTGCCCGGGCTACAACCTCGTACTTCCTCTCCTCCAGTTCGCGCACCAGAAGCGATGGAGTGCGGCAAAGTTCCTTTCCGGGAGTCAGTAAGCCTTTGCAGTAACGGCGCAAGTTGCGCAGCATTCCAGAACCACGAAGACGGCTCGGATGGAATCCCATCGATAAAAACCTTCAAAGGCCCGCTGTGAAGAACACTCTATCTTTGTCGTCAGGCGTCACATCGAGGTTGCGGGGAATGCCCTTTGATCGTGAACTGTTGAAAGGCAGCATCGCTCTTGATTTTGAAACTCTTGTCCGAACGCGATATGTAAGGATACGAGATCATTCAGGAGTCGGCTCGTCGCAGCGAGGATGCCTTCGAATTCAAAGAAAGGACCCTCTACCCGGCCCTCCACCAACTGCCGTGTCTGGCAGCGCCGCCGCACCCGCCCCAGGTAATGACGCAGACCAGAAAGCACGCGATACGCGAATGGAGTCGGCGCATAGATGGCACCTCTCATACTCGGCAATTTTCCAATCAAGGATTCTTGCGCGAGTATTCTCCGTGAAATTCCATCGTCCAAGTGGCACCGTTATCCGTTGATTTTTCCCATGACTGCTCAACCTTATTCGCAGCTAGGCGCACCACTTTGATTCTATTCAGAACTGCCTGCCCATCGGGACCACGGCTTGGTCCGGTTAACTCGGCAGAGCCCTGCGCGACTTTTCCTTCAAACATGTGCACGCGACCTTGGTTATCCGCGAACATGCCGTGCCAACTCTTGTCGTCCGAACTGTAAGCGAACATGTTCTTTCCGCTGTGACCCTTTCCTCCGTTCCAGCTTTCGGTGAGCACACATTCGTCGAGATCGAGGGAGATTTTGCTGGCAGCACTACCCGGCATGCCGGGATAGGTCACACTCCAATCGCCAATCCAAAAATCCAGCTGCCGGCTCTCTGAGTTTGCGGAGCAGGGCACTGAATCGACTGCAGCCAGCGCGGACGTCGTTAGGGAAACGCTTCCTAAAATGACAACGAGCAAGAGAATGCTTTTGAACGACATCGAACTCTGTATAAGTATGTCTGGATTCATGACTGTTCCTCCTCAGATCACCGTCACCACTAGTTCTTGGGCTACAACCGTGCCGCCGGTTTCCGTCCAACCGGAATGCGTCAGAGTTCTTTTCAACTTCCAAGACCTTGAACTCCGCGGCCTCAAGCCGCACAGCAAACGTGTCCGGATCAACCGGAACCATCGCGTCGCCGATGTGGATCAGCCGCATGAGCAACCTTTGTATGCTGTCACTGCCCACAAAACTCCTCCCGGCTCTAGGACGACAAACCTCGCGGAGTAGTTTGTCCTGTAGTTCTGGAGAGGGCACATGGTGGAGCATCGTGAATGAAACCCCTCCCGAAAACTCGGCATCGGAAAACGGCATGGCAGTCGCATCGCCGGTGATTACCTCGACATTGCTACGGCATAGGCGAGAATTCAGGGACTCCGCCAGCTTGGGGTCAAGTTCGATGGCGGTGACTCGCCGCACGGTGAGTCGCAACAGATCGGTTGTGAGGCCGGGCCCGGGTCCAAGTTCGAGGACACTCTGCCCAAGGTCGGCGCCAGAGAGGACCCACGGCACTCGCTGCTGAATGGTTTTTCGCCATCGGGCGGAACGGCATAACCAATGGTGGAAAAGATTCATGCGCTCCCTTCGTGGTCAATACCAGACGGGCTGAGTTTAGCCGTTGCCAGGTTTGCGCACTTCCGATATTGTGACAATGAATGTCGCAAAAGCGTCAGAGCGCCGTTTTCGCCCCCTCGGGAGATCGTCGCTCCCAGATCACGACCCTAACCTGCGACTACCCCGCAGGGTACGTGATCCCCTCCCATTTTCACGATCGTGACCAACTCGTCTATGCTTCCCACGGAGTGATGACGGTACGCAGCAGCGCCGCCACATGGGTCGTGCCGACCCACCGCGCGGTTTGGATACCGGCGGCGGTTCCACACACAATCACAATGTCAGGCATAGTAGCGATGCGAACCCTGTACCTCAGGCCGTGGTTGGCGAGGACTCTGCGGCGGGACTGTTGCGTGGTAAATGTGTCGCCGCTGCTTAAGGAACTCATACTCCGTGCATGCGCCCTCACTTACTTGAAGAAGACGGTTCCGGCCCAGCGTCACTTGATAGACCTGATCACCGACCAGCTAGAAGCAATCCAGATGGTTCCTTTGCAGCTTCCTACTCCGTCCGATCCGAGAGCGCTCCGGGTTGCCGAACTGCTCTCGGCAGACCCGAGCGACCGTCGGACAGTCGCGCGCATCAGCAAACTAGCGGGTGCGAGCAAGAGGACAGTGGAGAGACTGTTTCAAGAAGACGTGGGCGTGACTGTCGGCAAGTGGCGGCAGCAACTTCGTCTCATGCAAGCGATGCGACTATTGGCGGAAGGAGCGAAGGTCACACACGCCGCGCTGGAATCAGGCTACAGTACGCCGAGTGCGTTCATTTCTATGTTCAGGAAAACATTGGGAACAACGCCAACGGCGTATTTCAGCGGAGGGGACAGACATCACATCCTTGCATCGAACCGCTGAGCCAAAAGCAGAGTGTTGGGTTCGGCAAAACGAGGCCGAGATTTTCTCTCGATCCATCGGCGAATCTATGGAATACTGTGCTCGCGATAGGGTGTCCGTGGGACTCCAACAGCGAAAAGAATTTTGGTACACACAATGGATCGGGCAATGGGGGCTTTTTAGCCGTAGTGGCAGTTCCTGGCTAGAATCAATAACTTACGTGTTATCAATACCCTAGTCCTAGATAGTTCGACTGCCGCTCGCCTCCGCCCTTTTTCAAGGGGGGTTCGCCGTCGCGGTTCCTTGCCATCAGTTCGGCCTGCAGCGTTCATCAACATCATGCGTTTGCCCGGCGCATCCCAGCCCTTAGTCAGAGGCATCCCGGTGCGATGGCGTAATAGCGATGACGATCTATTCATACTTCTGAATCCTGGCCGAAAAAGCAATCTCGATACATTTCGTGCACGGACATCGGAAGGCCGTGTCATCTGGGAAGACAATGTGGCCGCACTTCTCGCAAATCAATCGCCCATTCGAAAGGACCTGCATCGGAAAGAAAGTGTAAGCGCCGACGCAGTACGGACAACGAACTTCCTTCCGCAGATCTCTATCCTGATTGGTCGCGGGGGAGCAAACGTCCGTCCTCCGGAATTTCCCAGCAACGAATTCGGGAAGCATCTCTTCCAGCTTTCGCGAGAGCCAGCCCTGAAGCGCAGATTCTTGTTCTTGCGAAAGTGCCACGAAGCGGACCCCGACTTGGCCCGCTTTCCACCAGCAGATCGTCAATTCTGGTTTGAATGGAGCATCCACACCGGGCAAAGTGAACTGCACCTGCACTTTTTCTTCGGGATGGAGGGGAGTCAAGGTGCTCAGGGCCATACCCCCTTCGCTAACATTTACGCTGTTGCAACGAACTTCCGGCTGGCCGCGCCGTAGGAGGACAACCGGGACTGAGAGGGGACAACGAAAATACCGCCGTCGTTCTCGCAAAATCAGTCCGTACGCAGGCTTGAGGGTTTTATGGATTGACTGCGTGGAAAGAGGCCTCTCAAAGACAAATCCTGACTTCCTCCGGAAAGCGATGGCCTCCGCATCACTGCCGCTGATGGCAAACGTCACCACTGTTCGGTTCGCGGGAGAGAGACGTGCCTCCTCCAAAACCATTCCTGACTGTTCGCCTAGCTGGAGGTCTACGATAACGGCATCGAATTTTTGGCGGTTCAATAGACCAACCGCCGCCGGCACTTCTTGACAAACATCAGACAAAATGGACAGCTCCTGTAATGCGCGGGAGAACTGCTGAATCGTGACAGGATCAGCGGACACCAGAAGGGCAAGTCCTATCGGCATGATGCACTAAAATCCTTCTCGATAAATTGGTCAATCACTTCAAGCTGCAGGCAGGTGAGAGAGTTCGGCGTTCATACCATTGAACCGGGCGAAGAATTGATCCCGGATCCAGTCGAAAAACCGTTCCTTCGCAAAAGAACTCGTACACTCGAAGCGAATCCCAGCCTTGCAATGTTTGTCTTCCCAAACGACAGTTCCTTCCGCACTCACCAGGAGATCGCTGTCGGGAATCGTAAAGACGATTTTGAGGCGTTCTCCGGTGTCAAGGGAGCAGGCACCACTGACGGTCATTCCGCTTTTGCTTATATTTATCGTGGTGCAGGGCAATAAAACTCCAGATCCTCGGCGGACCGAGACGGGCAATTCAACGGGTAATCTGTAGCAATTCTGTTGGTCGTACAGTTCCCTTTGGCTCAAATTCACGGCCGACAAGTGAAGTGCCTTGCGGTATTCGTTGATCAAGTTCCTGTGTCTGGCGTAGTCGATGATTGAGCCGGCCGCTGCACCCGGTGTGAAGACTCCCGTAATCGTGAGTGGGTCTGATAAGACCATGTCCTCCTCCGCTAATTTCCCCTACTTACCGCCAATTGCTCGGTGTTGACTCCTCCGTACTCGTTCTGGACCGGCATCGTTAAAATGGTGATCCCATGATGCAGCGGCCCCACGAAGTACCGGAAGCTCGACTTCTCAAACACAATGGGTACGCGGTCCCCATTTAATATGACCGTACGACCCGGTCCGGCGGAGCCTTTGAGTTCATACAGGTCGCGTGCGGCACAACCGACTTGACTTCGAGAAGCGGAGCCTCGGCTTCCGTTCTCGCTGGCCATTCACACTTGTTCCCGCGGGTGGGGTATGCTTTCGTGTCGACCCGGCTCAATTACTGAAAATGCTAAGCCCAGAATCAGAAGCGCGCTGGCGCCGCAGATGAGTTTGGATTCCGAACGCCTGTTTTCCGGCCCCATTCGTCGTGCTCAGCGGCACTTGTCTGACGCCGCCCACCCACATGAGCGGCTGGAACAGCAACAGCCTTTAACGGAAGGTAACCGACGTTGAGGGGACGGGGAAACGCAAAGAAGCGACAAGGAACGCTTAAGGTAATCGGGTTTTTACCTGAGACCGAGCTAGGCAACGGAGTTCGTTTTCGAAGGAATCAGCAAGCACGCGCCTGATGGATTCGCGTCAGTATCCAACTATCTACCTCGGCCTTCAAGGCAAATACCGAGGCGCCCTTGCTTCGTTCTAAACGCCGAATCGGAAAATTGTAATTTTCTTCCCAACGCTGAACTGTTTTTACGCAAGCCCCAACATAATTGGAGATGTCCTTCCAAGATCGCAGCATTTCGTTTGCGCTGCCGGGCAACAATTCAGCTTCAGGAATCGTACTCGCTGCCTCGCATGTCGGGTCTGGGCAAAGCTCCACAACGACCGCACCGACCCGTTCTACACGTCCATTGGCATCCTTCATGGGAAACAAGTTGTCTACCCGGCGTCGCCTTTTGACATCCGTCGGCAATGATCCTGCGAGTTCCAAGCTGAGAACCGGTCGGCCCGTGGTCATTACCTGCTTCATAGCGCTCTCCACCTGCAACGCGATGTCGCCAAGTACCTCTCGCAGAGTCTTCCCCAAATGCGATTCGACAGGTATGCCGTTAATCGCCGCGAGCCGAGAATTTACCGCCCGATAGCGCATTTGCTCATCGAAGATGGCAAGCCCCGCATTCGAACTATAAAAAAACTCGGCAAATATCGGTTCCGAACCGGGCATTCGTCCGTCGACGCGAGCTGAGGAATTTGAGTCGCGATCAGACAATGCTGCTTTGGCGTCTTCCGGGGTCAGCTTCTTGATGCGGGGAGAGCTGTATGTCTTCCGGCTAACACCAGAGTTCGCGGACATACGTGCTCCTTTGCAGAAGCATCTCACGAAAATGAGGGCACTCAGGGGCAGCGTTCATTTCTGTTACGAAATCAGAACAGGCGCACGTGTCGAAGCCGCCACGCGTGGGCTTCATCTCAAGCCGTCCAGAATCATCTTTCATCCTGCGACTTGGGATCGCCGAGTCTGCGCTGTACGATGGCTAGTTAACCTCTAGTCCTTACGGAGCATGCCATGATACCTGCGCTGGCGCACCTGCAACCTGAACCGGTATGGAAGCATTTCGACAGATTAGCCGCCATTCCTCGCCCCTCCACGAAAGAGGCTGCGGCGCGCGATTACGTACTTGCGCTCGCCACAAAGCTGGGTCTGGAGTCCGTGCAAGACGATGTTGGCAATCTCGTGATCCGGAAGCCTGCGCGACCGGGACGTGAGCAAGCGCCGATGGCGCTCCTACAGGGCCACCTCGACATGGTGTGCGAAAAAAACGAGGGAACAGTCCACGACTTCGATGTTGATCCTATCAAAGTGCTAAGAGACGGCGACTGGCTGAAGGCAGACGGCACGACCTTGGGTTCCGACAACGGAGTCGGAGTGGCGGCCGCACTTGCCGCGATGGAGAGCGATGACATTGCTCATGGTCCCCTGGAATTCATTTTTACGATTGACGAGGAAACCGGACTCACCGGAGCTGCGGCTTTTCCGGGTGGCTTGCTGAAGGCAAAATATTTTCTCAACCTTGACAACGAAGAGGAAGGCACGCTCTGTATCGGCTGTTCCGGCGGCGTCAAAACGACTGCTCGGCGAAAAATCGGCCTTCGTCCAGCTGGCGCAGGGTCAGCCTGGTGTATCAAACTGTCAGGATTGAAAGGCGGCCACTCCGGAGTCGATATCAATCAGGGCCGCGGCAATGCGCTGCGAGTCATGGGCGGGGTGTTGCAGGTTTTGATGGATCGCCTGAAGATCGAGATCGCCGAGATCAACGGTGGGAGTGCGCAGAATGCGATTCCGCGAGAAGCGATGGCCCGGGTGCTTCTGGAGCCCTCTCGGGAGAGTGAATTGAAATTGCTGGTCGCCACGACCGAGGCTGGATACAAGGCGGACTTGGGAGGATTCGATTCCGGTCTGCAGATTACGGTTGAGAAGGCCGAACGACCGCGCAAGGTCTTGGATGGGGCTGACGCGGAGCGGGCAGTGGCGCTCCTCGCGAGCTTGCCTCATGGTGTTCTGGCTATGAGTCCCGACGTTGCTGGCTTGGTCCAGACCTCCACGAATCTGGCGGTCGTCAATACCAAAGGCGATATGGTGGAGATTGTGACCAGTCAGCGGAGTGCGATCGAGAGCAGCATGCTGACCGCCGCCCGCATGGTTGCGACGGTATGCGGGCTCGCAGGCTTCGAAGTGGAGCATACGGGAAAATATCCCGGCTGGAAGCCGGAGCCCGACAGCGACATCGTGCACCAGCTCCAGGAAGTGCACAAGAAACTCTTCGGCAAACCGGCAAAGCTTATCGCCATGCACGCTGGCCTGGAGTGCGGCGTCATCGGCGAAAAATATCCGGGCATGCAAATGGTGTCTTTCGGTCCGACGATTGTGGATCCGCACAGCCCGAACGAGAGAGTAAAAATATCGTCCGTGGAGAATTTCTGGAATTACCTCAAGTCAGTGCTTGAAAACTTGTGAGCCGCAGCTGAAGGAGCAGCTTGGCTCGTCCCTGAAATTGAGCATCATCCGGCTTTGCGGTGCAACCGTAAGCGCACGGGCGTGTTCGCGGTAAGCCTCGGGGGCCTGGGTCCGCGACGGAGAGCCGACTGCGCCGGCACATAGTCCAGCTCTACGCCAGCTTGAGCACAACGCAGCATCAGTCCTCCGCGGCTCAAATCGCCTCGTCCCACGAATTCTCGCGGGAACCAGAGATCTGCTCCGAAAATTTCGAGCAACGGATCCAAGTATTTACCGCTCGCGATACTACCCAGTAACACAATCTTGGAACCAGCCGGTAGCGTGCAAGCCAGCGCAGCGGCATCGTGGCGCAAAGGCTCTCGGTATCGAGCATCGCTGGGATCGATTGGAATCGAAGCCATCTCCAGAAGGTCATCCAACTTGACGATGGTTTGGGGTGGCAGAAGACCACGCGAGGCCGTCATCACGACCGTGGCTGGAGATTCAGCCGACGATCTCGAAAAAGCTTCCGCATAGGCAAGCTTGCCACGAAAATAAAGGCTGCTGATGAAGCTGAAAACTTCGCCTAGTGGAGCGCCCTGTCGCTGGATGCGCCGCGCGAGCTCGAATTTCGAATCCCCGTTCAACAGCAACTGGGCGCGAATGGCCGAGGTATTGGCAGGAGAAAGTAGGAACAGCCGTGATGAAGGCTGCTGCTCGCGACCCGATGGATCGGATTCTGGGACATCGACTCCTGGTGTATCGTAGTCCGGTGCGAGGCCATCAGAGACCAGTCGTTTCGCCGCCATCTTTGATTGCATCTCTTAAGGTAGTCTGTGGGTGATTATAGACAGAACGTCGCATCGATTGATGGCATCCCAGTTGGCGTGAAAGACCGAATTCCATTTAAAGCTCGCCCGATGCTGGCTACGCTGGTCGGCGCACCATTCCACGAGCCGGGCTGGGTCTACGAAGAGAAATACGACGGCATTCGTATTCTTGCCTACAAAGAAGCGTCCCACATCACATTGTTAAGCCGGAACGATAAAGATCGCACCGCAAGCTTTCCGGCGATTGCGCGCGCGATCAGTGGCCTACGGCCGACCACCTTGTTGCTCGACGGAGAAGTCATTGCTCTGGATCGTCACAAGATTTCACGCTTCCAGTTGCTGCAGAGGCGAATCGGTCGCGCTCACTACGCGATATTCGACTGTCTCTATGCGAGTGGACGAGATTTGCGTCAGGAGCCGCTCTCAGTTCGGCGCGCGCAGCTGGAGCGGTCCGTTCACGAAGGGGATGGATTGAGATTGTCGCGGAGACTCGGGGCTGATGGCATCGATGCTTTTCGGGTTGCCCGAGAGCGAGGAAAGGAAGGCCTGGTGGCGAAGCGGTTGGCGTCTGTGTACACGGAGGGGCGCAGCCGCGAGTGGCTCAAGATCAAGGTGCATCAGGAGGACGAGTTCGTCATCCTCGGTTATACGCAACCATCCGGCTCTCGGGAATACTTCGGCTCGCTGCTCCTCGGTGCTTACCACAATCAAAAGCTCCAATATGTCGGGAAAGTGGGAACGGGTTTCACTCGGGATGTTCTCGCCTCCCTTTATCGCAAGTTTCAGCCACTCCAATGGAAACGGCAGCCTGTCGGCGATTTCCCTCCGATCCCACATGCGACCTTTCTCTCGCCAAAACTCGTTGCCCAGATTTCTTACTCGGAATGGACCAAGGACCGGAGATTGCGGCATCCCGTCTTTCTTGGTCTCCGCGACGATAAGGACCCCAAAGACGTCGTGCTGACCGAGGCGGTAGAGCATCATTGATCACCTCCTTCCGTCTTCGCCATTGATTCGCTACAATGCTCTGAGTCCTGGTTCGCAATATTCTCTCCGAAAAGAAATGCGGATGAATTTCGCCGCCGTCGTTCGTAACGACTTGGCCGCGCGAGCCCGGAAATACGCGCTGGCCAAGGGATTGCCTCACTCTCTCAGTTACGGAGAAACTGCGATCGCGTGCTTCGCACCGCACGAAAACGAGAGCGAACACGGGAACTTCTTGTCAGCCAGCTACAGGGCCATACGCGCCAATCCGGCGTGGATGCGGCGTTTGTCGAAGGTCCATACGCAAGCTCGACGTTCTTTGCCAATGACGGACCGGGGACGCTGGAACGAGCTTGATTCCTGCATGAGTTCCGACGCGCTGCTGATGAACATTTTTTGCTATCCGGGTGTGTTTCGAGGTCGCAAGTTTGCTCAGCGGTGGGGAATCGAGCCGGGGATCGCGCCCCGTTTCGGCTACAAAGCCCGCGTTCCCCTGGCCAACGGCAGATCGGATCGCACCGAAGTCGATTTAAGATTGGGCAGCCTGTTGATCGAGGCGAAACTCACCGAGAATAATTTTCAGAGCGCCAAGAAAGATGTTGTGCGAGCGTACCGCGATTTCTCGAGCGTGTTCAGCTCACACGAACTGCCTCAAACAGAGAGTCATTACCTTTCCTACCAGCTTCTCAGGAATGTGCTCGCCGCGTATTCTCTTCAATGTTCGTTCTGCGTCCTGGTGGACGAGCGAAGGCGAGATCTGATGGATGCCTGGTACGCAGTTCTGAAGTGCGTGAAACCGGTTGATCTGCGCACCCAGCTTAAAATCTTGACATGGCAAGAAGTAGCGCAGACCGTGCCACCCAGACTTCAAGTCTTCTTGGCGGGGAAATACGGAATCGGCGACAGCAGTCCAACTCTCCCTACAGAGTCCTGAGCAGACGCACGAAGCAAATCGGCCCGAGAAAATCAGTTAAAATTCACAAGTAGCTTCTGTGATTGCGCAGTCATCCGCACTTAGGAGAACGGAAAACGAAAGCCATGAGAATCGCAACGGATGTCATCGAATTGGTCGGTGGTACGCCTTTGGTACGGCTGAATAAGGTTACGGCAGGTTGCGTGGCTGAAGTTGTGGCCAAACTGGAAAGCCAGAATCCAGTGGGCAGCGTGAAAGATCGTATCGGCGCAAGCATGGTTCTCGAAGCGGAGCGTGCGGGAAAGATCCAGCCGGGGAAGACCGTGCTGATTGAGCCCACCAGCGGCAACACCGGGATCGGCCTGGCGTTTGTCGCTGCAGTGAGGGGTTACAAGCTAATCCTGACCATGCCGGAAACCATGAGCCTGGAGCGGCGCGTCCTGTTATTGGCCTTCGGAGCGGAGATCGTTCTCACCCCCGGTCTGCGTGGGATGAAGGGCGCGATCCTGAAAGCCGAGCAATTGGTGGCGTCTACTCCAGACGGTTACATGCTGCAGCAATTCGACAACCCCGCGAATCCGAAAATTCATTTCGAGACAACGGGCCCCGAAATCTGGAACGATACCGACGGCAAAGTTGATTTCTTGGTCTCAGGGATTGGCACGGGCGGCACGATCACGGGTGTCTGCGAATATATCAAGCCTAAGAAGGCATCGTTCAAGGCGGTAGCCGTGGAACCGGCGGAGAGCCCCGTGCTCTCTGGCGGAAAGCCCGGCCCGCATAAGATTCAAGGGATCGGCGCGGGCTTTGTTCCCCGGATTTTGCGCACGGACTATATCGACGAGATCATCCAGGTCAGCAATGATGAAGCGATCCGCATGGCACGGCGGCTGCCTTTGGAGGAGGGGCTCTTCGTGGGCATCTCTTCGGGCGCAGCCGTTACGGCTGCCCTGCAAGTGGCGCGGCGTCCGGAGAATGCGGGAAAGCTGATCGTGGTCGTGCTGCCATCGTTCGGAGAACGTTACTTGAGCACCATCCTGTTCGAGGAACTTCGCACCCAGGCGCAGCAGATTCCCACAACTGCTCTTCCGGACTAAATTCGCTTTCTGTTTTCACGGCTAAGACGATGCACGGGGATCACCCTGCCAGCGTGCGGTGTCTCACGGTCATCTCTGTTCGTCGAGCGGACGTCTGAACGGTTACCGGGGGAATCCGGTACGGACGCGTCTAGCACGGACTTCGTTGATCTATACTGCTTCGATTTATGGCCAACATCCTCTATGGAGTCAACGGCGAAGGCGCCGGGCACGCCACGCGCTCGAGAGAAGTTCTCACCCATCTGCTGGAGCAGGGACATACGCTCCACGTCGCTTCATTCGACCGCGGACTGCAGAGCCTCAAGGAAAAGTTTGAGGTCACTGAGATCTTCGGATTTCGCTTTGCTTATGTGAATAATCGGGTCCGATACAAGCGCACGATTGCCCGAAACCTGGTGACGGCGCCACAGGCGGCGAAGAGCATACACCGGCTCAAGAAACTGGTTGCGACCTGGAATATCGACCTCGTGATCACCGACTTCGAGCCCTTATGCTGCCACGTCGGGCATCACATGGGGCTGCCTGTAATTTCGATAGATAACCAGCACTGCCTTACGAATGCGGCGGTTTCTTATCCGAAGCAGTACCGGCGTGATGCCGCGGCCGCGAAACTGGTGACGAAGCTGATGACTCCGCACGCCGATGCTTA
>Ga0182015_10005837_pt1 | contig 12610 bp, 5 predicted proteins | sample 712P3MmetaG_FD_120478 | JGI IMG/M metagenome (GOLD analysis project Ga0182015, IMG submission 120478) | Permafrost microbial communities from Stordalen Mire, Sweden - 712P3M metaG | ecosystem: Environmental > Terrestrial > Soil > Wetlands > Permafrost | place: Sweden: Stordalen | collected...
GTGCCGGCGAAGATCAGGGGTACCGTGACGCCGCCGACGTTCTGGCCATTCTCGGTGACGGTGACGATGACCGGGGGCACGGTGCCGGCAACGGTCGCCGCACCGGCATAAGGCCCGTCTGGGGTAGCGAATGCCACCGCGGTGTAATCGGTCTGGACGGAGCCGGAGTCGGATGCCGTTCCTGCGCAGGCATAGGGTCCTGGGGTGGTGTTGGAGAAGCCGCGCTGGTCGGTGGTGAAGCCGGACGGAATATCAGCCACCAAGCCACCGCAGATGGCGGTGCTGCCCGGTTGCGGGAGGATGGTCGGAGTCTGTCCGCCGTAGTTGCCCAGAGCGGAAAGGGTCAGGCCAACGCCGGCCTGGACGTTGCCGTTGCCGGTGCAAGTAGCGTCGAGGCAACCGGAGGCGTCGCCGAGGATGTTGTTGGCGGCGGCAAATCCGGTGCCGTCGTTATAGATGTCGGACTCATTGGCGAAACCGTTCGCCACGTTGCCCGTAAACGTGTTGTTGGCGATCGACAGCGCTGCACCGGCGTGAGTCACGGTTCCGGTGTAGTTGTTCGTATTTCCGGAGAAGGTGCTGTAGTCGATCGACGCCGCGCTGTTGGAGTTGTTGTAGATCGCAGCTCCAGCGTTTGCGGTGTTGCTTGCGAAGGTGCTGTCGCTCACCGACAACGCCCCGACGGCATAAATGGCACCGCCTTCGCCGGTGGTTGGACCTGATGTGTTGTTGGTGAACGTAACGTTGCTGACGCTCAGCGAACCGCCGTTGAGGATGGCGCCGCCGAAGCCGGCGTTGGTGCCGGTGGTCGCGCTGCCGTTAGTGATGGTCAATCCGGAGACGCTCAGCGATCCGGCGGCAACGTAGAAGGGTTCGTATTTGTTCTGACCGGAGAGGGTGAGCAGGGTTGCGCCGGGACCGGCGATGTTGACGCCGCCGGTGATGGTGAGCGCGGTGCCGGGGGTCGCGGTGGAGTCGCCCAGGGTGATGGTGCTGCCATTCAGAGAGGAATCGAAGGTGATGTCGCCGTTGCCCGCGTTATTCGCTACGTTGATGGCGTCACGCAGTGTGCAGTCGGTGGTGCAGGTGCTGGCTCCGGCTCCCGGTCCGTCGTCGGTCGCGGAATTCACAACAAGGGGGTTGAGCTGCACAGCACCGGCGTCGGTTGTGCCTGCGCCGCACGAGGGATCGAGCGGGAAGCCGCGCTCGTCGACGGTGAGGGCGGCGCCGGTGGCGTCGGCATCGAGCCCGGCGCCTGTCTTGCCGCCGCAAATGGCGGCGCTGCCTGACATAGGCAGCAGGGTCTCATTGGCCCCGCCGTAGAAGCCGAGCGGCGCGAGATTGAAGGTGGCCGGCGCTGTGATGTTGCCGTTGGCATCGCCGTTGGCGGGGCACCCGGGTCCGTTCACCGTGTTGTTGCTGTAGCACTCGTCCGCATTCCCCGAATCACCCGGAGAGCCCACGATGCTATCAGTGACCGTCATGGTCCCGGCGTTGTTCAGAGCGCCGCCCACTCCGGCAGCGCCCACGTTGTTCCAGAAGGTGCTGTCGTGAATCGTCAGAGTACTGAGGTTGTCGTTGAAAACCGCGCCGCTTCCGCCAACGACGCCTTCGGTTCCATTTGAATTGTTCGCAAATGTGCTGTCGCTGATGGTCAGCGTCACCGGCGTGTAGGTATAAACAGCGCTGCCGATCCAGGCGGTGTTGCCGGAGAAGGTGCTCTGGTAGATCGTGGCCGGTGAGCCGATGACGTAGAGAGCGCCCGCGATACCGCCGCCAGCGGCGGGACTGGTGTTATTGGAGAAGGTGGTACCGGTCACGGTGAGTACACCGATCGCGACGACCGCACCGCCGCCGTTTGCCGCAGAGTTGCCGGAAAAGACCATGTCGGTCAGGATCAGCGGGACACCGGTATAGCCGTAGACGCCCGCGCCGTACCCTGGGTCGCAGGTGCAGCCTCCAGTCGCACTGACGAAGCCGTTGGCGATGGTGAAGTACTGAAAGGTCCCTCCTCCAGAACCACTCAGAAACACGAATAACTGATAAAGATTCGCGCCAGAAACCGTGAGCGCGCCAGCACCCGGACCCTCGAAGGTCGTTCCGGTAGCCACGGACATCTGGGGCAGATTGCTGCCGACGGTGATGGTGCCGCCGATAGTGGTCATGTCGACGACGAGAGCGGTAGCCGTAGTATCGGCGTTGGCCGCCATGATCGCGTCACGCAAGGTGCAGCTGCCGTCGCCGGTGGTGTTTGTGCCAGCGGTGCTGACGGGGCAATTTGTCTGCGCGGTGGCCAGCACGACTCCCGAATCATCGGCGGTGGACCCGACGGTGTAGGTGTCGGTTGCCGCGGAGGCGTTGGTTGCGGGCGCGAGGAAGAGAGGCGCGAGCCAGACCAGATTGGCGAAAAGGAAGGACAGGACGCGGGCAGGCGTCAGACGACGGGAAGCAACCACTGGCGACATACACTAACCTCTCAAAAGTCGAAACTCGTTTTATCTGCGAGGAGACACACAGGTCTCACGTGGCGCAGCACAGCAATGCAGGTCAGGATTAGAAATCGTCAGGACAGGTAATGAAATCGAGCGCCAACCTGTCCGGCACCAAAGACAACTAAGAGAATCAAATTTTTTCCCAAGGGTGAGTCAGGGGGGTAGAGAGCAACGTTCGCCTGCAAACACACCACGAGGGAGCTAAGTCTTGAATCGTGCTGTTCAAGTTAGCGTTGAAAGGAACCATGGTCAATGACTCTTTGGGGTACTCTTTCGTGGGATTGGGCTGAGGAAAAAAGGACAGGTTGAGGAAGGCTTTGGCAGTCCGGGTGCAGGTGCGGCGGCAACGATTTCCGATGAAACCGGATGCAGCGGCGCCTCTCTGCGGAGAAAGTGCACCAGTGTCGGTGATCTTTGGTCAATCGGGGAACGAGAAAACTGAATTCAGGTGGAAGCGGGGCGCGACGGGGACGCGCGCTTCGGAAGTTGGCCGATGGGTGGTGCCCCGTTTCCTGGGCGCATTCATGGGGGAGTGACCTTTGCGCCACAAGAGCAGTGCAAAAGGTACCAAAGTAATACACATCAAGATTACCTATGCTGGTAAGATTTGTCTACTTTCAACGCAGTTCCTACACAGGCAATGACTCCCGCATCGACGGCGGTAAGGGCTGAAGAGCAAGAGAACCCTTCTAAAATGCGCGAGTTCCTGTGGAAAACCCTAAAGTAACCGAGTGTTGAAAAACTTGGTGACTGACGTGCCTTCAATGAAGCAGACATTATCCGCTAAGTTTGTCCTTCGAACCGGCACCAGAACCCAGGGACCAACTCGAAAGTGGGCCCGATCCGGCTACTGAGGAGCACCGATTTTACGGCGCCTCAGGCTGGATTGTGGTCCGAAGAAGCTGAACGCTTTTTGTTTTGCAAGAGGTGAGGTAGATGCACTCGATATTCTTCGTACCCTCCGCGGGGTCTGCCCGCGGCGTCGTCCACGCGTCCTCCGGCAACCAACCCATTCAGCGCAAACCGAGCCGCCGACTGCGGAGAGAAATATGGTGCGCGGGCGCGCTGGCGTTGGCGGCGTGCAGCGTTTCGCTCATGCTGTCGGGTTGCGGAAGTATCATGGCCAACGCGGCGAGCGGTAGTTTGGTAGCTTCCGCGAATTCACTTTCCTTTGGAAGTGTTCAGTTAGGGCAGACAGCCGGCGCGTCGGTTTCGGTGAAGAACGAGAGCACGGCAGCGGTGCAGATTTCCCAGGTGAGCGTGACCGGGCCTTTCTCCGTGATGGGGCAGAGCAGCATGCCGGTCACGATCGCCTCCGGTGGCACGTACGCGGTGAGTTTGCAGTTCACACCAACATCGGTGGGGGCGGCTACGGGCAGCCTGACGCTGAGCAGCAACTCGACCTCGGGCAACCCGGTTGTGAGCCTGAGCGGCACGGGCATGGCAGACGCGCAAGCGAGTGCGCCGGGAGCGATGATCAGCCCGGCGCCGGGAAGCGTGTTGCCGGGTTCCTCGGAGACGTTTACATGGTCAGCGGGAAGCGGCGTGGCGGAATACCAGCTGTGGCTGGGATCGACGGGGGCGGGCTCGCAGAACCTGGGTGTCCTTACAGAGGGCGTGGCGACGGGGAACACGGTTTCGGCGACGGCAACCGGACTGCCGACGAGCGGAGCGACGCTGTATGTGCGGCTGCTCTCGGAGATCTCGGGGAACTGGCAGTCCACGGACTACACGTATACGGACGCCAGCACGGTGGCGACGTCTGCGGCCACGGTGAGCGCAGTGTCGTGCACGGGTGCAACGATCACCGGCGCGGGGACGGACAGCTGCACGGTGACGCTCAGCGCGCCGGCCGACAGCGGTGGCGACACGGTGAGCCTGGCGAGCAGCGACTCCGCCCTCACGGTGCCCTCGTCGGTGCTGATTGGGGCTAACCGGAGCAGTGCAACATTTACGGCGATCGCGGCCGCGGTGAGCGCAACACAGACGGCGACCATTACGGCCAGCGTGGGAACGAGCTCCGCGACGTTTGCTCTGCAACTGAGCCCGCCGGCGGCCAGCAGCGGGACGGCGGCTCTGAGCGTGAGCGCCAGCAGCCTGTCCTTCGGCGATGTCACCATCAACACGCAGGCGACACCTCAGTTCGTGACGCTGCTGTCGTCGGGAACGGCCGCGTTGACCATCAATTCGGCGACGGTGGCCGGGGCAGGATTCACGATAGCGGGACAGAGCTTCCCGGTGACCCTGAACCCTGGAAACGCGGTGACGGTGGAGGTGAAATTCGATCCGGCCACCGCGGGCGCGGCAACCGGAACGCTGACGGTTGTGACGAATGCTCCGACCAACGGTACGGCGCTGGTGAGCCTGAGCGGCACGGGCGATGCGGTGGCGGGGACACTGAGTACGCTCTTCTGCCAAAGCGGGACGATCACAGGTGCAGGCAGTGACGCTTGCACGGTGAACCTGACCGCGGCGGCGCCGGCGGGCGGACTGACGGTGAATCTGTCAAGCAGCAACACCGCTTTGACGGTGCCAGCCACAGTCACCGTTCCGGCGGGCGCGATGGTTGGGTTCTTTACGGCCACAGCCACCGCGGTGACGTCGAACGAGACGGCCAACGTGACTGCGACCGCAGGCGGCCTTTCGAAGATTTACGCACTGCAGCTGGTGGCACAGGCTCCAGGGCTGAGCGTGAGTACGAACAGCCTCAATTTCGGAGATGTGACCGTCAACAAATCCACGACCGAGACGATCACGCTGACATCGACCGGAACCGCTCCGCTGACCGTTGACTCGGCCACGCTGACGGGAACCGACTTCTCGATGTCGGGGGCGACGTTCCCGGCAACGCTGAATCCGGGACAGTCGGCAACGGTGCAGGTGAGTTTTGATCCGGCCACAGTGGGAGGGCAGACGGGCACGATCACCATCTCCAGCAACTCGGCGACAAACGGGACGGTAGTGATTGGGCTGAGCGGGACGGGACAGTCGGCGGGAGGAACGCTCAGCGGGCTCTCCTGCGCGAATGGGACGATCAGCGGCGCGGCCAGCGATTCGTGCACTGTGTCACTGAGTTCGGCCGCACCAACGGGCGGGCTGACGGTCACTCTCAGCAGCAACAATTCGTCGGTGACCGTGCCTGCTTCCGTAACGGTGGCAGCCGGGGCTACGAGCGCAGGATTCACAGCCACGGTGGCAGCGGTCACTTCGACGCAGGCTGCCGCACTGACGGCAACGGCGAGCGGGGTTTCGAAGATCTACACGCTGCAGCTGGACGCGCAGACGGCGGGGATGAGCCTGAGCACCAACAGCCTCTCCTTCGGAGATGTAACTATCAACACGTCCACGAGCGAGTCGGTGACGGTGACGTCATCCGGTACGGCTGCGCTGACGATTAACGCGGCAACGCTGACGGGAACGGGCTTCACCCTGGGCGGGGCGGCGATCCCGGTGACGCTGAATCCGGGACAAAGCGCGACGCTGCAGGTGACGTTCGATCCGACCACGGCAGGAGCGGAGACGGGAACGGTCCTTATCACCAGCAACGCCACCACGAATCCGACGGCGACGATCAGTCTGAGCGGGACGGGCGACACGACAGCAGGCGCGCTGAGCTCGCTCACCTGCACGACGATGTCGTTCTCGGCCGCGGGCACGGATGCATGCACGGTGACACTGAGTGCTGTGGCACCGACCGGCGGGCTGGTGGTTACCCTGGCCAGCAACAATACAGCGGTCACGGTAGCGGCTTCGGTGACAGTGGCGGCGGGCGCTACAACCGCTCCGTTCACAGCCACGATTGCCGCGGTCACTTCAACGCAAACGGCAACGCTGACAGCGACCGCGAGCGGCGCGGCGAAAACTGCCGTCCTGCAGCTAACCGGAGGGTCGATTGGACTGACGCTTGGATCGACGAGCGTCGCGTTCGGCAATGTCAACCTGAACACACCCACCACGCAAACCGTGACGCTGACCTCGTCGGGAACGGCGGCGGTCACCATCAGCGCCGGAACACTGACCGGGACGGGCTTCACGATGTCAGGGGTTACGTTCCCTGTGACTCTGAGTTCAGGCCAGTCCGAGACGCTGGATCTGGTGTTCGATCCAACGACCGCCGGGGCGGCCACGGGGTTGGTGACAATCACCAGCAATGCAACCAGCGGAGCAACGGCGACGATCGCCCTGAGCGGGACGGGCGTCTCGTCGGCATCCTATGAAGTCCAGCTGACCTGGGACGCACCGACGGAAACAACCGACCTGGCAGTGGGATACAACGTCTACCGGTCGACGGGCAGCGGGTCGTATGAACTGCTGAACACGTCGGTCAATACGCCGACGACGTACACGGACACCACAGTGGCGAGCGGCAGCAATTACAACTACGAAGTCACGAGCGTGGATGCGTCGGGAGTGGAAAGCGCGCCGTCGAACGTATACGCCGCGACGATTCCGTAAGGAATGAAGTGCCTCAGGGCAAAACAAAGGCCCGCCGTTTCAGGCGGGCCTTCTCTTTGCTGTGCGGGCGATGGAAAGTGCGGGAGTTGAGGGAATGCCGGGTCAGCACTTTACGATGTTGGGGGCGTCAATATTCCGGGTGGCGTTGCGGGTGTCGACAACCAGCTTCGCCCTGGCAACGATGGCGGGAAAGTCATACTGCGAGTGATCGGTAACGATGACGACGCAGTCGAATTCCGGAATCTTCTCCAGGGGGGTGCTGGTCATGTTGAGCGCGTATTTGCGACCGTGACCGACGGTGGGGAAGAAGGGATCGTTGTATTCGACGTGAGCGCCGCGCTTTTGCAGGAGCTCGATGATGGTGAGCGAGGGCGACTCGCGCAGGTCGTCGATGTCGCGCTTATAGGCGAGGCCCAGGATCAGGATGCGTGAGCCGCGCAGCGCTTTGCCCTGCTGGCTCATGGCTTCGATGATGTTCTCGACCACGAAGTAAGGCATGCCGATATTGATTTGCCCGGCCAGCTCGATGAAGCGGGTGTTGAAGTCGAATTCCTTCGCTTTCCACGACAGGTAGAACGGGTCGATGGGAATGCAGTGACCACCGAGGCCGGGACCGGGATAAAACGCCTGGAAGCCAAAGGGCTTGGTTTTGGCCGCGTCGATCACCTCGAAGAGGTCGATATCCATGCGCATACAGAGCTGCTTGAGCTCGTTGACGAGCGCGATGTTGACGCAGCGGTAGATGTTTTCGAGCAGCTTGGTCATCTCCGCGGTGGCGGGTGACGAGACTGGCACAGTGCGGTTGAAGATGGTTTTGTAGACAGCGGAGGCCAGATCGCGAGCGGCGGGTCCGCAGCCACCGACCACTTTGGGGATATCGCGACGGGCGACGGTGTCGTTGCCGGGATCTTCGCGCTCGGGAGAAAACGCGACGTAGAAACCGGAGCTGGAGGCATCGCGGGCGATGCGCAGGCCAGCGGGATTTCCCTTCTCGAGCAGCGGGACTACGACTTCCTCGGTGGTTCCGGGATAGGTGGTGCTCTCGAGGACGATCAGCTGCCCATCGTGGACATGCGGGGCGAGGCTGCTGACGGTTCCGGTGACGTAGCTCAGGTCCGGCTCGTGGTACTCGTTCAGCGGAGTCGGCACGCAGATGATGATGACATCCATCGCGGCGATCTCGGCGTAGTCGGCGGTGGCGGTGAAGCCGCTCTCGCGGGCCAGCTGAATCTCGGTGCCGGGAATACGGACAATGTAGGAGCCGCCGCGGTTGAGGGTTTCGACTTTGCGGGAATCGATGTCGAATCCAGTTACGCGAAAGCGTGCATCGCTGAACAGCAAAGCCAGCGGCAGGCCAACGTAGCCCATGCCGACAATGCCGATGCGGGCCTGGCGGGATTCGATTTTCTGCAGCAATTCAGCGGTTTTGTCTAAAGAAGTCACGGTCATCGTTGCTCTCATCATGGATACCAAAAATCAGGACAGCGTGGGTGCTGCTCACCATTGTGAGCCGCGTTTCGGTTGCGGCCAATGCCACGATTTCGTCATGCGGATTCACTCGATCAGGCGGAAACCACAACTGCTTCGTCGGCGGAGGGCGGTTTCAGGAAGCCGCGCAGGATCTCAACATAGAGCTGCTTTTGGCGGAGGACATAGAGGAGAATCCAGAGGTAGATTGCGGAGAGAATGACGGCACACAGAGCGAGGCGAGGCAACGGCGACAACAGGTAGCCCCAGAAGAAGCGGGGCGCAAAGGCGACAGACGCAGCGACGACACCCGCCAGCATGGGCCGGCCGATCGAGAGCAGAAGGTCGCGGAGCAGGACGGGCGTTCCGCTGCGAGCCCAGGCAATGAGGGGAATGACTGTCAGCATCATCACGGTCGAGTACGCTACGGCAACGCCTTTCGGTCCCCAGGGCAAGCCGATGGCGTAGCCACCGACGAGCAACGGCGCCATTACAAACGCCATCCGCAGGCCACGCCCGACCAGCCCGCACGAAGAGAGCAGCCATCCCAGAGGCGCGAGAATCGCAAAGCCGAGAGTGGTGGGTGCGAGAATGCGGAAAATCGGGACGGCGGAGTTCCATTTGGGCCCGAGGAAAACGTGAATGATGTCGTCGCCAAAGAGGCCGCACATCAGGGTGATGGGCACGGTGAGCGACAGCACCAGCGAATAACCCTTAAGGAAGAAGCTTCGCAGGCGAGCCGGCTGGTCCTGGAGGCGCGAGAGCGCGGCAAAAACGACGCCCCCGGCGGCTGAGTTCAGATTGTCGGTGGGGATGTTGACCAGCTGGTAGGCGCGGCCGTAAATGCCGAGCGCGTCGACGCCCCAGAAGCGCCCCAGCAGAACCTTGTCCAGATTCATGGAGAAGTACATGATGAGGCCATTCAGCGTGAGCGTGCCGCCGAAGCGCATCATGTGGAAAATTTCCCCGTGTTTGCGCGGCTTTCCCGGTACCCAGCGCGAAGCCACCCAGACGCCGATGGTGTAGACCAGGGGCGTGACGGTGGAGGTGGCGACGAGCGACCAGTAGGCGAAGCCACGCAGCGCCATGGTGATGCCGATGGAAGTGCTGACCGCCAGCGACACGATGTCGATCATCGACAGCATGACGAAGCGCATCTGGCGCTCGAGCAGGGCGCTGTGCTGTACTCCGGCAGCATTGAAGACAAAAGCGGTGGCGAGGACAGCGGTGACGCCGACCAGCCGCGGCTCGTGGTAGAAGGCGGCGACGAAGGGGCCGAGGGCGACGGCGACGACGCCCAGAACTAAGCCGACCACCAAATTGATCCAGAACAGCGTCGACGACTGCTCCGTGGTGATGGATTGACGCTGCACGGCGGCGGCGGAGAGGCCGAAATCGCGAAAGACGCTGAAGACGCCGATAACGGCGGTGACCATGCCCACGAGGCCAAAGTCTTTGGGGAGCAGGAGGCGGGCCATGATCATCAGGGTGCCCGTTCGCAGCAGAAGCGTCGTAATCTGCGAAACGATTTTGGCGAGCCCGCCACGCATGGTTCGTTGCTTCAGATCTTTCATCGTCTCCCCACGCAGATCGGGCGGATGGTCGCCTCCCTTCCCTGACAATACCTGCGGGTCACGTCAGAGCACCAGCTTGCGGCAATAGAACGCCTCGGCGTAGCCGCTGGGCGCATTGCATTCCATGCCGCGCAGCCGCATCAGCGAGTGAAATGTAGATTCCTGGAACCAATTCCGGCTGCGTTGCGACGCAAAGCCGTCCATCAGATTGCGCACCTTGGCCTGGGACATCTCCTTGGTGAGCGGGACGAAGACGGAGGGCCGCCCCATGTCGCCGTCGTACTTGGGGATTTCATACTCGAGGATGAAATGATTGCGGAAAGTATTCCAGGTCAGCTCCGACAGGAGCCGGTGATCCTGGTGGGCATCGTGGCGCTGATGCGTGAAGATGAGATCCGGCTCGACCTTCTGCTTGAGTTCCTCGAAGGTCGCCTTCACTTCGGAGCCGACGAAGGGCATGAAGCCGTCGGGATACTCTTTCAGCACCACGCGCTCGAGCCGATCGGCGCCGGCAAACGATTCCGCAGCTTTCTGCGCTTCCGCTTTGCGCACGCCCATGGCGTTGAAGACCACCCAGTGGAAAGAACAGTCGGGATACTGATCGACGAGGCGAAGGATGGTGCCGCCACAGCCAATCTCAATATCGTCGGAATGCGAACCGAGGCACAGGACCTTGATGGCCCCGCCTTTCTTCACATCGAGGTTCAGTTTGATCATAGGGATGGGTCTTTCAAAGTACGACAAGGGAAGCCGGCGAGGGCTACGATTTAGGTCGACGAGACGACGGCGGAGAGAGCTCGTTCGGCGGCTTTTTCGCCGCTGATAAAGCTTTCGTCGGTCCACATGTAGCCCCAGTCGCCATAGCGCCCGCAATAGGCGATGCCGATGTCGTCGAGGTAGGCGTGGACTGTTTTGAGTGATTCGGCGCGTTCGAGATCGAAGATGATGTTGGCGTACTTGAGCAGCATCGCCTTCTTGTCGAGGATCTTGTCGTCGTCGCGAATGATGCCGACCTTGCGAAGGTCGCGAATGACCGGTTCGATCCAGTCGTCGGCGTTGCCGCGGAAGGGCTTGTACTTCTCCGAGAAGTAGACTTCCGCCTGAATGTTGCCGGTGCCCGGAGGGGCGTTCTTCGCGGAGAGCATGTACGGGAAGCCGAGGCGGCTGAAGCAAATGTCCGCATCGTAGAAATACGTCATGTGCGCGTTGGAAATGTCGTCGCGGTTGAGGCCGATGTTGACCAGCACACAGGTGGAGCAGGTGAGGCGGCCAGCCGCATCGACCACGTCCTGGGGCGCGCCTTTGATCATGCGAATCAGATCGGGCAGAGCCACCGAGGAAACCAGCGAATCGTAGTTAGTGACGTGACCGTTGGAGAAGCGGAGCTCACGCGCACGGGGATCGACGGAAACCAGCTCGTGGTTCAGCTTGATGTTCCCCATGGGAACAAACTTGTTGAGATAGAGGCGGAATCCGCCTTCGCTTGGATAGCGGAAATGCGTGATGTAGTGCACCTGCGGCGCCGATGCGGAGAGCGCGCCGCGCAGCATTTCTTCGAGGCTGGCGCGGTAGATACGCGGGCCCAGCCAGTCGGTGCTCATGTTCTCGGCTTCGGTGGTGTGGTACTTGCGCGTGTAGCGCATGGGGAACGACTCGGCGAAGGTCTTGCCGAAGCTGGCATAGAGCCAGTCGGCATAGTTTTTGATCGGCCGCTCGGGCGCGTTGCGCTCTTCGAGAAAATCCGTGATGACCTTGATGATGGTCTCTTCCGGCAGGCCGTGCATGTGGAGCTGGACCGGATGCGGAGGCCAGTAGCCTTCCCAGTAGTTATTGAGCGAAATGGGAATCGTCTCGTAGCGCCCACCGACGCTTTCGGCGAAGAGCTCCTGGATGCGGGTGTCTTTGGTGAAGGAGATATGTGGGCCGACGTCAAAGAGGAAGCCGCTCTCGTAGCGGAACGACATGGTGTGGCCGCCGTAGTACGGATTCTTGTCGTACATGACGGGCGCGACACGCTCCTGATGCAGCCGGTGGGCGGCTCCAAAGCCGGCCATACCGCTTCCGAGTACAACGATGTTGGGCGTAGACATTACGAAAATTCTCTCCGGGGTGGTGTGATGTTCGGTATCCCTCAGTTGGGGAGAGGGGGGCTTTCCTCAGTAACACTCGTGGGCGACACTTTTGGGGTATGCCGGGTCAGCCGGCGTCGCGGGCCAGGGCCTCATACTGCTCAATCTGCTTCAGGGTGAGTTGCTGCAGATCGGCGCCTGCCTTGAAACCTTTGTACCAATCGGCGATCCAGGCGAGCGCTTGTTTGAGTGAGAGCACCGGGCGCCAATGCAGGCCGGCGGCGGCTTTCGAGGCGTCGAGTTTGAGGGCGTGGGCTTCGTGCGGATGAGCGCCGGAGTCGAGAGCCCATGCTGCGCCGGGACCCCACAGGCGGACGAGCTCGTCGGAAATCCACGAAACCGGCTGAACGTCGGAGTCGACCGGACCGAAGTTCCATCCCGAAGCGAAGCGGGGGCCATTTTCGGCGAGACGCTCGGCGAGCATCAGGTATCCCCGCAGCGGTTCGAGAACGAACTGCCAGGGCCGGTAGGCGGAGGGATTGCGGATGAGACA
>Ga0182015_10005838_pt1 | contig 12606 bp, 10 predicted proteins | sample 712P3MmetaG_FD_120478 | JGI IMG/M metagenome (GOLD analysis project Ga0182015, IMG submission 120478) | Permafrost microbial communities from Stordalen Mire, Sweden - 712P3M metaG | ecosystem: Environmental > Terrestrial > Soil > Wetlands > Permafrost | place: Sweden: Stordalen | collected...
CGTGTACCTGGCATGCCATAGGTTCGCGTCACCCGATCCCGGCCAGAACACATCGATCACCCCGTCGACCTGCGCCACCGCCACCGGCCTGCCGCCGAGCGGGCCCATCCCCAGGTCCTGCCGCGGCGACCAGCCGCTACCTGGCGTGTAGGCCGCGGACCACAGGCTGCCGTCCGTCCCCTGGTAGAACACGGCCACAGACTGTGGGACCGAGGACACCACCGATGGCTCGGAGGCGAGCGACCCGCCAAAGCTGGTCGGGCCGTGCCACCCGGTGCCGGGAGCGAACCAGTCGTGCCACAGCGCTCCATCGGATCCCCGGAAGAATGTATTGACCACCCCGCTCGACTGGTCGGCCACGGCCTGCGATGCCTGCGCGGCACCGCCGACTCCCGCCAGTTGCACGTCGAGATAATCCTGGTCGAGGTTCAGCGAGACGTGGCCGAAAGTCTGGGTGACGCTTCCGGAGTACTGGTGGACGCGCATGTGGCTGGGCCATGATGTCGCCGGGATCACCGCATCCTGTGTGTCGGCGCTGCCATTCCACAAGGCGTCATAGATCACGTCGGGCATCGTGTCGGCGGGATTCGTGTAGTTGTTCACAAGATCGCTAACGCCGGACAGTGAACTGCTGTAGATGCCGGACCGGTATCCAAGGACGTGCAGTTCCCTGGTCCAGGAGGAGAGAAAGATCAAGGCCGCAGGAGCCTGTCCGGCTCCATATGCCTCCATGTCGTAATAGATAGGGCTGCCCAGCCCGAAACCGAGCAATCGGGCCTGGTTCACGGCGTCCTGCGCGGCGCTGACGGCCTGATTGGCCGGCGAGGTAAGATCGCCGAAACTCGCCTGTGGCCCCACGTACAGCGGGAGGAAATGCCAGCCCGCGGCGGCCTCGCTGGTCACCCATGCGGCGGACAGGTTCACCTGCCCGCAGGCCCGCTCGGAACCGCCGATGTAGATTCCCACCGCCCGGTAGGCGGAGTCCTGCAGCACGGTTTGCATGACGGACGCACTCGGCGCGGAGCAGGCGTCAAAACCCTGACCGGTGTAGCTGGTGGCGCTCACCGGAATCGGTGTGGGCACCGCCTGCCCGATGGCGCCACGGCCCGAATCCTGCGGCGCCTGCGCTCCCCCGCCCGGTGCCGCCACGCCCGGTGCCGCCACGCCCGGTGCCGCCACGCCCGGTGCCGCCACGCCCGGTGCCGCCACGCGGGGCACCACGACGGTTGGCGTCGGCAGCGATGCACTGGCCAGGATGGCGTCGACTTGCTCCCGGTGCGCACCATAGGTCGCGGTCACCACGATGCGCCTGGTAGCCACCGTGATCAGGTGATCAACCGGATCGACGACCGCCCGGATCGCCGCTCCGGCGGCGGATGGCTGAATCAGCAGCGCCTCCGTTGTTCCGACCAGTGCGCTCGGGCACGCCGGGTCGGGCCCGGGCAGGCCCAGATAGACCACGTGACGGTTGAACTCGAGGCATTGCCGGGGGTGATCAGCGAGTTGGATCACCGGCCAGTTGCCGGGCACGTGGAACGTGTACCCGCCGTAGGAAACCGGACGCAGGCTTGGCCGGGCATTCGCGGTCGCATGGGCATTCGCGGTCGCATGGGCGCTGGCGGCGGTCGCGGAGGCCGCGAGCGAGGCTGCGGCGGGCACGGCTGCGGCGGGCGCGGTGGCCGCGAGCGCGGTGGCCGCGAGCATGAGGCCTGCCGCCCGGACAAAGCTGCGACGAGCGGTCCGCGGACCCCTGTCTGCACGCATGGTGAATCTCCCCCCGGCCGGCCACTATCGCCCGCCGCCATGACGTGCTCGCAGTTCCGTTAAGCCAGCAAGCGGCTGGCGACGTTGCGGCGAGTTTTCATCTCGGTAAATGAGCATAGGGGTTACCGATCCGGCCTACTATCGCGACTCGCCGGACCGATGACAATTACCTGGAAGGGAGTTCATCATAAAAGGCCCGCAATAAAAGTGGTGAATTCCCCAATTCATGCGCAGTATTAATTTGCCCGCATATTCCCCGGCCGCATCGCCGCAAATCGCCGCGAAACGACGGGCACTAACCCGGGCTAACGGGCTTCGCCGCCGCGGGCAGGCCGGTCAGGCGGCCTTGGCAGCGCATGCTGTGCTCGAAGAACGCGGACCGGTCGGTGATCACGTTCTCGAACTGCCCGAACAGTTCGAAGCTCACCATGCCGAACAGGGTGGTCCAGCTGGCCACCGCCTGAGCGGCCACATTATCGGGCACATCCAGCATCAGCGAGTCGCGCAGCCGGGCGGCGTCCGGCCCGAAAGACTCCGGCGGCGGCGGGCAGATGCCGGGCGGGTCAAGCACGCCCGCGCGATGCGCGTCGCTGATGATCTTCCCGTAAACGGTGGCCGCCCGGGCGGCGGGCGCGATCGTCTGCTGCGGCGCCCGGTAGCCAGGCACCGGCGAGCCATAGACCAGCGCGTACTCGTGCGGATGAGCGAGCGCCCAGCCCCGCACGGCGCGGCAGACGGCGAGCCAGCGTCCGGCGTGATCGCCCGGCGGGCAGGCCGCGTCCGCCTGTTCCGCGGCGACGCCGATCGCGTTGTAGCCATCGATGATCAGGGCTGTGAGCAGGTCGTCGCGGCTCGGAAAGTACCGGTAGATGGCCGAGGAGACCATCCCCATGTCCCGTGCGATCGCGCGCAGCGACAACCCGGCCGCTCCCTCGGTCGCCAGCTGGCGCCGGGCGATCTCGACGATCTCCCTGGTCAGTTCGTCGCGGACCCGCTCTCGCGCGGTGCGGCTTGCGTTCACACCACGATTCTATCAGAGCACTGTCGCCAATAGAGAGCACTGCTCTGATAGCTGGCCCCCGAGAAATTTTCTCAACGGAAACCAACCGTCGCTCCCCCAGACCGGTGCCGCGAAGCAGCACGAACCGCCCAGATATTACGGCTGGGCGAGAAGTCCGGAGAACCCGATTTGCGTGGCCAGGCTGATCCCTAGACTCACCCGCATGGCCACCGGCCCCAGCCACCGCAGGCGCATCCCGCGTCGCCGGTTGCTCGGTATTGAAATCGGCGGAGCCGTGGCGGCCGGTGCGATCGCGGTGGCGGTGGCGGTCGGCGTCTCGCAGGCGACAAGCTCACCGGCGTGCGCCGCTGTCCAACAGGACCAGACCAGCGGCGAGGCAACGCACTATGTGCTGCAGCCCGGCGACGGCAACTGCTCCTACCCGGCGGCGGACACCGATCAGCTGTACGTGGCGCTGCCGCCCGCCGAGTACGGTGCGGCGGCCGCCTGCGGCAGCTACCTGGAGATCACCGGCCCGGACGGGTCCGTGACCGCAGAGGTCGTCGACCTGTGCCCGGGCTGCCAGTCAGGCCACATCGACCTCAGCGAACAGGCGTTCGCCCAGATCGCGCCGCTCGCCGCGGGCCTCGTCCCGGTGACGTACCACACGATCATCGATCCGCCGCTGCCCGCGCCGCTGTCGCTGCGGGTCAAGGAGGGCTCGTCCGCGTACTGGCTGGCGCTGCTGCCGATCGGCAACGGAAACCCGGTCACCAGCGTGCGGGTCAGCGGACCGGCCAGAGGCTGGCAGGACCTGGCCCACGCCAGCTACAACTACTGGCTGGCCCCGTCGGGCATGGGTCCGGGCCCGTTCACCGTCCAGCTCACCGACTCCGCCGGGCACCAGGTCACCGTGACCGGCATCAGCCTGTCCCCGGGCGTGGTCCAGGGTACGGGCACGCCGATGTACGGCGCGGGCGCACTGTCAGCGGGCGCGGTCTCCGCCGGGCCTGCGGCGGACGCGGGGGGCGCGTCATCCGCCGGGCCCACGGCGGCCCGCACGACGAGTAGTCCGGCGCCCGGGCCGGCCGGCCGGCCCATCTCCAGCCCCGCGGCGGCCATTCCGGCGGCGGCCCCGAACCGGGTAGCCTCCCCCACGCCATCCTGCTCGTAGCCGGTCAGCCCCGGGTGTCCTGGCGGATGGACAGCCGGCCCTTGCTCATGACGGCCACGCGCTGAGCCCGGCCGGCGATGGCGCTGTCGTGGGTGACCAGCACCAGGGTCAGGCCGTGCTCCCGCCACAGCTTCTCCAGCAGGGCGATGATCTCGTCGCGGGTGCTCTCGTCCAGGTTGCCGGTGGGCTCGTCGGCCAGCAGCACCTTCGGCCCTTTCACCAGGGCCCGGGCAATCGCGACCCGCTGCTGCTGCCCGCCGGACATCTCGGACGGCAGATGCGCGGCCCGGTCGCCGAGGCCCACCGACTCGAGGGCGGCGGCGACCAGCCTGCGCCGCCCCGCCAACCCGGTCCGCAGCGGAATGAGGGCGGCTTCCACGTTCTCCGCCGCCGACAGCGTGGCCACCAGGTTGAACGTCTGGAAGATGAACCCGACGGAGACGGCCCGGACCCGGGTCACCTGGGCCTCGCGCAGCGTGGCCAGATTCTGGCCCGCCAGTTCCACAGCGCCCTCGGTCGGCCGGTCCAGCCCGCCGAGCAAGTTCAGCAGGGTGGACTTGCCGTGCCCGGTGCGGCCCTGGACGGCCAGCCACTCGCCGTCCTCGATCACCAGGTTGACGTCCCGCACCGCGGGGACCGTGTGGCGGCCCTTCTGGTACAGCTTGGTGACACCGGTCAGGTTGTACATGGGTTCCCCTCGATGTGGGTTGATCACGCCACTCTGGCCAGCGCGTCGGCCGGCCGGAGCCGGGCGATCCGCCAGCTGCCGACGGCCCCGGCGATCAGCCCTCCAGCGATCGCCAGCACGACGGCCAGAATGATCGCGCCCGCGGTGACCGACGCCGACATGGGCACCGCGACGGTGTGGGTCGCCGTGGGATTCAGGCTCTGCGAACCGCCGGGGCCAACGGCCTGGATGTGCTGGCCAGTGGGGGTGGCGACGCTGGCGAACAGCTTCGGCGCGATCGCGGAGATGATCGCCGCCCCGGCGAAGCCAAGCCCGACGCCAGCCGCGCCGCCGAACAGACCCATGGCGACGGACTCACCCATCACCTGGGCGATGATCCGCCTGCTGCGCCAGCCGAGCGCCTTGAGCGTGCCGAACTCCCGCACCCGCCGGGCCACGGCGGCCATCGTCAGCAGGCTGGCCAGCGCGAACGCCGCGGCCAGCACCAGGATGGACAGCCACCGGCCGAGATCGTTGGCCAGCTTGGCCGTGCTGGCCAGCGATCCGGTCACCTGGCTGGCCAGGCTGGCGGCCGTGGTCACCGTGTCCTGCGGGAGCACGTGCTTGATCTCGCGCTGCACGGCCGGGATGTCGGCGGCGCTGGCCGCGGTCACGTAGATCGTGTTCACCTGGTTCTTCAGGTTGCCGCTTCCGCCGCTGGCCAGGGCCTGAGCGCGGGCCAGCGGGATGTAGACATCGGGCGGGCTGCCGCCCTGCGGCTGGCGCACGATGCCAATGACCGTGAAGACGGTCTTGACGATCGTGATGGTCGAGCCGACCTTCAGCTTGTGCGAGGCCGCGTAGCCGGAGTCCAGCACCGCGACGTTCGACTGCGCCTGACCGGCGGCGAAGGAGCGGCCGGAACTGATCGTGCCCGCGCTGAGCGGGCCGAGCGAGAGATGGCCGAGGTCCACGCCGTCCACATCGAACGAGTTCGGCGTGGGCGCGGCACTGCCGGACTGGCCGAAGTTCTTAGGGATGGTGATCTGGTTGTCGGTCAGCGAGAGCCCGCCCGCGGCGGTGGCCACGCCGCGCAGTTTCGCGACCGACGCCACCGACGAGTAACTGAACGGGTCGTAGGACCCGCTGCCGAGATTGTCGATGGTCTGGCCCGCCGCGTTGTGGCACTTGCCGTTGGTGCAGACCTGCGCCCCGCTCGGCGACATCTGGAAGGTGGTCGCGCCCTTGGGCGGCGTGCCACGGCCGGGCGAGGGCGCCGCGGGCGGCTTCCCGGTGACCGTGACGTCGGTGCCGACCCCGTACAGCGAATCCAGCACATCGGCCTGGGCTTTCTTCACCCCCGCCGACGCGGCGATCACCGTCACGACCAGGCCGATCCCCAGCGCCAGGCCGAGCGCGATGAAGACGGCCTGCCGCATCCGTCTCCGCAGCTCGCGCGCCAGGTAGGTGACAAAGAACATCTGCACTCCAATCGCTGTCCGGTGCTGGGGCAGGTCTACGCGACCTCCGGTTGCGGCGCGGTTACAGGAATCCCGCAGCGCGCTGTAACCCCGTCGCAACCACCGCCGGTGCACGCTGGAGGCGCTCAGTGTGACCGATGGGCACGATTCCTCTCGAGGAGGCGAAGCGATGCCGCCGCAGTCTTCGGGCCCCACGGGGCACGGCGAACCCGCGCCGGGCGAACCCGGGCAGCCCGCCGATCGCAGCCAGCCGGGCGAACCTGGGTGGCCGACCAGTGACGGGTGGCCGGCCAGTGACGGGTGGCCGGACGACGACTGGCCCGACGACGACCAGCCCGACGACGAGCCCGACCCCAGCTGGCCGGATCCGGCGGATCGGCCGACGGCGGCTGGGGGCGCGGGCAGCGGCGGATGGCGGCGGCCCTTCCTGGCCGTCACAGCGGAGGGCGCGGGCGGCGGCGGATGGCGGCGGCGGTTCCTGGCGGTGGCGGCGGTGGCCGTGGTGGCGGCAGCAGCGGGGGCCGGCATCGCGCTGGCCGCCTCGCCCGGGCCGTCCGCGTCGCCGTCACCGGCCGCCGCACCGAGCAGCCCGACGCCGTTCACGGTGCCTGGCCAGGCCGGCCCGAGCGGGGGGATCCCCGGCGGAGAGCTGCCCAGTGGCGCGGTGGCGCGGCTGATTCTGGGCGGCAAGGTGCTCGCGGTGAGCCGCACATCGATCACCATCGACAGTGGTGGTCATAGCGAGGTAGCCGCGGTGACCAGCGCCACCCGGCTCACCGGCCGAGCCAAGGGAATCGGATCGGTCAAGGTCGGCGACATGGTCGTGGCGGAAATGACGGTGACCGGCGGCAAAGTCACCGCGGTCACGATCCAGGACCCAGCTGAGGCGCGGCCGGCGATCGGAACGCCGGGAGTCAGCTGACGTTGGAGAGAGTGAGGAGCCGCAGTGCGGGTGCTGGTGATTGAGGATGACAGCGAACTCGCCGAGGCGATCGGCGTCGGTCTGCGGCGCGAGCGGATGGCCGTGGACCTCGCCTTCGACGGTACGGCGGGGCTCGAACGGGCGCTGCTGACCGGTTACGACGTGATCGTGCTCGACCGCGACCTCCCCGGCCTGCCCGGCGACGAGCTGTGCGGGCAACTGGTGGAGGCCGGCTGCCGCAGCCGGGTGCTGATGCTGACGGCGGCGGCGACCATCGAGGACCGGGTGAACGGCCTCGGTCTCGGCGCCGACGACTACCTGCCGAAGCCGTTCGCGTTCGCCGAACTCGTGGCCCGGATCCGGGCCCTGTTCCGGCGGGCCCAGCCCGCCCTTCCCCCGGTGCTGGAGCACGGCGACGTCCGCCTCGATCCCGCCCGGCGCATCGCGGACCGGGCGGGCCAGCCACTCGACCTCGGTCCTAAGGAATTCGGCGTGCTGGAAGTCCTGCTGGCCGCCCAGGGCCGGGCCGTCTCTGCCGAGGAACTGCTGGAACGGGTCTGGGACGAGATGGCCGACCCTTTCACCACGGCGGTGAAGGTGACGGTGAGCAGGCTGCGCCGCAAGCTCGGGGAGCCACCGGTGATCGAGACCATCGCCCAGTCCGGGTACCGGATATGACGCCACCGGGCGCTGATCGGCGGTCCGGGCTCCGGCTGCCCCGCCGGAGTGTGCGGCTGCGGCTGACCCTCCTCTACGGTGGATTGATCCTGCTGTCCGGCGCGGCCCTGCTGGTCATCACGTATGAGCTGGTGGCGCACAGCAACGTCCCGGACACGGTGACCGTGCGCACCGGCGGGGCCGCGGGCGGCGCCGAGAGCGGCACGATCAGCGTCAGCACCTGCCTGCCTTCACCCGGCTCCATTCCCACGCCGGCCCAGTTGTCCGAGTGCGCCTCCTACCTCCGCACGGAGGGCGTACGGACACGCGCCGATGAGCTGAGCCAGTTGCTGACCATGTCCGGGATCGCCCTGGCCATCATGACGGTGGCCTCGATCGGACTCGGCTGGCTGGTCGCCGGGCGGGCGCTGCGCCCAGTGCGGACCATCACGGCGGCGACCCGCCGGATCTCGGCCAGCAGCCTGCACGAGCGGCTAGCGCTGGCCGGGCCGGACGACGAACTCAAGGAACTCGGCGATACCTTCGACGGGCTGCTCGCCCGGCTGGAGGGCGCGTTCGGGGCGCAGCGGCAGTTCGTCGCGAACGCCTCGCACGAGCTGCGCACCCCGCTGGCCCGGCAGCGGACGCTGGTCGAGGTGGCGCTGGCCGACCCGGAGGCCTCGGTCGGCTCGCTGCGGTCCGTGTGTGCGCGGGTGCTGGCCGCGGGCGACCAGCAGGAACGGCTGATCGAGGCGCTGCTCACGCTGGCCCGCAGCCAGCGGGGCCTGAGCTGGACGGAGCCCATTGACCTCGCGGTCAGCGCGGGCGAGGCGGTGCGGTCCCGCGAGGCCGAGGCCCGGCAGCGGGAACTCACCATCAGGGCCAGTCTCGATGCCGCTCCCGCGCAGGGTGATGCGCGCCTCGCCGAGCGGCTGGTCGCCAACCTGCTGGAGAACGCGCTTCGCTACAACCAGCCCGGAGGCTGGGTCCAGATGATGACGGGGACCCAGCAGGGGCACGCGGTGCTGGCCATCGCCAACAGTGGGCCGGTGATCCCAGCCGCCGAAGTAGGCCGCCTCTTCCAGCCCTTCCAGCAGCTCGGCACCGACCGGACCGGCCGGGACAGTCCCGGGCTCGGCTTGTCCATCGTCGTCGCGATCACCGAAGCCCACAACGCGCGGCTGCGCGCACACGCCCGGCCCGGCGGCGGGCTGGACGTCCAGGTCCGCTTTCCCATGCGGCCGGCCGCGGCGCCGCTGGCACCGTAGCGGACGACTGTTCGTTGCGGAAAGTCGTTAAGGATTGAACATCAGGTGCCAGGCGCCCAGCCTGCCATCGGGAACGCGGCCAGCATGTCCCTGACCTCGCCCGCGATCCGCTCGATGGCCCGCTCATCGTCCTTGACCGCGGCGGCGATGGCCTCGTCCATCCAGGCGGCGACCTGCGGCATGTGCTCCTCGCGGAGGCCGCGCGTGGTGATCGCCGGTGTCCCGAGCCGGACTCCGGACGGGTCGAAGGGCTTGCGGGGGTCGAACGGCACCGTGTTGTAGTTCAGCTCGATGCCGGCCCGGTCCAGCGCCTTGGCGGCCGGCTTGCCCGCGATGCCCTGGTGGGTCAGGTCCAGCAGGATGAGGTGGTTGTCCGTGCCGCCGGAGACGAGGTCGTAGCCGCGCGCCGTCAGCGCTTCGGCCAGGGCCTTCCCGTTGGCCACGACCTGGTGGGCGTAGCCGCGGAACTCCGGCTGCGCCGCCTCTTTGAGCGCAACGGCGATCGCCGCGGTGGTGTGGTTGTGCGGGCCGCCCTGCAGGCCGGGGAAGACCGCCTTGTCCACGGCGGACGCGTGCTCGGCCGTAGACATGATCATGGCGCCACGCGGGCCGCGCAGGGTCTTGTGCGTGGTCGTGGTGATCACGCCGGCGTGGCCGACCGGCGTGGGATGCGCGCCGCCGGCGATGAGCCCGGCGATGTGGGCGATGTCTGCCACCAGGAGCGCGCCGACCTCGGCGGAGATCTCCGCGAAGGCCGGGAAGTCGATGGTCCGCGGGATCGCCGTGCCGCCGCAGAAGATCACCTTCGGCCGCTCGCGGCGGGCGAGGTCGCGCACCTCGTCCAGGTCCACGCGGCCGGTGTCGGCCCGCACGCCGTACTGCACAGAGTGGAACCACTTGCCGGTGACCGACACGGGCCAGCCGTGGGTGAGGTGGCCGCCCATCGGCAGCGCCATGCCCATGACCGTGTCTCCGGGCTGCAGGAAGGCCAGGTAGACCGCGAGGTTGGCGGGCGATCCCGAGTACGGCTGCACGTTCGCGTGGTCCACGCCGAACAGTGCCTGCGCCCGCTGTATGGCCAGCGTTTCGATCTGGTCGATGAACTGCTGGCCTTCGTAGTAGCGGCGCCCGGGGTAACCCTCGGAGTACTTGTTGGTCAGCACCGTGCCCGCGGCCTCGAGCACAGCGAGCGAGACGTAGTTCTCCGACGGAATCAGCCGGATCTTCTCGAACTGCCGGCGCGCCTCCTCATTGATCAGCTCGGCGATCTCTGGATCCGTGAGTGCGACGTGCGGAACGGGCGGCTGGTGCATGGTGACCTCCTCGCAGTGAGGCTACCCATGCCGGGCGAACATGGCACTGATCAGGCGTCGCGGCGGGCCAGCGCCAGGAAGGCGGCCGCCATGGCGACCGTGGCGAACAGGCACATGACGCCGAATCCTGGCCAAGCTCCCAGCTTGTCGGCGCCACGGACCACGGCGGTCACCTGCGCGCCGGCCATGGTCGGCCAGTACTCCTCGACATTGCGCTCGATCCGGGCTGGGAGGGCGGCCGCGATCCCGGGCAGCACGAACACCACGGCGACCAGGACGGCGATGGCTGCCGCCGAGTGCCGCAGCAGCGTGCCAAGCGCGACGCCGAGCAGGCCGAGGGCAGCCAGGTAGAGCCCGGATCCCAGCACCGCCCGGGGCACGCCGGGCTGCCCGAAGCTGGCGGTCGGAGCCTGACCGGAGATCAGCGCCTGGCCGATGAGGAAGGTGGCGACCGCCAGCACCTCCCCGGTCATCAGCGACACCGCGGCGAGGACGGCTGCCCCGGGCCCGGTCGTGACGGCGGACATCAAGGGTCAGCGCCGCCGTTGCCTCAGCGCCGCCATAGCCTCAGCGCAGCGCGATGGCGAGGTCGAAGTCCGGGCCGCGGCCGGCCGAGGGGTCGCCGGTCCCGGGGATGAGGATCATCCGGGCGCCGCCGTTCGGCTTCCGGTGCTGGTCGAGGACCCAGCCGAACAGGGCATCCCCGGCGACCTGCCACTGGGCGGCGCCGTCCGGGCGCTCCTGCTCCAGGTGGATGAACGCCTCCTGGTGCCCGGGCTCGGTGCGCAGGGTGAGGTCGGGGAACCTGGCCGCGATCGCGGCGGCCTGGTCGTCGGGCACGGGCCAGCACCACTCGACCGGGCCGTCGCTGTCCTCGGTTACCTCTCCGTGGTAGATCACGAACGGCGCCCCGGCGATACCCACGGGGCTGGGCACCGACCCGCCCCGCATCCGGCCGATGAGGAACTCCCTCCCCACTGGAATCTGCTCGTCGGCGTGCACGTGCCGCAGCATGGTGAGCAGGCTGCGCGCGGGGATATCGCGGACGGCAACCTCGTACATGGCAGACCTCTTTCCATTCAGGCGGTCAACGAGGTAGCCGACCAGCTGCCGGCGGGCTGCGTGTTCGATCTCCGCCCCGGTCCAGTAGTCAGCGACCTGCTCGGCGGCCGCCTGCGCGTCCAGGCCCAGGATCACCTTGATCTGCGCCAGCGGAACGCCGATCTGGCGCAGCGACGCCACCAGGCGAGCCTGGTCCAGCTGCCCGGCGGCGTACCAGCGGTAGCCGGAGTCCACGTCGACACGGGCGGGCGGCAGGAGCCCAAGCTCGTCGTACAGGCGCAGCGCCTTCGGCGACAGCCGCGACACCCGGGCGAACTCGCCGATGCCCATCAGGTCCATGGACCGCTCCCTCGATCCGGGCGGTCGCCCGGTCGTCACAACTGTGCGGCTTCCCCCAAGGTCAAGGTCAAGGTCAACAGAAACCGCCGCGGCCTTGGCTACCCGCTGACCGCGGCTGGCCCCGCTGACCGGGGCTAGGGCGTGTCCCGTAGATCTTCCGCTGTGGCTGGTGTAGATCAGGGCGGCCGGGCCGGCGGGCGGCCGCCTGCCTTCGACGCGGCACGGTACAAGGAACGCAATACCGTCGAGCGCTGCTTCAGCAAGCTCAAGCAGTTCCGCGCCGTCGCCACCCGCTACGACAAACGCGATTACATGTACCAGGCCACCATCGACGTCGCCTCGATCAGGATCTAGCTACGAGACCCCGTCCCCTGATTTACGGGACACGCCTGGGACACGGGTCAATGAATCACGTCTTATTCGCATTCACCTCGAACGCGGCGGGGTCCTATGCGCCAGGCGGACACGACATGCGCTTCCCGCCATACTGGGCAGGTGGCGGGAATGGAAATTCTCCCGGAAGCAGTACCAGCGCCTGCATCAGGAGCACCTCGCTGGCGCCGTTTCCTGACGCCGTGGCGCTCTCCCGCGGATCAGCCCGCCTGGGCCCGGCCGGCGCTGCTCGCCATCGCCGTCGTCGCGGCGGTCGCGTACGGCTGGGGAATGGCCGGCGCCAGCGTCGAGCCGTTCTACGGCGCGGCGGCCCGCAGCATGTCGGAAAGCTGGCACGATTTCATCTTCGGGGCGTTCGATCCAGCCGGGACCGTCACGGTCGACAAGCTGCCCGGCGCGCTCTGGGTACAGGCTCTGTCGCTGCGGATCTTCGGCTTTCACATCTGGGCCCTGGTCCTGCCGCAAGTGGTCGAGGGCGTGCTCACCATCCTGGTGCTGTACCGGGCGGTCCGCCGGCTGGCCGGGCCTGCGGCCGGCCTGACCGCCGCGGCGGTGCTCGCCGTCAC
>Ga0182015_10005839_pt1 | contig 12606 bp, 15 predicted proteins | sample 712P3MmetaG_FD_120478 | JGI IMG/M metagenome (GOLD analysis project Ga0182015, IMG submission 120478) | Permafrost microbial communities from Stordalen Mire, Sweden - 712P3M metaG | ecosystem: Environmental > Terrestrial > Soil > Wetlands > Permafrost | place: Sweden: Stordalen | collected...
AGCATGTTGAGCGATGGCCGCCGAGTTGCCGAAGTTGGGCATTCTGGTTGCAGTCTAATGCCCGTCAGTTTTCGTGGGTTGCAACGGAGGCGCAGGGAGCCGATGTTCGAGCTAGTCTCAATTCGCCGGGTGATACGCGCGCTGCGCTGGCCGCTTGGGGTCGCGGTGGCGCTCGGCTTCATCGTATTGGTGACGTGGCTGCGGCATCAGCCGTATTCAGCCGATCCCATACTGTTTGCCTACCTGCAGATCGTGGGCAGCCTGCTGGGTTTCACTTTTGCGGCCAACGCACTGATTCGCTTTCGCGGCACGCACGATCGCCTGGCGCTGATTTTGGCCTTCGGGTTCGTGCTTGCTGGGCTGATCGAGACGATCACGGTTTTTGGATTCTACGGCGTGCTCACCGCGGGGCTACCTGCGCAGTTGCACATTCCGCTGGCCTGGATGATTAGCCGGACGCTACTCGCAGTGCTGATGCTCGCGGCGCTGGCGGTGGAAAAGCGATTGCCGAATTCGCGCGATCCCGGCCGAGAAATTTTCGTGGCGGTGGCAGTGGTGGGAATCGTGGCTTATCTGACCAGCGCCGCGTTTTTGAGCTATCCGGTTGAACCGGCGATTCATCCGCTGGCGCGCATCGCGCGGCCGTGGGATTTGCTGCCGGCGTTTCTTTTCGTGCTCGCCGCGGTGGCTTGCCGCCGGCGCCTGGATCGCAGCCGCACGGCGTTTGACTACGCGTTGTGGGCCGCGGCGTGGCTGAACGTGGCTTGCCACCTGGCGGCCAGCCAGTCTGAGCGCTTGCTCGACGGACCGTTCACGATGGCGCAAATGCTCAAGGTTACCAGCTACGCCGTGGTGCTGGGCGGAGCGCTGCTGGACAACGCGCGCCTGTTCGATCAAGTGCGCCACTTGGCCGTGACCGATTCGCTGACGGGGCTGGGCAACTACCGCACGCTCGTGCAAACGCTCGAAGCCGAAATTCAGCGCTCGAGCCGCACGGGACGTCCGTTCTGCCTGCTGCTATTCGATCTCGACAAGCTCAAGGGCATCAATGACCGCTACGGCCATCTGGTGGGCAGCAGCGCGATTCGCCGCCTGGCGGCGAAAATGCGCACGAGTTGCCGCACGATGGACACAGCGGCGCGCTACGGCGGCGATGAATTCGCGGTGGTGTTGCCGGAAGCGGATTTGCACGCGGCGAATAGCGTGGGGCGCCGCATTTGCGAGCGCCTGGCGCAGGATGGCGAGCTGCCGCGCATTAGCGTGAGCGTTGGCGCAGCGATGTTTCCGCGCGACGGAGAAACGATCGAGCAATTGTTCAGCGCGGCCGATAGCGCGCTGTATCGGATGAAGGGGCAGAGCAACCCTGATGGCGCCGTCGGCAGCCTGGCGCGCATTGTGGCGTGCCTCTGAAGTTTTCGGACTGTATCGAGCGACGCGCGGTGCGCATTTGGTTTTCGCTTCGGAAGAATCGAGGGCACTTTGGTCAGGCCATTTGAATTGGGGCGCTGGGAACATCGGACACCGATGAAGCTCGCCGTGCATCTTTCGGGCAACGCCGAGATACCGGGCACTGAAACGGCATTTACCGAAAACGTCAGTCCGCGCGGCGTGCGCGTGTTGAGCGTGCGGCACTGGCGCGCGAATGAAGATCTCGATTTTGTGTCGCTGCCGGGCACGTTTCATGCCCGCGCGCGCGTGGCGTATTGCCAGCCCCTGGTGGGCGCCGGCTACGCCGTAGGACTCGAATTCCTGGAGCAAACGGGGAGCTGGGTCGTCGGCACTCCGTCCGCATTGGGAAAATCTCCGCAAGGATAGGAGGAACTCGCGAAGGAAAAAACAACTGGCGCAAACAGTTGCCGAGACGCTGGCCCTCCCGAGAACCCGGGACGGCCGGCGTTTCGGGTTTTAGGGCGGCATTTCGGCACGGGATTTTTTCGGGCGAGCCGTCGGACGGAATTCTTTATGGCTACATGAGACGCCCGATGCGGCTAGGCCGGCGCGCCGGCGCGGCAAGTTCGTTGTGCCGCGGCCCGGCGGAGCGTAGAATCGGCGAGCCAAAGGTTCCCATCGGGAATCCGGACACAGCGGGGAACTGCCGTATCCACCATGCCCCCGATTACCGCAGCCCTAATCACTTACAACGAAGAGCAGGATTTACCGCAGGCGCTGCGTTCGCTTGCCGGTGTGGCCGATGAGGTCGTGGTGGTCGATTCCGGCAGCACCGACCGCACCCGGGAAATCGCCGGCGAATTCGGCGCGCGCGTGGTGAGCAGGCCGTTCAGCGATTTTGCCGACCAGAAAAATTTCGCCGCGAGCCAGGCCGCGCACGATTGGGTTTTGGTACTCGACGCCGACGAGGTGCTGAGCCCTGAGCTGCGCGCTTCGCTGATTGCCTGGAAGCAGCGAGAGCCGGATTGCGTGGCGTATCGCGTGGCGCGAAAAACCAACTACCTGGGCGCATGGATTCTGCATTCGGGCTGGTATCCCGATTACATCACGCGCTTGCAACGCCGGGACCGCACGCGGTACGTGGGCTCGATTCACGAGGTCGTGCAAGCGGATGGTCCAGTGGGGGAATTGCACGGCGATCTGCTGCACTACAGCGTGCGCTCACGCGCGGAATATGAAGCGAAAGTCGAAGTCTTCACGACGCTGGCCGCGGAGGATCTTTACCGCCGCGGCCGCCGGCATTGGCGCGCCGCGCTTTGCGTTGCGCCGGCGTGGACCTTGCTGCAGAAGTATATTGTGCAGAGAGGCTTCCTGGACGGGCGGCGCGGAATGCGAATCGCGTGGGACGGCGCGAAGTATGTGTGGATAAAATACCGCAAGCTCGGATTTCTTGTGCGCGGCGGCAAGCTCCAGCACCACGAGTGGCCGCAGGCAGGCAACGCCTGATCGAGCGCGCGGTTCGCTCAGCCCGCGCGAGTGAGAGGACTGGACATGGAATCCGGACCGGGAATGATCCCGATTCGCGAGGCGGTTCGCCGGCGCGTGCTTTCCCTGGGCTTGCCGGCTGGAGCCAGGATTCTGGACGCGCCGTGCGGTCCCGGCGCGCTGAGCGAAGCATTCACGGCCGCGGGCTTTGAATGCTGGGGCGGCGATATGGACGCCGAAGCTCAGCCCAAACTGGGCGAGCGATTTCGCCTGGTGGACCTGACGGAGAAACTTCCGTGGCCAGACGAGCATTTCGATGCCGTGATTTCGGTGGAGGGGATCGAGCACCTGGAAGACCGCTACGCTTTTCTGCGGGAGGCGCGTCGTATTCTGCGGCCGGGCGGAATTCTGCTGATCACCACGCCGAATACAGTCGCGCTGCGCTCGCGAGTGCGATTTATGGGCAGCGGCTTCTATCACAAGGATCCGCGGCCGCTACCGGAAGCTGGGCGGCACCCGCTGCACCACGTTGGACTTTCCACGTTTCCGGAGTTGCGTTATGCCCTGCATACCACCGGTTTCCGGTTGATCGAGGCCACGCACACGCACATCAAAGGAATCAGCTATGCGTACAGTATTTACGTGCCGTGGATGTGGCTGTATACGCGGCTGGCGTTTCGCAAAGAGAAAAGCGCTGCGCAGCGCGCGAACAACCGCGAAATTCTGCGCACGCTATTTTCGCGATCGCTGTTGTTTGGAGAGAATCTGATGCTGGTGGCCAAGCGCGTTTAGGGAAAGTGATTTAGGGCAGCGGCGAGCGTTTCGGTTAACATGATGTTCAGAGCGAGAGTCTCCCCACGTATGCGAGGCTCTGCGAGCGAAATTGCCGCTGCGGGAAACGGGCTGCGGTGGAGCGCAAAAGGGGGAGACGATGCAAACCCGCAAACATACAATTCGCGCGTACATATTGATTCACACGCGCGCCGGGCGATCCAAAGCCATCGTTCAGGAAATGCTGCAACTGCCGGGCGTGCGTTCCGCGCATGCCTGCTGGGGCGTGCCGGACATAATCGCCTACGCCGAGGTGGAGACGCAGCCCGAATTGGACGACTTGGTGATGGAAAAAATCCAAACGATCGAAGGGATCGAGCGGACCGACACGCACATCGTGCTTTGACGCGCTGCCGCCGGCGTCGCCGCCGTAAAAATAACCGCCAGAAATTAGAGTTAGGGATCGAGGCGCGAGCGGATGGTCAGCAGCAAAACGCTCGAGCCGATGCGGAATTCCGACATGTGCCGGAGTTGCGCGGCGCGCGTGCGCTCCTCGGCAAGATAGGTGCCGTTGGTTGAATCGAGATCGCACAAGCGCACCACGTCGCCGCGAATTTCGATCATGCAATGGCGGCGCGAAACGCCGGCGTCGTCCAACGGCACATCGGTACCGGTGCGGCCGACGATAATCCTTGGTTTCTCGAGCGGGTAAACGCTGCCGCGCGACGCTCCGCCGATCACCGTGATGGAGATGGCCTTGCCCGGCGGCAGACGCAGATCGCTATCGGGTTCTTCATAGGCGCTGATGCGGCGCGGAGCGCCTGCTCCGCGAGCGAAAGCCGGCAGAGGCGAAACGACCTGGGTGCTATCCGGACGGCGTTCCAGTTCCACTAGCGTGGGCTTGCCGCACTGTGTGCATCGGAATTGCACGCGCCGTAGATCACCGATCTGCGCTGCGTTCAAGCGATGCAGCGTTCCGCAGTGTGAGCACGCGGCTTGCATAGATTTGAATCTAGCACGCCGCGCGCGCGGTGGCGCCTGTCCAGCCGTTCAGCCGTTGCGGTGGCCAAACTGTACCGTGGGACAGGCGGCTGGGCGAGCGCTACTGTACGAAACCCACCTGCGGCGGTGGCCCTTCGGGAACCTCGCGAATAGGCCCGTACTGCGCCTCGTACTTGGTGAGATTTTCGCCCAGCGCGCGCCAAAGACGCTTGGCGTGACCGGGACTGACCAGAATGCTGGAGACCAGTTTGCCTTGCGGGGCGTTCGGAAAAATGTAGATGAAGTGCAGCGCGAATTCTTCGGCATTGTGGTAGAGCATGACAAGATTGCTGTACTGGCCGACCAGATCCTTTTCGTCGGCCTTGATCTGCACTTGCGGTTGTTGGGGAGCAGGGGGATGCGACATATCGAGTAGTCCTCCGGGCCTTCGATGCACGTTACCATAAATCGCAAGGGCGGGGCGCGGCGGGCGCGCGGGCATGTGGTCCTTTTGGGACACGCGCACGAAGGCTGCGTTGACGGACGCGGTCCGTTAATGTTAGTTTATATGGGGAGTTCAGCACACTTAACTACATTTTCTTATGCCCAACGCTGGTCCTCCAACTGACGCCGCGGTAACCCCGCCCAATCCGCACAGAAAACCGTCGCTGCCTGAAGTACACCGCTCGATTCCCATTGTTCCGGGCGCTTCGGTGCTGCGCAAAATGCTGGCCTTTGCCGGCCCGGGATATCTGATTGCCGTCGGCTACATGGATCCGGGGAATTGGGCCACGGATTTGGGCGGAGGCTCGCGCTTCGGCTACACGCTGCTTTCGGTGGTTCTGATTAGCAGCCTGATGGCCATGTTTCTGCAGGCACTATGCGCGAAGCTGGGCATCGCCACGGGCCGCGATCTGGCGCAAGCGTGCCGCGAACACTATTCGCGCCGCGTTTCGTTGTTTCTGTGGGTGATCTGCGAACTGGCGATTGCGGCATGCGATTTGGCCGAGGTGTTGGGCTCGGCCGTGGCGCTCAAGCTGCTTTTTGGGCTGCCATTGCTCGCTGGCGTGCTGCTCACCGGGCTAGACGTGCTGCTGGTGCTCGCGCTGCAGGGGCGCGGATTCCGGTTTATCGAGGCAATGGTGATCACGCTGATCGCGACGATCGCTGGATGTTTCGCTTATGAAATTTTCGTCTCGCAGCCGCTGTGGCGGGAAGCGGCGGTGGGCTTGATTCCGCGCCTGGAGATTCTGCGCAATCGCGAAATGCTCTACATCTCCATCGGAATCCTGGGCGCAACCGTGATGCCGCACAATCTGTATCTGCACTCGAGCCTGGTGCAAACGCGCGCGTTTGGTCCCACGCCGCGCGATCGGCGCGAGGCCGTGTGGTACTCGGAGATCGATTCAGCGCTGGCGCTGGGCGTTTCGTTTTTTATTAACGCCGCGATCCTGGTGCTGGCCGCCGCGGCGTTTCACCGGCGCGGGATGCTTGAAGTGGCCGACATCACTCAAGCCTATCAACTGCTGACGCCCGTGCTGGGAGCAAGCTTGGCGAGCACCATTTTTGCCGCCGCGCTGCTTTGCTCGGGGCAGAACTCCACGCTGACCGGCACGCTGGCGGGCCAGGTGGTGATGGAAGGTTTTCTCGATCTGCATCTATCGCCGTGGCTGCGCCGCCTAGTGACGCGATCGCTGGCGATTCTGCCGGCGGCGCTGGTGATCGGCATTATGGGAGAAAGTAAGGTGACTTGGCTGCTAATCCTGAGCCAGGTGGTGCTGAGCTTTCAACTGCCGTTCGCGGTGGTGCCGCTGGTGATTTTTACAAACGACCGCCAGAGGATGGGCGAGTTCGTGAATGGGCGCGCGACTGTGGTTATCGCGTGGCTGGTAACCGCCGCGATCATCGGTCTGAATGCGCTGCTCTTGGTTTTGATCTTCCGCGACTTGGCTTAGCGCACCGGCTCGGCGTCCGATGCGGGATTAGTTCGCGGACGCCAACGCCGCAGTGACTTCCTTAAAATCGGGTACCGCCGGAATATCGTATTGCTTGAACCACGCGAGCTTTCCGGATTTATTGATGATCGCGATGGCGCGGCCGGTGATGCCTTTATCGGCGAGATATACGCCGAATTTTTCGGCCACGGCGCCGCGAGGATTGAAATCGGCCAGCAGCGGATAGCTGATGCCCATTTTTTCGGCGAAGGCTTTGTGCGACCACGCGCTATCCACGCTCAAGCCGAGAACCTGCGCGTTGAGGCGTTCAAACTGCGCTAAATCGGTCACCAGAGAGGCGTGTTCCGTGGAGCAAACCGGGCTCCAATCAAGCGGATAAAAAATCAGCACAACGTTCTTGCCTTTGAAATCCGCGAGCTTCACTTCCTTCTGCGTCTGATCCTTCAGCGCGAATTCCGGTGCGGGTTCGCCGACAGACAATGCCATTTTGAATCCTCCTGAGAAAAATGGGAATTAGATGCGAAAAAAAGATCGAATCAGCGCCGCAAGCTCACGCCGGCTCGCCCGAAACTTCGGGTGCGAGCCACACCGAGAGCCTGCCAAACTTATGATATCGGATTTTGCGCGACTGCGCGCCGCAATCTGTTACGATGCAGCTTCCGCGGACGAACGCGAGCGAGCGGCGCGGATTTCGGAAACATTGTGGCCCGCATCAGCCTGGAACAAGCCTATCCCGGCATCGAATTCCGGCCTCGCACGCGCGGATGGCTGGCGCGCTTTTCGCGCATGCCTCCGGAATGCGTGCACCTCGAGACGCAGCAGGATTGGATGGCCAGCTTCGCGCCCGACACCCTGTATCTCCGCGGGAAGAAGGCTCCGCGGCCGGAGGGCACGTGGCGGCCGGAAGTTTCGCTGTGCCGCGCGTGTTTGTTCGGTTTGCTGGGGCCGGAGCTGGAGCAGTATCGCGGGCGCGTCGCTGCGTTCGAGCCGGATAGCGGCAGCGTCTCGCAATATTTTTTCATTGGCGCGCAGGATTTCGCCGCAGCCGGCTTGGAATCGGGCGTAGCCGATGCGATTGACCAGCGGCTCGCGAGGCTCGCGGGCGATTGCGAGGTTTGCGCGAGCCCGGCGACGTGGCTTTGGTTTTCGCGTCGCGAAGTTGAAAGCCTGGATCGCACCGACCAGATTGCGCAATCGCCGGGACAATTGCTTTGCTCCGCGCATGGACCGGAACGCCTTTGCCGCGCGCTGGGAGCCTTGCCCGATGCAAATCTGCTCTATTTGAACGCGCCGTACGGCGATTCCGGCGCGTACGTGTGGATCTAAACTGGATTTGACGACGATGCAACTCCAAGAACTCGTCGCGAAGTATGTTTCTCTGGGCGGCGGCTACGGCCGGCCGGTGGCGCTGGCCGCGTTCGACCTCGATCACGGTGAAACCGAGCGGATGTTCGCTTCGTTCGACGAGGATTACAATATCAGCCGCTATTTTCATTTTTCCCGCGCGGAGGGCGCAACCTACAGCATCAACGGCTTCGATCACACGCACGTAACGATCGACGCCGAGATCGCGTCAGTACTGTAGGCGGCGGCACGTTGAGCGGCATGTTGCGCAGGACGGCCACGCGGCGCGTATAATCCGTGCGGCATTTCATCAGGAGGAAAGAACATGAGAAGGTTCGCAATTTACGCCACGTTGCTGGTTGCGAGTGTCTCTCTGTGCAGCCGTTCGGCGTATAGCCAAGAAGACAAGAGCAAACGGCCCAGTCCGCCGGCACATGTGGAATACAAATTTCCAGACGGCAAGATGCTCACGATCGATTATTCGAGCCCGCGCATGCGCGGACGCGTGATTTATGGCGGCTTGGTGCCTTACGGAACGGAATGGCGCGTGGGCGCGAATGAAGCGACCACGTTCGTCAGCGATTCCGCGCTCAATGTGGGCGGAGCGATTGTGCCGCCCGGCAGCTACACGATTTTTGCGCTGCCGAATCCGGACGGCTGGAAATTGATCATCAGCGGAAAAACCGGGGAATGGGGAATACCGTACCCCGGCGACGTCTACGACTTCGTGCGCGTGGACATGAAGACTTCGGCGCTGCCATCGCCACTGGAAGATTTTACGATAGGATTGGACCCGACCGATGCCGGCTGCACGCTGCGCCTCGATTGGGAGACGACGCGCGAATCGGTGGATATCACCGAGACGAAAATTCCACTCGACCGCCGGTATTAACGGCGGACGGCCGAATCTCCGAATCGTGTACGCGCAAAGGCTAAAAGTTGATGTGGTGATCGCGGGCGAGCGGCGCGCTTGCCCGCTGGATTGGCTGGATCAGTTTTTGATGCGTAATTTCACAGGCTCGGCGGAATTTGACGACACGCTGCCGATCGCCGAGGGCCGGATCGAAGCCGGACTGCGTGTTGAACCGGCGCGGCTGGCGCAGGCCTTCTCAGCGTGGCTCACGCAGCGTGGCAAGGGCGAAGGGCGGCCAGTCGAAGTGGAGATCGTTCCGGCGTAGCGGCCGGCCCGCGCCCAACGCGCCGCGCCGCCGGCTCGCGCGCAACCTAGCCGCTGTAGCCTACGCCATCGCGCGGTTTTTCCTTGCGAACCATCAGCGTGTCCTGCGTGGGCACGTCGTCGCATTCGATCTCGATGGTCGTCACCGGATTGTCCGGCGCCTCTTCCGGCAGGCCCGTAAGCTTCACGCGGAATTTATCCTGTGTGAACGCCACGGTTTCCCCGCTGGCGTGCATCTTTGCGGATTTCACGCCCACCTGCAGGCCGGAAATCGCCACGTAATCGCCGGGCCAGAAATGCACGTGCATATACAACGTGTTGCCTTTGCGCGTGAACGAGGCGTAGTTCGAGGTGCGCGGCTGGCACAGGTCCGTGCCTAATACCGTTTCACCATTGCGCTTCATCCATTGGCCCACCTGCTCGAGCACGTGGACGGAATCTTCGGGCACCACGCCATCGGGGCGCGGGCCGACGTTGAGCAAATAATTTCCGCCGTCGCGCGCGCAGGTGATCAGGTTGCGGATCACCGTCGCGGGCGATTTCCAATTGTCGTCGGCGCGCTGGTAACCCCAGCTATCGTTCAGCGTCATACAGGTTTCCCAGGCGCGACCGCCGGTGGCGGCCACGATGGTTTGTTCGGGCGTGGAAAAATCGCCAGGCAGGCCATTGCGATTGTTGACGATGATGTCCGGCTGCAGACCAAAAACCATTTCGTTCATCTTCACCGATTGCCAGCCGTCAACGTCCAGCGGCCAATGCACGTCGTACCAAAGCACGTCGATCTTTCCGTAGTTGGTCATCAGCTCGCGGATCAAACCGTGCGTGTACTCCACAAAGCGATCGCGGGCGGCGGGATCGGTCAAACAATTGGCTCCATCGGGATGATGCCAATCCATCAGCGAATAATAGAAGCCGACGCGCATTCCTTCGGCGCGCGCCGCATCCACGTATTCGCGCACCAGATCGCGCCCTGGGCCCTGCTGCATGGCGCAATAGTTGGTGAGCTTGCTATCGAAATTGCAGAAGCCTTCGTGATGCTTGGTGGTCATCACCATATATTTCATGCCAGTACCGCGCGCGACTCTGGCCCATTGGCGGGCCGCCATCGGCCGCGGCTTGAAGGTTTTCGCCAGCGGTTCGTACTCCGTCATCGGGAAGGCTTCATTCTCAAAGGCCCATTCGTGCCGGCCCACTTGGCTGTACAAGCCCCAGTGAATGAACATTCCGAATTGCGCTTCGTGCCACCACTCCATGCGCGCGTCGCGATTTGCGTCCTGCGGAGTCGGCGGCTCAACCGGACCGGGAACTTGCTGCGCCCCCGCGGGAACGGCGAGTTGCTGCACGGAGCCGGGAGGCGCCGTTTGCTGCGCTAACAGCGTGGGCATAGAAACGGCCCCGGCAGCGACGCCTGTCGCCGTGCGAATCATCCAATCACGCCGCGTGATCTTTTTTGGTTTCATGGCTGTCCTCGACTCCTATGATTCAAATTATTCAAATCCGCCCGGCCCGAACTGGTGGCACGCGCTAGACTTCTCCGCCGATTCCGATTCGCTCCGCCCGTTCCCAATCTCCCGGACCCAAACGCACCTTGGAGCCGAGAAAAGCGTAGTAGGCCACGAACGCATAGGCGGGCAAAAGCAGTCCATAGGCCAGCGCTAGGCTGTTGAACTTTTCGGAGAGCAGCCCGATGGCCGGCGGGTAGATCGCTCCGCCGACAATGGCCATGACGATCAACGAGCCGGCGATCTTGGTGTTTGCGCCGAGCCCCTTTAAGCCGAGCGCGAAAATCGTCGGGAACATCAGCGACATGAAGAAGCTGGTCGTAAGCAGCGCCCAAACGCCGAGCCACCCGGGGAAGAAAACACCGACGGCGACGAGCGCGAGATTGATCAGGCTGTACGCGCCCATCAAGCGCGCGGGATTGACGAACTTCATCAGGTACGTCGATACCGCTCTGCCAATGCCAAGCGCGACGAGATTACCTGTCAAAAGATACCCCGCCATTTTTTCCGGCTCGTGAGTGTAATCCTGAACGTAGGGGATGAAGTAGCTCCATGTGCCAACTTGCGCGCCGACGTAGAGAAATTGGGCGACGACGGCCAAAATGAAGTGGCGATGGCGCAACAGATCGCCCCCGTTCCCGCGGTCGCTCGCGCGGGATTCGGCCTCGCCGGTGACGGCGGGGAATTTCGTGCGCGCGATGAGCACGGCCCACGCCAAGGCCACCAATCCCAAGACAACGTAAGGGCGAATCACCCGCAGCGTCTCGATGCGTAAGTACGCATCGTAGGTCTGAGCGGCTTGCATTGCCGCGATCTGCGCGGGCTTCAACTCGATTCCGGAGAAAATGAAAACCGTTCCGACCAGAGCGCCGGTGATCGCGCCGAGCGGATTGAACGCCTGCGAAAAATTCAGGCGCCGCTCGGAAGTTTCGGGATCGCCGCATTGCGCGATGAACGGACTGGAACTTGTCTCCAGGAACGAAAGGCCGCTGGCGATCACGAAAAGCGCGGCAAGGAAAAAAGAATAGCGCCCCACCAATGCCGCCGGCCAGAAGAGCAGGCATCCGGCTCCAAACAAGATCAGGCCCGTCAGGAAAGCCGCCTTGTAGCCCAATTTGCGCATGAGCAGGCCGGCAGGAATCGCAAGGATGAAATAGCCCAGATAGAAGGCGAATTGGATCAATCCCGCCTCAAATCGCGAAATCGCGAAGGATTTCATGAACTGGCGGATCAACACGTCGTTAAGGTTGTTGGGAATGCCCCACAAAAAGAACAGCGCCGTCACCAAAAAAAATGGGAAGAGATTGCCCGCGGGGAAAAGCGGCCGCGCTCCGGATTCGTTCGATGCCATCTGGGCCTCTTCCTAAGTGAGCGCGCGGTCGAAGTGCACGTAGCCGCCGTCGACGAAAAGATGCTGTCCGGTGGTGTGGCTGGATTTTTCTGAGATCAGGAACACCACCATCGCGGCGATTTCTTCCTGCGTGGTCATGCGTTTGCCGAGCGGGATCTTGGAAACGATTGAGGCCAGCTTGGCTTTGGGGTCGGGGAAGGTCTGCACCCAACGTTCGTAGAGCGGCGTCATGACTTCGGCGGGCAAAACATTGTTGACTCGAATTCCGAACGGCAACAGCTCAACCGCCCATTCGCGCGTGAGCCCCATGATTCCGCCCTTGGATGCGGCGTAGCCGGAGGTGTTTCCTTGGCCGGTGACCGCGACCTTCGAGCCGATATTGACGATGGAGCCGCGCGAGGCCTTGAGCGAAGGCAACGCGAAATGCGCCATGCAAAAGTAGGGAACAAGATTTTTTTCGATCGAGGCCAGGAAAAGTTTCGGATTCCCTTTTTCGAGGCCTACGCCGTCGTTCACGCCAGCGTTGTTCACCAGCGCGTCAATGCGGCCCGCGGCGGCCAGAGTTTCATTTACCGCGCGCTCGCAATTTTCGGGGAGAGAGAGTTCGGCGATCACTGCAAAACTTTTTGAGCCGGCCGCCGCGAGTTCGGC
>Ga0182015_10005840_pt1 | contig 12605 bp, 13 predicted proteins | sample 712P3MmetaG_FD_120478 | JGI IMG/M metagenome (GOLD analysis project Ga0182015, IMG submission 120478) | Permafrost microbial communities from Stordalen Mire, Sweden - 712P3M metaG | ecosystem: Environmental > Terrestrial > Soil > Wetlands > Permafrost | place: Sweden: Stordalen | collected...
AAGGGGAGCGCGGGACGCAACGCCGCGCGGCAAGGGTGTGGAGGCTCCATTTGGGAGCAACGCCCGGCCCGATCTGGATCGGCCTCTCCCCTGGTTGAGGGGCGTGGGTTGCACCGGGACCGGCTCTACGGGCACGTGAACCGCCGAAGCAGTGCCGAACCCGCCTTGTGCCGGCGCAACCACGCGTGGTTGCTCAACCACATGCACACTTTGGCTGCTGGGGTGGCGGTGAAAGACCAGGCTGCGCAGAGCAGGATTTAATGCTACGGCGGACAAGGCAACCCCCGCCGCCAGGGCGCAAGCAGACATTGCTTGCACCATCGACACCGAAAAACGCTTGCGCGGCATCTGCAGCCGTCCGGTTATCCGCCGCTCCAAACCGGATGGTGGCTCGGCATCTCCCAGCCGGCGCAATACTTCGTCGATTTCTGACTCGATTGTCATTGCAAACTCCCTTCCTGCTCCAGCAGCGCTGCGAGCGCGTGTCGCGCACGGTAGAGCCGGGAGCGGATGGTAGATTCGGTTGTCTCGAGCACCAGGGCGATTTCTACGGTAGACAGCTCTTTTACCGCTGAGAGCAGCAAAACCTCACGCTCTCTTGCCGGCAGGGTGTCGATAAGACTAAGAATCCGGGCATAGCGCTGGGCGGTGATTACCATCTTTTCAGCGCTTAGCTCCCCGGTTGGAAGAACCCTCGCCAGGTTCTCAAAATCATCGGTTTGCGGCCGCGTTTTGGCGCGCCGCTTGCGATCAAGTACCAGGTTCCACGCGATGCGAACCAGCCAGACGCGGTAGTCCCGCACTTCCGCCAGCTTGTTCTGGTGATGAAGTACGCGCAAGAAAGTCTCCTGCACTACATCTTCTGCATCGGCCGCGTTCCGTGTAACCGAATAGGCCACGCGGTAAAGTGTGGCCGAATACTCTTGCACTAATTCGGTCACCTGCGCGTGCGTATCCTGCTCTGGTTCGGCCACGCTCTTGGCCTCCAGCCATCCGACGAATTGTCCTTCAACGGTTCCCATAGGTGTCGGTGCCGTATGCTGAACGGAGAAAACTGTCGTATATAGAGACGCATCATACGCCCAATGTGCTCACCATCGAGCGATTAGCCTTGCGTTTGCCCTCTCCGTTTCGGTTTCTTGCTGACCGCCGGTGCAGACGGCATCTATCATCATTCGTCATGCGCGTACCTGCTGTGAAAGACGGCCGCCCCCGGTTTCTGTTTCGCCTGCTGCCGGCGTTCTGGCTCCTTTTTGCTTTCTGTGCCGGCGCTCAACCTTCGCCTCCGTCCTCGACCGGCATTCATATCACCGGCCTTGCGCGGCGCCAGCAAGCTGATATTTCAGGTATATACCAGGGCCACGCGCCGGCCAGCGATAGTGCGAAACGTGTATTTACCCTTGATCTCGCCGCCGACGGCACAGCCGTGCTTACCACTCTCTATATCGGCAAAGGCGACGCCTCGGAGCATGGCCGCTGGACGCAAACCGGCAGCCAAATCGTGCTTACCTTTGACCCCATTGGGCCAAACCGGCCTCCTGGCCCAATCAGTTTTCGTCATCGCGACCACGAGCTCAGCCCCATCCATTGGGATTTGAGCGAGTGGGGCCGCGGCGGACCACCGATACTTCACCGTTTGCGACCGAAGGCGAAGTCCGGCGGCACATTGCCGGCTTCTTCTGCTTCACTTTTTGCGCGAGGCGAGCGCTAGCGATGGCCTGGTCCTACAACATCATGCTGGGATTTTTCTTCGGCTTCTCGCTCGGCGTGGGCTCTGCGCTTGCCGTCTTCTACGCTATCTATTCCGGCGGATACAGAAAGGCGGTTGAGCACTCGCTCGCTACGCAAAAGCCGAAACGCTACCTCGATGCCGTGGCTTCGGCCGTGCGAGGCATCGAGAAGGAAAAGGCTGCGAAGGCGGCGAGGGAAGCAACTTAGGCTGGAGGCTTGAAACTTGAGACCGCCGGTGTTGCAAAAACTCGACCGCCAACAAGTCCCGAGGGGCTTGTTTCTGAAGGGCCCGACGGATCCGGTTTTTTGCGGCCGTTCCCACTAAATCGCGCACCAAGGCCGGGTTCACGAATAATGAATTTTCAGTTCCTTTAGCGAAGGCTGATAGGCAGAATGCACTTCCACCCGTAATCGTCCTGCCTCCACTCCAGGGTCGGCGTGGGCGATCCTCAAAGCCTCTGTGGCGGTTTCAGCCGCGATGATCGAAATGCCCACAAGTGGACCGTCGCCGGTAATGGGTCCTGCCAACAGGTAGTGCCCGGCCTGTGTCTGCTCCCGAATGAACGCCAGCTGGCGGGGTACCAGATCGGCCACTTCGGCGCCCTGGGTGTCATTCCACCGCTCTCCCTTGAATAAAAGAGCGATGAAATACGGTTCCACGTCGCGCGGAATATCTTTCACCCGCTGCTTTTCTTTGGCGTTTGTCTCTTCCGTCACCGCTTCGATGCCTCGTCCAGCAATCGCTGCGCAGCCTCGGTCTTACCTTGCTTCTGCAACAGCGCGGCATGTTGCCGCAGGATCAGCCGCCGTTTCTTTTCCGCCGACTGCTCGTCTGAAGTAAACGACGATTTGCGGAAATTTGCTTCTGCTGCACGATAATCGCGGTCGGCCTTATCCATCTCGCCCAGCTCGTTGTAGATCATCGCTCGATGCCAGTAGGCCGTACTCCACTCCAGCGACCCGGGCTTCACTGCCTTGGGCACCAGCGCCACTTCCTCATCGAATTCTTCCAGCGCCTCCTTCTTATGGTCGAAGGCTGCCAGCGCAATGCCGTATTCATCGTGCGCCATCATCTTGTCGACCAGGCGCTGCCGTGGCGGGTACTGCTCGGCCAGATCACGTTGCTGCTTGCAGTAATCAAGAGAAAGCGGATCCTTTGCGGTGAGCAGATTCACGCACTTCACCATCAACTTGCCCACCTGTTCGCTCAGCTCGTTAGCCTTGTCGTCGTCGGTGAGGGGAGACAGCGGGGGTGCCGCGGCGTCACCCGGCTTGGCAGATGGTGTTGTCTGCGCGCTCTGTTGCCCCATCCCCACTTCGCCCAGCAAGGAGTGCGCCTGGCTGCCCATCATGAGCAGGGCGACGCAGCAACAAACGCAAACGCGCATAAAACCCCCTAATCCAACACTCATTGTGGTCAAGAACTTACAGATTAATTATGCCGGATGTGTCAGCGGGGAGGTGGCTTCCTGCAGGCCCCGTTAATAGCACTATTGTGTAGCTAGTATTTTCTGTGCTTCGCTGCGCCGCCCCAGGCGCTCCAGCATATCGGCGTGCTGGGTGCGGACCCGTTGCCGAAGCTGCGTAAAGTGCTCTGCCATGGTTTCGTTGCCAGTGGCTGCCGTAATGGCTTTGGTAAACGTACCCTCAGCGATGCTTAGATCGCTGGCCGCATGGTCCCACTGGAGCAATTGCTGATAGGCCGTGGCGCGGTGCCAGAACGCTACCGCCCATTGCAGGCTGTCGGGCTTTACGGTGCTGGCGGGCAGCAAGGCGATGGCGCGATCAAAAACTTCGAGCGCCTGCCGCGGTTGGTGCGCGATAGCAAGCAATGCTACGCCGTATTCATCGTCAGCCACGATGCGCGCCATGTGTTCGGTAGGCGGGGCCTTTTCGGCCTCGTCGACTTGTGCCTTGCACACCGCAACCGCTCGCTTATCCTGTGCTTGTAACAACGACGTGCAGGTTGGTTGATGACCGGCGTCAGGACTGGAGGTCGCCATCTCCCCGGATAGCGACGTTCTGAGACTCAACAGAAGAATCGTCAAGCCGAGGACTGTTCGACCTCGCGAAAGAAGCAACCTGAATCTCCCTCTCGATGGCGCGTTTGCAACGGGCACCCGCGCTCACGGATAGAATAACCTGCAGGATGTCTGACCGGATTTACTACGCTGACCCGTCGCTGACTTTCTTCGATGCACATGTTTCTGACATCCGGGAGGCATCCCGGAGCCAGGGCCGGTCGTTGTGGCAGATTGCCCTGGACCGCAGTGCATTCTACCCCACTAGTGGCGGCCAACCGCATGATACCGGGTTACTTACGGCTACATCTCCAGGCGGCGCCCTGCTTGAGGCGCCGGTACTCGCCGTGGATGAGGACGAGCAGGGGGAGGTGTGGCATACGACTCCGAAGCCGCTTCTGGCCGGAACCGCGGTGCGCGGTCACGTCGACTGGAGCCGGCGCCGCGACCACATGCAGCAGCACTCGGGCCAACATCTGCTTTCAGCGGCGCTCTATCGTCAGCTCGGCGCACGCACGGTTTCTTTCCATCTGGGGGAAATGACCTCGACGATCGATCTCGCCCGCGAAACGATTACCTCGGAGGAGCTGGAGCGCGTCGAGGACGCAGTCAACGAGATTGTCGCCGAAAATCGACCGATCACGACGCGTACCATCCCGCGGCACGAAGCCGAGATGTTGCTGGCAGCCGGCACATTGCTCAAGTTGCCGGAACGGGAAGGGGATATCCGCCTGATCGAGATTGAAGATATCGATCTCAACGCCTGTGGGGGCACACACGTCCGGGCCACAGGCCAGATAGGCGGCCTGCTGGTGCGGGGGACTGAGCGTGTACGGCAGGGCGTTCGGGTAGAGTTTGTCTGCGGGCTGCGCGCAACCGTAACCGCCCGGCACGATCTGGCTACCCTCACCCAGGCGGGAGCTGCGCTGTCGGTGAAACGCACAGAAGTAGCAGAGACCGTAGAGCGGCTCCTGGTTGAGAGCAAAGCGGCGCACAAAGCGCGTCAGAAACTCATTGAGGAGTTGGCCGCCTATCACGCTGCCACCTTGATTCAGGAGCGTCCTTTGCAACAGGGCCTCCGGGTTGTGCGGAGGACCTTCAGCGATCACGATGCCGCCTATCTCAAACTGCTTGCGTTGCAGTTGATTGCTTCGGCTCCGCGAACCTGCGTACTTCTGGCCTCCACACAGGAGGAACCGATCCGCATCGTGGTGGCGGCGACCCCTGACCTGCAGGTCGATTGCGGGGCATTGCTGCGGGGAGCGCTTGCGCCCTATGGTTTGCGTGGCGGAGGATCGCCCGCGATGGCGCAGGGCCAAATTTCAAAAGCTCATTTGGCTGAACTCTTCGACGGACTGGAAGGTGGCTTCAATCAGGCTTGAGCCGTTTGTCTGTCCAGGAGCAAGAGGATGGCCCGTCAGCTCCCTCCGTATCCAGTAAATCGCGAAAATGCTTTAAACTAATGGAACCCATGTTGTGGGGCTATAGCTCAGCTGGGAGAGCGCCTCGTTCGCAACGAGGAGGTCAGCGGTTCGATCCCGCTTAGCTCCACCAAAAAATCAGCAGTTATCCCGTCAAACCGGAACAATCCATATTGACGATAAACGGGCTGGACCATTGACGACCTGGCGCACGGCCAACTATGCGATTGACAGGGTTTCCTCGATTCGGCAGCCAACGCCTGGATCGTGTGCTGTCCGCCATCCGATCGGCAACCGGAGAGCCCGGCAAACCAGCAGTCGCTGATGGTTTTGCCGCTCGACCTCTCATGAGGTTTCGATCTTGACGATCTGCTCACGCAACGCTGAGGCTTTGGCCAAAAGGGCGTCAGCCTTCTGGCGAGCGGCGTCATACTGTGGATGATTCTTGAGTATCGTCGCGATGTTCAACGCTTGCCTGCCTTTTTGCTCTGCCAAACCTTCTTCTCGTCTGAGCCGGTCGAGGGTAATAGAATCGGTCACAGCCATGTGGTCTCCGCTTTCGGTGACATGCTCGCTCCATCCTTGGAAATCGGCAGAGCTGGTCTGCGTCTCCTGACGAAGTAGCATGCGATGTTTCACAGTCTTGCCATTTGCATCGGCTGCAAGGTGGAAACGGTGACAGGTAAACAATGTGCCAGGGCACCAAAGTAAGGCGTACACCTACAACAACCCGTAGCTTTGGAAGAAAGAGATGGGCTTGTGCTGGTTGCGACGGTTGGCGAACTCCTGAGAGGTCGCAGGCCACAATCTATGCGGCATCGATGGATCGAAAGTGAGATAGAGGACCCGGCGATGGTCTTTGCCATTTCCCGGCCTCAACCCTGTTACATCATCACGGACGCCGGGGCAGGTCGCGCATCACGCTTTTGAAAGCCCCTTTCACGCGACGCTGTTTATACGGGTTTGTGCTTTTTCCCTTAGCCTATCTTGTTCCCCATGCCTTGCGACGCGCGCTTCGGCAGCTTTGCGTGCGATCTCGTAACGCTGATCGGGTGTGAGTATCTCGGCGCGAGCCTTTGCCCCTTTTTTCCCAATCCGCGACAATTCAGCAGGAGCAAGCGCTTTTGCCCGCGCCTTGCCACCTAGCCGTCCAAGCGCCTGTGCTGCAGGATTCTTGCTTGCCTGTTCTTCTGATTTTTGTGTCATACACACTATCTTGCCTAGCGCTAGGCAAGGATGTCAATACGATTCGGACCGGACTTTCGAGTAGACGGTGCAGTATGCTCTTGTAACCGTGGTTCACGTGCCCGCAAGTCTTTACCAACCGAACTGAGGGGACGATGAAGATCCTGGTGGTCGCATGAATGCAAATGCTCGGACATTGGAGGACACGGGCCTGGAAGTGTTCGACATCCAGGATGACTCGGCATTTGCGGCCCGGCCCTTGCATTCTCGGGACGCAGCCGTAGAAATGGAGGCGATGCGGCGGGTTGCCCATGCCTTCGTCGAGGAGCCGGATGCGGTTCTACAGCAACTGGTGAACGCCGCGGTAGAAGTTTGCGGGGCAGACAGCGCCGGCATCAGCATGGAAAAAACGGACGGGACGGACCAGGAGTTCTACCACTGGCTGGCAACCGCTGGTCAGTACTCAGCGTTTTTCAACGCCCTCCTTCCGCGGTACCCAAGCGCTTGCGGAATCTGTTTAGAGCGCGGACGCCCACAACTCTTTCGTGTCGGCCAGCGTTTCTTTGATCTGCTGGGCATACAAGCGCCTCTGGTAACCGACGGCATCCTGCTTCCATGGACTGTGGAGGGGACGCGGGGAACGATCTTCGTGATCGCTCATGGCCGCACAGAGGCGTTTGACCAGAACGACTGGCACATGATGCAGGTACTTGCCAATTTTGCCGCAACCGGCGTGCGCCAGCAGCGGCAACAAGAGACGTTAGTAGAGCATGCGAAAGCAACCGCCGCCGCGGCTATGGCCAATGAGCTGGCTCACAAGATCAACAACCCATTGCAGAGCCTGACCAACATCCTCTATTTGGCTGCGGAAGGTCAGGCGGGTGAGGATGCAAGGGCGTTGGGCCAGCGGACGCTTGCGGATCTGACCAGGTTATCGGTCCTGGTGGAAAAGCTGCTGGCTCTTCCCCATCGAACCACTTAGCTTGTGTTGGTAAAGAAGTTGCCGGACGATCTACTCGGCGGCGAACGTATTGCAAGCCGTCACCTGGCCGCTGTTGAGCCCGCGGTTGAACCATGCTACCCGCTGCTGGGATGAGCCGTGTGTGAATGAATCCGGGGTCACGTAGCCCTGGGACATTTTCTGCAAGCGATCGTCGCCGACTGCGGCCGCCGCTTGCAAGCCGGTCTGCACGTCTGCCTGATCAATGATGTTCCTCTTGGCTGAGGAGTTTGCCCAAACTCCAGCAAAGCAGTCAGCCTGCAATTCGACTGCAACGGATAGTTGGTTGCGGGCTCGCGGATTCTGTTGCTGCATCGCGCGCACCTTGCGCTCGATGCCGATCACATTCTGCACGTGATGCCCAATTTCATGCGCCACTACGTATGCCTGGGCAAATTCTCCTGACGCACCGTAGCGTTTCAGCTGATCCCAGAACCCCAGGTCGAGGTAAACCTTCTGGTCTGCCGGGCAGTAGAATGGCCCGGTTGCCGATTGGGCCGCACCGCACCCAGACTGTGTGTAGTCGCGGAACAGGACCAGTTTCGCCCTTGGATAGCGGATGTTCTCCCGGGCGAGAATCTGTGTCCAGGTGTCTTGGGCATCGCCCAATACAAACGAGGCCAGTTGCGCGGAACGGTCCTCTTGCGGGGACGCCGCCCGTGGGGCACTTTGGGGTGCATGGGCCGCGCCGCCGCTCGAAAAATAGGCGCCGAGATAATTGCGGCCGGTAACCAGGCTGATGACCAGCAGGATGACGAATCCCACCAGGCCAAGCCCACCGCCGCCCAGGCCGCCACCTGACTGGCCTCGCCGATCCTCAACGTCGCTGCTGAGACCGCCAGGAGTCCAACGCATAAAGTGCTAAGAGTGTAGTACGAGCAGGTCGAACCGGAGGTGAAAAAATGGAATGCGGGGCCGGCGCATTGATTACATGAAGGCCAGCGCGATGCCAAGAAGCGCTGCCATCACCTGAAAACCGAGATTGCGCAGGTGGCGGCCGCCTGTTCTCGCGTCCCATGCCCCCGCTTCGCCTCCGCGGGGCGACTGCGCGATTTGTGTCTGGCCAGGCAGTGTGACGGGGCCGGGGGAACTCATGCAAACCTCTTTCCGTTTCAGGAGATTATCGACTGGTTTGGAGCAAACGATTCCCTTTCCCACTACACCTTTCGTGTAGGGATGGGATTCTTGACCGCGAATGGCGCATCGGAAGAACTAGATCCGTCACTAGCCTGAAGTACGTCTCATCCTTCCTTTGAGTTCACGATAAATATGCTGTGGCTTCATGATGCGCAAAGCTGTTCGTTCCCCAAACTTTTGTCATGCGGCGCTTCCGGGCAGATCCGCATCATAAGCGTCTGGAGAAAACCGCAGGCCTACGCGGGTATCCACTGCTCAGCGTTGCGGCAACGACAGGTAGTTCGCACGTCGGCGATACTCTAAGGGTCCCTGATTCCCCGAGAACGGAGCTTGAGTGGTCCTACGCAAGTTAAGAAAGAATCCTGAACCTCAAACCAGTGCCGGCGGCTCGCAAGTCCAAACCGATTTGGACCGGCCAACTGCCGATGAGATTTATGAGCAGGTCTCCCGCAACGCGCGCCATGAGCTGGATCGTTCTGTCGTGGGCCTTGCTATTTCTGGATTAGCCGGCGGGATCACCATGGGCCTGACCGCACTGAGCACGTCGATTGTGATCGCTCAGTTGGGACAAAGCCCACCGGCGAAATTCATCGCCGACCTCCTTTATCCCATAGGCTTTATCGCTGTGATCCTTGGCCGGGCCCAGTTGTTTACCGAAAACACTCTTTATCCCATAGCCTTGATGCTCGCGGAACGGCGTCATGGTTGGAAGACCCTGCGCCTGTGGGCGATTGTCTTGCCCAGCAATGTTTTGGGAGCCTTCTTCTTCGCACTGCTCGCCGTGCGGACGGGCGCGCTGCGTCCGGAAGTTGTGGCTGCGATGACGCGCCTCGGTGTGGAGGCTGTTGGCTTCACGGCCAGCCACGTATTCTGGAGCGGTGTGATTGGAGGCTGGATCATCGCTCTGGTGGCCTGGCTGGTGAGTGGCAGCCACTCCATCACCGGTTCCGTGATGCTGATAGGGCTATTGACGTTTGTCGTAGGGCTGGGAGGATTCGCCCATTGCATTGCAACCAGTGGCGAGATCCTTGCCGCGATTCTCGATCGTCAACTCACGATTTCCCGCTATTTTGCATGGTTAGCACCGGCAACGCTTGGCAATATATGCGGAGGCGTGCTGCTGGTCACTCTGCTGGAGTATGGCCAGGTGAAGGGTGGCGAAGAACATGGCTACTACCGATAGCGATGAGGGCGACGGCAAGTGCACTCCGGGTGGCAATCATTTTCGTAAGCAACGTTAGACTCAGAAGCAGTAGGGAACGCGAGAGAAATGCTGGACAAGAAGAAGACATTTGCTCCGATTGAAAGCTACGCCATCATCGGAGACTGCGAGACGGCCGCGCTGGTCGGCCTGGACGGTTCGATCGATTGGCTGTGCTGGCCCTATTTTTCTTCCGACGCATGTTTCGCCCGCCTGTTGGGCTCGGATGAAAACGGACGTTGGCGAATCGCGCCTTCCGTCGAGGTCGAGAAAACGACACGCAAGTATCGGGATCAGACACTGATCCTCGAGACGATGTTCGAAACCGCGGATTTCGCGGTGATGCTGATCGACTTCATGCCGGTTCGCGGCACCAACTCGAATATCGTGCGCATTGTAAAAGGCATTCGTGGAAGCGCGCCGATGAAGATGGAAATGTCTTTACGCTTCGACTACGGAGCGACCGTACCCTGGGTTACACGAGATAAGGATGGTATCCAGGCCATCGCTGGGCCTGATTTAGTGGTGCTGCGGACCACCGCGCCCCTCTCTGGCGAAGATCTCACTACCGTCAGCGAATTCACAGTGAACGAGGGCGAGAGCGTCAATTTTGTTATGGCCTATGGGCCTTCGCACCTGGCTACACCACGCGCTATCGATGTAAACAAAGCGCTAGAAAAGACACAGTCCTTCTGGGAAAAATGGACCTCCGCCTGCACTTATAAGGGACCTTATCGCGATGCAGTGGAGCGTTCCCTGATCACGTTGAAGGCGCTCACCTACGCACCGACGGGCGGAATCGTTGCCGCTGTCACGACCTCGCTACCGGAGCAGTTGGGAGGTCCGCGCAATTGGGACTACCGCTACTGTTGGTTGCGCGATGCAACCTTCACCTTACAGGCCCTCATGCACGGTGGATATTACAAGGAGGCAAAGGCATGGCAAAGATGGCTGCTGCGCGCGATCGCCGGCAGCCCTGACCAGGTTCAAATCATGTACGGCATCAGCGGTCAGCGCTATCTGCCCGAACGCGAATTGACCTGGCTCACCGGCTATGAAGACTCCAGGCCCGTGCGCATTGGGAATGCGGCCGCAGAACAGCTGCAACTCGATATTTATGGAGAAGTGATGGGCGCCTTTCACAATGCGCTAAGCCGTCTTGGCAAAGACGGCGACCTTTCCTTCGCCATGCTGCGCGGCATGGTCGAGCATCTCGAAACCATATGGCAGGAGCCAGACGAGGGCATTTGGGAAACACGCGGAGGACGAAAGCATTTTACTTATTCCAAGATGATGGCCTGGGTCGCTTTCGATCGGGCGATCAAGGTTGCCGGCCTGTTGCGTGCCGGTGCCCCGGTAGAAAGATGGCAGAAAATACGGACACAAATTCACGATGAGATTTGCAGTCGCGCCTACAACGAGCAACTGGGCAGCTTTGTGCAGAGCTATGGGTCCGATCAGCTCGATGCCTCTTTGCTGTTGATTCCCATGATGGGTTTTCTGCCTCCCGAAGACCCCAGGGTGTTGGGCACGCTGAAGGCTATTGAAAAGACGCTGATGTCTGGGGGATTCGTACTGCGCTACAACACCGCCGAATCTTCCGATGGCCTTCCCCCGGGAGAGGGAGTTTTTCTTGCCTGCAGCTTCTGGATGGTAGGTGCGCTCAAACGGCAAGGTCGCGACGCCGATGCACACAAGCTTTTTGAGCGCATATTGGCGCTGGCGAACGATGTGGGACTGCTGGCCGAGGAATACGATACCAGCGCCCGGCGCCTGGTGGGAAATTTCCCCCAGGCACTCTCGCATATTGCTTTGGTGAATGCCGCTTTCAGCCTGACTGACACCAAGGCCGGCAAAGTCCGTTCACGCAAGTAGCTGATGGAAGTTCTCCCTTCCGTGGGGAGTCAACTCCGGACAGGGGAAATGCTGTGTTTTCACTTCTGCAAAAAACAGAAATAGGACTGCACCAATAACTACTCCGGGAGGAATGGAATGCACGTATTTGAGGTCTGGGCTCCCAAGGCCGGTAGCATGGAGGTGAAAATCGGAGACCAGAGATTCCGCATGACCCGGAAGGAAAGGGGCTGGTGGTCGGCGGAGGTGGCGACGGCAGGGCCCGGAACAGACTACGGGTTCGTGATCGATGGCATAGAACCTGCTCTTCCCGATCCTCGCACGCCCTGGCAACCGAACGGTGTGCATGGCGAGTCGCGTGTAGTCGACCACACCGCCTTCGTCTGGAGCGACGCCGGTTGGCAGGCGCCCCCACTGTCAAGCGCGCTCATTTACGAACTCCACATCGGTACCTTTACCCCCGATGGAACGTTGCAGGCTGCAGAGTCCCACCTCGACTACCTTAAAGACCTGGGAGTCACCCATGTTGAGCTGATGCCGATCGCAAACTTCCCCGGCAAGCGCGGATGGGGATATGACGGCGTAGACATGTATGCTCCGTTTAACGCCTATGGTGATCCCGACGACGTAAAGTGTTTTGTAAATTCATGCCACGGCAAGGGGCTTGCCGTGCTGCTGGACGTCGTCTATAACCACTTCGGTCCGGTGGGCAACTACCTGGGAAAGTTCGGCCCGTATTTCACTCACAACCACTCCACACCCTGGGGTGACGCCGTCAATTTTGAAGACGCCGGCGCTGCCGAGGTGCGCCGTTTCCTGATCGACAATGCACTGATGTGGCTGGCGGACTACCACATCGACGGCTTGCGCCTGGACGCGGTGCATGCCTTTAATGACCGCTCAGCAATTCACTTTCTGGAACAAATCACCCGCGAAGTACGAAGGATAGAAGCGGCGATGGGCAAGCATTTCGTGCTGATCGCTGAAAGTGATCTGAACGATCCGCGAATCGTCAAAGCGGAAGAGGCGGGTGGCTACGGTCTGGATGCCCAGTG
>Ga0182015_10005843_pt1 | contig 12598 bp, 6 predicted proteins | sample 712P3MmetaG_FD_120478 | JGI IMG/M metagenome (GOLD analysis project Ga0182015, IMG submission 120478) | Permafrost microbial communities from Stordalen Mire, Sweden - 712P3M metaG | ecosystem: Environmental > Terrestrial > Soil > Wetlands > Permafrost | place: Sweden: Stordalen | collected...
CGTCCCATCGTGGTTGTTGTGATAGAGCCGGTTCTTGCCGAAGTTGGCCACGAACAGATCCGGCCAGCCGTCATTGTCATAGTCGCCTACGGCTACGCCGAATCCCCAGCGCTCGTTGGTCACTCCGGCCTCGGCCGCAACGTCAGTGAAGGTGCCGTCATGATTGTTGTGAAAGAGGGCGGCGTGGGGCGCAGGAGCCTTGCCCGCCAGCGCTTCGTAGGTGGATCCGTTCACCATGTAGATGTCGAGCCAGCCATCCTTGTCGTAATCCAGCAACGCCACGCCCGACCCCGGGGCCTCCAGGATGAACTGCTTGCGCGGCGTGCCCATGGTGTGATGCCACACGGTCAGGCCGGCCTTGGTGGCAATGTCCTGAAAAACCACCGGGCCGGTCTTCACGAAGCCACCCGCGGTAATGGGCCGCTTCTCGGCGTCAAGCACCGGCGCGTAGGTGCCGCCTGTGGTCACGCCCATGGATTGCGGCGGCGAGGCCGGGGTTGGCGGAGCCTGGCCCCGCAGAGCCCCTGGAGAACACAACAGCAATAGCAACAGCAAAACGAAACTACGACACAGCAAGAGGGGTCACTCCTTCGAGGCTCACGCCAAAGGATAAAGGATTTACCGATTGCCAGTGGTTATCGTAAGCTTCCGGAACCATGATCGAGGAGCCGTTGATCTTTCTATAGCAGCCAGGCTTCCTTTTGCCCCGTTGTGCCATCAAAGAGCATAATTGTTTTTTCATCGACGGAAGTTGAATATCAACAACGCCGCTCCAGTCCGCCTATGGGTGAAAGATAAGGTTTTGCCGCAGACAGATCATCCGAATGCCGCCAGATTAACCTTCGTATTGCTGGGGTTAGCGTTCTCCGTTTTTGCGTGGGGCCTTCAGTACAAACTGTCTCTTTATGATGCACCTCATTCCACCTCGCATCTGATGCCCGAGGCAAAGCTGCTCTCCCGGAACGAGCAGACTACGGCTGCTGAGAGTCCGCTCTTAACGAGCACTACGGCTTCCGACGCAATTGAGCATGCGCTGCTTTGCAATGTGTTCACGTTTCTGTTGTCGGCGTTCGCCCTCTTGCCCATGCCATCATCGAGCCACGCGGAGCGGGAAATGAAGCGTCCGTGGCGCATATTCTGCCGCCCAGGTTTAACCGCGTTTTTCTTCCGCCCCCCACCGATCCTCGGCTAGTTCCAGCCCCAAACAGTTAGACCGAAGACTTCCGGTTCAGGCCTGACTGCCGGTGCCGCATGGCTTGTTCCCTGCCGGGGAACGAGTCCAGCCATGGTTGCTATCGTCGACTTTAATTCCACAATAGGTGTAATCCAGACATGCGACAGCGAATCTCCTTAATTCTCGCCGTGGGATTGGTACTGCCTGCCATGGTTGCCTGTAGTTCCAAGGCCAAAAATTCAGAAGTGAGCGCGGAGATCCCTTCGGCTTCGATCGTTTCGGTTCAGCGTGGATCGATATCCCGCACCCTCTCGCTGGCCGGTCAGTTTGAGGCTTATCAGGTTGTCGAGATCCACCCGAAAGTATCCGGGTTCATCCGTAAGATCAACGTCGATATTGGAGATCGAGTACGCCAAGGGCAGACGCTCGCCGTACTCGAAGTGCCCGAGCTCACTGCGCAGCTGGCGGGCACGGTCGCGCAGGTAGCCGAAAGTAAAGACGAGATTGTTCGCGCCCAACATGAGATTACCCGGGCGGAGTCCAACTACTCGGCTCTGGGCGCGGACAACGCTCGTCTGCAAGCCGCCGCGAAGGCCCAGCCAGGACTGATCGCACAGCAGGAATTGGACGATGCGCAGGCGAAGGATTTGGCCTCGGCCGCGGAAGTAGACGCGGCCAAATCAGCGCTCGCGGCAGCGCAACAGACAGCCGAGGTCTCGCAGGCGGATAACCAGCGTGTGGGCGCAATCCAGGGCTACACCAGAGTGATTGCACCGTTCGATGGCGTGGTCGTCTGGCGCTACGCCAATACGGGAACGCTTCTTCAATCAGGCACCGGCTCCGACAGCCAGTCTCTGCCCGTGGTTACACTCGCGCAGAGCGGCCTGCTGCGATTGCGCCTGCCGGTCCCTGAGGACGCGGTGAAGTACGTGCGCGTGGGCAATGAAATGCAGGTGCGCGTCGACGCCATCGGCCGCTCGTTTACCGGCAAGGTGGTCCGCTTCACTCGCAATGTCAGCCTGCAAACGCGAACCATGGAAACGGAAATCGACGTCGAGAACAAGGATCTTTCCATCGATCCCGGCATGTATGCCAACACGCAGCTTCAGCTTGCGCACGTGTCGAATGTTCTCACTGTCCCGGTGGAAGCCCTCGTTTTGCGGGGCAATCATGAGGTGGTCTATGTTCTGGATGAAGAGAACCGGATTCACGAGCGGGCGGTCCAGGTTGGACTCCAGGGATCGCAGCTGGCGGAGATCACGAGCGGCCTGCAGGCAGGAAACCGCGTCATTCTGGGTGGACAGGAAAAATTTGAGGACGGCGAACGAGTCCATCCGGTGTTTACGCGTCAGCCGAGCATCGACGTAACCCGGGAGGCGGGTGGCGAGATCGACTTGCACAACGAGCAGGGGAGCGAGCAGTAATGCCCAAGTTTGCCCTGAAGTATCCCTTCTTCATCATCATGCTCTGCCTGGTGGCTTTGCTCATCGGCGTGGTCAGCATTGCCAACATGCCGGTGGATCTCTTCCCGCAAATCGATATCCCGGTGGTCGTGGTCGCTACCTTCTATTCCGGGATGCCGCCAGAGCAGATTGAAGCGGACATCACGGATACGTTCGAGCGCTTTTTTACCCTGGGCAGCAATATCGACCACATCGAATCGCGCTCCCTCACCGGAGTGAGTCTTATCAAGGTCTATTTTCGGCCGGGCACGGATCCGAACGCCGCGCTCAGCAACATCGCTAACCTGGCCATGGCCGATCTCCGGCGCCTGCCTCCCGGAACGCTGCCGCCGGTTGTGCTCAGCATGGATGCCTCAAACCAACCGGTATGCCTGGTGACGTTGAAGGGCCAGGGCCTAAATGAAACGAGGCTTAAGGATCTGGCGCAGTTCGAAGTGCGCAACCAGATCGCCAATGTAAAGGGCGCCTCGGTCCCGCAGCCCTTCGGGGGCACTTACCGGCAGATTCAAGTGTACGTCGATCCGCTGAAGCTCGAAGCGCGCAACCTGTCTCTGATGGACGTGGTCCAAGCGGTGAACACCTCCAACCTGATCCTGCCCGCGGGGGACGTTCGCATTGGCACGAAAGACTTCAACATTTACGCCAACGCCCAGTTTCCGGTGGTTCAGGAAATCAATTCTCTGCCGCTCAAGACGGTGGGAAATGCCTCAATCCTGGTGGCAGACGTCGGTAAGGCCGAGGATGCCGGAGCGCTCCAGACCAATATCGTTCGCATCGACGGCCAGCGCTCCGTGTACGTGCCGGTCCTGAAGCAGGGCGGCGACAGCAATACCATCACCATCGTGAACGGCATCAAAACGGCCATCAATCACCTGGTGGATATCCCGGACACGCTGAAGACCGCCGTGGTTTTCGACCAGTCGGTCTTTGTGAAACAGGCGCTTAAGGAATTGTTGAACGAAGCGACGATTGGGCTGATTCTCACCGGCCTGATGATCCTGCTTTTTCTCGGCAGTCCGCGGGCAACGGTGGCGGTGATGCTGTCCGTTCCGTTGTCGGCGGTGGTGTGTCTGCTTATTGCCGATCTGATGGGTGGCTCCATCAACACCATGATTTTGGGCGGCCTTGCCTTAGCCTTCTCCCGGCTCATCGACAACGGCGTTGTGGTTCTGGAAAATATCTTCCGCTATATGGAGCTGGGCGAGACGCCCAGGATTGCGGCGGAGAAAGGCGGCACCGAGGTCTCGCTGGCCGTGCTCGCCGCGACCGTCACCACGTCGATCGTCTTTTTCCCTGTGGCCTCTCTCTCCGGCGTGAGCAAATATCTGTTCACGCCGCTGGCTCTCGGCGTGGTCCTTTCCATCTTTGCCTCCTATGTCTTCGCCATGACGGTCGTGCCCCTGTTTTGCGCCACCTTCATCCACATTCATCAAGAAGGACTCGCAGCCAAAAAGCAGTCATGGTTTCAACAGATCGTCGAAAGATTCAACCTTCAGTTCCAGCGGTTGCTCGATTGGTATGAGAATCTCGCCAAGCGCTGCTTGACGCGTCCTGGATTTACAGCCGTTGTCATTCTTGCGTGCGTGGTTGTGGTGACGGTCGCGCTCTTCCCCTTTCTGGGCAGGGCGTACTTCCCGCGCACCGATGCCGGCCAGTTCGTGATCAACGTAAAGATGCCAAGCGGAACTCGGATAGAGCTGAGCAACCGCTACATCGCCCGAGTGGAAGACATCATTCGCCAGGTTGTTCCCATACGCGATCTCAACATGATCGTCTCGAACATTGGCATCACGCCGGATCTCTCGTCGATCTACACCAGTAACTCGACGATGGACACCGGCTTCGTCCAGGTCAGCTTGAAGGAAGGCCACAAGACAAGCAGCTACGCATACATGGATCGTGTCCGGACAAAATTGTCCCGCGAGATGCCCGAGCTCACCACCTACTTTCAGGGAGGCGGCCTGGTCGAAGCGGTGATCAATCAAGGGCTACCGGCGCCGATTGATATCCAGATCAGCTCGAACGATCTCGACGGAGCGTACGCCATGGCGCAGAAGCTCGCCGCCAAAGTCCGGCAAATGAAGAATGTCAGCGATGTCTACATTCCCCAGGATCTGCATTATCCCGGCCTGGCCCTGAATATCGATCGCGAGCGCGCCAGCCAGGTCGGCCTCACTACTCAGGACGTAGTGGATAACGTTATTACGGCTCTTACTTCCGATGGCATGGTTGCGCCCAGTTACTGGATCGACCCCAAGACCGGAAATAACTACATGGTGACGGTTCAGTACTTCAATCACCAGATTGAAAACATGAGTATGGAGGACTTTGAGAATATCCCGCTACGCGGAGAAGGGAGCACCGGTTATACGCCGTTGCAGTCGGTCGCCGATATCAAGGAGATCAACACCCCCACCGAGGTGGATCATTATCAGATTCGCCGCGTCATTGACGTATATGTGTCTACCAAGACCGAGGCCCTGGAGAAAATCGATAAGAGTGTGAACGCCCTTATCTCCAGGACGCCGCACGGCAAGAACACGCTCATTAGCGTGCGCGGCGCCGTCGTCAGCATGAACGAGGCCTTCCGGGATTTCGGGCTCGGCCTGCTGGTTGCCATCGCGCTCGTTTATCTCGTGCTGATGGCGCAGTTCAGCTCGTTCATTGACCCCTTTATCATCCTCATGGCGATTCCGCCGGGTCTGGCGGGCGTAGTGCTGATTCTTCTCCTTACCGGCAGCACGCTCAACATCATGTCATTGATGGGCACGATCATGATGACCGGCATCGTCGTCTCTAACAGCATTCTCATCGTCGATTTTACGAACATCCTGCGCAACCAGGGCCGGCCCCTGCTGGAAGCGACGGTGGAAGCGTGCAAGATGCGCCTCCGCCCGATCCTGATGACCTCGCTCGCCACGCTGCTCGGCATGATCCCGATGGCGCTGGGAATCGAAGCGGGAAGCGAGCAATACGCTCCGCTGGCGCGCGCGATCATCGGCGGCCTAGCCGTCTCGGTAGTGGTCACGATGTTCCTGGTCCCGGCGGTCTACCTTGTGATTCACACACGGAGCGAACGAAAGCTCCCGGCCAGCGGGGGAACCGAGCTATGAGGAGGCGCCGTAAGTTCAACCCGCGCACTGGCGGAGAGATGGGGGGCGCGCAGTAATGCCGAAGTTTGCGCTCAAGTACCCCTTCTTCGTCATCATGCTCTGTTTGGGCGTACTGCTCGTCGGCGTCGTCGGGGTTATCGACATGCCGGTCGATCTCTTTCCCAAGATCGATATGCCGGTAGTCGTCGTCGCGACATTCTATTCGGGGATGCCGCCGGAGCAGATCGAAGCCGATATTACAGACACGTTCGAACGCTTCTTCACTCTGGGCAGCAACATCGATCACATCGAATCGCGCTCTCTTACCGGCGTAAGTCTCATCAAGATCTATTTCAAGGCGGGCACCGACCCAAACTCCGCATTGAGCAATATCGCCAACCTCGCCATGGCTGATCTCCGGCGATTGCCGCCCGGAACGCTGCCACCCGTCGTTCTGGGAATGGACGCCTCAAGCCAGCCGGTTTGTCTCGTAACCCTGAAAGGAAGAGGATTAACAGAGACCCAGCTGAAAGACGTCGCGCAGTTTGAGGTTCGCAATCAGATTTCGAATGTAAAGGGAGCTTCCGTTCCGCAACCTTACGGCGGGACCTACCGGCAGATTCAGGTATACGTCGACCCAGTCAAGCTCGAAGCGTACAACATGAGCCTCATGGACGTGGTCAAGGCGGTGAACGGTTCCAACCTGATTTTGCCCGCCGGGGATGTCCGTGTGGGGTCGAAGGACTACAACATCTACGCCAACAGCCAGTTTTCCGGCGCCCAACAGATGAACTCCATGCCGCTCAAGACGATGGGAAATTCGTCGGTGCTGGTCGCTGACGTCGGCAAGGCGGAAGACTCAGGAGCTCTGCAATACAACATTGTCCGCATCGACGGTCAGCGCTCCGTCTATATCCCCATCTTCAAGCAAGGCGGCGAGAGCAACACGATCACCATTGTGAACGGCATGAAGGCCGCTATCCAGCATCTTGTCGATATCCCCGATACGCTCAAGACCGCCGTGGTTTTTGACCAGTCTGTCTTTGTCAAACTGGCGATCAAGAACCTGGTTAAAGAGGCCTCCATCGGACTGATCCTGACCGGGCTCATGATTCTGGTCTTCCTCGGCAGCCCTCGCGCCACCTTTGCAGTCATGCTCTCCATTCCGCTCTCCGCTCTGGTCTGTCTGCTCATCACCAAGGCTATGGGCGGCTCCATCAACACTATGCTTCTCGGGGGCTTGGCGCTCGCTTTCTCGCGGCTGATCGATGACTCGGTGGTCGTGCTCGAGAACATCTTCCGCTATATGGAGATGGGCGAGCCGCCGCGCGCGGCGGCGGAAAAGGGCGGCATGGAGGTCTCTCTCGCCGTGCTTGCGGCTACCTCAACCACCTCGATCGTTTTCTTTCCGGTAACATTTCTCTCCGGCATCAGCAAATACATTTTTACGCCGCTGGCTCTCGGAGTGGTGCTGTCGATCTTTGCGTCCTATATCTTCGCCATGACCGTGGTGCCGTTGTTTTGCGCCACGTTTGTGCGGATTGAATATCAGGAGGGCGGTCTAAACGAAGAAGGTCAGCCCAAAAAGATTTCCATGTTCCAGCGGCTGGTTGCAAAATTCAACGAATACTTCCAGCGCATGCTGGAGCGTTATGAGGCTCTGGCCCGGCGGGTGCTCGTTAGGCCCGGGTTCACCGCAATCGTGATCCTCGCGGGTGTCGCGGTGGTCGTGGGCGGCCTCTTCCCTTTCCTGGGCCGTGCGTACTTTCCGCGCACCGACCCCGGACAGTTTGTGATTAACGTTAAGATGCCCAGTGGCACGCGCCTCGAGGTCAGCGACCAATATGTCGCCCACGTTGAGGACATTGTTCGCCAGGTCGTCCGGCCCTCAGACCTTGGCATGGTCGTCTCCAACATCGGCGTCTATCCCGATCTATCGGCTATCTATACCAGCAACGCCTCGATGGACACGGCTTTCGTACAGGTGAGCCTCAAGCAGGACCACGAGGTTGGAAGCTATCAGTACATGGCCCGCGTGCGGCAGCGGCTTTCCGCGGAAATGCCGGAGCTGACGACCTACTTCCAGGCCGGCGGACTGGTCGACTCGGTCATCAACCAGGGATTGCCCGCACCGATCGATATCCAAGTGAGCTCGATGAACCTGCACAGCGCTTACGCTCTCGCTCAGCAAATGGCGCGGAAGATCAAAGCCATGCCCAACGTCAGTGATGTCTACATTCCCCAGGACCTCAACTACCCTGGCCTGGCGCTGAACATCGACCGCGAACGCGCCAGTCAACTCGGGCTTTCCGCCCAGAACGTCGTCGACAATGTGATCACAGCCATGACCTCCAGCGGAATGATTGCTCCGTCGTACTGGATCGACCCCAAGAGCGGCAACAACTACATGGTCACCGTCCAATATTTCAATCATCAGATTCAGCACATGAATCTCGATGACTTTCAGAGCATTCCCATGCGCGGCGCGAAGATCAAAGGGTATACGCCGCTACAGTCTGTGGCTGAGGTCCATGAGATCGACACGCCGACGGAAGTTGATCACTATCAGATCCGCCGCGTCATCGACATCTATGTTGCCACCAAGACCGAAGCGCTGGAGAAGGTTGGAAAGCAGATCGGCCAATTGATCGCCCACACCAGGACCGACAGGAATACCCTTCTCTCCCTGCGTGGTGGCGTGGTGAGCATGAACGACGCATTTCAACGCTTCGGTCTGGGACTGCTGATCTCCGTCGCACTGGTGTACCTCATTCTCATGGCGCAGTTCACCTCGTTTGTCGATCCTTTTATCATCCTGATGGCCATTCCTCCCGGCCTGGCAGGGGTAGTCATGATCCTGCTGCTCACCGGCAGCACGCTCAACATCATGTCGCTGATGGGCGTCATCATGATGACCGGCATCGTGGTCTCGAACAGCATCCTCATCGTCGAGTTCTCCGGCATTCTGCACGAGCGAGGGTTGCCGCTCCTCGAAGCGACGGTCGAGGCCTGTAAGGTGCGTCTGCGGCCGATCCTGATGACGTCGCTCGCGACCCTGCTGGGCATGATCCCCATGGCTCTGGGATACGAAGCGGGAAGCGAGCAGTATGCTCCGCTGGCGCGCGCCGTCATCGGTGGACTCGGCGTGTCCGTGGTGGTGACTGTGTTTTTGGTTCCCGCAGTGTATCTCGTGATCCACACCCGTCGCGAGCGGAGAGTTGAAACACAAAAGGGGGCAGAAGCATGAAACGGTTTTGGGTGTTAACTGTCGTTCTTTCCTGTTGTGCGCAACTTCCTCTGACGGCGCAGTCCGCAGAGCAAGCCAGCGCTCTGCCTACTGCTCCGCTTCCAATTCTCAATCTCTCCCTCCAGGCGGGCGCCGTCCCCCCCAGCGGCGCCCCTGCAGGCCAACCCCAGCGTCTGACGCGGGTCGAAGCAGAGAATCTCGCCATCCGCAACAATCCGCGCATCCGCATCGGGCAACTCCTTGCCCTGGCGCAGCACCAGGTGGTAAGGGAATCTCGATCCGCGGATCTGCCTACGCTCAATGGCGCGATCAGTGCAGTCGATGCCGAGGACGGAAGCCGTGTCTCTGCCGGTTATCTCACGGCGTCGCGACTCATTACGCACGCCGGAGCGGGTGGCAGCCTCACCCAGCTGCTAACGGACTTTGGCCGGACGCACAATTTGATCCTCTCGCAAAAACTCGCGGAGAAGGCAGCCGACGCCAACGCTGTTGCGACCAAACAAGAGATTGTCCTGGCAACAGACGAGGCCTTTTATAGCGCGCTGTCGGCTCATGCAATCTTGCAAGTTGCCCAGCAAACAGTCGCCACGCGCCAGACGACGCAGACGCAGGTGAATCAGATGACCAACAACAAGCTGAAGTCCACACTCGATTTGAGCTTCGCGGATGTCACCCTATCGCAGGGACGGCTGTTGCAGTTGGACGCGCAGAACAACGCTGACGCGGCTATGGCAACGCTTGACTCGGTTCTGGGTCTCGATCACAGTGTGGTCTACGACTTGATCGACGACACGACGCCCCTGACCGCCCAGCCACCCGATTCCGACCAGCTGATCCAAACCGCGCTGCAGCAGCGGCCGGACCTGCAGGCATTTACCTACGACCAGCAGTCCTCTCAGAAATATGCCCGCGCCGAATGGGAGCAGATGCTGCCCTCAATTACGGCGGCGGGAACAGGGGGCAGCGTTCCGATCCGCCCGGATCAGTACTACATCTCGAATTGGTGGGGCGCCGTTGGCGTCAATATGAACATACCCATCTTCAATGGTTTCCTCTACTCATCTCAAGCGAAGGAAGCCGAGTACCACGCACGAGCCGCCCAAGAGCGCACCCGCGATCTTCGTGATCGAATCGTCCGGGATGTGCGCACCGCATGGCTAAACGCTAACACCGCCTATCAGCGGGTTGGCGTCACCGCGGAGTTGGTAAAGGAGGCAAACCTGGCCCTGCAGCTCGCGCAGACCCGGTACACGTTGGGACTGAGTTCCATTGTCGAGCTCAGCCAGGCTCAGCTTCAACAGACCAGCGCAGCCATCGACAATACCAACGCGCAATATCAATATCGCCTTGCTCTGGCGACGATCAATTATCAGATCGGAGCCAATCCATAATGGAAAACTTCAAGCTGCGAGCATCCCGGATTGTAGCGGACACTCTGAACCTTCGCATTTTCGCCGCCTCCACCTGTGGCGAAAATGCTCTAACGATGTTTTCTATCGGGAGGCGGCTATCGTGCCAGTGATTGGCGGGTGGCCTTACGGGAACTTGAACGCAGTCGTATATGCAACTGACTTTTCTCTCTGCTCTCAGAATGCAGGTCTTTATGCAGCGTTTCTGGCGCATCATTTCTCGGCGAGACTTCTGGTGGCACATGCATTCACCCTCTCGCAGGCTGCTATGGAGGTAGAGGTCGATCGATCGCTGGTAAGCCAACAGAGGAAAGATCTGGAGTTTCTTCTATCCCGGAAAGCCTCTACGTTGTCGCGTGACTCCGTCGAGGCGACGGGTATTCTTTTGGAAGGTGACCCGAAGGAGATGCTTCCGAATCTGGCCGACAAGAATGCGCCTTCGCTGATTGTGCTGGGAACTCACGGCGGAGGCTGGGTAGAGCGAGAAGTCATAGGATCGGTTGCCGAGAGTATTCTCCGATCCACTTCCCGGCCCACTCTCACGGTCGGCCCCCAGGTGCCGTCCGCGGCCTCTAAGACCTCGCCTTTCCAGCGTATTCTTTACGCCACGGATTTCAGTCCTGCTGCCGCTAGAGCCGCCGTATATGCAGTCTCCTTTGCAGAGGCATTCAGAGCTGAGATCGATGTGCTCAACGTAGTTCCGAGAAAAGTCATCAATCATCCGGATAGGTTGGGTGATCTCAGGAACCGTTTTTATGGTGCTCTCGATGATCTTGTGCCTCAGCAGGCAAAAGAGTTCTGCAATCCGAGAACCTTCGTGGAGGTTGGCAAAGCGCACGACCAGATTCTGCACCATACCAGAGAACGATCCATTGATCTCTTAGTCCTTGGCATCCGAAGGACTTCTCATCTGAGCATCAAAAAGAGGATGTCCAGAGTATTTCAGCTCATTATTCACGTGGCATGTCCGGTCCTAACCATTATTGGGTAGGAATTAACCCGGATTTCTCTCAAGAGGTCAGGAGAGGAGCCATGATGTTGTGTTGGGCACGGTAGGGAGGACAGCGACCAGACGGGTGCCCCATCCTTGAACCGTTCTTTGGGTTCAAGAGTGGGATACGCAGCGGTGTGCATCGAGATTCGTGGTATCCCACCCTTCGCAAACAACGCGAAGGACCCCGGATTTCCTACTGCACTGCCCCAGCCATGGGTGCGTGTGCGGCTTTTCTTGAAGGAAAAGCCGCTGTCCAAATTTGAAACACAGTGGACATTTCGTTTTGCGCTATACCCTTTCCAATACCGGTCCAGTGCAACCTCCCGAAGTTGTCCACCGGCGTTGCCGACCCACGTGGGGATGAAACAGGGTTTGTTTTCCCAAAAAAAGCATGCCTTAAGGGCTCAATCCCCTCCCCTCGGTCTTGGGCGGGTATCAGGGTTAAAACCATGACCTACGAACCCCACAAGAAAAAGAACCTGGGCTATGTTTGCTTTTGCGTCTCCCCTGAAAGGGTCACCCCTTTGGGGCGTGCCGGGGCAAGACCCGGTGCTATACTCAGCATTACCAAGGCTGATCCTCAACGAAAAATAAAGCGCGGGTTAGCGCGAAGTGAGGCCCTTGGCATGAACTGAAGTACGTAACTCTGTGTCTTTCCTCGACTGCTGCCCCACTCCTGATGGAAACAAAAACACGCATGATGGCGCGGCAGTCTCGTATGGCCGGGAGAAGCAACGTGAGCTCAGGCGGGTTGATTGATAATGGTCAATGGTTGGATAGCAGTATGTCGCGAGACGATCCGGGACCCCGCGCCACCTTTGATGAGTGCGCAAGAACCACGCACCTGCTGGTCGGCAATCGAGAACTGAAATCTCGCCTGGCGGAGATTCGCGATCTCCGCCGGCGCTGCGGCCAGGAAGATGATCTCACCACGGACCCGGAGTACTTCATCGCGGCAAACACCCTGAAAAACAGAAAGTGCGCGGCGGTGCTGATTCGCCGGGATCATGAACTCGAAGCCTGTGTCCTGTTCTATGAGCATTGCCGGTTTGGCATTGGGCTTGGACTATTCCGCGGCGGAGATTACATCGGGGAGAGCCTGGTGGCCGGTCGCGAAGCATTCCGCGTGCACTATGTGCATTTGGCGACGCAGGCACTGCTGAAACATTGGCGGATTCACGGCGTAAGCCTCTGCATCAAAGCTTCCGCTGCTTGCTGC